>Ga0070766_10001316_pt1 | contig 12049 bp, 11 predicted proteins | sample HubBroMetageWFT6_FD_69782 | JGI IMG/M metagenome (GOLD analysis project Ga0070766, IMG submission 69782) | Warmed and freeze-thawed soil microbial communities from the Hubbard Brook experimental Forest, New Hampshire - Hubbard Brook CCASE Soil... | ecosystem: Environmental > Terrestrial > Soil... | reverse complement strand
TCGGATTGTCGTAATTCAAATCCGGCTGATGCGAGAAAAATCGATGCCAGAAAAACTGCTTGGCCACCGGATCCCAAGTCCAGTTGGACCGCTCGGTATCCGAAAAAATAATTCGAACACCTTTGTATTTATCCTCGGTATCGCTCCAAACGTAAAAATCCCGCTCGGGCGAGCCGCGCGGCGCCTGGCGCGCCCGCTGAAACCACGGATGCTGATCCGAAGTGTGATTCACCACCAACTCGATCATCACCTGCAGGCCGCGATCGTGAGCCGCATTCAAAAACGCGCGAAAATCGTCGATCGTCCCGTACATCGGATGAACGTCCAGATAATCCGCAATGTCGTAGCCATCATCCCGGAGCGGCGAGGGGAAAAACGGCAAAAGCCACAGGCAAGTAACCCCCAGATCCTGCAAATAATCCATTTTCGTCAGGAGTCCGGGAAAATCGCCGATACCATCGCCGTTGCTGTCCTTGAACGCCTTCACGTGCAACTCATAAATAATGGCGTCTTTGAACCACAGCGGATCGGACGCGCTGCCGGGCTTTTTCGCCACTTCGCTTTTCTCCGTATCTTAAGCTGCTTGAAATTTATCTCGGCTTAGACTTGCTGGACCACGCGCAAAATGTGCGCCGGACGAATTTCCGGCGTCAGCTCAACAAAATTCCGCGCCCCCTGCCACGTATACTCGGCTTCTGCAAGCAAATCGTGAACTTGGAACGGCCGTGCGGCATCAATCCCAATCGCCGCAAGGTCCAACTGCACCATTCCCCCCTGCTTCTGAAAACTATCCAGATTCACGATCACCAGAATCACGTCCGAAAGATCATCGCTCGCCTTGCTATAGCAGATAATCGACGTATTCTCGCAATCATGAAAGTGAAGATTGAGATTTTTCTGCAGCGCCGGGCTGCTCTTGCGGATCGCATTCACCCGCGTGATTAAATCTTTCAAACTCACCGGCGAGTCCAAATCGCGGCGCTTCAATTCATATTTTTCCGAATTCAGATATTCTTCACTGCCAGGCTCCATCGGCGCATTTTCGCAAAGCTCAAACGCCGGCCCATAAATTCCGTAGCTAGCCCCCAGCGTAGCCGCCAGAATGAATCGCGCCATAAACGCCGGCCGTCCACCAAGCTGCAAGTACTCCGGCAAAATGTCCGGCGTATTCGGCCAAAGATTCGGGCGAAAATATTCGCGCGCCTCCGTCTGCGTGAGCTCGGTGAAATATTCGGTAAGCTCCTGCTTCGTATTCCGCCACGTAAAATAAGTATAGGACTGCGAAAAACCAAGCTTTGCCAGCCGCAGCATCACGTGGGGCCGCGTAAATGCCTCCGCCAGCAAAATCACATCGGGATGTTTCGCCTTGATCTCCGCAATCGCCCATTCCCAAAAAGCAAATGGCTTGGTGTGCGGATTATCCACACGAAAAATCCGCACGCCCTGCGCAATCCAAAAATCAAAAACGCCTTTCAATCCCTCCCACAACTTCCGATAGTTCGCACTCTCAAAGTCCAGCGGATAAATATCCTGATACTTCTTCGGCGGATTTTCCGCATATTGAATCGTCCCATCCGGCCGTTTGCGAAACCATTCCGAATGCTCGCGCACCCACGGATGGTCCGGCGAGCACTGAAACGCGATATCTAGCGCCACTTCAAGGCCATTCTTCGCAGCCGCCGAAACGAAATGCTTGAAATCTTCCAGGCTGCCAAGTTCGGAGTGAACGCCAGTATGGCCGCCGTCGATCGCCCCAATAGCCCACGGACTTCCCACATCGCCCCGCAACGGCTCGATCGAATTATTTTTTCCCTTCCGAAACGCGCGCCCGATCGGATGCACCGGCGGCAAATAAACCACATCAAATCCCATCCCCGCGATATACGGCAACCATGTCTCGCAATCGCGGAACGTACCGTGCTTCCCCGCCTCAACCGCGCACGATCGCGGAAACACTTCGTACCACGTAGAGAAGCGCGCCTTCTCGCGATCCGCCGTAACACTCAATTCTTTCGCATAGCTCGCGCCCAGATGATGCACGGGATTTCGCTGCATAATTCCCAAAGATTTTTCTTCAAATGCGATGGTCGCGCCCTCCGGCTTGTCCTTAGCCGCTTGCAGCCTCTTCGCCCACTCGCGCAAATACGCGGCGTCCTCGCGCCCCGCCAGCCCAGCAGCCTCGTCAATCAATCCCGCCCCAATCACCAACTCGACGCCCACGTCCTGGCCCGCAGCAATCCTCTTCGCCAATTCCAGATGCCAGGTCTGAAAGCGATCGATCCATCCCTCCACGATGTAAAAATATCGCCCCAGATTATCGACGCGAAATTCGCCGCGCCACAAATCGTTGCCCAGCGCCGTCATCGGCGCGTATTGCAGTTTATTTTTATCCTGCCAGTACCAAATCTGGCACACGACCTGATCGTGCCCATCGGCGAACACCGCCGCTTCCACCACCACCGTCTCCCCAATCACACGCTTGATGGCAAACCGCCCGCAATCGATCTCCGGCGAAACGTGCTCCACCACCACACGCTGCCTGCTATCGTTCGCTCGCTCTTCCGCCATTCGCCCCAAGCTCCTGTAAGCAGAACGCAATTCCGGTCGCACGACGCTCATACCCTCACCGCCGGCATAATCTAATGTACAGCGCATTCGTTTGATGCACGCGCCCAATTCCCGGTGATGTCTTATTTGGATATTGCTGAGAACCCTGTGGCGGGAACCGTCAAATCTGAACCCTTAATTCTCCGAAGCCTTGGCCTTTTCTAGCGTAGGGGGCGCCGGTCAATCGCACTGCGGTCGCAAAGCAATTGACGCGCCTGCCCGCATAACCCGACTTGAAATTCCCCAACCTATCGAATCCCCACCTGCCCGCGCACACTCTCAATCAATTTCTTCGAATCGTAACCAACCCCAGCCTTGAAAACCGTCTCCACATTCTCAATCTCTTCAATCTTCTTAGAAGGATCGCCCTTAATCAAAACCAAATCCGCCTGCCTGCCCGCAGCAAGAGTCCCAATCCGATCGCTCAATCCAAGATAAGCAGCCCCGTTCGCCGTCCCAATCCGAATCGCCTCTACCGGAGAAAATCCCGCCTCCACCAACAATTCAATCTCCCGCTGATCCCCAAATCCCGGCAACACGCCGCCATTCCCAGTAGGATCAGGACCGCCCAGCAACAATCCTCCAGCCTTCGCAAACGCCACTTCAAAATCCATCTCCTTGCGCATCAAGGAAGTCATCTGTGAATCCAAACTCACCCGCGCCCGCGCCGTCAAATAACTTTGCGCCGATTCCGCCGACATCGCCTCCAAAGTCCGTGTCTGCAATTTCGGCCGCCCCGGCGCGCTCGCCTCAAACACCGGCAAAGTAGAAGTAACCGCCACATGATGCGCCACCAAATTGCGAATCAACGCAGTAACCGCCGCCCCTCCAATCTCCTGATTCGCCCAGCTCCCCGCGCCACCCTGCGGGCAGACATCCGGCTTCTTCTCCGCCACAAATTCCGTATCGCTAAAAACCGGCCCATGCTCAAAATCATCAATTCCCAAAGCCACCGCCTCCGGCCAAGTCACCGAACAAAGATGCCCAGTCAATTTCAGTTTCAGCGAATGCGCCTCCGAAATCGCCACGCCAAGCTCCTCGCGAGTTATGTTCATGTACGCCTTATAAGAAGTCATTCCCTCCGCCGCCCAATAATCCACGGAACGTTTCGCATCCTCGGGCCCCGTCAATTCATGCATCTGTGCAAATATCGTAGGCGCGCCTTCCAGATAAGGAGCCGTAGCATCAATCCAAGGCCCAGGCATCAAACCGGAATCAATCCGGCTCTTGATTTTCAAATCGGTATAAGGCTCAAGGCTCCCGGTAGTGCGCATCGACGTCACGCCCGCGGCCAAATAAAGTCGTGGCGCCGTATAAGGAATTTCCGCCACAAATAATCCCGGCTCGGCAATCCGTCCTCCGGCAACCTGCACCGAAATCGAATCCGTGTAATAAAGATGATCGTGCATCCCAACAATCCCGGGAATCACGGTGTCACCGGTACGATCCAATATCTGCGCGCCCGCCGGCGCCTGCGCCGAACCAGCCGCCCCAATCCACTGAATCTTTCCGCCGGAAACGATCACCGCCTGATCGTCGACAGCCGCCGCTCCAGAACCATCAATCACGCGCACATGATTCAAAACAAACACCGGCGCATCCACGCTGACAAACTCCGCAACGTCCGGAGCCTTCTGCGTCTGCGCCACCGCAATCGTAGCAATAAGCAAAAATCCAAAAAGAAATAGAGAACGCATCCCGCACCTCGCAACTTCCGGCGAAAAAAGCAGCAAGCAGACGGAATAGTACCCCAGCAGCATCCGCTCAGGAATGAAACTCCGAAGATTGCCCTACGCCAGCCGCCCATTTAAGACATCGCGATAACTCGGCATCCCAGGCCGCCCCGTAGCATTCACCACCGCACGAAGTATCGCCTCTTTCAAGACCTCAGCAGCAATCGCCCCAATCGCGCCATGCTCCACCGGAGTTTTCAAAGTTCCAGTAGAGAGCGCAAACACGGTATCCCCATCCCCAGGCGCCCAAGAAGGATTAATCACCCGCGCATGCGCTGCCGAAGCCATCTGCGCAATCTTCGCCATCGCTGCGGGGCCAAAACTAGCATTCGTCGCCACGCACGAAATCGTAGTATGCGTCCCAGCAGGCGGAAGCACCACGTCCTCGCCCGCGCGCAGCCGATCGATAATCGGCGCAAACTTTTTTCCATCGGCCGTGCGCGATCCCGCGACCAGCTTTCCCGTCCGCGGATCATAAACATCGCCCACCGCATTCACCGCGCAAATCGCGCCAACCACAATTCCCGTCTCTCCAATTTTGAAACTCGCCGTCCCCAATCCCGACTTCGTCTGATGCCGGCCCCAATGCCCCACCGCCGCACCCGCACCAGCCCCCACGCAACCTTCCGCAACTTTTCCCTTAGCCGCAGCCTGGCAAGCCGCATATCCCGATTCCGCCGTCGGAACAATCGTCCAATCCTGATCCTTATACAAATCAAAAATCACCGCAGCCGGCACAATCGGCACATGCGGATCAGGATGCGCCTCCGATTTATGCTTCTCGATATAACTTTCCCGAAGATATCGTTCCACTCCACCAGCCGAAGCCAATCCAAAATCGCTGCCGCCCGTCAAAACCACCGCTTCGACGATCACCGACTCATCCGCATTCCGGATCGGCTGCAGCATATCCGTCAAACGCGAGCCGGGATTTCCACCCGGCACATCCGCCCCGCCAATCGCCCCGCCCCGGCACAAAATTACCGTGCATCCAGTGGGGCGCCGCGTATCTGTAAAATGCCCCACTTCAATTCCATCCACATCGGTGATCCAACCTTCCGATGGAACGGAAATCGGCTCGTCCATGCCGCGCGACGGCGCGTCAGAAAAATCGAACCCACTGCGAGAAAACACGGGCGCAACCGACGCAAGTCCGGCGATCGCGCCCAGCATTTCACGCCTTTTCATGAGCCACCTTGTTGTGATTTCGTTCAGATCCGCAGCGGCAAACCCGCGTCACGATTCATACGTCCACTTGCCACCGACCATCGTTCGCTCGACTTGCACTTTCAAAAGTTCGGAAGGCTCCGTCTTGAAAGGATTCTTCTGCAGCACCACCAGATCTGCAAGCTGCCCCGGCCGAATCGAGCCCTTAATATCTTCCTCAAACGAAGCGTAAGCCCCATTCACCGTCCCGCAGCGAATCGCTTCTTCAATCCCGATCCTCTGATTCAATCCCCAGGAATGCCCATTGAAGTCCGTCCGCGTGAGCTGCGATTGCAGCCACATCATCGGGTCCGAAGGGCTTGCCGTGTAATCGGAAGAATCCGTAGGCCGCAGCCCGGCATCCAGAAAACTTCGCATCGGAAACATGTTCTTCGTCCGTTCCTCGCCATAAAAATGCATTACGTCGCCATGAAAGTAGACGTAGCCCGAAAACGGCGCAGGAATCACGTTCAGCGCCCGCATCCGCTGAATCAGGGAATCATTCAGCAAAGTGCAATGCTCGATACGAAATCGCGGATCCTTGCGCGGATTTTCTTTCTGAATTTGCTCGTAAACGCCAAGAATCCGGTCAATCGCCAAATCCCCATTCGCATGCGTAGCCAATTGCCAACCCGCCGCGTGCGCCTTGCTCCCCACCTCGTAAAGTTTCTCGCGCGTGCTCAACTGCAATCCGGTGTAATTTCCAGGGATCCCTATATAAGGTTGCGAAAGCCAGGCAGTGCGCTCCGAAATCGAGCCGTCGGCATACTGCTTCACTCCACCGATGCGCACCCAATCATCGCCAAAGCCAGTATGAACTCCAGCGGCCATAAATCGTTCGAGCGAATGCGCCGATACAATGCAATAAACGCGCATCCGCAATTCCCCGCTATCCCGCGCGTCCTGATAACCCTGCACATATTCCGGATCGGCATCCGCATCGCAAGCCGAAGTCACACCCTTGCTAGCGAACAATTTCGAAATAAAGGCCGAGCCCGCCCGGTAGTCCTCGCGTGTATTCGTCTGCGGCACCGACGCGAAAAATATTTTCGCCGCGGCATCGCCAACATACCCAGTCAAATGTCCCGAGGAATCATGTTCGAAGCGCCCGCCGGTAGGATCGGGCGTCTGATCGTCCACGTTCGCCAGTTTCAGCGCCATGGAATTCACGAACGCCACGTGCCCGCCGCGATGCTGCACGATCACCGGATGATCCGGCACCGCCGCATCCAGGTCATGCACATTCAACGGACGCGGAGTCTTCCCATCGTCGTACAAAAATCCCAGCACCCATTGCCCCGGCGGCGTTTTCTGCGCCCGCTCGTGCAAGGCCATCTGAATTTTCTCGATGGAATTGGAATCGCAAGCAACTTTGCGAAGATGCTCGACGCCCGAATCGCAAGGATGCGAATGCGCGTCATTAAATCCAGGCAGCACAGACTTCAATCCAAGATCGATCTTCCGCGTACGCGCCGAAGCCAGATGCAGCACTTCGTCATTCGATCCAACGGCCGCGAATTTCCCGCCAATAATAGCAACGGCCTGCGCCCGCGGCTGCGATTCATCAACGGTCCAAATATCGCCGTTATAGAGGATCAGGTCGGGTTCTTCGGAACGAAAAAGCGGCAGCGCGGCAAACGCCCCCAAGCCATGCAGAAATTTCCGACGCGACACAGGCCACACTGCACCACCTCCGGAAAATCGCGAACCGCGATCTACGCCTCCACCTCGGCATCGGCAAGCCCCAACGCCTCATCCAGCGCCGCCACCCCGCGATCGATCTCCTCTTTCGTAATAATCAAAGGAGGCGCGATCACAAAATGGCTCATCCAAGCCTGAATAAAAACTCCCGCCGCCATCATCTTCGCCGCCACGCGATCCACCACCAGCGGCTTACCGGCAATTTTGTCCTCGCCGGTATTGAAAGGATTTTTCTTTTTCTGATTCTTCACCAGCTCCACGCCCCAAAATAATCCCAGCCCGCGCACTTCGCCGATCGAGCGGTGCCGCGGCATCAGCCCGCGCAATTTGTCGCCAAGATAAGCGCCCATCTCGGTAGCCCGCTCAGCCAGCTTCAACCGCTTCATCTCCTGAATCGCCGCGATTCCCGGAGCGAGCGTGATCGGATGCGCTTCATAGGTATGTCCATGCGAAAAGAAATGATCGTCGAAATACGCTGCAATCTTTTCGGTCGTTGCGCAAAGCCCCAAAGGAATCGCCGCGTTTGTAATTCCCTTCGCCGTAGTAAGAATGTCCGGCGCCACGTTCCAATGATCCATCGCAAACCATTTTCCCGTACGGCACCACCCGGTCATCACTTCATCCGCTATCAAAAGCACCCCATGTGCGTCGCAAATCTGCCGCAATCGCGGCATATATTCCTTCGGCGGCACCAACACGCCATTCGTCCCCACCACCGGCTCCACAATCACCGCCGCCACGTCGCTCTCGTTCGCGATCATGTGCTCCACATATTCCGCGCACGCAATCCCACATCCGGGATACGTGTGGCCAATCGGACATTTGTAGCAATTCACTTCCGGCGCAAAAATCACCCCCGGTATTTTTCCGCTAGGCTCCATCGCCCAACGCCGCGGGTCCCCGGTAGCCGCAATCGAGCCCATCGTCGAACCGTGATACGACCGGTACCGCGAAATTATCTTCGTCTTCCCCGTATACATCCGCGCAATCTTGAAAGCCGCCTCATTCGCCTCGGTCCCGGAAGTAGTAAAAAAATATTTCGCCAACCCACGCGGCAAAACTTCGGTCAGCAATTGCGCCAATTCCGCCCGCACTTCCGTCGCATACCCCGGTCCAATAAAAGCCAATTTCTCAGCCTGCTGCTGAATCGCCTCAATCACCGCGCGATTCTTATGCCCCAAATTCACGCACATCAACTGCGCGGAAAAATCCAAATACTTCCTCCCGCTTACATCCGTGAAATAGCACCCCTCCGCATCCACCACCTGCAGCGGCGACCAACCCTTCTGCCGCCGCCAAGTCCCATAAGTAAACTGAGTGGTGTATTCCTTTACCTGCGCAGGAGACAATTTTCCAATCGTTGGTACTGTCATAAAGGCTCCGAAAAATCTGAAATCCGAAAAGCAGCGCGAAGCAAAGCGCACAATCCTAGCCGTTCGCGCACTCTACCAATGACATGCAAGGTTGTCAATCAACCTAATTTATCGTATGTTACCCATTGATTCGCGCCGGATCGCACGCAAACTCAGCGGCGTTCACGAGCAAATTGAAAAGAGCATCGCCCGCTGCCACATGCGAAAAAAAACTCCATCCGGACGCCGTAAGCGCGTTCGCGCCTCCAATTCCAACCGCTCCAAAAACAGAAATTCGATCGCCGGCTTCCTCACCGTCGGACAGACCGCTCGTATTCTCGGCATAAGTCCTTCCACATTGCGCCAATGGGAAAACGTAGGCCTGGTCGCCCCGGTCCGCAGCCAGGGAAGATTCCGCCTCTACAGTCCGGAAGTTCTCGAGCTGCTGAAGCGCATTAAATATCTGCGCGACGTAAAACAATTGCGCGTTCCCGGCATCAAGCGCGTTCTCGACGAAACGCGTTCCCGCAAAGCGCCGACGCGCACCGGGAAAACGCCCAGCATCGGCGAAAAACTTCGCACCCTTCGCAAGCGCTCCGGTCTGGGCGTAGCCGAAGTCGCGCGCCGCGCCAAAATCTCCGGCGGATTCCTCAGCGCCATCGAGTTATCGCAAGCAAATCCCTCGGTCGCCACGCTGCAACGCCTCGCCAACGTCTACAACACCACCGTCCTCGAATTCTACGATCTCCCTCACAAGCCCAGCGCCATCATGAAGCCGTCCATGCGTCCGCTCCTACGCACCGAATCCGGCGTCGCCATGGAACTCCTCTCCACCGGCACAAAAATGCTCCAATCCATGCTGTTTCGCGTGCCCCCAGGCTCCGGCAGCGACGGCGCCTATTCCCACAACGGCGAAGAATTCATCTACATGCTCAACGGCACCCTCGAAATCTGGCTCGACGAACTCGAATGCCACGTCCTCCACGAAGGCGAAAGCTTCTGGTTCGAAAGCACCCGCGGCCATCGCTGGTTCAATTCCGGCGATCGCGAAACCGTCCTGCTCTGGGTCAACACCCCTCCCACTTTCTGACGTTTCCGCCACCCTCATCGCCCGCCAGTTATCATTCCGCTTGACAACCTTACATTCTTTCTGTAGACATTGAAAAAACCTGGAGCACCTTGATCCCTGATTCGATTGAGCACGCGCAGACAATCTCATCGCACAGTGTGAGGGAGGCCCTCATGTCCTACCGCAACCTGATCATCAAGCTCGTTTTGAGCATGTGCCTGCTGCTCGGCCTAAGCGCCGCCCTATCCGCTCAGCTCACCGAAGGCACGATCGCCGTCACAGTGAAGGATTCCTCAGGCGCCGCCGTTCCCAGTGCGACGGTGAAACTCACCGATCTAGGCACCGGCACCGAAGTCGAAGAAGTCACCGACAACATCGGCTACGCTCGCCTCCCGCATCTAGCCCCCGGCACCTATCGCATGAACGTCAACGCAAAAGGATTCAAATCGCTGGTCAGCGACAATCTCGTCGTCAGCGTCAACGTCGTCAACAGCCTCACCGTAGTCCTGCAAATCGGCAGCGTCACCGAAACCATCGAAGTAACCACCAACGCCCCGCTCGTTCAAACCGAAGAAGGACGCCTGGCAAACACTCTCACCACCCGCGAAGTCACCGATCTTCCCCTCAACGGCCGCGACGTCTATCAGCTCATTACCCTCGAGCCCGGCGTAACCGCCACCAACGCCCCGGTCGTCTCCAACGTCTCCTCGCCCACCAGCTCCACCACTTTCGACGACGGCTTCATCGCCAACGGCTCCACCCCCCGCGGCAATAATTTCATTCTCGATGGCAACTCCAACAACAACGAATGGCTCGGCGGCACGCCGCTGATCTTCCCCTCTCTCGACGCCATCCAGGAAGTCCAAGTCCAAACCCTGAATTTTTCCGCCGAATACGGCCGCAATGACGGCGCCATCGTCAACGTCATCACCAAGTCCGGCACCAACAAATTTCACGGCGACGCTTTCTACACCGGCAGAAACACCGCGCTCAACGCCCGCAACTTTTTCGATTTCGTAAGCAAAACCCCGCTGCAGCAAAATCAATTCGGCGCCTCCCTCGGCGGCCCAATTTTCAAGGACAAGACTTTCTTCTTCCTAAACTACGAAGGCTCGCGCCTGAAAGACGGCGCCCCCGCGCTTTTCACCACCGAAACCCCGGAATTCCGCAATTTCGTAATCACCAATTTTCCCAATAATTTTGCCGCGCAATTCTATAAAGATTTCCCCGCCCCACCGTGCTTGCCCGGCACCGAAATCTCCACCGGCAGCGTGCTTCCCGTCGCAGACGGTCCGCTCGCCGTCGGCCCTCCCGATCCCAATGTCCCCGATCAATGCACCGCCGCCGCCTCGCAACTCGAACCCAATAACGCCGACCAATACAGCATTCGCATCGACCACCATCTAACTTCCCGCGATCAACTTTACGGCCGCTGGATCGCCACGTACGCTTCCGGCGACGTCGGTCGCGAAGAACTATCCGGCGGCAACATCCGCGGCTTCACCTCTCCGCAAACCGGCTTCTTCGCCGACCTCAGCCTCGGCTACACCCACGAATTTTCCTCCACCACTCTCAACGATCTCCGTTTCGCCTATTCCAGAAACAACAGCAACCTCGGCTTCGGCATGAATCCCAACACCATTACCGCACAAACCCTCAAAGCCGACGGCCTCTCTCCCGAAGATTTCGGCACTCTCTTCTTCGACGATGGCCCAGTGAACATCGGCGGCGAAGTTTTTCAGCCCCGCCATTTCGTTTTCAACACCTTCGCCGCCAACGACATCCTCACCCACATCGCCGGCCGCCACAGCCTCAAATTCGGTTTCGAAGTCCGCCGCGTCCAGGAAAATAGCGACTACGGCCTGCTCGCCAATCCCTTCTACGAATTCAACAGCAAATTTAATTTCGCCAACGACGATCCTTATCTAATTTCCGCCACCGTAAGCCGCGAGCCCGGCCCAACGTTCGGCGATTTCACCGATTCCCCGCGCCATTTCCGTTGGACGCAATGGGCCGCCTTCGTTCAAGACGACTGGAAAATCACCTCGCGCCTAACGGTGAATCTAGGCCTGCGCTACAGCATTTTCGGCACACCCAGCGAAGTCAATGGCCTGCAAAACAACATCATCCTCGGTCAAGGAGACAGTCTCCCCGCCGCGATGACCACCGCGACGGTCGGCCGAGTCAGTCAGCTCTGGAGTACCAACAAGCATGATTTCGCACCGCGCGTCGGTATCGCCTGGGATCCCTTCGGCCACGGCACTTCCGCCATTCGCGCCGGTTTCGGAATCGCCTACAACGAACCATTCTCCAATCTCTGGTCCAACGGCTCGCGTTTCGATCCCCCCAATTCCGCCAGAGCCGTCGAAGATCCCGTCTTC
>Ga0070766_10001315_pt1 | contig 12054 bp, 8 predicted proteins | sample HubBroMetageWFT6_FD_69782 | JGI IMG/M metagenome (GOLD analysis project Ga0070766, IMG submission 69782) | Warmed and freeze-thawed soil microbial communities from the Hubbard Brook experimental Forest, New Hampshire - Hubbard Brook CCASE Soil... | ecosystem: Environmental > Terrestrial > Soil >... | reverse complement strand
GCGACGTTGCGTGTGCGGAAATATCGTTTGACCTCGTCCGAACCAAAGACGAGTTTTTTATTCGCCTGGCAGGTCGCGCACCATCGCGCCGTGAAATCGACATAGATAGGCCGATTCTCAGCGCGCAACTGCTGGACGCGCTCGATGCTCCAAGGCTCCCACGTGACATCGCTGGCCGCCGCGGCCCGCGGCCAGCCCAGCTGCAGACCGAGCACCAACATCACTAGCGCGCCCACCAGTCCAAAGCGCGAGTGGCGTGGACTCACGCCAGGCGAGCTGTATCGCCCGTAAAGCCAGACCGCCATGGCAACGACCGTCAAGCCGAGCAACGCCATCAACAATCCGCTTTCTCTGACCTGTCCGTCCAGCACCCAAATCAGATAGGCCACGGTAGCGTAAAGGGGAAACGCCATCAGTTGTTTAAAGGTCTCCATCCAGCGCCCCGGCCGCGGCAGCCACCTGACAGCCTGAGGAAAGATCGAGAGGAGCAGGTAAGGTGAGGACAGGCCAATACCGATGGCGCTGAACACCAAGAACGCTTGCGCCGTTGGCAGGGCGAGCGCTGCGCCCAAGGCGGGCGCAAGAAATGGCGCACTGCAGGGTGTTGCCACGACCGTGGCCAACACGCCGGTAAAGAAAGTACCGGCGTAGCCGTCTTTCGTCTGCAGCTTCGACCCTATCCCCATGGCACTCAGGCCGAATTCGAATACGCCGCTCAAGCTGAGCGCGAAAACCAGCATCACGACCGCGAGACAAAAAACGAACGCGGGCGACTGCAGCTGGAAACCCCAACCGAGCTGTGCTCCCCCGGCGCGCAGTACAGCCAGTACGCCGGCCAGCGCCCAGAACGACACCAGCACGCCAAGCGTGAACGCCACCCCGTGCAGTGTCACGTTGCGGCGCTCGTTGCCCGACTGGTTCACAAAGCCGACGATCTTGATGCCGAGCACAGGAAACACACAGGGCATCAGATTGAGGATAAGGCCACCTAACAGCGCGGACACCAGCGTCGCAAACAGCCTCCCAATCGCGGTGCCGGAGGAAGACCCACTGGCCCTGGTTGTCGGACCTGCGGCGGCGGCACCGGGAGCTGTCGCGCTGGACCCAAACGGGACATCGATCTGCAGTCCGCGGTATACGCCCTTCTTGTCGGTATAGGCCAGTACACCGACCAGCCTGGTAGTTGCAGCCTCGGCATCGTCGGAGATCGGCAGGGTGAGCGTGAGTGACCCCCCGGAGTTGAGTGCAGTCTGCGGTTGATCGTATTGAGTGAAGCCGTCTTCGCTGAAGAAATGCGGCGATTCGAGCGTGCCTGCGCCGATCAATTGCAGCGTCACATTTTTGTCGTGCCGGACCGCCGCGAGCTTCCAGCCCGTTGCCGGTTGGGGCATCGGCATCCTCGCAACCTCCGCCCTCACCGTCTCGTCCGACTGCGGAGTACCCAGGGACACAGGCAGCGTCAGCGTTACATGGGCCCGGTCGGGAATGCAGATATCCGAGCACATCAGCCACTTCGCCTGGGCTTCCAGGGTCACGTGCTCGCCCGACTTGAGGTTCCCCGCCGGCGTAATTGTCACTGGCAGCTCAACAATTCCGTCGTAACCGTTGCCGGTGATATTGCCGTTGGCATCCCTGATCATTGTCGGCACTGGCCATTGGATCGCACCTGCGGTCCATCCGGGCGGGAGATCCCAGTGCAGCGAAGTCGGATAGCCTGTGCCGGCCCTGATCCAATAGGTATGCCACGTCGGTTGCTGATCGAGGCGCAGCGCCACCGTGAAGGAACGGCCAGACTGAACAGATTTGTCAGCCGCAACTAATGACGCTTGCACCTGTGCACGAGCAGTGAACGACGCAAACACCACAAGTGCCGTCGCAACAGCTCGTACACTCCGAACCACGCTCATGATGCTGCTCGTGTGGTTAGAGCACTGACTCGATCATGTGCTTTACGACCGACTCGCCGTCAGAGTCATCAATCATGAAGTCTCTGTACACGATTCGACCCGTACGATCGATCACGAAATTCGTCGGTTCTCCTCGGACCTGGTACTCCGTGCTCTCTTTTCCGCCGATTTCCTTATCGGGGGTACTCTTCAGCGGCAGAAAGCTGTACTGCGTCTTCGCCATGAAAGGCAGCACATATTCATCCTGATCGCGCTGGACATTGATGCCCAGATAGACCACGTCCTTTTCGCGGAACTGGTGCATCACCGCTTCGAAGTGGGGAAATTCAGCACGGCACGGGCCGCATCCGGGGAACCAGAACGTGAGAAGCACCACCTTGCCGCGTAGGCTTGCCAACGACACCGTACCGGCGGAGCCGTATTGCTGCAGATTGAACGGCGGAGCAATCTTGCCGTTGGCGTCGAGAATGCGCTTGAGGTCAGCGTGGACCTGCGCGGCCGTTTTGTTCAGCTGCTTGCCGGCGCCTTCCAAGGCCACCCGCGTCGCATCCTCGGGCCATTTGGCTTGCTGCTTGAGGAGACTGGCGTACGCTCCCTGCAGTTGTCCCGCCTTGATCATCACCTGTGCCTTCAGGCGCACCAGCATCGCAGCATTTGAGGAGCGCGGGTTGGCGCTCAGTTTGTCCAGCAGCGCCACGGCATCCTCGGGTTTACCGCCGGCCACTTTCTGGTTGACCTGAATATAGGTCTGCGCGCACGCCACGCGAGCGACCCACTCCTTTGATCCCTTCGTGCCCTGCATCTCCTGCGCGAGCTTCACCGCCTTGAGCGGATCAACACGCAGGTAGGCGTCGAACAAATCAGACATACCCCCGGAGGACCAGCTGAACTTTTCCGGTGGGAACTGCTGGCGCAGGTGCTCAAGGATCGCAATTCGCTTGGCATCGTCCGGCGCCTCAACGGCCAACCAGTAGAGCGCCTGCGCGCCACGCTCGCTGGTGGGGAAGCGCTTGGGAACATCGAACAGGGCGGCTTCCCCCTGGGACGGGTCCGTCTTATTCAGGGCGCTGGCATAGTAGAAGGCGTAGTCTGGATTGTGCGGGTCGAGCAGCGCTGCCTTGTGCATGTATTCCAAGGAGGCCTTCTTGTCGCCCCAACGCTCCGCATCGAAGCTGAGCATCGAATAGATTTTCGCATTGTTTGGATCGCGCGCCGCGGCCTTGAGTAGGTAGGGCCTTGCCCCTGGGTTTTCCCTGCCCTCCAATTGAACCCCCATGCCGTACGGAATGCCGACGGAATCGGGAAAGCGCCGCTCCCACTCCTTGTACTTCAGGGCGACGGTCTTCCTCATCTCATTGGCCTGCGATTTCGGCTTTGGGTCTTTCTGCTCATAGGCCGCGGCCCGCCAACGACTCATGGATTCCTCGAGCTGCTCATGCGCCGCGAGGAAATCCGGATCGGCCTCGATCGCCTCGATGAAGGCCGACAGTGCCTCGGCCGGCTGCTTCTGCGTATCCAGCGTCTTCGCGCGCTCCAGGGCAGCCTGGGCGGCCGGCAGCGGTACGTGCTCGGGTGACGCGAGAACGTAAACCGGCGCGGCCACCACCAAACACAACAATGCAATAACTCTCTTCATCACCTTCATCGCATTCGCTCCACTGGTACTTACATCGTCGACACATCGCTCTCGTTCAAGCACCCTCAGACCTTGTGCTTGCTGGCAAATTCCGGATCCAGGACACGGCCACGAAGATCGACCCCTCGAGACTCCCAGAGGACTGGGCAGTTAAAGAAGGGAAACGCGCCGACTCGTTTCCCACGAACCAGGAGCTCCGACACCAATATTCTGAATCCCGGCTTGGCGAGCGAAGTCCGGGATCCCCGTCGTCACTGACTCACCCGGGACGTCGCAGTCCTTAGTTTGCGTTTGAGCCTCTCAACTGGACGTACAATTCGCCCAGATGATCAGACGATGCACGGCGGGCAACTTTCCGTCTGATTCCTCGCTCAAAATTATCGCGAACTTCGCCGAGACAACCGGATCGTCTCGCCATCCTCCTCGAGCTTAGCGCCGAGGGTCGTTGCGACCGCTTCGGCGAATGTCTGCGGGTCCGTCGCGCGAAACTGCCCGACGAGCTTCTCGGCGGCGAGGCCGGGGTCCGAGATCACGAGCTTCCTGGCGTTGTAGCGATTGAACTGCGCCACCGCTTCGTCGAGGGTTTCCCCTTCCAGAACGATCTGACCCTCGCGCCAGGCGAGTGAACGCTCGACATCCGCGGACGCCTGCACGATCTTGGGCGGTTCGTAGGCGGCTACATAAGCCATCGAGCCGGCAGCGACCTGTATCCGGCGCTCTTCCTCCCCGACTGTCCACGTCTCGACCACGCCCTCCGTCACCTCTACGTCGGCACCGTCATCGTGCCGGCGCACTGAGAACGCTGTTCCTACGGCGCGCACCCGGATACGACCCGCGCTGACTATGAAGGGGCGCGTTTTGTCGTGTGCCACCTTGAACCATGCCTCGCCGCGCGTCAGCGTGACCTCGCGCGCGTTCCGATGCATGGACACCTCGACCGCGCTCTGTGTATTGAGGGCGACCACGGAGCCGTCCGATAGGGGTAGTTGCCGGATCTCACCGAGGTCGGTGCCGTAGCGATTTGGAAGAGACATCAGAATCGCGACGCCGACGAGGCTGGCCGCGAGTGCCGCACCGGCGAACATCAATTTCCGTCGAACCCAGATCGGTCGCGACTCGGGTTTCGGTATTACACCCGCGAGCGCACGCCCCCGATCGAGGAAGCTCAAAGCCGCCTGCGCGCGCAGGAGCGCGCCTTGGCGGCGTGGGTCTTCATCCAGCCAACGACGCAGTCCGACGTCCGTGTCATGGTCGATCGAACCGCCGTCGATCCGTGTCGCCCACTCGGCCGCCTGATCAGCGATCTCGCGTGCGCTCTCTCGAGTGCTCACCAACTTCTCCTACTGAAGACTCCAATTTGTCATCGCCTTCCAATCCCTGCAGGATCAATCGCAATCCGCGCGCTGCCTGCTTTTCCACCGCAGCTTGAGTGACCCCTAGCATCTGCGCGATTTCTCGCTGCGAGACGCCGTGGATCCGTCGCAGGACGAATATTTGTCGGCACTTGAGCGGCAAGTTCTCGATCAGCTGCTCTACCCGCTGCAACTCGTGTGCTCCGGCCACCACCTGATCCATCGGGGGCGCCTCATCTACGATGCTTAAGGAGCCCATATCCGCCACGTTGTCGATACGCACAATCTTCGAGCGCCGCACTTGCTCCAGCACAATGTTGCGGGTTGTCTGAAACATGTACGCGCGCCCATTGCTCACATGCGTGACGTCATCCATCGCCGCCAGACGGCAATAGGCCTCCTGAATGACATCGTCGATATCCTGGTCGCGACCGGTCCAGCGCCTAAGCCACGCGCGCACGGCCGCCTCGTGCGGCAAGACATGACTGCCGACCCACGCTACGATGTCCTTGCGCGACTGCGCCAATTTCCTCCGTCCCCCAGCGTGAGAGAACTCCCCGTAACGATAAGATGAACGAAACCAGCAGATCCGTCCCCAGGCTCAAAGAAATTCCCGCCGAATGAGCCCTACTTCGGCGCTCAGTCCACGCGTCAAGTGCCCAAAATCTAAGTCCGAATCCGACGGCGATTTCCAACCTATTGAATTGGTTATCCAATCAGCCAGCGAAACTTGAAAACCCATCTCCGGCATCCTGAGGGAATACCCCCTTCAATAGGTAGCCGCTCAAGTGCAAAGAACGCCGATAGGATTGCCCCACCGGCAGCCGGATGAGCAGGGACATTCTTCATCCCTCTTTGGCGAACCAGTCATGCGCGTGCCACGGCGTCACCTGCTTAGTGCCTCCACACCCGCGCGGCGAGGATCGGACCTATAGACGGTACTCTGCGATGCTTGTAGCCGCTCAGGGCAACCTGATCGGCGGCGCAACGCAGAGAAGATCAGGCACTGGGTTTCAGATCAATCGGACGCGGAGCTCGTGCCGCCTCCATGCGATGTAAGAGCAGAGAGTTCCTCAGACAATCGTCGTGCAAGACGGCGCCCGACTCGGCCGAACCGGGCGCCAACAGTTCATCCAGCCATAGTACGGAAAGTCACGCCCCGTTCATCGTTCCAACAGAAGGACGCAATCGACGTCCCAATCGAAGGGGATGGACCAAATGACAGGTAGGGTTCGTTGCGGGGCAACCAGCACATTCATCTCGCTGCTGGTGATCCTACTGGCGTTGGCGAGCATCCAGCCTGCCCGAGCGCAGGGGAAGGATTTTTCAGTCCCGGCTCAATCCGCGACCACGGGAATTCCGGAATTCGCCCGGCAGGCCGGGATTCAGATTCTGGTCTCGGAACCATTGGTTCGTGGAAAGCAAATCTCAGCCGTATCGGGATCGCACTCGGTGGAAGAAGGCCTCGCGATCCTCCTGAGGGGTACCGGGCTGGTTGCGACCTCCAAGGACGGTACCACGTACACAGTGGTCGCGGCTCCGTCGGCAGGTGCCTTGCGCAATTCAACGGGAAAGGCGGTGAGTCAACCCGAATCGATCGCCGGCCCACCCAACGCGGAAGGCTCGACAACAGTGGAGCCTGCGACCGCCGGCTTGGCGGAAATCTTGATCCAAGGCTCGAAGATACTGAACCTGGATGTCAAGCGTACCGAGGACGACGTGCAGCCCTACACGATCTTTGACGCCGAAACGATCCAGCAATCAGGCGCGGTCAATGTTGAGGATTTTCTCAAGCAGCAATTGACCCAAAATACCGTAAGCATGACCAATACCCAGGCGGCAGGGACTTCAGTTCAGTCACTTGGAGCCACCAGTTCCATTGATCTGCGCGGGCTCGGAACCAATGAGACTTTGGTGCTGGTGGATGGACGGCGAATGGCCGCTGTCCAGCAAAGTGGGGGGTCCACTAATAATGGGGGACAGCCCGATATCAACGGCATCCCGTTGGCCGCCATTGAGCGCATCGAAGTGCTGCCTTCCAGCGCGAGCGCCATTTACGGGGGCTCGGCCTTGGGGGGGGTCATCAATATCATCCTGAAGAAGAACTATCAGGGCGGGGAGTTTCACTATACCTACGGCAATGTCACCTCCGGCCAGGTGGCGCAGAACAATGTCGGAGGGAGCTATGGATTTTCGTTACCCGACGACAAGACGCACGTCATGGTGTCGGCCAATTACGCGGATCAGCAGACGCTTACGGTGGGGGATCGTCTAAGTCTCTACGAGCGTGGAATATCGACGGGTCTGACCAATTGTGCCTCTTGCCTGTACGGTACATTGCTCGCCCCGATAGGGGCGGGCGCAACCAACATCGCCGGTATCGATGCCTTTTTCAACCCTACCAATCTGACACTCAAGAACGGCACACCGCTCAATTCGTCGAGGACGTTCGTTCCCGTCGGCGCGGCACCGGGATCAAATTTGTCCGCGGGTTTGCTGGCGAATGCTGGGAGGTGGGACTTAAATCCGGGTGCGGGAGCCACCGACCTCGGGGGTCAAAGTGCTCCGCTCATAGCCGCGCCCACGGTAAAGTCTCTGATGATCACCCTCAACCGCGACTTGACCTCCGCCGTCAGCGTGTTCGTTGATTTCTCAACGCTCAGTAACTATACGAGTACGATTTCTCCACCCAGCTACCAACTCGACTCCGGGGTCGTTCCGGCGACTGCGCCGGACAATCCATTTCAGCAAACAGTCGAGGTTAATTTCCCCATAACCCTCACGACGCCGGAGGTCACCAACAGCGTCACGCAACGTGTCTCGACCGGCCTGGTGGCGCACCTGCCGCGCAACTGGTCCTCGGAAATCGACTACACGTGGTCCCGAAACATAAACGATGGCAGCTATTACACTGGAGACACTGCCGCGTTCGGCGCCGATTTGGCGAGCGGCGCGATCAATCCCTTCGTGGATACGCTTAAGAACCCACTGCAGCTGACTCCGTATCTGCAGGGGAACTCCTATGCCGGAAACGCGACGCTGGACGACGTCAACGCGCGCGCGTCGGGCCCGTTGGGATCATTTTCCTGGGGAGATCCCACACTCACCGTTGGTCTCGAACATCGCAAGGAGGGTTTTCATAGCAGCGATGACACGCTGGTGGAGCCTGCAATACCGGCGAACAACGTGGAGACGATCTACAACGGTCAGTGGGAAGACACCAACAGCCTGTATGCCGAGGCATTGATTCCACTGGTGACGGCCAAGAATGCTGTGCCCGGCGTTCATGGTCTCGAGCTGCAGCTCGCCGGCCGCTCCGAGCGTTTTCAGGTCACGTCAGGCCCGCCCTGTGAAACGATAGGCAACGCAAATTCAAGCAGCTGCCAGTTCCTGTATTCCGGGGCATCGGGACTCAACGAACTGGTGAGCTATAGCGCGAACAACGGCACCTTCGGAATCAAGTACAAGCCTCTCGATGAACTCGCCATTCGAACCTCCTACTCGACCGCGTTTCTGCCGCCTACGGCAAACCAGTTGCTCATCAATCCTCAGCCGAGCCCGGGTGTCACAATTGTGGATCCGAAGAATGGCCAATCGTACGACGTCACTGTAATCGGCACCGGCAATCCTAATTTGCAGCCGCAGAGAGCTAGAACCTGGGATCTGGGCGCGGTGTGGGAACCCCATGAGAGGGTCCTCGACGGATTACGGGTGGATTTGGAGTATTACCGCATCGTCCAACCGAATTACATTGTGTCGCCCTATGTTCAGTCGGTTGTAGACGACCCGGCCCTCGCCAGTCGTGTGACCCGAGATCCAACTACCGGGCTCATTACGACGGTCGATTGCAGCCTGATCAATGCCACCGAGTACAAGACCAACGGATACGATCTTACCGTTAGTTACAAAAGGAGCACGGCCTACGGCGTGTTCGGCGCGTGGCTCGCCGGGACGGCGATCCAGCATGACCTGCGTCAATATTCGATCGGCTCTCCATTTCTAGAATATGCCGGGTACGCCGACGACGGCGGTGAGCCGAAGCTCAAGGCCAATCTGCGGCTGAGTTGGCAATACCGCCAGTGGAACCTCTACTGGACGAGCGTGTATTTCGGCTCTTATCCTCCCCCGGGCATACCGGGCAGCCCGACTTATATTGAGGACGGGGGGCCATTCTCCTATTACACCGACATTCAGGAACTACAGGGCGGACGAATCCCTGCGCAGGTGTACCACAACATCTCGGGCGTCTATAACCTGGACAAGATTCGGATCAAGGGAATCTCGAGCCTGTCTCTCAACTTCGCAATCAACAATGTGTTTGATACGCTGCCGGCCTATGAAGCAATCAACAATTTCCACTATGCGTTCTCCAGCCCGTACGGCAACGTGATGCTGCGCCAGTACACAGTCGGATTTCGGGTGGCGTTTTGAGTGCGGGGAATCAAAGGCGATCCTCCGTCCTTATGTGATCACGCAGCCGATCGCGTCGAGGATTCAATGGTGCGTCAAATGTTGCTGTGAGCTTGCCATTCTGATCGTCGTTCTGAGCTGCCCGGCGATTTTCGTACCATGTGATCTTTGGGATGATGGTTCGCTGCAGCGTTGGGGCTAAGGCTCTCTGGCGAACTAACATGTCAAGACGCGCGCTTAGTCCTGCGTGAAAGCACCGCTCGCTGCCTGCAGGACTGACTCGAGTTCGGCGTCCAACTCTCGCCCGACCTGTGTGATCCGCTCATCGCCGAATTGTCCAAAAAGCGAAGATGGAAGGTCGTATTCAAAGATCGCCTTCCCCGACTCGTCTTCGTAAAGTATGACGCGCAATGGCGCGTAGAGCCCGGCCGCTAAAGCGTGTCGGGTCATTCGTTCTGCGGTGAGGGGGTTGCCGATCTCATATTGCATCGCCTTGGAAGTAAGACCATCCGCTGCAGTAAGTTCGCCATGGTTTCGTACGAGGAAAAGCCAGAGTTTTGGCCACTCGCGTCGTGCAACGGCAACCTTCTCTCTCTCCCCTCGAACGAGCATTTCAGACACTTCGGGCTTCAGTGCTGGCACAGAGTCGATCAACGCTCTGTGCACCTCGTCAAAACTACGAGCACATTGCAAGGCGCGATGCTCCACCGACAGTGTTCGCAATAACCGCGGAGCCACCATATGAGCCTCCATCGTCCCGAGGTGCCGGAACACCAATCATGCAACCTTAGTGATGGCCTTTCCACGGCGCGCGCTTGATCCCTTCCGAAGAGCTTACATTTAGTCACTCGTCGGATGAGGGCTCGGGCCGCAATTGAGTGACTGTCGTGACGGCGCCGCTCGAACTCGGGCACGGGCTCACCGAAATTACCGAAGTTGTCGATTGAGAAATTCACTCGTCCGCCCGTTGGCAAGGGCTGCCGCCGCGGCGTTGTAGTGTGCGCCATTAAGCCGGGTGAAGGCGTGCCACTGACCCGGATAACTGTAGATTGTCACGTTGGGTTTGCCGGCGAGTGCCGCCTTGATCTGGACTTGTGCAGACTTGGAAATGAACTCGTCTTCCTCGCCAAGATGCATCAGTAGAGGCGCGTGGAGACCGTCGACCTCGCCCAGATACTTCTCTGTGTCACCACCGTGATAGGCGACTGCAGCGTCGACGCCGTAGCGCACAGCCGTCAAGAAAGTCATCAGCCCCCCGATGCAGTAGCCCAGGACGGCAACCTTACCAATGCACTCAGGAAGCTTGGCCACGGCGTTGGCGGTGTCCTTAATGTCCTTGGCACCGGCGTCTCGGTCATAGGCTTGATTGAGGCGAAGGCCGTGCTGCCAGTCCGCCTCCGAAGTGACGCTGAGGTCGACGCCCGGCTCTTGACGCCAGTACAGTTCTGGCGCAACTCCGATGAAGCCTTGCTCGGCCAATTCCTCGCACTTCTCGCGGATGTCGGCGTTCACGCCAAACACCTCATGTAGAACAACGACGGCGGGGGCCGGCGCGGTCTCCGGGCGAGCGATATAGGCGCCAAACGCGCCGTTCCGGCCTTCTATGGTGATGCGATTCTTCATTGCATTCCCCCCCCCGGCGGGCGGACAGCCGGGCGCTATGGCCCGGCCGTCCTTGTTGCAACTACGACACCGCTGTTGCGGCGTCGCGGATTACGTCGAGCACGACTTTGGGGTGGGAGAGCATGGGGACATGGCTGGAGGCGACCTCCACGGTCTTGGCACCCATGCGCTTCGCGGCGAAGCGCTCCAGATCGGGATGGACGGTGCGATCCTGGGTGGCCACGATGCACCAACTCGGCTTTGACCGCCACGCGACGCCATCCAGCTGCTTCTGTGTGAAAAGATCAGCGGCCGGGGCGAAATGAGTGGACCAGACGATGCCCTGTTCCTCGGGGGTCAGGTCGCCGGCGAAGTAGGACACGCCGTCCGGCTTCATCCAGACGCGGCCGTCTGCGACTTCAATATGCTTGAAGACCTCTGTTTGGGGAAATTTGTCCTGCTGTCCCTGCGATGTCTCAGTCTCATCAGGCCCCAGCGCCGCGATATAGACCAAGGCCGCTACGCGGCTGTCTATGCCGGCGTGCGTTATGACGGTTCCGCCATAAGAGTGTCCGACAAGGACAATCGGACCGCTGACTCGTCCGAATGAGCGGATCGTCGCATCGACGTCGCCTTTCAGCGTGTCGAGGCCGTACTGAGCAGCCATCACCTGGTGCCCCTCAGCCCTCAGGGTCGGTATCAGCTTCTGGAAACATGAGCCATCGGCCCAGATCCCGTGGGAAAAAACGATGCTGGGTTTCATGGGATCTTCCTCCTATCGATTACTGAGGTTCGCGGAGGTGGCAGCCTCTTCGATGAGTTTGGCTGCTTCCTTCGGATGAGACATGTAAGCCACATGGCTGGAGTTGACTTCCACCGTCTTGGCATGGGCGCGCTTCGCCATCATGCGTTCCTGCTGCGGATTGATCGACCGGTCAGCGCTGGCCACCATGTACCAGGTGGGCTTGGTCTTCCAGGCAGGATTCGTGACCTTGTGGGTGAACGCGTCAGTGGAGATCGGCACCTGCGATACAGCCATGAAGTGGGACACGGCCGGGGCAACGTCCGCCGCGAAGTCGGCCGCGAAATGCGCCTGCTCAATCCACCAGTTGCCGTTGCTGTCCGGCTTGAATGCCTTGGAGGCTTG
>Ga0070766_10001312_pt1 | contig 12064 bp, 12 predicted proteins | sample HubBroMetageWFT6_FD_69782 | JGI IMG/M metagenome (GOLD analysis project Ga0070766, IMG submission 69782) | Warmed and freeze-thawed soil microbial communities from the Hubbard Brook experimental Forest, New Hampshire - Hubbard Brook CCASE Soil... | ecosystem: Environmental > Terrestrial > Soil... | reverse complement strand
CAATCCAGTGTGTCGCCAAGGCTGGTAAGCAGGATCAGCGCAGTCAGCATTATCGCGAGCAGCACCGCACCGGAGATGTCGAGGCGTGGGTGGCGCTGCGTCGGCGGTGCGCTGAAGGCATAGCCTATGATCGCCATCGCGACGAGACCAAGAGGTATATTGATGTAGAAAATCCAGCGCCAGCTCAATTGATCGACGAAGAAGCCGCCGATCAGCGGCCCAAGCACGGTCGCCAGACCGAACACCCCACCAAAAATCCCTTGGTAGCGACCGCGTTCGCGCGGTGAGAAGATGTCACCCACTACTGCCATCGTCGTCACCATTAACCCACCCCCGCCAAGCCCCTGCAAGGCGCGGAAGACAATTAGCTCGATCATCGATCGGCTGAGCCCGCAGAGGGCCGAGCCCGCGAGGAATAACAGGATCGCACTTTGCAGTACTATCTTGCGCCCGAATAAGTCGCCGAGCTTTCCGTAGAGCGGTGTCACGATCGTGGTTGTTAGAAGATAGGCTGTTACGATCCACGACAAGTGCGCGAGCTGGCCAAACTCCCCGACGATCGTCGGCAGTGCGGTCGAAACGATTGTCTGGTCGAGCGAGGCGAGGAGCATGACCAGCAGCAGTGCACCGAAAATCGCGCGGACGCGGTGGTTCTGGAACGGGCTGAGGTATGACGGCCGCGCGCCCGCGTCCGGTGAACGCTGTCGAAGTTGCATATGCGACAATCCTTCGCGTTAAATCCGGTGTGCCACCGGCACAATGACAGCAGCCTCCGCCTGCAGCCGATTCGAATGATCCGCCCCAACCGCATGTAGACGGGAGGCACGACTAACAGCGTGAACAAGGTCCCGATCGACAGCCCGCTGGCGATCACGAGCCCCATTTGAAACGGGACTCGGCGCCGGCACCGCTGGCAAGCAGGAGAGGCACGACTGTTGCGGTCAGGGTCCGGCTGGCTCAGGCGAGCGCCGCGCGTACCGCTGCCAGCCGCTCCAAGGAACCCAGGACTTTCGGCTGATCGTTTGTCAAATGGCGCACGAGAATTTCGGCGTACCCGAACTCCCCGAAGCTCCGGAACTGCTCTGCGACTTCGGCGACGGAGCCCGCGATCAGGGCTTCTGCCGGGATGCCGCGGTAGCCTCGGCGCAGCGCATCTTGCAGCACCCCCTGCGCATCGGACGACGATTCGCCGACATAGATGTCGCGCCGCAACACGATAGCGCCTGGCTGTCTGCCGTAAGCGGTACAGCGCTCGCGATAGAAATCTGCCTGCGCGCGTGCCTCCCCGCGGGTGAGGCCGGGGCTCGCGATCCAGCCCTCCGCCAGCCTCGCGGCGCGGTCGATCGCGGGCGGCGCGCTGGCGCCGATATGCACCGCGACGGGCTCGGCCGGACGCAGCGCGAGCTTTGCGTCCGCGATCTGGAAGCGCCGGGACGAGTTCACCACCTCGCCCGCCAGCAGCCGTCGGACGATGTCGAGCGCTTCCTCGAAAGCCGACGGACGGGTCCTGATGTTGGCGCCCATCGCGGCGAACCGGTCCTCGCCCCAGCCGAGGCCGCATTGCATGATGAAGGGCCCTTGCGCGATGGCGGCCAGGGTCCCGATCTGCTCGGCGACCAGCACCGGGTGCCACAATGGGAGCAGGAACAGGCACCCTGCCGGGGCCGCGCCCCATTCTGCGAGAAGGCGGCCAAGGATCGGGGTGTTTTGGTAGTACGGCGTGGGGGACACGTGCTGATCGCCGACAAACAAGGAATCGAGCCCGGCGTGGCGGGCCGCTGCGGCCCGCTCGATCATCCAGCGCGCGCCTTGACGCGGATCTTTGCTATCCGGGTGATTGCTCGTGAGCGAGATCCCGACCTTCATCGCGCCATCCTTGTCGCCGGCTCAGGTTTCGATCAGACCCGAACTCGACGACCAAGCCAAGGACATTGCGATGCGGCGCTACACCGAAGCCCTCGGGGGACAGGATATGGGCTGGTGTGGCTCGGCGCAGCCGAGGTGGGGCAGGCATTGCCCTCGAAAACCGACCGCTCAGAAAGCATCGTCCCGGAATATGGTCACGGTGCGGGCTGACCCAATCCCCATCCCTTGTGTGTGAATCAGCACTGAAATGGTACCCCACCGTCGATCGGCTTCAATGTCTTGATATCTCGCCGAAAATTTCGGTCGCGGCGGGGCCCTCATCGGCGCCGATCGGGACCCGACCATTTTATCGATTCCTAGAAATATTCGAATAGGTTGCCCCAGTTTCGGATAGGGTCCCACCTAGGCGCTGATTCACACCTCGCTAACCGGCGAGCCTATGCGCGCTCTTGGCCAAGGTCAGGACGCGGCATTCGGGTATGGCGCGCCACAAACCGGACTAGGTCAGGAAATTGCGCAGCAGCACGCATCAAAATCGCCTGACCAGTGCCGGTTGCAGCGATTCGCGAGATGAAACTAGCAGCTCGAAGTGCGGGCGCTATTAACTGGAATGCTTGGGAAAGGTAGGTCGCCGCCGATACGTCCCGACGAAGAGTCTTGACCGCAAGTGCCGCGCTGCTCAGTGCTATTGCGAGTCCGTCGCCGGTAAAGGGTGGGATGTGTCCGAGTCGATCGCCCACCGGGTAAAAGCAGTTTTCCTTCGGCGATAGCGCCCGATGAATGTGCCCGCCACGAGGGCAGACGACAGCAAGCGGCTTTTCCCAAAGGGGCGACAGGGTTTCGATCTGCTGGGCGAGTTGCAGGTTACTCGATGCTAAGAAATTGCGAAGCGGTTCCCACCCGCGCCCAATATAAGCAATCTTATTCGCCGGCAGCACCAAACACAGATTTGCGATGCCATCTTCGACCAACTCCAAGCCGGCATAGCCTTGGTCGAGAAGAAAAAGCTGTACCTGTCCGGCAAGCTGCGACCTTGCAGTGCTCGAAGGATTGAGGTGAATTTTGAGACCGACCATCGAACTATTTCTTTGATCGCTGATCCCTCGCAGGGCGCTTTTCCCGGTCGCTACGACAAGGTTGCGGCACCGAATCTCCTTGCCACCGCTACAGCGCAGGATCCAGCCAGTCTCCTCATGCGAGGCGGAGAGTACTCGCACGCCTCGCCACAGCTCGGCTCCGCCGTGCTCTGCCCGCTCGAGAATTGCTTCATCGAGCCGGAGGCGTGATAGCGATAATCCGGCAAACGGGAGCGCTACAGCGATCGCCCGGCGAGCGGTCAGCACGCAAACTTTATCGATCCGTACTGCGCCGAGAGAGCTAAGGTCGACACCCAAATGCGCCAGATGTCCTTGGGTTTCGGGGCTGATGAACTCGCCACAGACCTTATGATGAGCACCGAGCGAACGCTCGATCAGAACCACTTCGCGGCCTCCTATAGCAAGACCGCAGGCGGTTGACGCTCCGGCCGGACCGCCACCGACGACCACTACGTCTACCGACCTCACCGTAATCGCCCGATCGCGTAGCGGAACAGAAAGGATCGGATCGTCACCCCTTCTGAGGGGATTCCCGCCGCGCAAAGTTGCTTTTCCCACTCCGAGCGGGTCAGGGCACGGCGGACCGAAATCTGCCCGTCGCGAAAAACCACCGGATGCAGTGGAGAGAGCCTGCCGGCGAGGCCAATAAAGAAGTGCGGCACCGGGTGACGCTGGAGGTCGCAGATCAGCCAGCCACGTGACGCCGTTCTTTCCATCCAGGCGAGGAAATTCACAATCTCATCATTCGTCAGATGATGCGTAAAAAGGCTGCTGACGATCAGATCGACCGGCTCAGTCGACTGCAGTCGAAAAATGTCCGCCACTTGGTAATCGATCGCATAGCTTGGATCGGTAGCGTCACGAGCGCTGCGGACCGCTTGAGCATTTATGTCGACACCGCGAAGCGCGATGGTGATGCCGTAGCGGTCGGCCCAACTGCGTATAGCCCGTAGCAAATCGCCGTAGCCGCATCCGGCGTCCAACAGCTTCAAGGGCCTGTTTTCGGCGACACTCGTGACAGCTTTTCGCAGCCAACGAAGAACCGGAAGGTGTCCCAGCATAGCGCCGTTGAAGCGGGCCAGATCGCGTAAAACGCGTCTGAGCTCCTCGGGATCGAGGTTTGCCTGATCGAGCCACTCCGTCTCGCGGCTTCTCTGCGAAAAATCCCGGCACGCGAGGTCCGTATTCAGGCTGTTCAGCCTCATGAGCAAGCCGAGAAAGTCATCGCTTCCGCGGCGACACCGGGGCCGAATGCCATTGCGCATCCTTGCCCCGAATCACCGCGATCCATCATGTCACGCAGGACGAAGAGGACCGTCGCCGAAGACATATTCCCGTAGTCTCGAAGAACGCGCCGCGAGCAGGACAAGGCGTCAGCCGGAATGCCTAGCCCTCCTTCAACAGCATCGATGATGGTGCGACCGCCCGGATGAATTGCCCAAAGCGCGACGTGTTGCCGCTCCATTCCAGAGAGCAAAACAGGCAGGGTCCCTGGAAGATGATTTCGAATGACAGACGGTACCTGTCCAGAGAGGTGCATTTCGAAACCGGAAGCGCCGACCCGCCAAGTGATATAATCAGACGTATCCGGCAAAATGGCCGAGCTGAAATCGATCATCTCGAGCCCGGAAGGCTCGCCGCTTACGATGGCAGCGGCGCAACCGTCGGCAAACAGCAGGAACGAGAGAACCTGCTCAAGTTGGCTGCTTTCCTGGAAATGCAGCGAGCACAGCTCGACCGCGATGACGAGAACCCGGGCTTGTCGATCGGAGCGGACGATGTGGCGGGCGAGCCGCAGCGCAGGAATGGCAGCCGAGCACCCCATAAAACCGACAACAGTCCGCTCAACCGAAGGCGGCAAGCCCAGACATTGTAGGATTTGCAAGTCAATGCCCGGCGCAGCAAAGCCGGTGCAGCTGGCGACGATCAGATGCGAAAAATCGTTGCGCTCCAGCTCTGCCACTGCGCCATTCGCCAGCGAGAGGGCTTCGCCGTTGTAGCGGTCCATACGCCGACCGGTATCTGCAAATGCACCGCGGCGATAAAAATCCTCGGCATCTATTTCCGATGGATCGGCGCTCGGCGTCAGAACCGAGTAACGATGCTCGATCTGCGACCGGTCGGCCATTCGCCGAAACAGTCCCTTCTCGCGATCGTCGGCAAGAAGCAGCGGCGCAAACTCGACGAATTTGCGATGAAAATCATGTCGGGGTACGGCACATCCGATCTTGTTGATGTAGGCGTTATGAACCATCTGACGCTGCCAAACTCCGGTTACAGTTTCGTATTCGTCGCGACATCGCGCACTTTCCCCAATCAGCGACGTTCCAGGCGTCAGCGCGCTACTGCCCGCCGATGTTGCGATGCGCGGATCTGCGGCCCCGTTGCTCCCAGCTCGATACGGAGCACACCGGCTTTTGTGTTTGCTTTCCGCCTACCTCCAAACCGGCAGTGGTGGGTGGATCGGCAATTTCAACACCTTTCAGCGAGCACGGCCGGCTGAAACCGTTCAGCTAGCGCGGCCCCGTGAAGCTGTTCAGCTCATGGCCGATCGCGAGCTCTTGGCGACCCAGGCCGGATGGGTTCTGCTGGAGCAGTTCGCGCTGCGCCCCCATCAGGCCGGTGGCATAATTGTCCTGCATCTGCTGTTGAAGAGGACTAGTCGCCGGCGCCGATAGCGAAAGGCTCGGATTAAGGGCGTGCGCGGACAGGCCTCGCCCCGGGTTGATGGCGGCGTCCGGAGACATGCCCCGGCTCGGGTTGATGACATTCGAGGACAAGCTCCGCGTGACCGCGCGCTGCTGAGCGGATAATGGTCTGCCTGAGAGCAAAACGACCGCGACCGCAGACGCCAGAACAATCGGTGTTTTCATGGGCGTTCTCCACAATTCTCAGGGAGACCAGCGCAAACCGGCGCTGCTCATTAGGAGCTCAGCCGCGCGAGCACGATTTCGTGACTAGGTGACACGCTGATCTCCCGGACATGAATTCGCTGTTAAGGCGTAAACGGGACCATGCTGCCGGACGACCGTCACATGGGGTGGAACCGGATCCGCAGACTCGGGGACCAGTGGTCACCAAACTGCGCATCTTTCACATGATCCTTTGTCTGTGACAGCCGGACGCGGCTCTTAAACCTTCAATGTGTTGCTGAACCGCCCAGATAAAATCTGGATTTCTTGCATTTGGTGCTGAGAGGAAATCAGCAATGCGCCGCGCTGATCTTGCCGATCTGACCGCGTTCGTTGCCGTCGCCAACAACCTCAGCTTCCGGGCGGGGGCATCGTGTCTAGGCGTTACGCCCTCCGCGCTCAGTCATACGATACGGCAGCTCGAGGTGCGTCTCGGGGTTCGACTGCTGAACCGCACGACCCGGAGTGTTTCGCTCACCGATGCGGGCCTGCGTCTGCTCGACCGGCTTCGCCCGGCCGTTGACCAGATCTCTCGGGCGCTGGACGACCTCAAAAGCGAGCAAGGGCATCCCTTCGGGCGGCTGCGCCTCTATGTGAGCCATTTCGCCGGCGCGGCGGTCATCGCTCCCGTCTGGGCGCGTTTTTTATCGACCTTCCCCGACGTCCAGCTCGAAGTCCAGGCTAACGAGGTGCCTCTCGACATCGTCGCGAAGGGGTTCGATGCCGGGATCGGCCCAAAATACCAAGCGGCAGGGAACATGATCGCCGTTCGGGTGATGGGCCCCATGAGCGTTACCGTGGTTGGCGCGCCGGCCTACTTCGCGCGGCGGCGCCCGCCGCGCACGCCCGATGATCTCGCCCACCACAGCTGCGTTCAATACCGCTTGGCCGGGGACGGCGCTGTATTCGAGTGGGCGTTCGAGCGGGGCGGCACGTCACGGCGGACCTCGGTGGATGGCCGGGTCATCGTCAACGACCCGGATCTGGCAATGCGCGCGGCGGTCGACGGGTTGGGAATCGCATACACTGTCGAAACTCTCGCCGACCCTTTCGTGCGCTCAGGGCAACTGGTTCGCGTGCTAGAGGACTGGTCGCCCTCCTTCGATGGGCTCTTCCTTTATTATCCCGGTCACCGACAAGTGCCGGTCGCGCTGCGCGCCCTGATAGACATGCTCCGCACTTTCCGCGGGTCGACATCCGCCAAAGGGGCGCTCCAAAACCCCTTCGCTGCCGAGTGAGCCCGCCGAGCGTCGCGATAGCGGTTCGTGCCTCTGTGCGAACGCCTTCCGACGCCATTCCATTCATGAAAGTCTTTCATCTCCAAATCAAATTCGGAGCGATTGAGAAGCATCCGATCCGCCCGCATATGCCGCTGCGAACTTGCGGACCGGGCACCGAGATCATTGGTGGGTATCCCGGATGTCTCCCCTTAACCCGGAGCATTCAAGCATGTCGAAATACGATAATGATCACCTTTGCAGCCTTCGCGAGACGCTACTGGACCATCCCCTTTACGCGGACGTCGTTTCCGTCACCGATCTCAGGCGATTTATGGAAGATCACGTCTTTGCGGTCTGGGATTTTATGTCACTCCTGAAGCGGCTCCAGCAGGACATGACGTGCATCAGAGTGCCGTGGTTCCCATCGGACAACACACGGGCCGCGCGCCTAATCAATGATATCGTGATCGGTGAGGAGACGGATGTCGGTCCCGACGGCTCCTATGTCAGCCATCTCGATCTCTACCTGCGGGCCATGGCGGACGTCGGGGCCAGCACCTTCCAATTTGAAAGGTTCCGCACGCTGGCGCTGCTCGGCGTCCCGGTCGAAGTCGCCCTGATGCGGATCGGTGCGTCGTCCCATGTGCAAGCCTTTGTTGCGCACACGATGACGCTGGCCAATTCAGGCTCTACGGAAGAGGTCTTAGCGGCGTTCTTCTACGGCCGCGAAGACATCATCCCGGAGATGTTCCGTCGGCTTCTCTCCACACTCCATGACGCGAAGCACGACAACGAGCACCTGCGTCATTTTATCTATTATATCGATCGCCACATCGAACTCGATGGCGATAGTCACGGCCCCAAGGGACGCGAATTGCTCGAAGATCTGCTCGCGGACTCGCCACATAGGGCCGAACGGGCTCTGCATGCTGCGTGCGGCAGTATAGAAAGTCGGATCGGCCTTTGGAACGGCACATTGAGCAAGATCCGCAACAGCCGCGGCGTGCAGCGCCGATACGCCGGACCTGAAACGGTCAGCGCGGTCCAGCAGGCTCGCCAAGTGTGGAGCGGCGTGACGACGGAAAATTAAGCCACGAGACGATCGAGGCCGACCTTGCGCAGTGGGAGATCGTGCTCGCGTCGATGATGGGAAAGGCTTAGCCGAACGGCGCGCGCTTGCTCAGGGCAGCTGCGTAGCAAGCGCCGTTCGGCGAGTACGCCGGCATGCGACGGTTTGACGGCTTTGTCACGGTAACGAGCGTTGGCTTGGAAGGGCAGGGGGCGGAGTTGGACCTGACGCTGCCGCGACGACGTCTTGCCATTGCGCTGCCGCTTCGGCTCTGAAGATCCGCAGGGTCGATCGGGAGACGAGATGGCGCTGGAGGTTGAAATTGTTGTGGACGGCAGCGTGCATATTGAGAAAGCGCTGGGCAGAAGCAGCCGACTTGAACCTCTGCAATTTCCGCTCTCGTCGTCGCACGGCTTGGTGGGAATTCTCGGCGCGATTGTTCGCCCGCAATCCTTGCTCATGAGGACAGGTCAGGCGCAGGTGCCGGAAAGCCGCTCCGTAGGAGCCGAGCTTGTCGGTCGTCAGCAATTTTGGCGCGAAGCCTCGTTTCCTGAGCAGCTTGCGCATCAATCGGAGTGCCGCGCGCTTGTCGCGGCGGCGCTGCACCAGCATATCGAGAACCTCACCCTCGTGATCGACGGCGCGCCACAGGTACATCCGTTTGGCGATGCGAACTACCATCTCGTCGAGGTGCCATCGATCGCTCGGGCGCGGGCGGGAGCGTCGGAGCCTGCGGGCAAACCCGGGCCCGAACTTCAAAACCCACCGCCGCACCGTTTCGTAGGAAACCTCCAGCCCACGCTCGGCCAGGAGTTCCTCGACGTCGCGGTAGCTTAGGGTGAACCGGAGATACAGCCAGATCGCGTGCTGGATGATCGGCGGCGGGAAGCGATGTCGGCGGTAGGAGAGCTGATCCATGCCGGAAGCCTACCCCGCCGGGCGCCACCCGGTCGGACCTCGTTTCTGTGACATTGCCCGCTCGGCGATGCCGCCTCCGACTTTGGAATGTCCACAGGCGAGTACTTCGGGTCCCCATGCCAAATCGGGGTCAGCGTCCGGCTATGTGCGGCAAAATGTCATGACAAGTTAGGACAGCCTCCCTAAACTCACGGCTAAGGCTCGCCAAAGAGCGGCCGAACTCGGGAGGAGCGCGTCATGGCGACGGTCGCGGAGGCCGCGAGGCCGATTCCGTGGTGGAAGGAACCCACCAAGGATCAGTGGTACGCCTATGTGGCAGCCTGGGCGGGATGGACCCTCGACGCTTTCGACTTTACCGCCTTCCTGCTGATCATCGCGCCGATCGCCAAGGAATTCGACGTGCCGGTCAGCGAGGTGGCCGCGGTGCTCACGATCACTTTGTGGATGCGGCTCGTCGGTGCCACCGCCAATGGCTGGCTCGCGGACCGCATCGGCCGCAAGACGCCGCTGATGATCTCGATTGTCTGGTATTCGGTATGCAACTTTATCGCTGGGCTAGCGCCGAGCTTTTTCATTCTCTTTCTCTTTCGGGCGCTGCTCGGGATCGGCATGGGCGCGGAATGGCCGGCTGGCGCGGCGCTGGCGATGGAGACTTGGCCGGCGCGCTCGCGCGCCTTCATGGGTGCCGTGATGCAAGGCTCGTGGGGCATCGGGTTTCTGATGTCCAGCGCGCTCTATGGACTCTTCTACGACTACATCGGTTGGCGCGGACTCTTGATGATTGGCATCCTGCCGGCGTTGCTGATCATCTATATCCGGATCTTCGTCAAAGAGCCCGAGGTGTGGGTCGAGAACCGGCGGCAGCAGACGCTGCAAAACCGTGAAGTGCGCGCCCCGCTGTTCTCGATCTTCAAACCCGGGCTACTCGGCAATACGCTGACGACCTGTCTGATGATGGCGAGTGCCTTCGTCATCTACTATGCGAATTACGCATTGTTCGCGACCCATCTGCAGCTCGATCTCAAGCTGAGCCCGGCGCTCGTTGCGCTGCCGATCGCGCTCGCCAACACATGTTTTTTCCTCTCGTCCCTGTTCTGGGGCTGGCTGGCCGAGCGTATCGGCCGACGCTGGGCGATCATGATCCCGGCGGCACTCGGCGTGCCGACCGCATTCATCTACCTGCTGGCGCAGGACTATAGCTGGATCGTCCTCGGGTTCGCGTTGCAGGGAATGTTTGCCTGCGGTGGTATGCACGTCCAATACCCCGCCTACCTCTCCGAGCGCTTCCCGACCGAGGTGCGCGCGACAGCGGTTGCGTTCTGCTTCCACCAGGGAGCAATTTGGGGTGGGGCGATCTCGCCGCTATTGGTTTGGTATGCGACCGCCCACCAAATGACACTCGCTGGTCCCATCCTGGCCACCACGGTAGTTGGCTTAGCAGTCTTTCTGCTCGCGGTCTTATTGAGTCCCGAAACCAAGGGAAAAGTCCTCATCGCCGAGCTGACTGTCGCGTGAGCCGTTAGGGTTCACCAATCGACGCGGCGAAGGTGCCTGTAACCCACCCGAAAAGGGGGAAAAGACGGCTCGAACCTCAGCGTGGGCAGATCGATAAAACGAACACGTTGAGCGCTAACAGCCACGTCTAGGAGGCTCAGCATGACCGCCGATATGATGCACGTCGCGGCGCTGCCAAAGCCGCCCTCGATGCGCCGGCTGATCGTCGCCGCGACGATAGGCAATGTCTTCGAATGGTTCGACTTCGTCGTCTACGGCTTTTTCGCCGTGACGCTTGCTGAAGTGTTCTTTCCGACCGGTAACCCGACCGTGTCGTTGCTCGTCACGTTCGGCGCCTTCGGCCTCGCCTATTTCGTGCGGCCGCTGGGCGCGATCGTCGTCGGCGGCTATACCGACCGCGCCGGGCGCAAGGCAGGCCTCTTGCTGTCGATGGCGCTGATGATGATCGGCACGACGCTGATGGCGGTGACCCCGGGCTATGCGACGATTGGCCTGGCAGCGCCGATCATCATCACCATCGCGCGGCTGCTGCAGGGATTTTCGGTCGGCGGCGAATTCGGCAGTGCCGTTAGTTTCCTCGCCGAGCATGGCGGCGGCCGCCGCGGGTTCAGCGCCAGCTGGCAATTCGCCACCGGCGGCATGATCACGGCGCTCGCCTCGGTGTTCGGCGTCACCCTGACGTCGTTGTTGACCCATGACCAGTTGGTCGATTGGGGATGGCGCATCCCTTATTTCTTCGGGATGCTGATCGGGCCGGCCGGGCTGTACGTCCGCGCGAAAGTCGTCGAGACGCCGGAGTTCGTCGAAGCCGAGAAACCCGAGACGCTCCCGGTCAAAGACCTGCTGCGCCGGCATCCGCTCTCGGTGTTGCTTGGGTTCGGGATATCGATCATCTCGAACAGCTCGTTCTACATCCTGGCCTACATTCCGACCTATGGCGTCAAGACGCTGCACCTGCCGGCATCGACCGGTTTCACGGCGACCCTGATCGGGGGTTTAATCCTGGCGATCGGCTGCCCGTTTTTCGGCCACTGGTCCGACAAGCTGCCCCGCCGCCCGCTGCTGATGGTGATCACCTGCTGGCTGTTCGTGCTGACCTCCTACCCGGCCTTTTATCTGATGGCCGGCTGGCCATCGCTGGCAGCCTGCATCGTCGCCGTCGGGTGGCTGCAATTGCTAAAGGCCGGCTACAGCGGTGTGCTGCCATCGCTAATGTCCGAGCTGTTTCCAGTGGAAACCCGGGCGATCGGGGTGGCGCTCAGCTTCAGTACCGCGGTGTCGATCTTCGGCGGGCTCGCGCCGCTGGTGGCAACATCATTGATTGCCGCCACCGGCGATAGCCTCTCGCCGAGCTATTACCTGATCTTCACCGCACTACTCAGCCTCTTCGCGCTGATGGCGATCCAGTGGCGCAGCCGCCGCGTGATCCGAACCCAAGCCCTCGTGCAGGCCGGGTAGTTTTCCGCG
>Ga0070766_10001311_pt1 | contig 12065 bp, 11 predicted proteins | sample HubBroMetageWFT6_FD_69782 | JGI IMG/M metagenome (GOLD analysis project Ga0070766, IMG submission 69782) | Warmed and freeze-thawed soil microbial communities from the Hubbard Brook experimental Forest, New Hampshire - Hubbard Brook CCASE Soil... | ecosystem: Environmental > Terrestrial > Soil... | reverse complement strand
GGCGGGCAAGGTCGCGATACAGCGCTTCCGCGACTACAAGACGGCATTTCGATTCGGCCAAGTCGGTTTGGAACTGGTTGCAGGCCGCGGGTTGAAGCTCTTCCAGGCGCGGGCGTATTTTCATTTTGCGACCTGTATCGCGCCTTGGATGAAACACGTGCGGACTTGCGCTGACCTGCAGCGTCGCGCTTTCGACGCCGCGAACAAGACCGGCGATCTCCCGTACGCAGCATTCGCAACCGTCGGTCTGAACCGCGATTTTCTCTTCGCGGGCCACCCTCTGAGCGAGCTGCAACGTGAAGCCGAACGTACCATGGCGTTCGCCCAAAACGCACGTTTTTCATCCCCTGCCGACTATATTAAGCCTCAGCTTGGGTTGATTCGGACGCTCCGCGGATTGACGCCGAAATTCGGCTGCTTCGACAGTGAAGAGATGGAGGAAATCCGGTTCGAACGTCATTTGGCCGACAGCCGGTACTTGAAGCTCAACGAGTGCATTTATCGGATCCGCAAAATGCAGGCACGCTACTTTGCCGGCGATTACGCGGCGGCAATGAAAGCCTCATCGGAGGCCCAATTGTGGCTCTGGACGAGCGCCGCGCATCTTGAGGAGGCCGAATATCATTTTTACAGCGCGCTTGCACGCGCTGCATCCTGCGACTCCGCAACGGCCGACGAGCGCGGGCAGCATTTGGAGGCGCTCGCTGCGCATCACCGACAACTCGAAATCTGGGCGGAGAATTGCCCGGAGAACTTTGAAAACCGTGCCGCGCTGGTGGGCGCCGAAATCGCCCGGATCGAAAACCATGACCTTGACGCCATGCGCCTCTACGAAAAGGCCATCTGCTCGTCTCGCACAAACGGCTTCGTCCACAACGAAGCGCTCGCTTATGAGCGGGCGTCGGTCTTTTACCGTGCAGGCGGGTTCGAGCAATTCGCCGACACTTACCTGCGCAACGCCCGCGCCTGCTACGCAGCATGGGGCGCAGATGGGAAAGTGAGGCAGCTCGACCGCTTGTATCCCGACCTTAAGCAAGACCAGCCGTTGCCAGGGCCCGCTTCAACCATCTCGGCGCCGGTCGAAGGACTAGACCTCGCGACCGTGATCCGAGTCTCGCAGGCTGTTTCGAGCGAGATCGTGCTGGAAAAGCTAATCAATACCGTGATGCGCAAGGCAATGGAGCACGCCGGCGCCGAGCGAGGCCTACTGATAGTCCCGCGTGGGGATGAGCTACAAATAGAAGCAGAGTCGAGGATCAGCGGAAACGATTTGATCGTGCGCCTGAGAGAGGCGTCTGCCGAAGCAATGGCGTTACCGGAGTCGATTGTCCGCTATGTCATGCGCACTCACGAAAGCGTTATTCTCGATGATGCATCATCAGGCAGCCCGTTTTCTGCCGACCCCTACATCCTTCAGTATCGCGTCCGTTCCATTCTCTGTTTGCCGTTGCTTAACCAAGCGAAACTCTCGGGAGTTCTCTATCTTGAAAACAATCTAGCCGCGCGAGTCTTCACCCCTGACCGGATCTCGGTGCTGAAGGTCCTTGTCGTACAAGCTGCAATTTCGCTCGAGAATACTCGGCTTTATCGCGACGTCGAAGATCGGGAAGGGAAGATTCGACGCCTGGTTGACGCCAATATTCTGGGAATCTTTATCTGGAACCTCGGAGGTGCGATCGTCGAGGCCAATGAAGCGTTTCTGCGCATGCTGCAATACGGCCGTGAAGACCTCGTCTCCGGTCGCGTGCGCTGGACGGATCTGACGCCAGTCGAATGGCGTGAGCGCGACGATCGCGCTGTGACAGGACTGAAGGGAACCGGGACCGTTCAACCCTACGAGAAGGAGTTTTTTAGGAAAGATGGCAGCCGCGTGCCGGTGCTGGTCGGAGCCGCGCTGTTTCAAGGAGATGGGAACGAGGGTGTCGCTTTCGTACTCGATTTGACCGAGCGCAAGCTCGCAGAGGAGGCCTTGAACAGAGCGCGCGCCGAGCTAGCTTACGTTTCGCGCGTCACGACTCTCAGCGCGTTGACGGCCTCGATCACGCACGAGGTGAATCAGCCGCTCGCAGGCATCACGACCAACGCCGATACCTGCCTGCGCATGCTGGCGGCAAATCCGCCCAACATCGATGGCGCTCGTGCGACGGCGCAGCGCACGCTCCGCGATGCAAACCGGGCGACCGAAGTAATCAAGCGTCTGCGGGCCCTATTCGCACGGAAACAACTTGCTACCGAGCCTGTTGAGCTGAACGACGCGGCGGCCGAAGTGCTTGCCCTCTCGGCGAGCGAACTTCAACACAGTGGAGTGATCTTGCGGACGGATTTCGCCGAACAGTTGCCGGCGGTCATAGGCGACCGCGTCCAACTCCAGCAGGTCATCCTGAACCTGATCGCGAACGCGACCGACGCGATGAGTGAGATCGACGATCGCCCACGAAACCTGGTCGTTACGACTGCCCGCGAAGAACCGAACGGGGTCCGGCTGTCGGTGAGTGATTCGGGCGTCGGCATTGATCCGCAGAACCTCGAGACGCTCTTTCAGAGCTTCTACACGACCAAGAGCCACGGGATGGGTATCGGTCTCTCGATCAGTCGTTCGATTATCGAGAGCCACGAAGGGCGGCTTTGGGCGAGCGCGAATGAAGGTCCCGGCGCGACATTTTCTTTCTCGCTGCCCTGTAGCTCCGTGCCGGAATCGGGCGTGAAGACGGCTGGTGCCGACCCAGCCTCGTGAAGCCATTGCGCCGCTTTGCCCGCCGGAGCAGATCAGGGCAGCCAAAACTCGCGGCGCTCGACGGCGGCGATCTACGCTCGCTGTCCTGCGGCTTGGAGGATCAGCTCTGCGATGACGTCCGGTTGAGAGATGAGTGAAACATGACTCGCCTTGACCTCTACCGACCGGGCGCCCATCCGCTTGGCCATGAAGCGCTGCAGATCCGAATTGATCGTCCGATCTTCGGTCGAGATTGCGTAGAAGCTCGGTTTTGTTCGCCAAGCCGCCTGGGTAGTCTTGCCGGCGAGGAGAGCCTTGTTGAACGGTTCCTGTACCGCATACAACACTCGTGCCTTGGATTCCGGAACATCGCCCGCAAAGTCGCGCAGGAAAGCGGCTTCGCTCAGCCAACCTTCGTCGCCATCGAAGACAATCCCGGCCGAGGCCGGAGGTGTCGGGAAGTTCTTTGCTAGCGCCGAGTAATCCTCGTCGGCATCCGGGGCTCTGGCGGCGACGTACACCACGGCCGAGACATTGGGATGTATGCCGGCCTCGGTCACGATCATGCCGGAGAACGAATGTCCGGCGAGCACCGTGGGCCCGTCCTGCCGATCAAGCACTCGCTGAGCGCTCGCTACCGCCTCTGGCAAGGTAGTCAATGGATTTTGCACCGAGGTGACGTTGAGCTCCGCGCTCTGCAAGCGCGCAATTACTTCTGCCCACGAGGAGCCGTCGGCAAACAGGCCGTGCACGAGCACGACATTGCGCGCCTTGACTGGTGGAGATGCCTCGGCTATCCCGCGCGCCGTGATCAAGGAAGTTGCCGCACCGGCAATCATGGCCATTGAGAAATCACGTCTGCTGATCATTGCGGTCTCCCATCATGCAGTGGATGTCGCAGGGCGCGGCTGGGATCAAGGGTACTCGCGGCGGGAGAATCGACCATTGGACAAAGGTGTTGGTCGACGAACAGCATTGTACGTTTGCCAAAATTGATGCCGGTATACCCGCTTGCTCACATTAATAGGCCCGCAGTGACCCGATACCTTTGTGCGACCCGCATGCGTCGTTGTCGAGTCAAGGGCTCCGCGCACCCACTGCCGCGGGAGCCCAGGGCTTTGGGGGCAGGCACTCGGCGATGCCCTGCGCCAGGACGGCAGCGAACTCTTCCTCGGCGTGCACGCAGAGGTTCCGCGGGGAGAGGGCGATCAGTACTTGTAGAACTCGAGGACGGCCGAAAGTTGAGCGGTAATTCGACTGCTCGTCGCCGCCAGGGCATCGTTCACGCGTCGCTGAACTCAGCCTGAAGAGCGTCGATATCAAAGCCGATGGCCATGGGATCGCCGTCGACGCGCGGCTGCGTGCGGGCGAGCGCCTGCGTCCCCTCGGAGCTCGTGGGACTTATGCACGAAATCTTTCGCAAGGTCGCGTCCACTAAGTCATCCGCAGACTGCTGCAGGGTTTGCGGACTTAACGGCGACCCTGATGCTCGCATCTTGCGTACGCGTGCTCATTGAGGAGCCGCGATAATCCGCGCACTCCGAAAGGGTGCCGCCAATCCCAAGGTATCGATGGATACCAACGGGGGATCGCCGTGCCGCCATTGCGGTGTTAGCGGCCACTTGCGCGCGTGGGATGCTCGTGTCACCTGAAGGCTTACCGATGTTGGCAGCCAACACCAACGTGCAATCGACGCAGCGGATCTGGCCTGATGAGATTCAGGCCAGTCTTGGATGATGCATTCGACGAGGCGGACTGTGCCGGAAGCTCAGGGGATAGCAGGACGACGGGCGATTTACCGCTCGCGGCGGAACACGACGAGCCCCCCTCATTGTGCGTGCTCCGCAACTTCGCCGGCGGGTCGATTTTCGACCCGCCGGCATTTCTTGGCAGGGGATGGAATCGCACGCCGTCGGATTGAGATCGCGTGGTCGGAGCTGCATGAGTGAGATCCCGCTGCCGTGCCGTGCACCTTAACGATTCGCGGCCCGACGTTCATCAAGGGCGTCATCCTCGTCTTGCTCGGTGCCACGGGCTCTGTACCGCGCGTGGTCGGCGCGCAGTCCTGGTGTGAAACGTGCGAGGTACAGCTCGGGCTTGGGGGCACGTATCACTTTTGGGGCACGACCGGGGGAGTGGTCATTCCCGTGACCCTCAACTGGAATGACAGCCGCTACGAGCTCGGCTTCTTCCGCGTCACGACTCAGCAGGTGCTCTACGACAGTCACAGCCCAGATGGCCGCCTCATGGCAGACCCGTACTGGGGGATGTCGCTGTCGCGCCGCTGGCGGCTGTACGAACGGGGCCCGACCAGGCTGTTTTTCGGCTTCGGCTTCGCCGCAAAGACCAAATCGGACCAGCTGAGTTCCACCCGGTTGGACTTTGCCGAACAGCTCGGAGTGCGCTTCCGGCTCCCCGGCAATAGGGTCGTCGGAGAGCTCACCATGCGGCACTGGTCGAACGGTGGTATCCGCCTCCCGAATCACGGACAGGATTTTGCGACCCTCACCCTGAGACTCAATACCGGGAGATTTGCAGTCGGCAAAGCCGAGGTAATTCCGGTGGACAGTCTGCGAAGGCGCGACTTGATTGCAAGCACCTTGACTGACGGTGTGGAGGACCCGCCATGAGTGCAGAAGAGTTGATGTTGATCGTTTCCAAAGCGCGCAAGGTTCAGGAGCTACAGCGGGCGAGGGCCCGCGTCAAACAGCTGGAACGGGAATTGCGTGGAGAACCCGTAAAGACCGAGGAACCGCCCTACATTCCATCCTTCTTGCAGAGCTCGCACAGTACTGGTGAATCGCGCGGCAGTGTGCCGCGGGCGAATAGAGAAGCGTGAGGCGGGAGCCCCCTCCGACGGCGGGTGCCCATCGGACCAGCGTGCTATCACGCCGCGATGTCTAGTCTCAGCCGCTGTCGAGTTCGCTGGTCGGTTCATAGCCGCTAAGCCGCACCGATTGCACCACGGTGTCGGACGTGCAGCGCTCTTTTGGGTCAAAGGGAATCTTGGCGGACGTCGGCACGGCTACGAGCGACTCGATACTATCGTGCAATCGACGCGGGGAATGGCGTCTGATGAGATTCAGCGGTGTTTGGATGATAGCTTCAACTCATCGCTGCACTTGCGTTCGTTGCGCAGGCCTTTCGAGCACTCCTACGAGCTTAAATGGGCAGTTGCGAGCGAAATGGTCGACGCGTTCGTGGTGCAGGCGTTGAGGATTTAATCGAGGCACGAATTGATGGCCTCTACCGAGAATCTCACCCTTCGCCTGGAGGGTCGAGTCACCGCACAGACCGCGACGTCCATCTGGCGGTCCGCCCTGGACACACTCACGTCGCATCCTGATCGGCCGATCGTGATTGATACGTCACGACTGGAATACGTCGATACCGTCGGGGTGGCGATGCTTTTTGATCTCGGTCGTCAACCGCGACCCGCGGGCGCCGGCGTAGTCTTTCAGGCGCTCCCACCCAACCTTGCGTCCCTGCTTCATCGATATGAGGCGGCCGAGTTCGCCACCCCGGTTCCAGCCCGTCGACATGTGGGGGTGTTTGAGCACATCGGTCGATCGACGGTTGCGCAACTGCGGCTGCTCCGAGAGCTGCTTGGTTTTCTGACCCTCTGTAGGCGTGCGCTCATGCAGGCCATCATCCACCCGGGTACGGTGGTCTGGACAGACGTCCTCGATGTCGCCACGGAGGTCGGAGCTCACGCAGTCCCGATCGTTCTTCTGACGGGTTTCCTCATGGGAGTGATCATCGCCTTCGAGGTCGGCCTGGTTGCCCGGCAGTTTGGGGCGATGATCTTTGTGGTGAACGCTGTCGGAAAGGCGATGCTGCGAGAGCTCGCGGCGCTGATGACGGCTATCGTGTTTGCGGGCCGGACCGGGGCCGCATTCGCGGCCCAGATTGGGACACAAAAGGTCAATGAGGAGCTGAACGCGATCTCGACCTTCGGCCTGGATCCGATTGAGTTTCTGGTGCTGCCGCGCCTGCTGGCCGCCATCTTTGTCGTGCCATTACTGGCCGTCCTGGCCGACGTCGTGGGCCTGTACGGAGGCGCATTGGTCATGGCGAGTACATTCAACGTCAGCTATCTGCAGTTCTATTCGCAACTGCTGAAGGCTGTCACCGCGCAGGATTTCATGCTTGGAATCGTGAAAGCGGCCGTGTTCGGGATGACCGTTGCGGCGATCGGCTGCCACCGCGGATTCCGGACCGGGGCAGGACCTGCCTCCGTGGGCCTGTCCGCCACCGGCGCGGTGGTCGCGAGTATCGTGATGGTCGTCGTCATCGACGGCCTCTTTGCAGTGATGACCAGCTGAATGGACCGGCCACCCAATACTCGGCCAGTCACGGGGGGCGCAGACAAGGCCTCTGCATCGCAAGCGGCTGTCAGCGTGCGCAACCTGCGGATGGGGTACGGCACACGGGTGCTGCTCGAGGACGCGTCCTTTGACGTCCACGCCGGCGAGATCGTGGTAATTCTTGGGGGATCCGGAAGCGGAAAGTCGAGTCTGATGAAGAATCTCATCGGGCTCTATCAGCCGCTGGCCGGTGATGTCCTGATCCGGGGCGCGAGTCTGGTACGAGCGGGAGCCGAAGATAAGGCGACCCTCCAACGTCAACTCGGCGTCATGTACCAAAGCGGCGCACTCTTCGGATCGTTGAGCGTACTGGAGAACATCCGCTTCCCGCTGGATCGATTCACAGATCTTTCGCTCGAGGAGAAGAACCTCGTCGCCCGCATGCTTCTGCAAACACTCGAGATGAAGCAGGCCGAGTCGCTGATGCCCGGGGAACTCTCAGGCGGCATGCTCAAGCGGGTGGCGATCGCGCGCGCGATGGCTCTCGGGTGCGACATCCTGCTGCTGGATGAACCCTCGGCCGGGCTAGATCCAGTGACGGCGGCAAATCTGGACCTCATGCTTTTGTCCTTGCGTAAGAATCTGGGGGTTACCCTGATTGTCGTCACGCACGAGCTCGAGAGCATATTTGCCATTGCGGACCGCGCCATCATGCTCGACCCGATCTCGCGCACCATCATCGCCGACGACAAGCCCACGACGCTGCGCGATCGCAGCAGTGATGCGCGCGTCCATCAGTTCTTCAATCGTCAGCCCGACGGGCATCGTGCGACCGAGGTCCGATAGGTATGGAAGAAGCCAAGCGTTACGGAAGGCTGGGCGCGTTCGTCGTCGTGAGCCTGTGCATCCTTGCAACGAGCGTATTTCTGCTGGGTGGACGAAAGTGGTTTCAGCCGACCTTCATGTTCGAGACGTACTTCGACCAATCCGTCGCTGGCCTTGATGTCGGTGCGCCGGTACGGTTTCGCGGCGTACCGCTGGGTCACGTCGCCGCGATTCTCACCTCAGCCGCGACCTACGAGCAATCGGTCCCACTCGACAAGCGGCACGAGTACATCGTGGTGCGCGTGGAGGTCAACCTCTCGGGGCAGGAGGCGGCACAGATGAGGCGGGACGCCGTATCCCTGGCGGCAAGGGGCCTGCGCGCGCAGACACAACTCGCAGGCATCACCGGGCAGCAATACCTGGCTCTGGACTTTCTCGATGCGCAAAAGTATCCGCCGCTGCCCTTCGACTGGACACCGCAGTATCTGTATCTCCCGTCGGCCCCGAGTTCCGCGGGGGAGATCATCGCGAAGGCCCAGAGCTTTCTCGCAAGCCTCAATGAGGCGGACATCAAGACGCTGGGCCAAGGTCTCAACAGGCTCGTAAGCGACCTGGATACGAAGCTCGAAGAGATTCCGGTCACTGAACTTGCCACCCATCTGCAGGCCGCGCTCAAAACAGCTGACGGCACGCTCTCGCGAATGGACCGCCTCCTGGCCGATCCATCCCTGAAGCAGACGCTTGACAATGCGGCGGTCGTCTCCGGTCGTGTACGCCAGGTGACCGATGACGGCGAGCTGGACCAGCTTGTCAAGGATCTCGATGACGCCTCCCAGCGTTTGGATGCACTCGTTGGGGATAATCAGTACGACGTGCGCGCGACCGTCGAGGATCTGCGCACCACCGCCGGTAACCTCCGCGCCCTGTCTGAAAGCGTCAAGAGGTACCCGGCCGGTATCCTCGTCAGTGGACCCCCCGAGAAGATCCAACTTCCGGGACGTTCGCCATGAGCAGGCATGCGGTTGTCGCCGGCGTCGCTCTGATGGTTGCGGCGTGTGCGATCGGCCGACCGATTCCCACCGCCACTACCTACAGCATCGAGCCGCCACCAGGTGCCCCGGATGCTTCGAAGCCGCCGCATCCGGAACGACTTCGAGTGGAGCGCGTTCGCGTTGCTGCGCCCTATGATAGGGCCGCGCTCGTCTATCGTTTGAGCGCGGTGCGCTATATATCGGACCCCTACCACGCCCTCCTGGCCGACCCCGGGCCGATGCTGAGCAACCGCATTGCCGAATGGTTGGCTGCTGCGGGGCTGTTCAAGGCAGTCGACGGCCCCGGGGGCGCTGCGCCAGCGCCTTGGGTGCTGGAGGCGACCGTCACCGAGCTGTATGGGGATTTCGAGACGGGTGGCAACACTCCCGCCGCGGTCATGTCCATCCGCTTCACCCTCATCGATGAGGGTAGCGCCCGTCCGAAGGTGGCATACGAACGCTCGCTGTCGCGGCGGACCCCCGTGTCGAGCGCGTCTCCGGAGGCGCTGGTTCTTGGCTACGGGGCTGCGCTGGCGGGCATTCTCACTCAGCTGACGACTGATCTCTCGAACTCAACCTTACAGTGATATTTTTTATTGCCGGAACCACCAGCAAGGAACGTCCGATGGGTATCGCGCAATCCGAATCGATTCAACGGGTAGCTTTAGCGCGGTTGCCGACTCAATGGGGCGAGTTCGAGGCCCTAGCGTTCGAGCGTCACTTAGTCAAGTGCAAGCCACGTGTCGAGACGGCGGTCGCGATGGTTCTCGGCGATCTGACGCACGGTGCTCCGTTGTTGCGAATCCATTCGCAGTGCCTGACAGGTGAGCTGTTCCGACGAAGCAATTCTGCTGGTCAGAACTCTCGTAAGTTATTGATTAGATGGCGCTCCCTACCGGATTCGAACCGGTGTACCAGCCTTTGAGAGGGGGTTGTCCATAGCAGTACAGGCGCGTCTTATGCCGTCTGCGCGAGTCCGGCGCATAGCGGGTATGGACGCGCCTGTACGCCTCTGGACATTAGCTTCCACTCCGTCAGAGCGGCAACTGATCCTTCGACATTTGCGCGAGACTTGCCCTATATCTCTGGCCGACCCCTGAGCCAACTCACGCTTCATCGTCCGAATCCTTACCACTCAGCCCGCAGAGTTGGCGGGGGCTTTTGGCAGGAGCTCCTCGAGTGCGTACAGCGTTTTCTGCGGGAAGCGCTCGAGCGGATAGTATTTGCTGATTACATTGATGGCCTGATCGTGCGAGCTGATATTGAGCAGGCGCAGAAGAAAGCGCACATCATCTAAGTCGTGGAACTCCGCGCCGATCCTCATCGCCAAGCACTTCATCGCCAGCAGATACTCGGGCCGCGCCACCAAGACCTTTAGGTGGTCGAGCTCGAGGAACGACGCGAAATCCGCCTTCTCGCTTAAATATCCTTTGACGCCGTCATTGAGCCAGTCGGCAGGGAAGCCGGACTTTGCAGCCACGCGAGCAGCCGCTTCACGGACCTGCGCGGTCGGTTGGAAGAGGGCATCCACGTCAGCGGTAGATTCCCGGGCGTTGTAGGCCAGACACATGACGGCACCCCCGACGAGGTAGAACTCGCCGCGAGTCTTTGAGTGACGCAGCTCCTCGTTCAGGAGCTCGAACAGCCGCCGGATGTCGTCCCGCGCAAGCGCAGGCATATCAAACTCGGTCGCCGAGACTTGAGTCGATAAAGATGTTGCGGTTTCGGAACGGCGCAGGGGAATGCGTCAGCAGGTGCAGCCGAAGTGACCTCAAGTCCGATCCGAACGCAGGCTCGTCGAGCGGTGGAACTCTCCGGGTCCATGCCGGAACCGGGACACCGTGCTTCGCGCAGGCGGCCTCAACCATCGCCGCGACATAGTTAGCGAGAAACGGAGGAAGCTCGACTTCCGGGGTAGCCGCGACCGCATCGCGCAGCTCGGGACCTGTGAGCTTCGACAGAAGCGAATTGATGTCTGCGAGCGCGTAAGAAGGCGGGGCAGGCCGGGTCAGTGTCCGGACTGCCTCTTGGAACTCTCGGGCAGGAACCGACAGCACCCGGCTCAGAACATAGTTGGTCATGTCCATCCCTGCTCGCTCGGCGGCAGAGCGGATGGCCGACTTCTGCGCTTCAGATACGCGGATCTGAAGCTGCGACAGCTTGGATTGGTTTTTCACACGGGGAATCATAGGTCTCATCGAATCTAGAGTCAATACGTACGTATTGACAGTAATAATGCTTTGTTATTCACTTACTTGCATTGATTCAAGACGTAGCGAAATTCGGGCTTCGGGTGTTGCGCTCGCCAAGCGATGCAGGCGCCTCGGTATCCCGCTACCGGGCGGGGGCTACTGGGCTCGAGTGGCCCCCGGGCAAAGGCCGTATCGTCCGAGACTGCCTAAGCGCGACCCGCAGTGGCAAGACGAGAGGGCGCTCGCCCTTGCACCCTCAGTGGGCGCATTTCGTGGAACGACCCTTTCCAACCGAGGAGGCCCAAGAGCTGCTGACCAGCGCGGCTCCCGAGTCCACTCCCGCTCGCATTGCAGCCGTCTCGACAGTCCGCGTGAGATCCCTTCTCGAGACGCTTTCCCGCGGTAAAACGCACGGCGAGCAATGCAAAGCACCCGAGGCGGTCAGAACTCACGTTCGAGCACGGTGAGCGGGGAGGGCTTTCGAACCCGTGTTACAGCCTTCGAGAGGGTTGCGCATCCGAAACGTCACGTTCCCCTTATCGAACGCAAGAATTATGTCCTGCATCACGTAACGCGGCCTCATTCTGTGCCCTGAGTCCGCAAGCACGACGCATCCGTGCGGCATTGTGGTCACCTTGCGGAGTTAATCGAGGACTCCAGCGTTGTTAGACCTCGAGGGCACGGACACGCCCCGCACGCCCGCGGGCCCAAGGCGGTCGATCGTACGTTGGATGGCACTCGCCGCGGGCGCCATCGCGACGACGGTGCTGCTCGCCTACGCGCTGGACCTGACCTTACTCAAGCGCGTACTGCCCGGCGCGGTCGACATGAAGGCAAACACGGCGGTCGCGCTGCTCTCCGCCGCGCTCTCGCTGTTGCTGCGTACCGCCCACCCGACTCGGCTCGCTCGCACCAGCGCGCGAGTCTTTTCCGTCCTCGTCGGAGTCATCGGGGCGATAACGCTGCTGGAATATCTCCTCAACATCCCGTCCGGGAT
>Ga0070766_10001310_pt1 | contig 12069 bp, 7 predicted proteins | sample HubBroMetageWFT6_FD_69782 | JGI IMG/M metagenome (GOLD analysis project Ga0070766, IMG submission 69782) | Warmed and freeze-thawed soil microbial communities from the Hubbard Brook experimental Forest, New Hampshire - Hubbard Brook CCASE Soil... | ecosystem: Environmental > Terrestrial > Soil >... | reverse complement strand
TCATCCGGAGCTGGGGTACTCACAAAGGTGGGGGAAGACTCTGCTGGACGCCTACGGCGGGGTCTGGTTCTATACGCACAATCAAAACTTCTTCGACCACAACGAGTTATTTCCCGGAACAAACATCCGGTCGGAGAGCCCGATTGGCACCTTCGAAGGTCACCTGAGCTATGACTGGAAGTCGCGGACCTGGATATCGCTGGACGGCAATCTCTGGTTCGGGGGAACCACCAGCCTGAACGGCGTCGCATATCCGTCGACCCACCAACTCAGCTCGCGCATCGGACTCACTGGGTCGCTGAAGCTGGACAAACACCAGTCGCTGAAACTCAGCTACAGCGATGGCGCCTACATTCGGGTTGGCGGGAATTATCAAAGCGTCTCGGTCGCGTGGCAATGGTCCTGGATCGGCAGACCGAAATAGACGCCGCAATCTTTTTCTGCCTGCCGCAACGGCTTCAGGCGGGACGCAGAGCTCCCAACCCGCTCTCGGCAACTCACGTATAATCAGCGCTCGTCAGTATCACGAGAGGACCCACCCAAGACCTCAGCGGAGCATCCATGCTGCGATTTCTACTCGCAATTCTGATCATGATTCCCATGTACGCAAACTCACAAGATCCCGAAACGAACGCGCAAGCGAGCTCGTCATCACAAACACAAGACGCTGCCGTCAAGCCGCCGGTCGCCAAAAAGATCCACACCCAGAAGACAGTTAACGGCAAGGCACTGGTTGACGACTACGCCTGGCTGCGTGAGCGTTCCAATCCTGACGTAAAAGCGCTGCTGGAAGCCGAGAATGCCTATGCGGCGTATGTGATGAAGCCGACCGAAGCGCGGCAGAAAAAGCTCTATGACGAAATCGTGAGCCATATTAAAGAGAGCGATGACACTGTCCCGTTCCTCAAGGACGGCTATTACTACTACACGCGGACCGAGAAGGGTAAGCAGTACTTCCAGCTTTGCCGCAAGAAGGGATCGCTGCAGGCTCCCGAGCAGATCATCCTCGACCTGAACCAGATGGGCGAGGGCCAGAAGTTCATGGCCGTCGGACAGTGGTCAGTCAGCGATGATGGCAACCTGCTGGCCTATACCACTGACAATGTGGGATTCCGGCAATATCACTTGCACGTACGCGACCTGCGCACCATGCAGGACTTGCCAGACACGACGGAGCGTGTGGTTTCGATCGCATGGGCAGCCGATAATCACTCGCTGTTTTACACCGTTGAAGACGCAGTGCAGAAGCGCAGCTATCGTCTCTACAGGCATACGGTGGGAAGCGACGCCAAGCAAGATCCAAGCGTGTATGAGGAGAAGGACGAGCGGTTCGATATCTATGTCAGTCGTACTCGCAGCAAACAGTATTTGCTACTGACTGCGAGCAGCCACATCTCAAGTGAGGCCAGCTTCCTGCCGGCAGATAAGCCGGAAGGACAATGGACGCTCATCGCTCCCCGCGTCGATAACGTCGAGTACTACGTTGATCATCGTGGCGACACCTTCTACATCCGTACCAATGACACATCGCAGACTTTCCGTTTGGTGACAGCGCCCGTCGCCAGCCCCGGTAAAGCGAATTGGAAAGAACTCGTGGCTAGCCAGCCGGACGTCCCCCTGGAAGACTTCGATGTGTTCCAGAATTTCTACACGTTGACGGAGCGCGTCGCAGGGTTGCCGGTGTTTCGGGTCGTGCAGTTCAGCGATGGATCGACCGCATCCATTCAGTTTCCCGAGCCGACCTATTTTGCTACCGCAGCCAACAATGCCGAATTCAATACCGCGAACTTCCGTTATAACTACCAGTCGCTAGTGACGCCTCCCTCAGTGTTCGACTACAACGTCACCACAAAGCAATCGACGCTGTTGAAGCAAAACGAGGTTCCGGGCGGATTCGATCGCAACAACTACGTCTCCGAGCGCGTCTTCGCGACAGCAAGTGACGGAACGAAGGTCCCGATCTCGCTGTTCTATCGCAAAGACTTGAAGAACAAAGCGGAGGCCCCACTTTATCTGTACGGCTATGGGTCGTATGGCTTCTCGCTTTCGGCTACATTTAGCGCGGCGCGCTTGCCGCTGGTCGATCGTGGTCTCATCGTGGCCCTGGCGCATATCCGCGGCGGAGGCGACCTGGGCAAGCCCTGGCACGACGCCGGCAAGATGATGAACAAGAAGAATACTTTCACCGACTTCATCGCCAGCGCCGAATACCTCACCAGTCACGGCTACGGCTCGAAGTCCAAAATCGGCATCGAAGGCGCCAGCGCGGGTGGCCTGCTCATGGGCGCAGTCACCAACATGCGTCCTGATTTGTTTCACGTGGTGTTGTGTGAGGTGCCGTTCGTCGACGTGATGAACACCATGCTCGATGCGTCGCTGCCGCTGACGGTTCCGGAATACGAGGAGTTGGGAAATCCCAACACCGAGCCGGCGTTCGACTACATGCTCTCTTATTCGCCCTACGACAACCTCGCAGCAAAGGATTACCCGGCGATTATGGTACGTACCTCGTTCGACGACAGCCAAGTCATGTACTGGGAGCCAGCTAAGTACGTTTCAAAGTTGCGCACCGTGAAGACCGACCAGAATCCGCTGATCTTCTATACCAATATGCACGGAGGACACGGGGGATCGAGCGGCCGCTATGACCGCATCCACGAGGTGGCCTTTAATTGGGCGTTCCTGTTGACTCAGTTGGGCGTCCCCGAACCGGAGAACGCGCCCAAGCCGTAGTCGAATCCCAAGCGCTACAATCAGATATTCCCGGAGGGCATCTTATGTCGTTTGGATTTCTGCGTACCTGTCTCGCCGTCTCTCTGCTTTGCTCTGCGCTGACGGTACTTGCCCAGGACAGTCCGTTCGGACAGAACGGCCCCGCCCCTACCGGCAAGCAGCAAGCCGCACCGCCGGCCCAACCAACGCACGTTCCCGACATGGTCTGTTTCGGCAACAACCCGCGATGGAGCTTTCAATTTGGCGATACTGCGGCCCGCACCCTGGGCATCAGCGAAGGTGACACATACTGGATCGGCAAGTTTATGTACGTCGATGGGCAGTGGTCGTGGCACGGCAATCCCGCGACCGGCAGCGGCGGTGGCTTGACCGCGACCATCACTAAGGCCAAGTGCATTGACAAGACGCAGCCCGACACTAAGGAGTTCCTTTACCAGGGACAGGTCTATCTTCCGGAGGGCAACATCGTGAATGGCTGCTGCCGCAAGTTGAAGCCGGGTGAGGCGGCTGTCGGACCACATGGGTACATCCCGTCGACTCCACCGCCGCAGTAATCAACTGACCCCTACAATGTCAGACACGCCGAGCGACCCCTGCTGCCCGTCCAGCGGGTATTTCGCCCCAGCGACGTCGTAAGTTCGCGGTCGGTCACGCCGGGCTCCAGAGGTTCTTCATCATTCTCTTAGCTCATTTCGACATCTGCTGATATCGTGGGTACGTAATTAATTCGTTACCCGGGACGGCTAAATCTACAATGAACAATCGGTTTTGTAACCGCCTAGTTTTTCTTGCAATCCTCTCTTTGCCGTTCACAATCGCCACCGCTTCCGCCCAGCCTTCAGGCTCCGGCACGCCGACTTTTCCCTGGATGGACAGGACCCTCTCTCCCGACGACCGGGCAAACATGGTGCTCAGCCGGCTGACGCTCGACGAAAAGATCGCACTGCTGCACGGCAACGGCATGGCGCATGCCTCCCAATGGCAGATGCCCTTGACCTACCTCGCGAATGGCGGCGCGGGCTACGTCGAGGGGGTGAAGCGCTTGGGCATTCCCCCAATCTTCATGTCTGACGCCGCCTATGGCGTTCGTGACAGCGCCGAAAACGGTCGCTACTCGACTGCACTTACCTCCAATCTGGGTTCGGCCTCAAGTTGGGATCCGCAAGCTGCCTGCGAATACGGCGCGCTGATCGGACGCGAATTGCGCGCCCAAGGCTACAACATGACGCTTGGCGGCGGCGTGAACATTACCCGCGAGCCGCGCAACGGCCGCACTTTTGAATATATGGGCGAAGATCCCATTCTGGCCGGAACGCTGGTCGGCAACCGCATCAAGTGCGAACAGGCGCAGCATGTGATTGGCGACATTAAGCATTATGCGGTCAATGATCAGGAGAGCGGCCGCAATGAAGTCAATGCGATCATCGGCCAGCGGGCTTTGCATGAAACCGATCTGCTGGCATTTGAGGTTGGCATCGGTATCGGCCAACCTGCCGCAGTGATGTGCTCCTATAACGCGATCAACGGCGACTTCGCCTGCGAAAATAAGTACCTGCTCACCGATGTGCTGAAAGGGGCATGGAAGTTCCCCGGCTTCGTAGTGTCCGACTGGGGCGGCACCCACAGCACCGTGAAGGCCTCCGCAGCGGGACTCGACAACGAAGAACCCATGGCCGACTTCTTTGGACCAAAACTAAAGCAAGCCGTGGAATCGGGACAGGTTCCGATCTCGCAGATTGACGACCACGCACGGCGGATCTTGCGCTCCGAGTTCGCTAGCGGAATTGTGGACTATCCGACCAAGAAGAGGGTGGTCGACGTCGAAGGTGGGCTCGAGATTGCCAGAAAGATTGAAGAGCAGAGCATCGTTCTGCTGAAGAATGACAAATCTATACTGCCGCTCGACCATTCCAATCTGCGGAGCATCGCCATAATCGGACTCAACGCGGACATAGGAATGATTTCGGGTGGAGGTTCCGCACAAGTCGACCCGCAGGGCAGCAGCGCACCCGAGTGGCTGTCGCACGTTTGGTTCCCGACGTCTCCATTGAAAGCGGTGAGAGCCAAGGCCCGCTCCGCCGAATTGAAGTTCAATCCAGGCACGGACCCATCGACCGCAGCGACTTTAGCGAAGTCATGTGACGTTGCGATTGTCTTTGCGTACCAGTGGATGAGCGAGGGCATGGATCTGCCGAATCTCTCGCTGCCCGACAACCAGGACGCTCTTATCGAACAGGTGGCCGCGGCGAATCCGCGGACGATCGTGGTCCTTGAAACCGGGACCGCCGTGACCATGCCTTGGATCGACAAAGTAAGCGGGGTCCTGGAGGCTTGGTATGGCGGCAGCAAGGGCGCGGACGCGGTGGCGAACGTTTTGTTTGGCGACGTGAACCCCAGCGCCAAGCTGCCTATGACCTTCCCACTGAGTGTCAATGACCTTCCGCGTACAACCGTTACGCAACCTCCCGTTCGCGACCGCGGTCCTGAGTCCGGAGCGGTGCTCACCAGTCCGACGTTTGACCAGCACTATGACGAGGGATTGAAAGTCGGCTACAAGTGGTACGACGCAGAAAAGAAGCCGGTGCTCTTCGCGTTTGGCTATGGCCTTTCCTATACAACGTACGCGTACTCGGATCTGAAGGGCACTCCCGGCAAGGACACCACCGTCACGTTCACCGTGAAGAACACCGGCAGCCGGGCCGGAGCGGAAATCGCTCAGGTTTATGCCGCTCTTCCCGCCGATGCAAACGAGCCGCCGAAGCGACTGGTGGGCTGGAGCAAGGTGCAGTTGGGCCCGGGCGAAAGCAAGCAGGTAACAGTAACAGTGCCGCCACTTTATCTGTCGATTTACGACGCGGACGCGAGTAGTTGGAAGTTTCTTCCCGGCAGCTACACAGTCATGGCCGGCGGATCATCGAAAGACCTACCGCTGACCGCGAACGTCAACCTAAAATAATCGATCGGTAACCGGAAAGCAGAAGCCCAGCCCGTGGCATAGGACTGGGCTTGGCTCAATTCGGGCACCTGCTCTCTCCAACCGACGAGGAATCAAGTTTCTGCGCGCCTTTTCAATTCGCCTTAAACGCGTCGCCGGGCAATCGCCGGCGCGGTGAACCCCAGTTTCATTTTGGATTAATTCCTCGCGAGCCACTATTGTGCTCTTGCCGCCCATGGTGAGGGTCGGTATCATCAGAGCAATACTACAGAGGTGCGCCATGTCGTCGGTGCGGACCCCTTACCAGCTCAATCACATATTTAGATTTGGCGAATTCGAGTTCGTGACGCGCGCAGGAGAGTTGCGTCGAAACGGGGAAGTCCTGCGGCTGCAATATCAGCCGCTCCGCGTACTGCAAGTACTGTTGGAATGTGCCGGCGAGGTCGTGACCCGGGATGAAATTCGTGAACGGGTGTGGCCGGACGACAGCGTCCGCGACTGCGACAACAGTCTCAGGGTGGCGGTGGCCAAACTTCGCCAGGCGTTTGGCGATGATCCAGAGAGCCCTCAGTACATCGAAACGCTGCCTCGTCGGGGCTATCGCTGGTTGTATCCAGTAACCGTCCACGAAGCTCCGACAAACGTCGCTGGGCCCGAACTGAGCGTACAGGACGTTTTCGGGTCTAGCAGACAGGATGGCGAACTGCCAACGCCAGTGCCGGCCACGTCGATTTCGTTGCAAGCATCTCGCCGCACTGTTCTGATCAGACGGATCGTGCTGTCAATGCTCTTGTGGATCGCAGTATTCGGCGCGATCTGGTTTTTACGCGCACAGCCGGAGAGCGCAAACCCCAAAGTCTTGCCGCTCACCACCTATACCGGCCTGGAATATATGCCGTCGTTCTCGCCGGATGGGAAGCGAATCGCGTTCGCTTGGACCGGTCCCAATCCCACTGATCCGTACGGTGTCTACGTGAGACCCATTCGCGACGATAGAGCCCGTCGCCTCGCGGAGACGCCGGCCGGAGCAGCTGACGGAGATCCCGTGTGGTCTGCGGACGGAAAGTCGATTTACTTTTTTCGTCGCGGCGGCGGACAGTCGGGAATCTACGTCGCACCTGTCGAAGGCGGCCCTGCTCGTCAATTGGTTGTGACATCCCTTGCCGGTCGTCGACTTCGGCGGGCTCGTTTTGACGTATCGTCGACTGGGCACGCGCTGGTTTATCCCGATGAGGTTCCCGGGCAGGAGACGGTAGCCCTGTTTCAGCTCGATATAGGCACGCAACAGTCCCACCAGATCACCAATCCGCCGCCAAACTCGGAGGGGGACGGCGACCCGGCATTCTCTCACGACGGCAAGACCCTGGTGTTCCAGCGCAACACCCTCGACCTGGTGCAGATATACATCCTGCCGTCGGGCGGGGGTGATACACGCGTGGTCACTTCTGACTTTATTGGCGAATTCATCGACGGTCTCGCCTGGACCTCCGACGACCGCGAAATCATTCTTGGCGGAAATCAATTGCGGCGCGTCTCAGCGACCAGAGGCGATCAGTCAATTACGAACATCTCTTACGTGCCCGGTCCCGCGACGTTTCCAGCAATACGCGGTAACCTGCTTGCTTACGTGCAGGCCGCAGTCAATGCCAACATCTGGAAGCTGGATCTGTTTGACGCAACCCACGCTGCGGGAGATCCCTCCAAGCTAATTTCGAGCACACGCCAACAGGCCGCTCCGTCCTTTTCGCCTGATGGCACGCGCATTGCCTTCCAGTCCGATCGCAGCGGTAGCTGGGAGATATGGATGTGCGACCGTGACGGGTCGAACGCCATCCAATTGACCCACTTTGGCGGACCGCTCAGCGGCACTCCGCGTTGGTCACCCGACGGAAAACAGATTGTGTTCGACTCACGCGCCAATGGAGTGTCCCAGGTGTATGCGGTTTCCACGGATGGCGGCACCCCCCGACAACTCACCAACGATGCCGCGGGCGGCGAGGTGCCGGCCTTCTCGCGTGACGGAAGATGGATCTATTACTCCTCAAACCGCAAGAGTGTAACCAACATCTGGAAGCTGCCGGTAGAGGGTGGTCCTCCGCAACCCGTCACCAGCAATAACGGTATCTACGCCGGCGAGTCATTCGACGGCGAATACCTTTACTATTCCCGAAGTGCGCTCGACCCGACGATTTGGCGCATTCCGCTTAAAGGTGGCTCCGAAGAGCAGGTCCTCGGTGTGCCCAAGCCCTTCGATCCTTCGCATTGGGCGTTGGTTGCATCTGGAATCTACCTCATCAATGGAAATGGAGACCTGCTGTTCTTTCACTTCGACAAAGCGAGTGTGACCCAGGTTTTCCACGACCAAAGATTTCTCACCGACTGGTCTATGGCAATCTCACCCGACGGTCGCGAGATCGCCTGGGCTCAGATCGACGATCGCGCCGCCGACCTCATGCTGGTCGAGAACTTCCGCTAATCCAGCATCAACGCAGCACCCCAATTACTGAGCTGTTCGGTTCGGGTTACCATTATCAATAGCTAGTGATGATGGCGACCGCGAAAGATCGCGTAGCATCCCGGTCCATCCGCGAGAAGCTGTTCTCGCTGCTCCTGCGGCTGGTTCCCACCGAGCGACAGCGCCTCCTGGTATTGACGATCCTCAGTGGAGGCTTGTGCGGCATGGTGGCCGTCGCCTTTCACGTCGGTATTGATAAAGCGTCACTGCTTCTCATCGACCGCGCCGCGTCGGCCCCGCATCATTCCTGGATTTATCTCACCATTCTATGTCCCACGTTGGGTGGCCTGGTGGCCGGTCTAGGGCTCAGCTATTGGGTCCCCGGAGCCGTGGGCAGTGGCATTCCTCAGGTCAAGTATGCCTACGCACGCGACGCGGGACGGGTGCCGATGAAAGACGCGATCGGCAAGTTTGTTCTCGCCGTAATTCAGATCGGCAGCGGAGCTTCTCTCGGCCGCGAAGGCCCGACGGTGCAGATCTGCGCGGGCATCACCAGCATGCTCGGCAAGTTTGGAAAATTGTCGCGGCAGAACCAGCGACGCATGGCTTCGGTTGGAGTCGCCGCCGGCATTGCGGCCGCCTTCAATGCGCCAATCGCCGCAGTGACCTTCACGCTGGAAGAAGTCATCGGCGACTTGGACCAGACAATGCTGTCCGGCGTAATTGTGGCTGCCGCTCTGGCCGCCGTCGTGGAGCGCAGCATACTCGGTCAGCATCCTGTTCTCGAAATCATGCGGACTTACACCCTGGGATCCGCCAGTTCGCTTTTGTGGTATGCCGTGCTGGGCGTGCTGTCGGGACTCATCTCGCTAGCATTCACCGATTCGCTGTTGGGACTGCGAGCGCAATTCAAGCGGCTCACCTCGGTGCCTAAGTGGGTACACCCAGCTATCGGCGGTGCCGTAACCGGCGCCTTGGCGGTAATCGGCCTCGCCTGGCTTCACACCGGAGGTGTCGTCGGAGGCGGATATGCAACCCTGGGTCGCGCGCTCATGGGTTCTCTTCCACTTAAAGTTGTGGCGGTACTCTGCGTTTTGAAATTCGTCGCGACGGTTTTCTCATACAGCAGCGGAGGCGTGGGCGGCATCTTCGCACCGGCACTGTTCATCGGCGCCATGTTGGGAGGTACCGTAGGTTACATCGATGTCGCCGTCTTCCATCATCCGACGGAGGAGATCGGCGCCTTCGCCGTCGTAGGGATGGGAGCGGTCTTCGCCGGCATCATTCGCGCCCCCATGACTTCTATACTGATCATCTTCGAGATGACCGGTGGCTATGGACTGGTGCTCCCGCTCATGGTTGCGAACATGACCAGTTACGCGCTGGCGCGCCACTACCAGCACACACCGATTTACGAAGCACTCCTGGAGCAGGATGGCATAGTGTTGCCGCACGGAAAGCCCGTGATCGACCCCGATCCCGAACTGCCCGGCGAGGTTCCTCCGTAGTCAGCTAGGTTCTTGCCGACTTCCAAAGAGCTCACGGGCCACAAGCGAAATCCCCATCCGCCTTGTGTACCAGGATGGGGATCTGCAGGGTTGCGTTCCAGAAGTGACGCCAGCGCGTTCTACTTGCTGCCTGGCTTGGGCGGGAAATTCTTGAACAGCTTATTCAACGCGTTGTTCAGGTTCTTGATGTTCTTGTCCGAGTTGTCCGAGATGGTATTGGTTGCCGATCCCCGCCAGAGTAACTGATGACCGTTGGCGTCCGCTATGTCAACGATGAGGGTGCCTTCGTGGGTAGTGTAAGTCTGATAGGTTGTCGTGGTCGGTCCACCCCAGCCGTAGCCCCATCCCCAGGCTGGTCCCATGTTGTAACCCGTACCCACTACCTGCTGATCTTTCTTGATGCTGTTGCTGTAGACCACCCACAATTGCGGATTCGATTGGACAAGCTGGAATCCCTTCGCCTGGAGCTGCTGGTTGATCCCATCGATGATGCGCTGGTCCCACAATCCCTTCGCGGGATGCGTGCTCGGCTGCCAGGCGTAGGTGTGAAACTTGGAAAAGTCCGTGCCTCGGTCCCAATCGACATTTACTTTTTGCGCGATTGCGGTCGTGGCCAACAGCAGCGCCATGGCCAGAATTGCGAAAATACGGGTCTTCATTTGACGATATCTCCCTGTGGGACGATTAGGTCCACTCAATCCGCGCCCGGCAAAGACTTGCCGTCGCTAGCTGAAATCGTACCACTCGCCCCCCTGCCGGCGCGCGCACCAGTCCTACGGGACTCCGCCACTGCTGGGCTACGCTGGCGCGCCACGTTTATGGCATGGCGATTGGCACTCGCCGCGATCAGCTGTCTGCTGTAAGATTACCGCGGAGTTGCGCGCGCCACGGAAAGCAGGTACTGGGCATGTCCCTTGCTCTGGAATCGCGACATTGCGGGTCGGTTTACGTCGTTCGCTGTGCGGGCCGCATTGCCACTGGACAAGAGTCGGCGCTCCTGGAAGAGGCCCTCAACCGGGGCCTGCGCGAGTTCAACCGCCTGGTGCTGAACGTAATCGAAGTGAATTACGTGGACAGCTCCGGGATGGGGCTGCTGGTGCGCTTTTTGTGGCATGCTCGCACCCGGGGCGGCGACCTGCGCCTCACGGGTCCGACGCCCTTTGTCACCAAACTGCTGGAGATGACCAAACTCTCCGCCGTGTTTCGCATCTATCCCGACGAAGAAGCGGCCATCGTGTCGTTTCTGAAAGAGGGCGCGAGCACGCCTGCTGAATCCGTCAACAAAGGGCCGCGTGTGTTGTTCCTTGACCCGTCGCCCGACACCTGCGCCTTCGTACGCGCGCTTTTGACGCGACACGGCTACCGCGTGCTCTCCACCGGACTGATGGGCGACGCCAAAATCCTGTTGACGGCATCGTCCGTTGACATGATCGTACTCGGGCCTGACAGCGGTGCTCTGTCTTCCTCGGCCACCTTGAACGTGCTCCGTCAACTCGCTCCGTCCGCAAAGACGGTGGTGCTGGAGAGGGAGTTCAAAAGCCGGGCAGCCGACGAAGCGGGGATTAATCTGCTGGAACGCCTGCAAGCCAGTCCCACAGTGTAGGACTTCCGTTGTTACAGCTCGCGGCAGCGGACCTGGATTCCGACCTGCAAAAAGGCGGGCGTCGCCCGGGCCATCGAGCGTCGCCCTGTCTCGTCAGTGATCGGCGTCACAATCGCAGAACTCTCTCCACCCGCATTTTTAGCGGATGAGCGGCATTCTGCTGGTGCTAAAATTTGCTGTTATGGCATTCCCAACCGATCGTCCACGCCGCCTGCGTCGCAACGAAGCGATGCGCTCGTTCGTCCGCGAAACTCGCCTCAGCCCCGAAGGGTTCGTCTATCCGCTTTTCGTCTGTCCCGGTGAAGGCGTACGCAAGGCCATCGGTTCCATGCCGGGCGTGTTCAATCTCTCGATTGATGAAGCTGTGAAGGAATGTGCTGAGGTGAAGGCGCTGGGCATTCCCAGCGTAATCCTGTTCGGTCTGCCCGAAACCAAGGACGAGATCGCCACCGGTGCGTGGGCCGACAACGGCATCGTCCAGCAGGCGGCGCGCGCCATTAAGCGCGAGGTGCCGAGCCTGCTGTTGATGGGCGACGTCTGCCTGTGCGAGTACATGTCGCACGGCCACTGCGGCATCGTAGAGTCTGATGCGTCTCGCCGCGAGGTACTGGCAGCGCTGCACGAATTAGAAGCACAGGGCAAGAAGGTCATTGCGGTCAAAACCAGTACGCAACTCTCGTCTGCTGCAGTGGCGGCAGCAGCAGCCGAAAACTATGAAATCCTCAACGACGCTTCGCTGGAGTTACTCGCAAAGACCGCCGTGTCGCAAGCCAAGGCTGGCATGGACATCATCGCCCCCTCTGACATGATGGACGGACGCGTTGACGCCATCCGC
>Ga0070766_10001307_pt1 | contig 12078 bp, 11 predicted proteins | sample HubBroMetageWFT6_FD_69782 | JGI IMG/M metagenome (GOLD analysis project Ga0070766, IMG submission 69782) | Warmed and freeze-thawed soil microbial communities from the Hubbard Brook experimental Forest, New Hampshire - Hubbard Brook CCASE Soil... | ecosystem: Environmental > Terrestrial > Soil... | reverse complement strand
TCAAGATTCAGGCAGCCAGCGTGAACACCGGAAGCGGAATGAAGGACGGCAAGCTGAAGGGCAAAGGTTGTACAGACCGGACCCGACACAGTTGAGATCGAGGGCGACTTCACGATTCGCGGCGTGACCAAGCCCGAGAAGCTGACGCTTACAATTACCGGCAAGGGCACTGGCAGCGGATCGATTACGGGGACTATGGCTTTCGATCGCAAGCAATACGGAATGAACAGCGGCATTCCCTTCATCAAGATCGCCGACCGGGTCGAAGTAACCGTCGACCTCAAAGGGAAGCGAGTCAATGGGCCTCCCGTGGTCTTTAAGCAATAGCACAACTAACAGAAGTGCGGTCGCGGCCTTTTGACTCCCTACTGCTAAAGCGGCCCGAGGTTGCGGCGATTGCGAAATGCGCCGCGACTAATCTTTCTTACCGTCAGTGGCGTCACCTATAGCCGGCACCCAGACGCTATCAGCAGCGGCGATCTCGACATCTGCAAGCGACGTTGAAATACTGACGCGCTGCAGCCCGGCCTTCTTCTGTGGGGCAACTTGGAACACCAAGTAATACTGGTTATTGAGGACTTGCTGCAGGCGGTCGAGGTAAGGCTTGAAACTTACCAGGTTTTGAGTTCCAAGCGAGGAATATTCTCCCCCGGACTCGTCACTGATCTTAGCCACGCCCGCTTGGCCGAGTTGCACTTCCCAGGCGTTCCGGCCCGCGCGCCCGACGCCGGTAGCGTAGATTCCATGCACAATTACGCCATAACGCTGGGCCGTGGCGCTCGCGGAATCAGCGTCCACGCTGATGGTAGGCATGGTGCTGGCGGACATGCTGGACGGCGCACTGCGGTACGTGCGCCCGTAGCCAGGCAAGTATTGCGTGCTGGACGTCCGTTCGCCCCTCAGCCGATCAATGCCGTCACTCACCATGAGGACTTCACGACGGACTTTCTGCTCGGGCCAACCTTTGATCAGACTCATGAGCGACAAGTATGGACTATCCATGGAAGACAAAGTGCCGCGTGGCAAACGGACAGCCTTGGCTGCGGCGGCATGATCGGCAGTGAAGTTCTGCACGATCTGGATCGTCGCGTTGGACATGTATGCGACGCCGATAGCCGTGGTCGCGGGCTGAGCATTGATGAAATCCCGAAGGTCGTTGAGGCTGTTTCCGATGCCTGTGTCGCAGGTATCGTCAATCAAAATAAAAAACTGAAGCGCGGCGTTTTCATCGCGGGCCGGAATCAAGTGATCAACCTTGAGGGATGTCTTTCCTTGCTTTATCTGGACGTTTTCCGGGCGCAGGATTGGAACTTCGCCGTCGCCGCGAACCGATTCGTCGGTGATGACCATGTGAACCCGGACGGTGCTCGAAGCGCCAGTTTTTTCTTGCGAATGAGCAGTCCGCACTCCGAATCCCAGTGCACTTAGCGCAACAAGCCATCCCAGCAGAAACCTATGATTCTTCATGCTTCCTCCTAGAAGTTGAGCCAGTTTTTTAGCTGTGGTCATTCCCGAATCAGGACAGTTCCCGGTAACGCAGGGCGTAAATATCCTCCGCGCGAGACCGAATGGGAACTGTCAAAACTGCCAAGAAATAGGCCGAAAAAGACCGTACGATTTCAACCTAGCGACGTGACACTGCCTCTGACACTTTGCTTCTGATGCACGATGATCAACATCAGCCAACGCTAATGTAGCGATACTCGCGAAGTGAGGGTAAATCATACGGAAGAACGGACATGCGTACCGTATTCGCTCGCTGCCTGCCATCGCTCCAAGTAGGGCGTAATTTTACTTAGGACGAGCGTTATTTTTGACAGTACTCCATCCACGACCGGACTGATAAGAAACTGCCAGCAAAACGTTAAGCGACCCGAGCAGAACGGAGGTACACCTTGTCAATCAAGTTGGGACTGGCAGTCTTGGTATGCATATTCGTCTTCAGCGCGATTCCGGCAAACGGCCAGCAAAAGGGCCAATACATACCCGGACAGCAGGGCTTGAACACGGGCGTACTTCCAGATCCCGGATTCACCTATGCCAACCTGACCATGAATTACTCGGCAGATACGCTCAAGAATGCGAAGGGAAACTCCGTTCCTTTGGCCGGCTCCTATGACATATGGGCAATAGAGAACATCTTTTTCTACGTTCCGCAGTTCAAATTTTGGGGCGCGAAGCTGGCGGTTATGGTTGTGGCACCAACGCTTGCCAACGGTTCCCTCACCCTCGGTGCCCTCAATTTCCCGAACGTCGCGCTCCAGGCCGGCGGTGAGGGAATCGCGGACACGTGGGTGCAGCCCGCGACGCTGGGCTGGACCCTGCCACGCGTGGACTTCTATGCGGGCTATGCATTCATGGCTCCCACGGGCCGCTACACGGCTGGCGCCTCTGACAACGTCGGTTCCGGCTATTGGGGCAATCATTTCATAACAGGCACTACCCTTTACTTGACGAAAAACAAGGGGACAAGCGCCAATCTTTTCACCGATTGGGAGTTTCACGGAAGCAAGACGGGCGGAAGGGGAACCACGCTTACTCCGGGACAGGCCTTCACGACCGAGTGGGGACTAGGGCAGGTTCTTCCTCTGAAGAAAGATTTCACCAGGTTGCTGCAGTTTGGAGTGATCGGCTATGACCAGTGGCAAGTTAGCGCCAACGGGGGCTTGCTCTCACCGAACATACCGGCGAGCGCATTGCCATATTATTCGGTGCACGCCATTGGGTTTCAGACCAATTTCATCCTCCCCGTCAAGGCGCTGAATTTCTTCTTCAAGTTCGAAGACGAATACCGGGCGTTTGCTCGGCCAGAGGGACGCACAATCGTCTTTGGCGGCTCCTACACTTTCCGCATCCCCAAGCTTGAGGCACCTCCATCGGGACCGGAGGCGCCAGCGACACCGTAGCCAGTTAAACCACGTGGACCCGCGCGTGAATCTTCAAATCGCGGAGCAGGTTCTGCTAGTGAACCAGACGAATTCTGTTCGCAGGATTGCGGCGAAGGCCTCGGAGGGGAAACATGGGAATCGAGGCCAGCAGTCCTCGAGAATCCGAAACCCGGCACTCCAAGTCATAGGCCGAAAATATTCTTTGCGTGCTGCTGGTCGCTGGGTTGTGCATCTCTCTCAGCCCGGCGTGTTTCGCTCAGCAGGAACAACTACTTGAAAGAGAACACGTATCGGATCACCGCGGGTTTCGCGCGCGGTAACGTCAACTACGACATCTATGGCAATTTAACTGCCCTCAACTTAAAGCTGCCTCTAAAACAGACGGGCCAGGCCTTCTTCTCGGAATTCTTGCGCTCCGTGGGCTGGAAATTTTTCTTGGGCCCGCGATTCACAACGGGTCGCTCATTTCTTGCGACCAGGCCAAATAGTGACACAAACTTTCCGATCCCTCCCGATATCGGACTCCACACAACCCTTACGTCCAAGGGCGTAAAGCTAACACGGGACACCAGCGTCAACCGCTTTTACCCCGCTGACGGAACTTATTTCGCTTTCAGTTCGGACTTCTTTTCCAAAGTACTAGGCAGCAAGTATTCCTTCCAATCGTACAGCGCCACATTCTCCAAGTATTGGAGTTTGAGCCCGAAACAGGTCCTGGCCTATAACGCCTTTCTCTGTACGACCGGTGGGAGCCCGCCCTTCTACGGGAACTGCATTTATGGAACCAACAATCAATTGCGAGGGTATACAGCCGGACTGTATTTTACGCGCTATCAGCTCGCAACACAGTCGGAGTACCGGCATGAATTGCCGAAGAGGTTTGGCCTGGTCGTATTTGGCGGCATCGGCGACATTATTCCCGGGGGAAAGCAGTTGTCTGGGAGTCAAAAATTCCTTCCCAGCGGCGGCGGGCTCAGGTTCCAATTGGATAAGAAGCATCACGTCAATCTGCGCGCGGACATCGCCCAGGGCAGAGACGGTCACACGTTCGGCTTGGCCGTCGGTGAGGCTTTCTACGGAAAGGCAACACTGGCGTTTGAGTCCGGCGAACCACCCGCGATGACGGAGACAATATGAGGCGGTTCAGCATCAAGCTGGCAGGGATGGCCGTCGGCGTTCTGGTTATCTGCGCGACCCTCGCCGCGCAAAATGTCACCACAAATTTTGATAAGAACTTCGATTTCACGAATCACCGCCGCTACGCTTGGCGCCAGAATCACCTCATCACGCGCCAAGGCAAACAGAACGACGAGTTGATTGACGAGAAGATCGTTCAGGACGTCAACCGCAATTTGGCGGACAAGGGCTTCGTTGAGGATACTGCAAATCCAGATTTCTTCATTTCCTACGAGGCCGGTGCTGGGCATTTCACGGCTGACGTCGAAGGGTTTCACGCGAGTCCGGCTCCGCGCTTGAACGAACCCCAAGGACCTGTCTACGGAATCCCGCAGAACGTCTGGTACTCCATTGACGGCCATGTCGTATTTCATCTGGCCGACGCAAAATCGGATCAGCCCATTTGGACGGCCACGGCAACGAAGAAGATCCGCAACCCTCACAAAGGCATGAAGGATATGGAGAAGCAGGTGGAACAAATCGTATCCAAGACGTTTAAGTCATTCCCTCCTAACGCGAAATAGGGCCGACCGCTGGTAGTTTTACCTCAGTCATGCGCCAATTCTTCCAATTTCACGACTGCTAGGATTCACAGAGACTTCCTTTGCGAGGAGCCTCCCATGAATGAATCTAGGCCCATTCGCCGATTATTGGCTGTGCTTTGCTGTTTCACCCTACTTTTCGGATGCGGCCCAAAAAAGGAAAATCAAACCGCCGAAAATCAGCAGGGCGCACCTCCGATAGATTGGCCTCGCGAGATCACCAAGGACGGCAATCGTCTCACCTTCTATCAGCCGCAGGTCGATGCTTGGACCGACTACCGCCAGCTCAATGGCCGCGTTGCTATTGTTCTGACCCCCGCCGGCGAACAGAGCGTCACGGGCATGATCACCCTGCAAGCGCAAACAGACACGGATTTCGATGAGCGCACCGTCGCAATTCACGACATCCGAATCACCAGCGCCTTGTTTCCTTCGTTAGACGACACAACGCAACAGAAAATGCGCTCCATCACCGAAACCCTGTTTCCGAAGGATGCAGTTCTAATCTCTCTCGATCGAATGCTCGCTGCTGCCGAGGATTCAGAGACACCCGGCAAGACGGTGGCCTTAAAGACGGATCCTCCCAAGATTTTCGTGAGTATCGAGCCTGCAATCTTGCTGCTCGTGGATGGCGAGCCCATCCGCGCTCCGATAGCCCAGACTTCGATCGAGGTGATCGTCAACGCAAATTGGGATCTGTTTTTCGATAAGGCGCGCCACCAGTTCTATCTTTCGTTCTCGCCGCTATGGCTCCAAGCTCCCACGCTGAACGGGCCATGGACCATTGCCACAAGTCTGCCGTCGGAGATGTCCAAGTTGCCAGACGATTGGGCTGACGTGAAAAAAACGATTCCACCCAGCTCACCGGCAGGCGCGTCGGCTCCCAAAGTTTTCTATAGTGATACCGCAGCTGAGCTGATCGCATTCGATGGATCCCCACAGTGGCAAGCGATTCAAGGCACGAATCTCGCGTACGCCAGCAATACCGATAGCGATTTTTTCATTGATTACTCTTCGAATCGCTTCTATTACCTTACGTCCGGTCGCTGGTTCAGCGCTCTTCAACGAACTGGACCCTGGTCATTCGCTAGCGACAAACTCCCCGCGGACTTCTCGAGCATCCCCACGGATAGCCCCGCAGCCGACGTTTCGCCGAACGTTCCAGGCACCGAGGCAGCACGCGAAGCCGTGATGATGGCCCAGATTCCCACGCTCGCGGTCGTAAACAAGACGGAGGCGGCTGCCGCGGTCAAAGTCAATTATCAGGGTGACCCACAATTCAAGCCAATCGAGACCACGCAACTCTCCTACGCGGTCAACACCGACAACAAGGTCATCAAAGTCGGCGATCTGTACTACCTTTGCTTTCAAGGCGTTTGGTTCATGTCGCGCGGCGCCAACGGGCCCTGGGAAACAGCGAGTTCCGTTCCTTCGGCGATTTATCAAATCCCCTCCAGCAGTCCCGTTTACAACGTGACGTATGTGAAGGTTTACGAATCAACGCCTGCGACGGTCACATGCGGGTACACCGCCGGTTATACGGGAACCTTCCTATTGGGAATGGCCGTCGGAGCAGCGATTGCGTATGGCACCGGCTACAGGTATCCCCCGTACGTGTATTACCCGCCGAGACCCTACCCTGTGCCTTACTACGTCGGCTATCCGCGAACATACGGCGTTGGAGTGCGCTACAACTATTACAGCGGCGGCTACTATGCTCAGAGATCTGTGTACGGACCTTACGGCACCGCCAGCAGAGCCGCGTGGTATAACCCGTCAACTGGTTTCTACGGCCGCGCGGCTACCGTGCAAACTCGTGCTGGAGGCGCAACTGTCGCGCAGGCTTACAACCCGTGGACTGGAACTTACGCCGCCACGCGGCAAGGTTCGAACGCTTATTCGCAGTGGGGCAGCTCGGTAGCCGTTCGCGGCGATCAGTGGGCTCAAGCCGCGCACAGATCGAATGCCAACGGAACAGTCGCGGGCGGGCGAACGTCTGAAGGCGGGAGAGTGGTGGCAGGTGTTGGTCGCGGCGGCTCGGGCTTTGTCGGGCAGGACAAAAACAACAACATGTACGCCGGCAAAGACGGCAATATCTACAAAAAGGATCCCAGCGGGAACTGGTCCAAGTATGGGAACGGAGGCTGGTCGAATGTTCCGCCGCCCGCCACACCTTACAAATCATCACAGAACACGCAGCAGCGGTCCATTTCAAACGCGCGCCCGACACCGCAGCCAGCCACTTCGCAGGCGAGACCCAACAGTGTAAAGGATGGCTCGACTGCTCAACCGATGCCAGCGCGCGCACCCGCCGGACCGTCACAATACCCTTCAACGCAAACCCGGCCTGGAACGCAAGCCCGCTCCAACCCTTCGACGCAACCCTCAACGAATCCCGTTCAACAGCTTGACCGCGAGTCTGCCGCTCGCCAGCGCGGTGCGCAACAGGCACAGCAGTATCAAACGAATCGCCAGAGCCCAGCTGCGGGGTCTGACCTCGGCGGCGGATCATCGGGACGAACGCGTGGACGGCGCCGGTGACATGCGGCTGATCCTGAAGAGAAACGGCATCATCGAGTGACGACCGATGGACTGTGCGTCTCCACATATCGTTCGGCAAGATGACACTCTTGCGCAAACACCCCGCGAGCATTAGCTTCGCCATCGTTCCCTACGCGGTTGCGCCATCTGGTTGTCCGCGGGTGCGTTTTAATTTCACGCCCACGCCGCTCCTCACTCGAGCACGAGAATGAGTGCCACAACCCACTCTAAACGGTGCTGCTTGCTCGCATTGGGAATCACGACAGCGGTTGCTTTTCTAATTTGTGGCTGCGGGGAAAAGAAGATTCCGACCATCGCGGAATCGAGTAAGCCGACCCCTCCGGAATTACCAGAGTTGCCGGACTCCGCCTCGTCACCCCAACAAGAATCGCTAGCCTTACCAGTGCGATTCGAACACCACACCGGAGATCTGGACGGCATGTCGAAGCGCTGCCGGGTTCGTGCGCTCGTGGTGTATGGTCATTCGGCATTCTTCTACGACAAAGGCCGTCCGAAAGGCATTTCGTATGAAGCCGCCGAAGAGTTCCAGAGTTTTCCTGAACAAAAAGCTAAGAACCGGCAAGCTGAAGATCCATGTGACTTTCATTCCAGTACGCCCGGAACAGCTGGTATCCGCGCTTATTGAGGGTGTGGGTGACTTCATTGCAACCGGCGTGATTGTTACACCTGAGCGTCAGCAAAGAGTTGATTTCACGGCTCCCATGGCGACTGATGTAAGACAGATCATCGTGACGGGCCCGAGCGGGCCGTCCCTTGAGACGCTGGACGATCTCGGCGGCAAAGAGATTTACGCGAGCCCAATTACGAATTACTACGAGAACCTCCAGCTCTTGAGCGAGTCCTTTCAGAAGTTGGGGAAACCGGCAATCTCGATCAAAGCGGCGGACAAGAATCTCACCGATGAAGACCTGCTGGAAATGGCGAATGCAGGACTGATTCCGGCTACTGTGACGATTAGCCAGAGGGCCCAATTCTGGGCAGGGGTGTTTCCTCAGTTGGTTGTGCACGAGAACCTCGTTCTCGCGAGCGACGGACAACTTGCGTGGGTGATGCGGGTCCCAGCCGCATAAGCCGCCTGCGAAATCGAGCGAAAAACGAAGGACTCGATCCGAACCAGTGGTTTGGCAATGTCGAGTTGGTTGCCGCCAAAGACGTGGGTCAGGAGCCTGTGCAGTACGTCAGCAATATCTATAAATATTACGTGGCGTACAAGCTCACGCAAGAACAGTCGCGCCTTCAGACGCAAGCGAGGCCGGCGCCAGTTCAGTGAGATCGAGTCGATCAATGGCAGACGAGAGCAAGCACGAGATCGGGTCATCCGGCTTATCGAACGAGTTGTGGCTGTGCTGGTGGTCACTCAGCGCTGTAGGCATCATCCTCCCCTGTAAGGATTACTTGCTAAAACTGTCATTCCTGACAATTCCCTGGAGTGCTCATTGGCCTAAACTACCTCCCGTGACTCCCTGAGGTAGCGATCGAGATGGCTGAACGCGATGCAGCCAGCAGCCAACCAGCTCTTACGACGACGGAGCTAGCCAACCAGCGAACAGATCTAGCGCTACTGCGCACCCGCATGGCCGCTGATCGAACGCTCATGGCATGGATCCGAACGGCGTTGTCCTTGATCAGCTTCGGATTCACTATCTACAAGTTCCTACAAGATGTAGCCGCGTTCCTGCAAAAAAGTGGAGGGCCGGCAATTCCCGTGCAAGGTCCGCGCAATCTTGGCCTATCACTCATTGCATTGGGTACCGGCGGACTGATACTGGCGTCCATTGAGCATTGGCGCGTGTTGAAAGAATTGAACGCCGGAAGGCCGGGGACGCGCACGTGGTCTTTACCGCTAAGCATTGCTTCCCTCATCTCGCTAATCGGGTTGACGGCCTTCCTGAGCGTGCTCTCGAAAATGGGACCTTTTTAGCCCGCCCGCAATCTCATGAACGTCCCCGCCATTCAACTCTCAGCAATTTTTGCTCTTGCTTGCGTTTACGTTTTCGGGAAGTATTTGCGAATTTCTTCGCCGGAAAACGGTCAACGCTGGTTATCAGCAGCGGCAGGAGCCTCGGTGGCCTACGTTTTCGTTCGCGCTCTCCCCGAAATGAGCGACGCCCAGGAAGTTTTTACTCGGGTAACTTTTGACCGCGGAATGCCATTTCCGGAACTTCACGTTTACACGGCTGCCCTGATAGGGTTCCTGTTTTTCTATGGGCTTGAGCATATGGCTTCGCGATCTGGTGCGCCCGATAGGGTACCAGCCAATCAAGCCGCTCCCTTAGCGTACAGACTTCAACTGGGCGGATTTGCGCTCTACGGCGGGCTAGTCGGCTATTTGATGGTTCATCAACGCACCTTGCCCACACTGCTTTATCTGGTCGCAATGGCATTGCACTTTCTTAGTGTTGACCACTCGCTTGAGCGTGAATACGGTTCCCATTACGACGGCAACGGAAGATGGCTGCTGGCAGCCACCATATTGGCTGGAGGCTTCGCCGGGATGTTGACTGCTATGCCGGAGGAACTGCTGGCGACGCTGCTGGGATTAAACTCCGGGGGCGTGATCATCAACAGCATGATTATGGAGCTGCCAACGGAAAAAGAAGGACGCTTTTGGCCGTTTTGCATGGGAGCGATCGCGTATTCGCTTCTCTTGCTGCTGATTTAGATGATCGCCACTGTGGCGGTCTCCAAGACATTACCTGACGTCTGACGAACGCAGCTTCCCCGTTTTGCAACAAAAGCTGTGGTCATTTTGCCCCGGTGCACCCGTTAGTTTTGACAATAGCCACTTCCGCCCTCCGTTCATAGAATTCACCCGCAATCACCGAAGGGAGGGCCCGTCCGTCGCAATGTCCCTGACCAGCCAACCCGAGACGTTGAACCTGCAGCCGGCCTTCCACATCCTGGCTAAGCCAACCGGGTCAATCTGCAACCTAGACTGCAAGTACTGCTACTTCCTCTCAAAGGAGATGCTCTACCCCGGTAGCGATTTCCGCATGGCGGATGAGATGCTGGAGGCCTATATCCGCCAAACGATCCAGGCGCACCAAAGCCCCGAAATCGTCGTTGCCTGGCAAGGAGGGGAACCAACCCTGATGGGCCTGGATTTTTTCCGGCGCTCAATTGCCCTTGAGAAGAAGTACCTCAAACCTGGGACCAGCGTACAAAACACGCTGCAAACAAATGGCACGCTGCTGGACGATGAGTGGTGCGAATTTTTTCGTGAAAACGGATTTCTGATCGGCCTCAGCGTCGATGGGCCGCGCGCAATGCACGATGTCTATCGCGTAGACAAAGGCGGACAGCCCACGTTCGACAAAGTCATGCGCGCCGCCCGGTTGATGCAGAAGCACGAGGTTGCATTCAACGTGCTGACTACGGTTCACGCAGGCAATGGCGACCACCCGCTGGAGGTTTACCGCTTCTTACGCGATGAGCTAGGAACAAGGTTCATTCAACTGATTCCGATTGTTGAGCGTGCGACGCCGGAAATCCTCCCGCTCGCCAATCTGGGCTGGGGCGATTCGCACCACGCGCGTCCTCTGTACACCCTCGACGGCAATCTGGTCACCGAGCGCTCCATCCGATCCGAACAGTGGGGCGAGTTTCTGATTCGCATTTTTGACGAATGGGTGCGCCGCGACGTCGGCACGGTATTTGTGAACATGTTTGACGCCGCGCTGGCATCGTGGGTGGGCGCGCCACCCGCCCTTTGTATTTTTTCGGAAACGTGCGGACAGGCGATGGCGCTCGAGCACAACGGCGATCTCTATTCCTGCGACCACTTCGTCGAACCGAAATATTTACTTGGCAACATTCGCAACGAATCGCTGGCCCGGCTCGTTGGTTCGGAGCAACAGCAGAAATTCGGGAACGACAAGCGCGACACACTTCCGCGCTACTGCCGCGAGTGCGAAGTGCGTTTTGCGTGTCACGGAGAATGTCCCAAGAACAGGTTTATCGAGACTCCCGATGGCGAGCCCGGCCTGAACTACCTGTGCTCCGGATATAAGGCTTTCTTCCGGCATATAGACCGTCCGATGAAGATCATGGCCGAACTGTTGCGGCGAGATCGCGCTCCGGCCGAGATCATGCAAATACTTTCTGCTGAGGAGTCTCGGACGAGATCAGCAATGGCGGGAACAGGTCGAAACGATCCGTGCCCATGCGGCAGCGGGCTCAAATTCAAGCGCTGTCATGGAGCAGCCGCCCGAAATTAGGAAATCCGTGCCGATCTCCTAAGGGCCACGGGAAAATCAATTTCGCTATCGCGTGAGGAAAGCGGACGATGGGCGGCGGCCGCAACGATTGGACGGCTAACGCGGAGAAAAGCAAACGAGCTAAGAGCACTTCAATAAGGAGGAGCCTGAAATGTCAGACTCAAAGGTAGCACGCACTATTTTACCGATCCCAGACCGGCAGCACATAGGCCTAACGACCTACGACGCTAAGGACCCCAACTCGAAGTTTCCGCCAATCGAGGCACTGCGCCCGCCGAAGGGCGCACCCAACGTGCTCATCGTGCTGCTCGATGATGTCGGCTTCGGCGCGTCTAGCGCTTTCGGCGGCCCGTGCCAGACTCCGAATTTTGAAAAACTGGCCTCCGGCGGCCTGAAGTACACTCGCTTCCACACGACGGCGTTGTGCTCACCGACTCGCCAAGCTTTGTTGACCGGCCGCAATCACCATTCGGTGGCCATGGGCGGCATTACGGAGATCGCCACGTCCGCACCCGGCTACTGCTCCGTCCTGCCCAAGAACAAAGCATCACTGCCGATGACCCTTAAGCTGAACGGCTACTCGACGGCGCAGTTCGGGAAGTGCCACGAAGTGCCGGTCTGGCAGACCAGCCCGATGGGTCCATTCGACCAGTGGCCGACGGGCGGAGGAGGATTCGAATATTTCTATGGATT
>Ga0070766_10001306_pt1 | contig 12080 bp, 6 predicted proteins | sample HubBroMetageWFT6_FD_69782 | JGI IMG/M metagenome (GOLD analysis project Ga0070766, IMG submission 69782) | Warmed and freeze-thawed soil microbial communities from the Hubbard Brook experimental Forest, New Hampshire - Hubbard Brook CCASE Soil... | ecosystem: Environmental > Terrestrial > Soil >... | reverse complement strand
CGTCCCGTTTCACGAAAAGAACCTTACCGAAGTCATCAAACGTAACGTGCGCTCCGGGCGGCTGGCGTATTCGACCGACATCGAATCCTTTGCCCGCAAGGCGCAGGTGATCTTTCTGGCCGAGGACAGCCCCCAGCATCTGACCGATCTGGCGATTCGCATCGCGCGGGCCGCCCCTAAGCCTTCGATCCTTACCATCGTGACTCCGGTTCCGGTCGGCACGGCGTCAGCGGCCGAGAAGCGGATTGCCGAGGCCGGCTTGCGAGCCACAGTAGTCTCGCAGCCCATGTTCTTTACGCCAGGCTGCGCGATTGAGGATTTCAATTGGCCGGACCGCATCATTCTGGGCACCGATTCGAACGATGCCGTGCTGGCGCTCAAACAGATTTTCCATTCCCTGGTGATGCGCGGCGTTCCCGTGATCGTGACCAATCACGAGACGGCCGAACTGGTGCGGGAATCGGCAACTGCTTTTGTGGCCACCAAGATTTCTTTCATCAACGAGCTGGCGAGTTTGTGTGAACGGGTGAACGCGGACGCAGTCAGTCTCTCGCTCGCTCTCGGCTTGGACAAGAAGATCGCGCCCCGCTGCCTGCAGCCCGGAGCTGGGATGGGCGGCTTGTTCGCGGAGTCCGATATGGATTCGCTGGCCGACCTCGCGCAGCGTAACGGAGTGTCGCTGAAGGTTTTGAGTGCCGCGCGCGAAGTAAATCACGGCCTGGCCGATCAGGTGATTGAAAAGATTTCGAAATGCGTCCAGTCGGTGCAGAACAAGGACGTGGGAATTCTGGGCTTGGCTTTCAAGCCCAACACCAATTCCGTGGCCGGTTCGTCGTCGGTGCGGCTGGCCAAGAATCTGATTGCTCAAGGTGCGCGAGTGCGAGCCTACGATCCCGTCGCCCTACCGGACGCGCGCCTCGAACTGAACGGCTCTGTGTTTTATTGCGAGTCTCCCTACGCCGCGGCCGAAGGGGTGGACGCTTTAGTGGTCGGCACCGGTTGGCCGGAATTTCGTGGGCTCGATTTCAGCCGCATCAAACAAATGCTTCGACGTCCGCTGATCGTGGATACAAAAAACCTGCTCGACTCCGTCCGCCTTCGCGCCATGGGATTCGAGTACGTCGGCGTAGGCCGCGGCTAACCGGCGTTCTGGTTTCTTACTGTTTATTCTCCACTAATCTCTAGCGCCACCGTCATCTTGAGGGACGCCAGTCCCGAAGGATCTGGTGCGTAGTACGAAAGCCACCGGGCCACGCACGGCACTCCGTCCGAGTTGTTATAATCGCAAGTACGCGGTGGGAGTAGCTCAACTGGCAGAGCACCGGACTGTGGCTCCGGACGTTGCGGGTTCGATTCCCGTCTCCCACCCCAGAATTTAAAGCACTTACCGGGAAAATAAATCACCGCAAATCAAATTGCCTTCGGCAACACGAGGCGGACTACCTTCTCATGTGCATTTCGCATGTCGGCTGTTGCTGCGTCTCCGTAGATGTTCATCGTAGTTCTGATGTCAGCGTGACGCATCAACTTCTGCTGCACACCCACCGGAGTTCCGATCGAATCCAGCCAGCTTCGATAGGTATGACGGAAGACATGCGAGCAGACGTGCCCGATTTTGGCTTGCTGGGCCGCATCTCGCAGGCTTTCCCACACGAAGGTGTAGCTCAAGGGCTGCTTCCCCAACTTATATGGAGATGCGAACACCCAGTCCTCTGAAGCCGCGAATTGTGTGATCTGTCTCCAGCACTTGAGAACCTCCAGAAGTTCGTCGGCACACACCATCTTGCGAGCGGAGTGCGAGGATTTCACCTCATCACAAATTTGTTTCACTACCGCCCGCTCGATGCTGAGTGTCTTGCCGAGCCAGTCTACATCCCGCCACTTCAGTCCTAGAACTTCAGAGATACGAAGTCCAAAACTCACAGCCAGCAATAACAGTGTGCGCCATGAGGCGTCCGTGCCAAGTTGTTCGAGCAGAGCACGGAACTGCTCCAGCGTGAGGCTTCGAGTCTTGTGGACCGGCTTTGAAGCATTCTTGATCTTCACCAGTTCCATCGGGTTCCGTTCGATCGGTACGACTTCCGAGTACATAGCGAAGTCCCACAGCAGGTGCAAGAGGCCACGAATATGCACTTTACTTTTTGGCGAGAGATCGAGGGTTCCGAGCCACTGCTCCACTGGCCGGGCTTTGACCTGCGTGATCTGATCATTTCCCCAGCGAGGAATGATGTAGTTCTTGAGCCATAGTTCATAACCTCGAATGGTGCTTGCCCGCACCGGCATTCTCTCGGCCCGATACAGATTCACTAGTGTTTCCACTTTCGTAGCCGTCGGAGTCGCAAAACGCAACTCCAAACCCAAGGCGACTGCCTTTTTCTCAGCCGCTTTTCTGGATGGAAACTCACCGATCTTCTTTGTGGTGGGCCTCCGATCAAACCATTGTTTATCTCGCTTCCATCGCAGGAGTGACCCGCAAGGTCGAATGAACGCGGCAAAAATTGCAATACACCTAACCCGAGGATTCCTGTCGAATCTCCCTTAGCATCCATGTCTTCGCGTAAAAAGGGGTTAGGACCCAAGGTCCGAGGGGCTGGTGCAAGTTGACTACCCAACGTAACGGACGGATAATGGGCAGCCTTTACAAGGAGGTCCTATGAGACGATCCTCCCGGCCCCGTAAGACAACCAGCCTTTCCGAGTCGTTCTATCAGCGCCTCAACATGTATGCACTTGCCGCGAGTGCCACTGGCGTGGGAATGCTTGCGTTGGCTCAGCCTGCCGAAGCCAAGATTGTCTACACGCCTGCGCACAAGCAAATTGCACCCAACAACACTGTTCCCGTCGACCTTAACCATGACGGCAAGATTGATTTCAGCATCCATAACAGTTTTACCTGCACGAGTTTTTGTGAGTACATTGTGGGGGCTATAACCGTCCTACCCACTCGGCAGGGGAACGAGATCGTGGGATACGCCGGACGTTCCCGCCATTACGCTTTTGCCCTTGCAGCTGGAGTTCGCGTTGGGCCTAAGGGTCCGTTTTTGCAAGGCAATGAGGTGATGGCGTACGGAGGTTACGATGCCGGTACTAACACCGTTGGATACTGCGGCGGCCCTTGGAAAAACGCACGGAATCGCTACCTAGGCCTGAAGTTTACCAAGGAAGGAAAGATCCATTACGGTTGGGCTCGACTGAGTGACACTTGTTTGAAAAACGGAGAAAATACTGCGCTTCTGACTGGTTACGCCTACGAGACGATTCCCAACAAGCCCATCGTGACGGGTGAGACAAAGGGGCCAGATGCGACCACCGAAGGACCAGATGCAATGCTGACTGCGCCCACTTCACGACCGCTTAGCCTCGGTCTGCTGGCGATGGGAGCACCTGGAATTTCGGTCAGGCGGCGGAAGGAAACGCAAGAAGATATTGGGCAGTGAAAGAGATTTTCGGCTCATTTCCACCTGAGGACGATTTATGAACAGACCTTCCGTGCCCCGTAAGACTGCTGAACTTTCCGAGTCAGTTCTTCACCAGCTCAACATGTATGCGCTTGCGGCAGGGGCAGCCGGAGTGAGTGTGTTGGTGTTGTGCCAGACTTCACAAGCAAAGATCGTCTACACGCCCGCCCACGTCACAATTAAGCTGCACGACAGTTACAAACTCGATCTGAACCATGACGGAATCGCAGACTTCACGATCCTGAACACGTCCTACCACAACACCAGTACGTGGTTTTACAGACTTTCAGAGAAGGCCGCTCAAGGGAACGCTGTTGTAGCAAGCTCCCGGGGCCAGCAGGAGCTTGCCGAAGCCCTTTACCATGGAGCGCGGATTCCAGCCGGTCACGCTTTTTACCACAAGCCTGCACTGCTGGCTTCGGCTGTCTACAATCCGGGTGGCACTTTTTCTGGCGGAAACTGGGTCAATGTACAAGACCGCTACCTTGGACTGAAGTTTCAGATCAAGGGGAAGACTCACTTTGGGTGGGCACGCTTGAACGTTGCCGTCCACGGGACGTCCGTTACCGGCACACTGACTGGCTACGCCTACGAGACGATCCCAGGCAAGCTGATCATCGCTGGAAGGACCAAGGGACCCGGGGACATCATCGAACGAACGGACGCAGCTCTCATTCCGAACAAGGCGATCAAAGCCGGCCAGACAAAGGGCCCAGATGATATCGATAAAAGCGTTGAACAACTGAATCCCGCATCATTCACCATGCCCACTTCCGAACCCGCAACGCTGGGCGCACTGGCAATCGGAGCACCTGGACTGTCGATCTGGCGACGGAAGGAGTCGGTAGGCGCTATCGCTTCTTCTTCCTAATCTTGGTTTCTTGTCTCAGACGCTGCGTATACCGTGCTTTGGCCTGACGATAACCCGGACGACTGTTGTGGCAACGACTGCAACCGGTGCTATGTCGGCCCCTCAACCAACTGCTGGGTTGGATCGGTTGGTGATGCTTGCGACACAACCTTTTCTTCGGTGGCGGCACTTTAAAACAGCGAGCACAACCCTTGTTTCGGTATCCGGACCACCAACGCTGCCTAATAATCGGGAGCTTGTGTTCCTTGCACAACCTTTTCTTCGGTGGCGGCATGTTTTTGGTTCTGTAGCAGTCTGCGCATCCTGTAGTGCGGTGGCCAGAGCGCCAACGGCCAGGTCGGATTGGCCTGCCGTGAACCTTGCAAAGCCGTTTCTTCGGTGAAGGTGGTCGTTTCCCAATAGTTCTTTTTGCAGTCACACCCTTAGCATAACCTAGCTTTCTCGTGGCAGCCTCAAATAGCGGTGGCAGTTTGGAGTGGATTGACTTGGGTATAATTTCGCTGCATGGATGGGGATATCCGAGATCGAGTCGAAGCGCTGAGGCGAGAGATTGCCGAACTCCAGAGGTTCAATCTAGCGTACTTGCAAACTCCAAAACCGGGCTTCGTTGAAATGAACGATCACGCGAGGCGCGAACAGAGATTGAAGGAAATCTTTGCCGAGTTAAACTCCATGACTGACTGGAAGAAACCCTAACGTTCACAAATCTCAGCGAAATAAAATTGCCCCTGGCCTACTTAGTGCATCGGGTTTGGCAAGAAGCGGGCCTCAAGCCGCACCGCCTCGAACGCCACATGGCGATCGACGATCCCGACTTCGAAACCAAAGCGGCCGACATCCTCGGCCTCTCTCTGCACCCGCCCCAACACGCACCCGTGTTCTGCGTCGATGAGAAGACCCGCCATTCAAGCCGTGGATCGTCTTGATCCCGTCCTGCCGCTCTCGCTGGGACACGCCGAACGCCACGGGTTCGAGTACCACCGCCACGGCACGCTCTCCTTATATGCAGCCCTCAATACCGCCACCGGTCGCGTCCACGGCAAAACCGCTGCCCGCCACACCAGCCGTGAGTTCGTCGCCTTTTTGCAAGAGGTCGTCTGCTGTGTCCGCCTCACCAACAAATTCACATCATCCTCGACAATCTCTCCGCGCACAAAACTCAGGCGGTCCGTGAGTTCCTCCAACAACATCCGCGAGTCCGGTTTCACTTTCACGCCCACTTACTCGTCCTGGCTCAACCAAGTCGAGATCTGGTTCGCCAAGATCGAACGCGACGTCATCGCCCGCGGCATCTTCATCTCGGTTTCCGATTTGGCCCGCAGGTTCCGCCGCTACATCAACGCCTACTCCGCCAACGCAAGGCCCATCCAGTGGAAGTACTCCGACCCAACCCGCCGCCTCCGCAGTAACGAACTCACTGCGACAGGCCACTAGTTGCGTAAAGATTTGGAAATCCGTACGGTGTTTCTTCCACCCTGGGGTCGGACAGCTTGAACCACTGCTGCAGAAAGTAAATCCGGAACGTTCGCTCCGCACCACCCGAGGCCGACCATTCCCCCCTTGGCATACACCGGATCGATCCGCCCACACAGTTCGGCAGAACTCAGCACCGGGAACAATAGCATGCTGGATGGGAAAATCACTGTCACCATGTTACAGACAGAGCGGCCCTCCACAACTTTCTTTCAAGCTCTCCGGCCGCGCATTCGTTACCGCAAGCTCGGTGCAAACGGAACTCAGTCTTCGGTTCTAGGTTCTGCCGCTGGTCAGGAAAAGGGCAGACAGCGGTGGCAAGGTCAGGGATAGGGAGAAAGGGCGTCCATGAGAACGCAGTGGTGCGGCTTCTACGCCGCCCAGGTTTCCCCAACCGGCGCCTCCGTAAATCAAAGCATCACTGTTTAAGGTCTCTTTCCAAAACCCTTCTCTAGGAACTCCTACGCGGTAGTTCTGTCGTGGCACGGGAGTGAAGTTCAAAGCAATGAGGATGAGATCGTCCATCGTCTTCGCCTTTCGAATCATGGCCAGAGTGCTCTGCTCGCTATCATTACAGTCGATCCACTCGAAACCGCCGGCCTCGCAGTCCATCTCGTGCAGGGCTGGCTGTGCTCGGTATAAACGATTAGCGTCTGTGAGCCACTTTTGTAGGCCCTGGTGCGGAGGATATTCGAGCAACTGCCAATCCAGACTGCCGTCGTGATTCCACTCCCGCCACTGCCCAAACTCATCGCCCATGAACAGCAGTTTCTTGCCCGGCTGCGCGTACATGTAACCATAAAGCAGCCGCAAGTTAGCGAATTTTTGCCAATCATCCCCAGGCATCTTCCCCAAGAGCGAAGCCTTTCCATGGACAGACTCATCGTGCGACAAGGCCAAAATAAAATTTTCTGCCAAGGCATACACTGTTCTAAAAGTCAGCTTGCTGTGATTGAACTTGCGATAGATGGGGTCCAAGGACATGTATTGCAAGGTGTCGTGCATCCATCCCATGTCCCACTTCAGTCCGAACCCCAGGCCGCCGACATAGAGAGGACGCGACACCATGGGCCACGCGGTGGATTCTTCGGCAATGGTCTGAGTGCCCGGATACGCTTTATAGACCTCTTCGTTGAGCTGTCTGAGGAAGTGAATCGCCTCCAAGTTCTCGCGTCCACCATGTTGATTGGGGATCCACTGTCCGTCTTTGCGGGAGTAATCCAGGTAGAGCATGGAGGCCACGGCATCCACGCGCAGACCGTCCACATGGTAGCGATCGAGCCAAAACATGGCACCGCTGATGAGGAAGGACCGCACTTCGTTCCGGCCGTAATTGAAGATGTAACTGTTCCAGTCTGGATGAATTCCTTGGCGTGGATCCGCGTGCTCGAACAGATGGGATCCATCAAAGTACACGAGCCCGTGCTCGTCGTTAGGAAAGTGGGAAGGGACCCAATCGAGAATGACACCAATATCGTGCTGGTGGAGGTAGTCGACCAGGAACATGAAATCCTCGGGGGGACCATAGCGGCTTGTAGGAGCGAAATAGCTTGTCGTCTGATAGCCCCATGAACCGTAAAACGGATGCTCCATGACAGGCAAGAACTCAACGTGGGTAAAGCCCAACTTTTGGGCATGCTCCGCGAGTCGAGGAGCCAGTTCGCGATACCTTAGGAAACGGCCTCCTTCCTCGGGCACGCGCCTCCATGATCCTAGGTGAACCTCGTAAATGGCCATCGGCCTTTGCAGGCTGTTGTACCGATGGCGGTCATGCATCCAACTGTCATCTCCCCATGCATAGCTCAAGTCACAAATAATGGACGCTGTCTTCGGCGGCGGTTCAGTCTTGAAGGCAAACGGGTCGGCTTTATCCACCCGAAAACCGTCATAGCGGGAGACGATGTGATACTTGTAGGGGGTACCAGCGTGGAGGTCCGGCACAAATGCTTCCCAGATCCCCGACCCTCCCCGAGAACTCAGGGGCGACTGCGTCTTGTCCCACCCATTGAATTCACCCATAATGAAAACGTTTTCGGCATTGGGAGCCCATACCGCGAAATAGGTTCCTTCCACGCCCTGCATTTTAGTGCAGTGCGATCCCAGCTTTTCATAGAGGCGGTAGTGAGTTCCTTGGTTAAACAGAAATAAGTCGTCAGCGGTCAGCAACGAAATGTCATTGCGAATAACGCCTGCGCTCTGACCGTTCCTCGTCGCCTGTAATGTTCTCTGCTCCGACTTGTTCATTGTTCTGCTCCCCTCTCGCAGGTATTGAGCGTGAGCCAGAGCGTTTCTTCGGCAACCACCGCAAAAGAGACGCAGTTGACCTAAATACGCGGCAAACAGCGGATTGGATGTTCCGTACCAGCGTGATGTTGTCAGAAGGCAACACGATCTCGCTGTCTGACATCTCAATGCGCGATATCGCCGGAGCCTAGACCCTTTGGACGCAAGAGCTTGGAAATTTCCGTGAGCGGAACATCCGCCTAAAGGCAACCCGGAGGAGAGCCGAAGCTGGCCATAATCAGATTTCGGAACCTTAGCCTTGGGCCGATTCTAGTCTGGAACTGCGATGTGATAGGTTAAAGAAATTCGTGCCGGTAAGGCGGCACACAACTGGAAAACACGTATGTCTTGTCGTGCTGACGCTTCGATTGGACGTTGCCTTCTCGGAGGCTGTGATGGAAGTAGATGAACTCGACAACGATGGTAATGATGAATTTTCTTTCGAGCAGCGAGTGGTTATTGAAAACGTCAGGCCGGAAATTCAAGGCGGTCGTTTTCCGATTAAGCGCACGATCGGTGAGCAAGTGGAAGTGACGGCAGACATCTATGCCGATGGCCACGATATCTTGCGTGCTGTTCTGCTGCATCGTCCAGTTTCCCAGCCGAACTGGGAAGAAGTGCCGATGCAGCCGCTGGTGAACGATCGCTGGCAGGCTAAGTTCATTGTCTCCGCGGAGGGTATACATCTCTACACACTCAAGGCCTGGCTGGATCCGTTTCAATCCTGGAGTAGGGATTTCTCCAAAAAGTTAGAAGTCGGCCAAGACATCTCCGTGGACCTGCTCACGGGAGTGCAATTGGTTCAAGCGGCTGCAAAACGTGCGAGCGGTGAAGACGCCAAGAGGTTGTCGGCCTGGGCGAGCGAGATCTTGCGGCTCCAGAAAAAAAACTTGAAGGATGCAGTGGAGCGGCTTTCCGATGTCGAACTGACGGCCCGGATGGTATTGCACGCAGATCGCAGCCAAGCCACGATCTACGGCAAGGAACTTACGGTAGTTGTCGATCGTGAAAGAGCTCGGTTTAGCGCCTGGTACGAGATGTTCCCGCGATCTTGCGGGTCTGAAGCCGGACGACACGGGACATTCCAGGACTGTGAGAGAAGGCTGGAGTACGTCTCTGGCATGGGATTTGACGTCCTTTATCTTCCGCCTATTCATCCTATCGGTCGCACGCACCGCAAGGGTAAGAACAATACGGAGGAGTCCACTCCCGAGGATGTCGGAAGCCCTTGGGCCATCGGTTCCAGGGAAGGTGGACACAAAGCGATTCACCCGGAACTTGGGACGCTTGAGGAATTCCGCCGATTAGTGGCACGCGCAAAGGAATTCGGATTGGAGGTGGCCCTGGACCTTGCGTTCCAGTGCGCACCGGACCACCCCTACGTATTGGAACACAAGGAATGGTTTCGCATGCGGCCAGACGGCAGCGTGCAGTATGCCGAAAATCCTCCCAAAAAGTACCAAGACATCTACCCGCTGTATTTCGAAAATGAGCACAACCGCGAGCTACGGGAGGAATTGCGAAGGGTCGTAGGGTTCTGGATCGAACAGGGCATCCGTATCTACCGCGTGGACAACCCTCACACTAAGCCTTTTGATTTCTGGGAGTGGCTAATTGCCGACATAAAGACCGAGTACCCTGAGGTTCTATTTCTTTCCGAAGCTTTCACGCGTCCGAAGGTGATGTATCGGCTCAGTCAGATGGGATTCACGCAGTCATATACGTATTTTGCCTGGCGGAACACAAAGTCGGAACTCACGGAATATTTCACCGAGCTCACGCAGACGGAGGTACGTGAATATTTCCGCCCAAACCTCTGGCCTAACACTCCGGACATACTTACGGAATTCCTCCAATTCGGCGGTCGTCCCGCTTTCATGATGCGATTGATTCTGGCGGCAACTCTGGGGGCGAGCTATGGAATCTACGGACCGGCCTTCGAGCTCTGTGAGAACCGGGCTCTTCGCCCGGGCAGCGAAGAATATTTAGACTCTGAGAAGTACCAGATACGGCACTGGGATATTGATAACCCAGATAGCCTTAGCACCCTGATTGCACGTGTGAACCGCGTACGTCGCGAAAATCCCGCTCTGCAAAGCGATTGGAGTTTGCGCTTTCATCCGGTTGACAACGATCAACTGATTGTTTACAGCAAGACGACCGGAGATCTAGCCAACATCATCGTCGTGGTCGTCAACCTCGACCCTCACCACACTCAGTCTGGCTGGGTCGACGTGCCGGTCGAGTTGTTCCAACTCGATCCGCACCAGCCGTATCAAGTGCATGATTTGCTGACCAATGCCCGCTACTTCTGGCATGGGACTCACAATTACGTCGAGCTCAATCCGCAAATGATGCCGGCGCACATCTTCCGCATCCGGCGGCTCGTGCGGACTGAGCGCGACTTCGATTATTTTCTGTGACGGAACAACAAGGAAATTTAGCGAAGAAGGTCCCTCAAAAATATGTCGAATTCAGTCGCGACGAATGAATTGTTGGCGGCCTTTGGGAAGAGTCTACCGCCGATTCTCCCGGACTTCCTAGCGCAGCGTCGCTGGTTCGGTAGCAAGGCGAGAGTGATTCAATCCGTTGAAGTATCGGATGTGGTGCCGCTTGTCTCCAATGATCCACTGGTTTACCTCTTTCTGATTCACATCGAGTACGCAACCGGGCTTGGAGAAATGTATGCGCTTCCTCTAACATTGGCTGCTGTAGATGAGGAACAATCCCCCGGTGGAGAACCTGCTCCATCCCTGAGAATCAATCGGGAAAGCAGTTCAGGGAAGATTGTTTTGTATGACGCACTCTCTAACCAGCCATTCCTAACTTTTCTGCTGGGGGCAATTTCGCGAGGGGATCGCTTTCCTGGTGTTCGCGGTGAAGTTCGGGCGGTTTCAGGTGCTGCGCTTCGCTCTATCTGGGAGCCATCGCAGGGTCCACTGGCGCCATCTTTGATGAAAGCAGAACAGAGCAACAGCTCTGTCGTCTATGCCAACCGCTTAGTGCTCAAGTTGTTTCGCCGCTTGGAAGAAGGTCTCAATCCTGACCTCGAGATTGGCTCATTTCTGACGGAGAGGACTGAGTTCAGAAACGTGCCCTTGCTGGCGGGCCATCTGGAGTATGTCAGCAATGAGGGGGAACGAATCACACTGGGGATCCTCCAGGGGTACATTCCAAATCACGGGGATGCATGGCAGTACACTCTGAAGGCGCTCGCGGCATACTATGAACAGGCTCAATCCGCAGCCGGGACTCGACTCGGAAAGTTGCCACATGCCCCAATCCTGGCACTGGCTGAGCGGGAGGTTCCACCTGGCGCAAAACAAAGAATTGGCTCTTATCTTGAATCCGCTCGGTTGCTCGGCGTCAGAACCGCCCAGCTTCATGTTGCTTTGTCCACAAGCCGGGACCAGCCTGCTTTTGCGCCGGAACCCTTTACGGGCGCGAACCAGCGGGAGCTAGTGAAATCCGCACTCGATCTCATCGCCCGGACATTTCAGTCGCTTCGACGGCAGAGTGAGAGACTGTCGCAGGGCGTACGGGAAGAAGCCAGCAAAGTCGTGAAGCTCGAGGAAGGACTACGCCAGCGCGTCCACTTGCTGGAAGGGTTCAAGATTTCCGCGATGCGTACTCGCATCCACGGCGACTACCATCTGGGGCAAGTCCTTTTCACCGGCGACGACTTTGTCATCATCGATTTCGAGGGAGAACCCGCCCGGCCTTTGAGCGAGAGGCGAAACAAAAACTCTCCCTTGCAGGATGTTGCTGGAATGCTGCGCTCTTTTCACTACGCGGCGTACGCGCCACTTCTTGGAGAAATCACGGGCCCACAAGTTACGCAAGAAAGACTCAATGCTTTGGATGTCTGGGCGCAATATTGGCAAACGTGGGTTTCTACTACTTTCCTGAAATCGTATCTGAGAACTTCAGGCTCTGCCTGTTTCGTTCCTCAGAGCCGTGAAGAACTTGCGGTCCTATTGGATGCCTTCGTCATCA
>Ga0070766_10001302_pt1 | contig 12109 bp, 11 predicted proteins | sample HubBroMetageWFT6_FD_69782 | JGI IMG/M metagenome (GOLD analysis project Ga0070766, IMG submission 69782) | Warmed and freeze-thawed soil microbial communities from the Hubbard Brook experimental Forest, New Hampshire - Hubbard Brook CCASE Soil... | ecosystem: Environmental > Terrestrial > Soil... | reverse complement strand
TTTGTCGACAACTCGCGACACGGTTTCGTCGAGACGGATTGGATTTACGCGGTTCGCCAAGTCACGAAGTACGCGATCGCGCAATAGGGTCTGGACTTCGTCCCGCATCGCCTCGGCGCGCCTGCGGCGTGCCTCCCCGCTCTCAGCGGACCAGACTCTATGCTTCTCGATTGTATCGATAAGAGCCTTAACGCTGCTCCCTTCCATAACGCACGTCTTAACGACAGGTGTTCGCCACGCAGTTCGCCCCGTGCCGAGCTTCAGCATCTGTGACAGATGCCTGACCGCCTCCTCCGCTCCAGGTTGATCCGACTTGTTGACCACTAGGACATCTGCGATTTCGATTATCCCGGCCTTGATCGCCTGTATATCGTCTCCTGCCCCCGGGATGGTCAACAGGCACACAGTATCAACTACCCGCACAATATCGATCTCCTGCTGACCCACACCAACCGTTTCGACCAGAACGACATCAAACCCAAGGGCATCGAGTAGGCTCACGATCCGTCTCGTGGCTCGCGCGACTCCCCCTGATTGGCCACGATTCGCCATACTGCGAATGTATACACCCGTATCCAGATAGCGCTCCCGCATGCGTATTCGATCGCCGAGAATTGCGCCACCGGTGTAAGGACTTGACGGATCTACAGCGACAACCGCCACCCGAAGGCCACGAGTCCGGTACTCCGCAGTGAGCGCCGAGACCAATGTGCTCTTCCCCGCACCCGGCGGTCCGGTCAGGCCAACCAGGGTTGCCCGACCCGTGTCCGCATGCGTTAAACGAACCAGTTCTGTAGCCTCCGGTTCCTCGTTCTCAACAATCGACAAAAGCCTCGCGACGTCGGCGACACGGCCGCCCCGCGCTCCGGCAAGCAATTTTTCGAGATCGCTCACCTTCGAGCTGGGCGCTGCTTGCTTAGCGGAACGACCGCAATTGAAGTGACCTTGGCGGTCAGTATCGCTCCTGCAAGCACCTTCGCTGCCGAGTCGTCGCGATCGATCAGCCCACTGACTTTATGCGCCGTACGTTCGAGCCGTCGCGACAACTTCCGCACTGATACAAGCGTGGCCCTAACCTCGAGATGATCGCCGCTTTGCACTGGAGCCAGGAATTCAGCAGTGTCGGTGCGGGGGACAGCCTCATCGCCGTCGTGGCGGATCAGCACCTCCGTCATCACATCACCGATCAGCCGCAGAATTCTTGCCCCATCAACCACGCCGCCGCCGTAGCGTTCGTTGGCGCTGCTCAAGCGCGCATGGGTAAGACTCTCATCTTGGCTGGACATTCACGTCACCTCGCAAGGCAAGGACCTGATTGCGCAGTTGGCGGCGCGCAATTTTTCCAATACCGGTCGTTGGCAGCTCAGACACAATATCGATTGCCTTTGGACACTTGTAGCGTGCGAGCCGTTCATGACAAAAAGCCTTTAAGTCAGAAGCAGGAAAACTAGCCCCGTTGCTGATAGTCACGAAAGCATGTACAGCCTCGCCCCAGCGCTCATCAGGAACTCCAACAACCACTGCGGCGGTCACACGCGGGTGGCTCATCAGTGCATTTTCTACTTCGCTGGGAAGAACCGTGAAACCGCCGGTTTTGATGATCTCCTTGACGCGACCCTCGAGTATCAAGAACCCCTCTTCGTCAAAGCGGCCCAGATCGCCTGTGCGCATCCATTGTCCCAGCATTACCTCCTGAGTGGTGGCTTCATCCTTCCAATAGCCCGAAAACAGCGTCGGACTGCGGGCAACGATCTCCCCGACTTCGCGGCAATCTGATGTCTCAAACGTCGAATTGAACAAATAAAGCTCGGCGCCGATCATCGGCCGACCCGCCGTGCCCATTTTCCTCAGCTGATCAGACGGTCTCAAAAACGTCAGACATAGTTGCTCGATCATTCCATACAGTTGGATGAAGCTCACGCCGGGCATCCGTTCGACTAAAGCTGATATAAGTCCCGGCGGCATCGGTTCGGACGCGTAAGAAATGATGCGAAGAGCCTTGGGTAATATTGCCGGTGCGATGCTAAGGATCCGGCGCAGCGTTGTGGGGACCGCATTAAAGTGCGTGACCTCGAACCGGAGCGCCGACTCCCACACCTCAGACGCGTCGAACTTGGGCAATATGACGTGCGTGGCGCGCGCTAGCGTAAGTGGAATCAGATGCTCCAAGCACGAGGAGAATAATGGAAGGAAATGCATAGTACGCTCCCCGTCGCGCAGTCCGAATTCGACGGTTACCGTAAGCGCAGTTGCCGTAAGCCCACCGTGGCTATGAACCGCGCCCTTCGATCGCCCCGTCGAGCCGGACGTGAAGAGGATTAGCGCTGGATCGCTCGGCAGAACTGGAACCGGCACCTGCAGTCGCTCCGCCAGCACGAGTTTCGTCAGATAGTCCTCAAGCCCCCCTTTCGGCCGAGCGCCGTCAAGGCACAGGATGGTTTCGATACCCATCGACCGCGCCGCATCGAGGTTGCTAGCGACGAGAACGGCTTGTGACTCACCGACTATCAGTATCTTTGGACGAATCTGCTCGAGCGCAGCGCACGCATCGCCCCAGGTCCACCAATGATCCAGCGGCGCACTGACCCCACCGGACATTGGCACGCCGAAAAGTATTTCTAGGAACTCGGGTCGATTCCCGCTCCACAGGGCTACGCGATCCCCCTTTCTAAGACCCAGTGTAGTAAGAGCACCCGCAAGCCGACAGGCCCGGTCGTAAACCTCTGCGTAACTCCAACTGATTCCTTGGAAAATTACGGCCTCGCGCTGCGGCTCACTAACTGCCGCCCGCGCCAGTATGGCGTCGAGGCGCGGACCGCTTCCGTGTTCGCGCGCGCTCACCGAGCCTCGTACCAATTTCGTACATAGTCGACGATCTTAGAGGTAGGAGTACCCGGGCCGAACACCTCCGATACACCGAGCGCCTTGACCTTCGGAATGTCGGGGGGCGGGAGGATCCCACCCATTACCACCAGAACCTGTTTAGTAGCATTCCTCCGCAGCGAGCGACAGATCTCCTCCGCGAAGTGCAGGTGTGCTCCCGAGAGAATGCTGACCCCGAGGACGTCTGCGTCCTCCTCCACGACTGTACGGGTGATCATCTCTGCTGTTTGAAAGATTCCCGTATAAATTACTTCCATACCGGCGTCGCGGAACGCGCGTGCGATGATCTTTGCACCGCGATCATGTCCATCCAATCCCGGCTTCGCAACAACAACACGCAACGGTGGCTTCATAGTTGTCGTTCCATTCGGTGCGTTCAGAAAACGACAGGCGCATGATATCCGCCGAATACCTCACGCAGAACATCGCACATCTCGCCAACCGTAGCCTGCGCCTTAATAGCACGCACAACTGCTGGCATTACGTTGTCGTTCACCGATGCCGCTTGTTTGATCTCTCTCAGCGCACTGCTCGTCTCGACCTGCGCGCGAGAGCGCCGAATGGCTTGAGTGCGCTTGATCTGGCGCTCTCCCAAATGCGGGTCAAGTTCGAAGGGCGCAAAAGGCAGCGGCTCCTCCGGATCAATATGAATATTTACCCCCACGACGAACTCTTGCTTCGCCTCCACCGCCTGCTGGTATGCCGCTGAGGCGTCGGCTATCTGTCGCTGAATGAACCCATCCTCGATAGAGCGAACCACGCCCCCACGATCCAGGACTTTCCGAAGCAACGCTTCCCCCTCTTCCTCAATACGGGTCGTGAGATTCTCGACGTAGTACGACCCCCCGAGCGGATCGACAACGTCGGCTACTCGACTCTCAAGCGCAAGAATCTGTTGAGTGCGCACGGCAACCTTTATTGCCCCTTCCGAGGGGATTTGGAACGCTTCGTCCTTCGAATTGGTGTGCAGAGACTGCGTTCCGCCCAGAACAGCCGCCAACGCCTGGATAGCCGTGCGCGCGATATTGTTATCCGGTTGTTGCGCGGTAAGGCTCACACCAGATGTTTGGCTGTGGGCCCGCATCATCCAGGATCTCGGGTCTTTCGCCCCGACCCAGTCGCGCATTATCCGCGCCCACAGTCGACGCGCGGCTCGCAGTTTGCAGATTTCTTCGAAAAAATCGTTCTGGAGGTTCCAGAAAAAGGATATTCGAGGGGCGACATAGTCGGCAGAAAGCCCGCGCTTGACAGCTTCGGTAATGTAACAATGTGCCGCCCCGAGAGTGAAGGCGAGCTCCTGAACGGCTGTTGAGCCTGCTTCGCGTATGTGATAGCCGGAGACACTAACCGGGTTGTACCTCGGCATCGTTTTCGCGGCGTATTCCATGGTGTCGACGACAAGTTTCACCGCCTGCGCTGGCGGGTATATGTACTCGTTCTGCGCCGTGTACTCTTTCAGAATGTCATTCTGAATTGTACCGGTGATAAGTTCCTTGGGGACCCCTTGCTCCCTTGCGACAACCTCATACATTCCCATCAACACAAACGCCGATGCGTTTATCGTGTAGGACGTCGACACCTGGTCCATGGGGATACCGGCCATGAGCAGGCGAACGTCGTCCACCGTATCTACGGCGACGCCGATCTTGCCTATCTCCGGCACCGCAACGGGATGGTCCGAGTCGTAGCCGAGCAGCGTGGGCAGATCGAAATCAGTCGACAGCCCAGTTTCTCCGTGAGCCAGCAGGTACTTGTATCTACCGTTGGTGTCCTCGGCAGTACCGAATCCCGCGACTTGCCGAATGGTCCACGGTCGCGCGCGATACATCGTCGCATGCACGCCGCGCGTAAAAGGGTATTCCCCGGGAAACCCAACCGCCTTTTCGCCGACGTCTGCGGCCGTATACAGGTCTGCAACCTCAGATCCCGAAAGTGTCGTGAACACCTTCTTGCGTCGAGGCATTCTCTCGAGGCTCGCAGCGAGGGTCGTACTCTCCCACTCAGCCCCATCACGTGAGCTTTCGCTCCCGGGCGTTGCCCCGTCTGGTTCTACCACTTCAAGCTCCTTGGTCGAGAAGTTCGGCTTCCGTCGTCTTCTATGGAACATGGCGCCGATCACAATGGCGCCCCAGGCGATCGGCCCAAGCCTTGTCTTTAGTCGAAACCGCCCGTTTCTGGTGGCACGCTGTCACCATGTGATCGGGCTGAGCCCCAAACCCGTAATCCATGGTTCATCGGGGGCAGTAGATAAACGAGCGGGACTAAACCCAGCAGACCCTTAGCACTGCCACATGGCATGGTAGCCCCGCCGTCCACCTAAGAGTAGCTAATAGCGCTAATGGATCCCATAAGATATATTAATGTTGTGACCGTCCAGTTCGACATCGATCTCCTGCGGAATTTTGTTGCCATCGCCGAGGCCGGCGGTATGAGCCGCGCCGCCGGACGAGTCGGAAGAACTCAAGCGGCACTAAGTCAACAAATAAAGAAGCTCGAGACCGCGCTGCAGCAGACCTTGATGACTAGAACCGGCCGCGGCGTAACGCTAACGATCGACGGTGAGCGATTGTTGGCGCACGCTCAAAAGATTCTTCGTACTCACGATGAGGCCGTCGCAGAGCTGTTAGGCGAAAGCCTTTCGGGGAGCCTGCGCTTTGGTTGTCCGGACGACTATGCACAAGTCTTTCTTCCACGCCTGCTGCAGCGTTTCAGTCGACAACATCCGCAAGCTATGATCGAGGTGATATGTGCTCCGACCCCGCGACTCCTCGAGCGACTGGAGACACACGCGTTGGACATGGCCATTATCTCCGTGCCAGAGAGTCGTGAACGTGTTCAATTTCTACGCCGAGAGGCGTTCGTCTGGGTAGGTGCCAAGGGCGCTGAAGCGCACAAGCTCGATCCTCTGCAGCTTGCACTATCAGATTTGGACACACTCGATCATCAGGCAGCGACTTCCAGCCTGGAACGAGTAGGACGTAAGTATCGCATTGCATATGCTAGCGGCAGCGTAGCGGGTTTGACTGCTGTGGTTCGCTCCGGCCAGGCAATAGCTGTACTGACAAGAGCAGCCGTGCCACGCGATCTGCAGATACTTCAACCGTCGAGCGGTTTGCCCAAGTTACCGTCGGTCGGCATCACTGTCAGAACAGCCAACCGCTACATGTCCAGGCTGATTAGCGGCTTCGAAGCGCACGTTCGTTCAGCGCTGCCGACGCTGTAGCCTCATTGCGGCTCGAGACCTAGCAAGTAGGTCTCGTCACATTCTGCGTTGTTTCTGCATTGGAACTACTGCGACGGCTTTCGCCTTCACAACGAGTCTCGGCTCGAGAAGCACGTTCGCAGCGGAATCGTTCGCGTCCGTAAGCTCAATAATCTTGTGAGCAGTGCATTCAAACGTACGCGACGACTTGCCGACCGCTATCAGCTTCGCACGCACCTCGAGATAGTCACCGCTGCGCACTGGCGCGAGGAATTCGGCGGTCTCTGCGCGCATCAGGCCCTCATCACCGTCGTGCCGAATTAATACCTCAGTTACTGCGTCTCCAAAGAGCTGAAGAATTCGCGCTCCATCGACCAGACCGCCGGCATAGTGACCATCGGCTGTCGACATTCGTAGACGAATTAGACTCTCTACTGAATCATTCATTAACCTCACCTCGTCTGATCATCCCCCTCTGTCTTTTCGCGTCCGGCGTCACGCCGGTCGACCGAGTTCACCGCTAATTCAAGACTGCAGCCAAATTGCCGTTGGCTCGTCCTTGACCTCCAAGGAAGGTCGGCGAGCGCGGCAATGCTGCACTGCAGCGTTGAACCGCTTGGCTACCTTGACCGGTCTTAGCAACGAACTTCGAGCGAAGCAGATGGTCTGCTGCCCTGGGGTTATCGACCGCCGTCCCGGTTCTTGGGTTTTTCCACGACATCGCGCAGCTTCGCCCAAATGGATGCGAATTCCGCGTTGAGTCCTTGTTCCTGGTCACTGCGAAACTTCTCAAGCTCGGCGTCGCGCTGAAACTGAATCACGAACTCGTAGAACAATCTATATGCAAAGCGCGTCTTGGACAGATCCTCCGTCGCGGAAATCTTGAACTCAGCGAGACCAAAAAAATCGCGGTACTCGACGGGCCGCTTGTCGAAGTATACCTTCCAGATCACCCTGGAGTCGGGCTCGAGCTTGACGGTTCTCGCACAAAAGGGAGGGAAAGAAAACCCAGCCTCCTCCTTTATTAGGCGCACCACTTCGCCCTCTCCGCCCCGCGGCCCCGAGACGTGTTCGACCAGCGTGTAGTTTTGCCAGGAGGGATAGTCAATCACATGTGCCCACGCTTGTTGGGTCGGTGCATTGAGCAGAAACTCTCCCTCAAACATCAGGTAGACGGGACCGAACTTGGTTTCCGCACCAGACGTTTCCGATTTCGCCTTCATCGTAAGCGCTCCACCCGGCAGCGTGCCGGAACTGTTTCGGAGGGGATCTTCGTCAAGGAATCATCGTGAACGGACGCGCGTGGAAGCTCGCTCGCTACGGCGCGCACGGCGACCCACGGGTGCCAGCCACCCCATAGCACGCCGGGGCTCAGAATCATCATCGCACAACGGAAAGACTCATCACCCATCTTTGGATGCAGAGAGTCAGGTATTCGTTTGCCTGCTCTCACGCGTGATAAAACTCCATGAGCTGGCGTCGCAAGTAGCTCTGCATTCCCGCAAGCCCCCCCTCCGCTCCGATGCCCGATTGGCCGCACGGTTCCCAGGACGCGGCATAACCTGCGCCCTCCCCCGTAGGAGCGACTGAGTTGATGGCGACGGAAGATCGGATTCCCTTGGCCATCCGCATGCCGGTCGAGAGATTGGACGTCCATACATAGGCGCCGAGTCCGTACGTCGTGCTGTTTGCAATGCGGATTGCTTCCGCCTCGTCCTCGAAGCTCATCACCGAGAGGACCGGCCCAAAGATCTCCTCCTGGGCGATGCGCGCTGTGGGCGTGACCTTGCGAAATATGGTGGGCTCGACGAAGTAGCCGCCGCTCGCTTGCAATGTTCTCTTGCCGCCCGCTACCAACTCCGCGCGATCGGTCGACGCAGATTCGATGTATCTCATGACTCGGTCGCACTGCTTGGCTGATGCGAGAGGCCCGAAAGTCGTCCTTGGATCACGGGCGTCGCCGATCACGATCTTGCGGAAGTGACTCATGATTCGCTCGAGCAGATCATCCTCGACCGCCTGTTGCACGAGAAGCCTGGACCCCACGCTGCAAATCTGCCCTTGATTTGTGAGGAGAAATCCGGCGATGGCTGTCGCCGCTGCATCGAGGTCGACTCCGTCACCAAAGACGACCTGCGGAGACTTTCCGCCGCACTCCGCCATCACGGACTTCAAATTGGATTGCCCGGCATACTGGAGTAGCAACTTGCCGACCTCGGTCGAGCCCGTAAACGCAATCATGTCGACATCGCTATGCAGCGCCAACGCTTTGCCCGCGGTCTCTCCGAGACCCGGGACAACGTTCAGCACCCCGGGGGGGATGCCCGCGCGCAAGGCAAGCTGCCCGAGACGGACGGCGGAGCCCGGCGACAGCTCCGAGGGCTTCAGGATCACGGTGTTTCCGGCGGCCAAGGCAGGTCCGAGCTTCATGGCCGCGACGAACGTCGGGAAGTTCCAGGGCACGATCCCGGCGACTACACCGCGGGCGACCCAGCGTTGCAGCACTAAGCTCGCCTTATCGCTTGTGTACACATCCCCGGTCAGCTTGTCGACCGCTTCAGCGTAAAAGCGCACGAAGCTTGCCGCCGCGGTGGCATTGAATGCGACTTCCTTGACGGGCTTGCCCATTTCCTCTGCGTCCATCGCATCGAATTGAGCGCCTTCCGCCTCCACGAGGTCGGCGAGCCGATGCAGCGCTTTTTTTCGGACTGACGGGGGCTCATCACCCCAGCGCCCATCGTTGAAGGCGCGACGTGCCGCCGCCACCGCACGCTCCACGTCGTCATCGCATCCTGCGGGAATCGAGGAGACGCAGCGTCCGTTCGATGGATTAATCACCTCAACGCTCGTCTGGCTGGCGCTCTCGCATTCCACACCGTCTATCAGCAGCCGGGTGGTGGTCATGGGACGCTCCTCGGGCTCATGCTTCCAGCCGCCGAGGCGAAATCGAGCACCGCCTCGCTGATCGGCTTCCCCATCTCCTCGGCATCGAGTGCATCGAGTGGCTCGCCTCTTGCTCCATCCGATCGGCCAGCCGCTGATGGATCTTCTTCCCTAAGTAGTAATGGGTCTGCCGCCAGAGGTTGAAATTCTTGAAGATTGGCCGGACCTCTCGCGCGCCCTTGTTAATGGTGAACTTCACGCTCGTGGTCCAGCCTGGCGAGTCCCCAAAAACCCCCGGTTTCCCGCCCGTTCCTTTCTTCATTGCCTCGCTCACTTTAATCATGGTGTTTGCCCGCCGGACCAAGCCGCTGCCTCGCGGAGCCGCTCTCCCCTGTCTGTCATGGTGGCCATTTCCGGCCCGACAGTTTGATTCGCGCGCCAGACGTGCCACGCGCCCCACAGAAAGCCGGGGGAGAGCAACAACATGGCGTAGCGCAACGATTCGCCGCCGTAGTACTGTGCGAGCCCGTCGCTGAGTATGCCCGCCACCCACGGGCCCAGACCGAGCCCGATCAGGTTGGCAAAGAAATACAGTATGGAGAACGCCGTGGCCCTGAGTTTCTCCGGCATCAAGGTCTGTATCACCGCGAAGAGCGGGCCATTGCTAATCGCGCCGAGGATATTGGCCAATCCCAGCCACGTCAGCGACAGATAGGGGCTCTTGCCGCCGATGGGCAGGTATACCAGCGTATAAAATATCCCCGAGAGCGCAGTTGCGACGGCCATTATTTTCAGCTGCCGGCTCTCGTTACGCGTGGCATAGCGGCTGCACAACTCCCCACCCAAATGCGTTCCAACCACATTGCCGACGCCGTAGACGAGCGCCAGCCAGGTCCCCAGGATTCCCGTGGTGAGCCCGAAGCTGCGCTCGTAAAACGCCGGCGCCCACTGCATGGTTCCATAAGTGAAAAACCAGATGACGGCACTCGAATAGACGATGTGGCGGTAGGTGATGCTCCCCCATATCGAGGCCCAGGCGGATGCGAACTTGACCTGTGCCGCGAGGTCAATTGCTGCGCCCTTGCGTGGCTCTCTCAACGTAAACAGGCATAGCGCGCCCAGCAGCAGCCCGGGCAGCCCGATCATCACGAACATTTCGCGCCACCCGAAAGCCGCATTCAGCCATCCGGAAGCGAAATAACCGAATATCATGGCAACCGAGATGCCCTGCAGATACACCGAAGTCGCGCGAGCGCGCTCGGCGCGCGAGAAGTAATCGGCGATAAGCGAGAGCGCTGGCGGAACGCAGCCCGCCTCGCCCACGCCGACGCCAATGCGGATCAGGATCAACTCCCCAAGGCCGCGTGCCGCCCCGCAAAGCGCCACGGCGGCGCTCCATACTGCGGTGGCCACCGCGATGATGGCCACGCGATCGCTTCGGTCCGCCCAGCGAGCGATCGGAATGCCCATGACCGAGTAAAAGAGCGCGAAAGCGATGCCACTTAACAGGCCGAGCTGGGCATCCGTGGCATGCAGATCGCGCTTGATGTCTTCGAGAGCGACGCCAAGCGCGAACCGGTCCGTGTAGTTGAAGGCAAGAATGACGGTGAGGAGCGCAAGCAGATAGTGCTTCCGAGTAAGCATCGGCTTACTTGAACCGGTACTGAACTTGCAGCCCCACCGTCCGCGGACGCACTTGTGCATCCCAGTTGTCGGCACCCACAAACGCTCGCACGGGGGTGCCCCGTTCGTTATTCAAATTGTCTATGTATAGCGAGGTCGTCCAATGGTGCGGTTCCTCGATGGCAAAAGCCACCCGCGCGATGACAATCGCATCACCGTCCTGGATGACCAAGGGGGAACCCAGACCTGGAATTGAGCGGTACGACTGGGATGACATGTAGTTGGCCGAAACCGACAGCCGCCCGCCGTATCCCTGGGTTCCGAGCGGGAAATGATAGTCAGCAGATACGAAGCCGGTGGTCTCGGGAGAGGCAATGGGACGGTCACCTTTTTGAAACAGCACTCCCCCGTTCGACATCACCGGGCCGTCCATCTCGAGATTGTTCCAGCTTACCCCGCCCCGCAGCACCAAGTCATCTGTCGCCCGAAACGAGAGTGCCAGATCTGTACCGATGCCGCTCGCCCCTTCACCGTTAACGATCGCCTGGACATAGCCCTCGTTTTCTACTTGAGAGAACACGAATATCTCCTGTTGGATGTCCTTCCAGTCCATGTAGTAGACGGAAGCGTCATATGACAGCCTCCCATCCAATAGCGAGCCCTTTGATCCGAGTTCGTAGTTCGTCAAGCGGTCTGGACGTGCCGGAGGGAACTCGGGCACCGCCGCATCCTGCGGGAACCCGCTCCTGAAGCCCTGTGAATAGGAAGCGTAGGTCATGATGTGGTCCGACACAAACCAGGTCACTACACCGCGCGGTGTATTGGCCTGCGCCACACTCGTGGCGGCAGAGACTGGCGTAGAGGGCGGTATGACGGGTCCGTCGCCACCAATCTGCTCTGCTTGCGAGACATCGTCGTGGAAATGCCGAAAGCCGGCTGTCAGTTCCAGGCGATCCTGTAGAAAAAGGTGGCTTAGCTCGCCGAAAACCGCGGAAGACTTGGAGACGTCAACGTACTGCTCTCCCGTGATCGGAAACCCGTCGTAGAACGACAGCGCGCCCTCGGTCGCGCGTCGGTACATGGCACCGAGCGACCAACGCCACGGGCCGCTCGTCGATGAGTTTAGCGTTACGTCCTCCGAAAACACATGCGAGGTCACTTGATTGATGAAAGTCGTCCCGGGCAAATCGAACGGATTCACGTCGAGTCCTAAAATGCCCAGATTGGTGTAGTCCAGGTAGCTGGTAGCGCTCGTGACGGACATGTAGGGCAGTTCATAGACCACCTTCGCGCTGTAGGCGTCGTAGTCTGTCTTGACGGGCTGCGGGAGTAACGAGGCATCGCGATCAAATGTGTATCCAACGTTCGGCGCACCGGAGTTACTGCGCGAACTCCAGGCAGACAGGCCGATGGACAGGTTGTCGATCGGTTGTGCGTTAACCTTAACCCTGAAAGTTCCGATCTCCGTCCAGTTGGCATTTGTCGTGACGGGCTGATTGATCCAGCCGTCGTTGTTCT
>Ga0070766_10001301_pt1 | contig 12111 bp, 14 predicted proteins | sample HubBroMetageWFT6_FD_69782 | JGI IMG/M metagenome (GOLD analysis project Ga0070766, IMG submission 69782) | Warmed and freeze-thawed soil microbial communities from the Hubbard Brook experimental Forest, New Hampshire - Hubbard Brook CCASE Soil... | ecosystem: Environmental > Terrestrial > Soil... | reverse complement strand
GGTAATGTCTCCTGTCGCGAGGTCATAGCGATAGAGTTGAAAAAACTCACCTCCGCCGACGTCTTTTACGAACAGAAAGGAGTCGCCCTTGCCCGGTTGATAGCTGGCTCCTGCGATGCGATCGGGGAAGAAGGTAAGCTGTGTGCGCGCGCCGCCTGGAAACTTCACCTGATGTACCTGAGAGGTATCGCCAAATCGAGTCTCGATCAGCATCTCGCGCTTGGCCGGATGCCAGCTGGCAAAGCCCGCTGTGCGAAATTCGCTGTAGCGTCCGACAGATTCCGCCAGCGACGCGGGAATCTTGGGAATACCCTCAGCGACAAGATTTTCATTAGGACCTATCTCGTCGCTCTGCGCAAATGCGACCATCGCCAGAACTAGAACCGCGGCTAGTTGGGAAAATCTCTTCATGAGTTCCTCCTGCCCGATTCGGACGATTCCGAAGGGCTTCGGTTAGCGACAAGGTCGAAGAAACAGCGCGCGTGGATGGTAGGTTACCCATCGGACCGAAGTCAACATGCGGTGTGACTTTGCCCGCTGACGCCTTACCGATTACCCTATGCACTCCCATGGAACCTGAACCGGAGCACATTGCGTCTTCCATCACGCCCGCTTCGTACGTGCGACTGCTCCGCGGAAACCGAAATTTCCGGCGCCTCTGGCTGGCGCAGATCGTCAGCGAGATCGGGGATTGGTTCTACACACTCTCGATCTATGCGCTCCTCCTGCAGTTGACCGGGCACGCTAGTTCGGTGGCGTTGGCCCTGGTCCTGCAGGTTTTGCCTCAGACATTCGTGGGCCCGACAGCCGGAGTAGTGAACGATCGGCTGCACCGCAAACACGTGATGATCGCAGCCGATATTGTTCGTTTCGTGGTGGTGCTGTCGATGTTGATGGTGCGTTCTCGCTCGACGGTTTGGCTCATTTACCCTTTATTGCTTGCGGAAACCACCATGGCCGCGTTCTTCGAACCAGCGCGCAGTTCTGTCATTCCCAACATCGCGTCTGAGGATCAGGTTCTCGTCGCCAACACCCTGTCTTCGGCGACCTGGTCGGTGAATCTGCTGATCGGAGCCGCGGTGGGCGGAGTGGTTGCCGCTTACTTCGGGCGTAACACGGTCTTTATTCTCAACGCTCTTTCGTTTCTCGCATCGGCACTTCTGATCAGCGGAATGCATTTCGCTGAACCGCACGCCGAATCGGCAGCTCCGCTTCGCGCACGCGATCTTGGCGACTTCTCTCCGATATGGGAGGGAATTCGGTACATCCGAAGCCATCCGACGTTGCTGCCGGCGGTTTTTGCAAAAGCCGGAGAATTAATGATAGGACCGAGCTGGGTCATCTTTACGGTGATGGGAGCGCGTGAATTCGTCGTGCGAGGTCGTGGCATCGATCCCGCTGGCGGAGCTATTCTCGGCATGAGCATTCTGCTCGGCGGACGTGGTCTGGGAGCGCTTGTGGGACCGCTGGTAGCGGCGCGGTGGGCGGGCCGCAGCGACCATCGTCTTCGCCTGGGCATCCTGCTCGGGTATCTCACGATAGCAGTTGGTTATGGTGTCCTGGGCGCAAGTCGCAGCGTTTGGATGGCAGCGGCTTGTGCGATGCTGGCACACATGGGAGGGTCAACGGTTTGGGTCTTCTCTACGACGCTACTGCAGGTTCATACGGAGGACCGTTTTCGAGGGCGTGTTTTCGCTGCAGACCTCGGTTTAGGCAGTCTCACGTTTGCGGTCACAGCCTACTTGGCGGGCCGTTTTCTTGATGCAGGCATTTCCGCTCGCACCGTGGCCACAAGTACGGGTATCGTGATGCTGGTTCCGGCTGCGATTCTTGCATTCGCACTTTACGCAAGCCGGACGGGCGAGGCCGATGTAGTTTCCTGATGCGCTACTGTTGTCCGAGGTCTAAAGTGGATGGTCGTTGCCAGGCATTGCGGGAATCCCTATTTTCCTCAAGGCGGGCGCCTTCGTCTTAGCTGGCGTTGGGAAGCTTGCCAGAATGGGATTTTTCCAACAGTGCTTGCGCGCGAGGGATCAGCTCAGTCGCTACCTGACTCTTGGAAACGATTGAGTCCACGCCGGACTCATTTGCCAGCCGTTGTACTTCGCTGCCTTCGTGAACCGTGAAGAGAATAATTGACGTATCGGGCAGGAGTTTCCTCAGCAGAGGCGCGGCGTCGAGCCCCGTCATGACAGGCATGGAAAGGTCCAAGATGACCAGGTCGGGTTTCAGATTTGCAGCTTTATCGACAGCCTCCTGCCCGTTTTCTGCCTCTCCTGCGATTTCGAAGTCAGGTTCCAATTCAAACAGTTGACGCACCAGCAAACGCACGGCGGTGTTGTCGTCTACCAGTAAGACACGCTTCTTGGGCATGGCAGTTGGCACAACTCGCTTGGATGCGGAAACACGATGAGCCGGCCACTACTTTTTGTGCCAATCTGGGTAAGCCAACTTTTCCTTCTGAATGGCTCGCAGGGTCCGCATGGCATCAGCAATGGCTCGCTGCTCCGCCTGTCCCTCGGCGTTTCCGGCCAGTGCTTGTAAGCGAAGAAAAAGGGCGGCTTCTGCGGCGTCCACACGCTGTCGCAGTGTCTTTGGGTCACCTTCTAGAATTGCGGCATCAAACTCGCGCTGCCAGTGTGGGTATTTAAGGGTTTCGGGGGTGGAATCGGGACGAGCAGTCATTCGCTACCTCTCAAGAAAACTCGGGTGGCCACACACCTATCACGTGAAGTTGCCACTCACATCTGATTTAAGTGGAAAGGTGTGCGCCCACGGTGCTCGTGTACCGGTGCGAACCAGAGTGGAACTCCGTTCGCCCCGGACTCGAAGTTCCGGATCAATTCATCGAACATGGAACCGTGGGCGCAGAAGAATTGGAACGCGAGGAGCATTCCGATTTGCCCGCAAGCGCTCAGTGGACAGTCAACACGAGCACGCTGCTTTTTCCTCCGCTGGTGCAGCCGAGATCTCCGGTATTGCCGCTCGGAGTCTGCACCATGACCTTTACCTGACCGGGCCCTGATATCACATCGGACGAGACTTTCACTTTCAATTGCGTACTGCTGACAACACTAGCGCCCAGAGGGGTGCTGTTGATCATCACCTCAGTCGAAGAAACGAAGTTACTGCCGTTGACGACGAGTTCGACGCCCTGTTGCACTTGCGCGAAGGTCATTGTGCTGGGGGAAATTGAACCGATCAAGGGTGCCGGCCTAGCGCTGGTACACAGGGGGTTTAGGGTGTTGTTGCAACCTGAAAGAAGCAATGGAGCCAGCAGTCCGGCGAGCAACAGACTGCGAGTGCGGCACAGCATGGAGGTACTCCTTTAGGATGGGGTCCCCGTCTAGGCATCCTAGTCCGGGGCCAGAACACGGTTTCCCAAAGGGGAGCAGTCTGAGTGCCAATTTAGAGCCAGGATTAGCAATTACATAATTGCAATGTTCTTAGCAGGTTAAGTTGGGAAGCGTCGCGCGGCACGATGCGCGAATCGCGGCCTTGGTGGCCGAACTGCACCAAGGGTGGTGGTTCTCAGCCAGTGGTGGTGATTCATAATCGGCCATTCACGATCGCTACCGTTTGGACGGGTCCCATTTTATTTTGTGTGCAGCCGGTCGATCTTGGCCGCCATGATGAAGTCGCTCTCGGTCAGGCCGTCGACCTTGTGCGTCCACAATGTGATCTCGGCTTTACCCCAGGCAAGCAGGATATCGGGATGATGTCCTTGTTCTTCGGCTAGCGCGCCCACCTGATTAACGAACTCCAGAGCCTGCTTGAAGTCCGCGAACTTGAACTCGCGGTGAAGTTGATGTTCATCGTAGACCATCCACTTGGGGACGCGCGATTGTAATTCTGTCAGTTCCTTTCCCTTGAGCGGCGGAACGCCTCCCCGGCACGGCACGCAAGTCTTGTCGGCAAGTTGCTCGGTCATAAGATCCTCCAAAAATCTCGAACTGAAATAGCCAGGCTCAAAGCGAGCAAGGGTTCAACTGATTTGCGCCGTAAGGGCATTCGACTGTGCAGACGCCGTTTCCTTGAAATAGCGCTTCAGCCACAACAAGTAACCGAAGAACAGCACTACCGAGATCAGACTCCACCACAGAAGGATGTGGCCGCGGAACATGGGATTCGCATTGAGCATCTTCACCTGCTCATCGGAAATCCCGACCTTCGAATAGGCCTGCATCAGGTCAGCCCGGCGATAAGTCAGAATCATCGACAACATGCGAACCGGCGCGACCAGGATCGCAATCCACCAGCCGGAAGATTTGAGACGGAACAGCGCGATGGCCAAGTAGACATCCACTAGAGCGAGCCCGACAAAGCAGGCCGCTGCCGGAATGCCGGTGAGGTAGCGCCCGAAAAAGGGAAACATTGGCGTCGTCAGACCGACGAGCAACATGTACATCGCTCCCGTAAAAAGTGCGACGCTCGCGCCCAGCACGGGCAAAGGCGTTCGATCGGTCCAGCGCTCTACTGGATCGTGGCGGAGAACCGTCTCGGCGACATCTTTGCGGCTGTAGAAAATGACAAAAGCCGTCGGCACCAACACGAGAAAGAAGGCGGCAAAAATAATGATGACCGTAAGGATTACGGCCACCACCCCAGTGGACATTTCTGGCGAAGGACCTGCGGGCGCATTTTGCCGCGCCTGCGCCAGCATCGTACGCATCATTACGGGTAGCATCGCGGTCAGCAGGATCGTGATGAGCACTCCCATAATGAGCCAATACCAAGAAGTAACTAGCGTGAGGGCCCGGCCCCAGCGCTTCATTCGGACTGATCCGATGCCAAGGGTTACCAGCGCTGCCGCAAGAAATGCATAGGTGGCGACTCCGGAGATGAACTGGCCGGGACGCATCGAGCCACCGGGCGCGAGACGGGACATGAATGCGCCCAACGCGACCAGAGGGATCATCAGCGCCGTAAGCAATCCCAGGATGATCTGGAATACGCCGAAGATCACCAAGCCCGTGCCGCGATCACGATAAGCAGGCCCTTCGAGCATCGGCGCAGCCATGACCGCGGGAACAGTTGCAGAATCGACCGACCCTGGTGCGAGTTCTGAGCCAGGATCGGGTGGCGGTAGGATTTCCACGAAAACCTCCCACGAGGGAAGGCCTATCTTAACAGGCCCAAGGGAGGAGGAGTCGTTGGGGCCAGGTGAGGTTCCAATCATTCCGTTCTGTGTACAATGATGCTCTGCGTCTCTAATTTATTCCAAACATGAAGCGGTGGTATGTGTCGCCGTGGACGCCGATGCTTGACTCGCCGCCCACCGGGTGGGTCGCAGGTAGTCATTTCGAATGCGGCGCTAGGAAGGATGATGATGGTCGTTCTTGTCATTGGCGGGGCTGGATATATCGGCAGTCATGCGGCGCGAGCATTGAAACGTGCGGGCCATGAAGTAATCATTTTCGACAATCTCAGCACCGGTCATGAAATGCTGGCAGCGGGCTTTGAGTTGGTGAAAGGTGACATGCTGGATGCCGCCGCGCTCAGGGAGCAATTGCCGCGTGCCGAAGCCGTCATGCACTTCGCGGCGCACGCCTATGTCGGCGAGTCGGTGATCAATCCGAGGAAATATTTTCATAACAACGTGGAGGGCGGGCTATCTCTGCTGAATGCGGCACTCGACGCCGGAGTGAAGAAGATTATTTTCTCTTCGACCTGCGCGGTGTACGGCGAGCCGACGAAAGTTCCGATCGAAGAGAATACGCCGCGGCAGCCGGTGAATCCCTACGGAGTCTCGAAGTTGTTTTTTGAACAGGCGCTGGAGTCCTATGACCGGGCCTATGGCTTCCGCTACGCCAGCCTCAGGTATTTCAACGCGGCTGGCGCGGATGACAGCGGTGAGATTGGTGAGTTGCACGAACCGGAGACTCATTTGATTCCGGTGGCGCTTCGCGCCGCAGCGGGGCTGGGGCCTGAGTTGCAAGTCTTTGGGTCGGACTATCCTACGCCGGATGGAACCTGCATCCGCGACTACGTCCACGTGAACGATTTGGCGAACGCGCATTTGAAGGCTCTGGAGCACCTGGCTGCGGGAAATGAGAGCTTCGCCGCTAACCTGGGGACGGGAACCGGAGCCTCCGTGCGGGAAGTGATCTCTGCGGCAGAGGAGGTGACGGGAAAGCGAGTGCCGCACAAGATAGTGCCGCGCCGTCCAGGAGATCCTCCACGACTGATTGCGAATCCCGCGAAAGCGGAAGCGCTTTTGCAGTGGAAGGCGGGGCGCGGGTTGCGCGACGTCGTGACGACTGCATGGAACTGGATGGAGCGGCGACGCGGGGCCAAGGCGAGATAGCGTTTCCCTTGCAGCCTCTGTTGATGGCATTCGAGATCCGAGGAAAGTTATGGCAAATGGTCTAGCGGGAAAGAGAGTCGCGTTCCTGGGTGCTGGCAAGATGGGGGGCATTATTCTGCAAGCCCTGCTGAAGAACGGTTCGCTTTCGGCGAAGTCAACCAGCGCAACCGTGGCGCATGCGGAGCGGGCCAAAGCGCTAGCTTCGAAATTGAAAGTAAAGGTTGGCACCAAGAATGTCGAGGCAGTGCAAGGCGCCGACATCATCGTCATCGGAGTGAAGCCGCAGGTGGTCGAAGAAGTCGTACGCGAGATCAGCGGCCACATCACGCCGAAGCAGTTGATTGTGTCGGTAGCGGCCTCGGTGCCAACGTCTATGATCGAGAAACATCTGCCGGCGAACATTCCCGTCATCCGTGCCATGCCCAACACTCCCTGCATGCTGGGAGCGGGAATGACCGCAATTTGTAAAGGGGAGCACGCCAGCGCTGCAGATGTGGCTTTGACCTGTCATATGTTTGACGCCGTGGGAAGAACCGTAGTCGTCGACGAGAAACACATGGATGCGGTGACGGCGCTTTCGGCGAGCGGCCCAGCTTATATCTACATCATCCTTGAATCGCTGGCGGAGGCGGGGGTGAAGGTAGGGTTGCCGCGTGATATCGCGACTCTACTGGCTGCGCAGACAACGATGGGGGCGGCCCGGGTTGTGCTGGAGACGGGAGATCATCCGGCGTTGCTGAAGGACGCAGTCACAACCCCAGCTGGGTGCACCATTGACGCCATTATGGAACTGGAAGAAGGGAAGCTGCGGGTCACCCTGATCAAGGCGGTAGTTAAGGCCGCGCAGCGCGCTAAGGAACTGGCGTATAGCTAACAGATTCGGTTGCTCACTCATTCGTTTCGGTCACTGAAGTATTGGCCGAGGTTATTACCGCTCCTTGGCTGAAGCATGCGGAGATGTTGCCTTCTGCCAGGGATTTCACAGTTCAAGCTGCGCTGGATTCATACCCCCTCGGCGGCAGGTACATCAATGACTGTTCTCCAAGTTGGTAAATAGCCGATATCGTGGTCACCAACTCACGCGAAGTGCACGGGCCAGTGGCCGCCGAACATGTGATGGCTTTGATCTTCGCGCTGGCGAAGAAGATTCCTCGGGCGGCGAGGTTACTGCAGAAGCACAGCTCCGGGGCAGGAAGTCATTTGGAACGAGGGACCACGTCGGCGCGAAATTGCGGGATCAACCCTGGGGCTGACTGGGGTTGGAAGCATTGGACGACGGGTGGCACAGATGGCTTCGGCCGTGGGCATGTGCGTGATCGCGGTGCGCGAGCAGGTGGAGAGGGGCAGGCCCAAGGGCGTGCAAGCCGTTTTCGCTCCCTCGGCGCTCGACAAAATGCTTAAGCAATCCGACTTCGTCGTTCTGGCCGCATCCCTGACGGCATCGACTCACGGCTTGATCAATGCGGACAGGCTGGCCGTGATGAAACCGGGAGCCTGCTTGATTCATGTCGGACGGGGGGCGCAGGGTGACGAGGCCGCTTTGGTCGAAGCATTACGTACGCGGCGCATTGCGGTGCGGCACTTGATGTGTTTGAACGCGAGCCACTGCCGCCGGAATCCCCGCATACGGCAGGCCTTAGCGATAAGCTCTAGCACCGTCACTGGGAGCTGTTGTCCGACAATCTGCGGCGCTACCTGGAGCATAAGCGGCTATCCTTTGTAGTGACAAGGGAAAACGATATTTAATTGCTCGCCGTGCTACAGTTTTCTGGACACCTGTAGAACGCTGTCGACTGACTCGGCTCTTCACGCCAAATGCATCTCATGGGACCGTACCTCATGGAACCGCGCCTCATTCTGATTCATCTGCTGATCAAGTTGGGCGTGGCCGCAGCTGTTTCCAGCAGCCTGGTCCGTTCGCTGGAATTCAAGTCCCTGCTGTTTCGCGAAGAGCGCACTCTGCGTCAAAAGATCTACCTGGTGTTGTGGTTCGGGCTCCCGATCATGGTTGGTGTCTGGATCAGAACCGTTCAGGAAAATTTTTTGGGTGGCGATCTGAACTTTGAGACCACGATTTTGCTTGGAATGGTTGGCGGACGTCTGACCGGTTCGCTGGGTGGCGTTCTCATGGGATTCCCCGCGCTCTTGCATCACGAGTGGGCCACGCTTCCTTTCCTTTTGCTCTGCGGCTTTATCTCGGGCCAGTTCCGCACGATGGCGCTCGATAAAGACGACATCTGGTCGTTTACTCCCTTCATCGACCAGAGTATTTTTCGCCTCATCCGCCGCAATCTGCCAAGACCGCGACTGTTCGACTGGCAGATTATTTTCTTCACGACGGTGATCGGGCTTCGTTTTGTGCAGACCGAACTGTTTGGTTATCTCCACCCGGGAGCGATCTTTGCCCTGGAGAGTCCCGACAATTGGTGGGTGGAGAGCGCTATCTATGCGGCCTCGATGATGGCAATCGGCATCGAGCTGAAGATTTTTAACAGTGTACGCATCCAGATCAAGCTGGAGGAACAGGAGCGGCTTTTATTGCACGCGCGCATGGAGGCGCTCCAGAACCAGATCAATCCGCACTTCCTGTTCAATACTCTGAATTCCATCTCATCTCTCGTGCGGTTCGACCCGGACATGGCGCGAGAAATGATCTTCAAGCTAGCGACGATTTTGCGTCGTTTGCTGAGCAGCGGTGAAGCGTTTGCACCGCTGCGGGAAGAATTCGAGTTCATCGACAACTATCTCGATATCGAAGTGGTGCGATTTGGTCGAGACAAATTGCGAGTCGTCAAGGAATTTGATCCTGCGTCACTGGACGTGGTTGTGCCCAGCATGTTGCTGCAGCCGCTGGTGGAAAATTCCATCAAGCACGGGCTGGGCCCCAAGGTGGAAGGCGGCAGCATATTTCTTCGCAGTCGCGTCAACGATTCGCGCCTGATCATTGAAGTCGAGGACGACGGTGTAGGAATGGGCGGAGCGCAACTGGAAGAGAGCAGCAGCTGGGCGGGAATGGGCATCGGCATGGCGAACATCTCGGAACGATTGCAGGTGCTATACGGCGACACGGCTCGGATGACGATCGACAGTCACGAAGGGAAGGGAACGCTGATTCGAATTCGGCTCCCCTTGGTCGAGGCCGCAAGCTCCGTTCCTGAGGGCTTCTATGCCGAGCGCTCGAGCACGCGCCGGTAAAAATCTTCGTACTGCTTCACAATCTTGCTCGAACCGAAACGCTCGATCGCGACGGCGCGAGCTTGCTTCGCCATTTCCCGCAGCAGTTGCTCGTTGCTGAGCAATTCGATGGCGTAACGCGCCATCGTTTCCACATCGCCAACGTCGGCAAGGTAGCCAGATCTGCCGTGGTCGATGACCTCGGGCATGCCACCGGCGCGCGTAGAGATGGGAACCACCTCGCAAGCCATGGCCTCCAGCGCCGCGAGGCCAAACGATTCCAATTCGCTCGGCAGCAGCATGATGTCCGCGATGGACAGCTTCTCCTGAATCTGATCCTGCTTGCCGAGAAACAAGACATCGTCGTGAATGCCCTTCTGCACCGCCAGCCACTCGGCCACGGAGCGGTCCGGCCCATCCCCGATGAGCAGCAGCTTTGAGGGAATCGTCTTGTGGACCCGGTCGAAAATTTCAATTACATCGGTAAGGCGCTTTACCGGCCGGAAGTTCGAGAGATGCACCAGGACGCGCTCGCCGTTGGGTGCGTACTCTGCCCGCATGGCTGCATTGGATTCCTGGTTGCGGGTGTAGACCTCGCAATTAACCGAGTTATAGATCACCTCAATGCTGTTCTTGACGTCGAAGACTCGCTGCGTGCGGTCGCGCAGGTAGTTCGAAATTGCGGTGACACCGTCGCTCTGTTCGATCGAATAACGCGTGATCGGCAGATAAGATCGGTCAAGCCCAACCAGGGTAATGTCGGTGCCATGCAGGGTTGTAACAAATGGAAGCCGTCGCCCTCGAGGTCCCTCGGCGAGCATCTGTCGAGCCAGCAACGCGCTCACCGAGTGAGGAATGGCGTAGTGCACGTGCAGCAGGTCGAGGTCGTACAGTTGAGCGACCTCTGCCATGCGGGTCGCTAAAGCAAGATCGTACGGTGGATAGTCGAACAGCGGATAACGGGAAACCTCCACTTCGTGATAATGGATGTTTGGTTCCTCGCCCCGCAACCGGATGGGCTGCGCGTAGGAAATGAAATGAATTTCGTGCCCGCGCTGCGCCAGCTCGAGGCCCAGTTCGGTGGCGACCACACCGCTACCGCCGTACGTCGGATAACAGGTGATTCCGATCTTCATGTGCGCGGGCCGCCTTCTCGTCGTTCCTGTGATTCGATGGCTGGAATGCACAGTGGTTGCAGATTTTACACGAGTGGAGGGAATCGCCACGCGGCGACAGCGAGTTATTCGCCGTCTTTGTGGCCGAACGAAAGGCCGGGATCGATCTTTTCGAGGTGAGCCTGGAAGCGTTGTTTGGAGTCGTCGGGCAAGCCCGTAAATTCGATGCCCATTCCAACACCAGGGTCGCGGGTCCGAACCACAGCCATTGCCGAGAGTCGCTCTTGCTCGATCCATAAGTCCAACCGCAGCGCAGTCCCCACGGGCAGTGGCATAACGGTTTCTACATAACCTCCATTCCCGCTAATGTCTGTAGCACTCACGCGCATGGGTGTATTCACACGCTCGTCGCGCAATTCCAGGGGATAGGAAATCCTGTGCCTTATGAATTTCCTGCGATTGTCGTGGCGCCTTTGGGAGCGCTCGTCAGGCTTCAAGTTGGCAGGAAGCACCGCCGCCCACGGACAATCCTGGTCGACAACTAACTGTACTCCGACCTGCGTTTTCTTGAGAGCTCCGGCATTGACCACCCAGATTACCTTGCAGCGCGCTTTCTTGCCTTCGTACTGCACGGCGATGACATCGCCCACCTTCAACTCGGCTTCGATGCCGTAGACGCAGGCACCCGTCGCGCTGATATTTTGGGCTGTAGCATTCTGGAAGAAAGGCTGGTCGTTGGCGCCCATGCCCCACACCCGGACTTTTAAGTCCAGAGTCGCGCGCGGAGCTGACCCTTGGGCCGACATGAGCGGAAGCCTCCCACCTGTGAAAAGGCGGTCTCGACAGCATGATACTACTTGCCGCGGAGGCGGAAGGTTACGAGAGTAATACCAGGACCGACTGCGGGGCGGAGGGAGAGTCGTCGGCTCGGAAAGAGACTAGGTTCGGGCTTTAGGCACCCCCAGGTTTCGGCACAAGTTCACGATACGAAATGAGCTTAATGTCTTCCTGCGCAAGCACTTCTCGAGCAGCGGGCAGAGTGAGGACACGAAGTTCCGTCTCCCGTGATTCCCGTAGACGAGTCTCGGCTGCCTGCAGATCCGGGTCGTTGTAGCCGGGATGACAGACGAATTCCCAAGTGCCTTGCGGAATACTGCGGGCAATGGCATGAAATAGCGTTTCGTCGAGAACTCCAGTAACGATTATGCCCAGTGTCCCGTCGGGCGTCGCGAACCCTTCGCGGTCGACGGCCTCGTGAAACTTTCCAGCAAAGCGGCTCAAGACGTGAAGCTCGGCATAGCGCGTCCACAGTCCCGGTCGGGCCAACAGTTGGCTGGATCGCAGTGCGAGGCGAGGTCCAAACGGATTTCGTAGAGCGCGAACTCCGCAGTCCCCCGCCGCGCGCAATAGAGGCCGCAGAATCTTCGGGAACAAGTGGGTATGTTTGTGGGTATCGATGTGAGAAACGGCGATTCCCGCTGATTGAATTTTCCTAATCTGCGCGGCGGTTTCGGC
>Ga0070766_10001298_pt1 | contig 12117 bp, 10 predicted proteins | sample HubBroMetageWFT6_FD_69782 | JGI IMG/M metagenome (GOLD analysis project Ga0070766, IMG submission 69782) | Warmed and freeze-thawed soil microbial communities from the Hubbard Brook experimental Forest, New Hampshire - Hubbard Brook CCASE Soil... | ecosystem: Environmental > Terrestrial > Soil... | reverse complement strand
AGTAGCCGTGAAATGCCTGGTGCGCGTCGGCCTTGACGTTATATCCCTCGTCCGTCGCATACGCCACCAGCGGTCCGACCGGGCTCTTAGGCTGGCCCTCCGGCGACTCCCAATACAAGCCATTCTGTTTCCCTGAGTCGCTGACGAACTTCTGCGCATACTGTTTGACGCCGTCATGCTTTTGCGCGAAGTACTCGGCCTGAGCGTCAGCCAGCGCCGCGCAGACGTCAGTCGCCACGATCTCGTCCCTCCCAATCCGTCGCGCCAGAATCTCGTCTTTTCCTGCCGCAGCGTCAAAGAACCACTGGCCCGACGCGTTTTTCTTCAGGGGAATGGGAAACGCCTGGTTGTCGGCACCCACCAGCAGCAATTCGCTGCCATCGGGGAGCGTGCGCCAGCGGTTCATTACGCCGTACGACTGCACAAATCGACCCATCGCAGCTTTGTCTTCCGTAGCGTCGCCGGAGTAAATCAGCTCCTTCGATCCGGGACCGAAGATGGCCACCATCGCGTCCTGGTTCTGCGCCTTGGCCGCGTCCACGAGGGCCTTGCCGGCAGCTTCTGGCGAGGCGAACGTCTGCGGTCCGGCCTGCGCAGCTGGAGCAGGCTGCTCCTTTTTGTTGCAAGCCGCGAATGCCAACAGCAGGGACACTCCAATTGTCAGAGACAAACTTCGAACGGTGACACCGGCGCGATTGCGGAATAATTGCATCATTTCAATCCTCCAAGGAGTACGGTTCATCGTGCTTGCGGACGTCGATCGACGGCGACCTAGCGCCGTCCGCCGCCTCCTCCCCGGAAACCTCCTCCACCGCCGCCCCAGCCACCGCCTCCGCCGCGACTACCCCATCCGCGAGCGCTCGAAGATCTGGCGCCCCAGCCGGAGTCGCCGCCGCCAGAGTGACCGCCCCAGCCGCTGAATGCCGATGATGATCCGCCTCCGTGGAAATCCGATCCGCTGCTGCCTCCATAACCGTGTGCAGCATCAGAGGACCCCGCCTTCTGCCAGCCGCTCCCTGTGTTCTTGTAGGCGTTGCCGTTTGCGGCCGCATACTTGTTACCGCTTGAGGTCTCAGCTGTCCCAACGCTTCCATTAGCGTTTGAGTAATGCTGCGTGTCCACGGTCTGTCCGTTCTTCGAGGCCGTCGAGCTACCCCAGTTCGAGTAGGCGTTGGAACCCTGATGCGTTGCACCGTAGGCCCCGGTGTATGGGTTGTAGGCCTGCCCTACCTTTTGGGAGCCATACGCCGTCGAGGTGGACGCCCCGCGCGCGTAGGTGCCTGTGGAGGGGTTATAGCCATTGGCGGCATGCGCGCTGCCGTAGGGTCCATAGGCGGAAGCACTGTTGCCGTAGTACCCGCCGTGCCAGGCAGCGTTCCCATAATAAGGAGCGCCATGGTAGTACGCGCCGCCGCCGTACCAGTTGCAGTTCCAACTGCTATAGCCCCAGCCGCAGCAGCCTCCGCTCATCATCGCGCCAACTGCCATCCCGGCGCCAAAGGAAAGCAGGCCGGTAGCGACTACATCGGCAGTGGAGTAGTTGGGAACAACGTATGGCGTGCCGTAAATCACGGTTGGGTTGTATTGCGGAACATACACAATCTGCGGATTGGTCGGCTGAATAACGATGGTCTGCGGCGACTGCTGCACCACGGTGATCTGCGACCCCGACTTGAGATTGCCGGCCGCCTTCGCCTCCTTGCGCAAGGTCTGTATCGCGGCCATTACGTCAGACTGCTGATTATGATAGTCCTCGCCCAGTTGCGAGGTCCACGCCAGGTTCTGCGCCATGTTGTGCAGCACCGACGGAAACTGCGTCAGTGCCTTCACGCTGGGGTCCCAAGTCTGCCCGTTCACCGCAGTACCTAATGTGCTACCGGTGAGGTCCTTGTTCTGCTGCATCCAGTTGTCGGCGACTGCTACCTGATCGGGAAAAGTCGCCGCATTCAGGATCTGCGCCACCAGAGCATCCGGATAAAGCGCGATCGGGGCCACAAGGCTTTGCAACTCTTGCGCGGTTGCCGGCGTCCCCTGCCCGGCGTAATCCGGCGACGACCCAGCGGCTGGCGGCGCCTGCTGGCCCAGGGCACTGCGATCAAAGCCCATCACGGTCATCATCAGGACAACGCTCAAAACCATCGAGACGCTCTGCTTTTGCCATCCCTCACGACTCATCTTCAATTCCTCCCGGAACCAGCGCCATGACGGCGCAGCCTTGCCCGCAAGCGAAGTTACTTTCGTGTGACCACAATATTAGCCCACTCCTGCACCCCCGGCCAGTGGCGGCGTCCGCCTCCGCCGTCCCTATGAATTGCACCGTTTCCCGGCCAGTTGACTACGATTCCAGTGCGTGGGGAACTGCCAATCGTTAGAGCTGCGGACGAGGGTCGACACAGCAGTTCGACTAAGCCCGCACTGACGGTATCCATGCGAAGGAAGTTTGGCGCCCGATGTTCCTCGTTGTGACCGCCCTGACGGGATTCGAAGCAGTAGCTCCGACTGTTCGTTGGCGGACACCGATCGTCATTTGCGAACGGGGGCGCTTTCCGCGTATTGTTCGCATACGGCAGGACAAGCCGCCGGCAGAAATCAACCCAGTGGAGGATGTGGAAGCGATCTGCGTGCGGCAGCATGGACAAAGCCAGTGCTAATTTGTCCGTTTTCGCGACCGAGCCCACGGAGAAGAAGGACGGATCGACTCTGCCTTCTACAAACGCACAATTAGTTGCGCGGCAGATTGATTCCCGGCTCCGAGTGGTCCCTAGCTTCCTAACTATTTCCGCCGAGTTGCGGCGTGGAAGCCGACCTTACGGTCTGTCCGAAGCCGAAGCCGGTACCCTCTGCAACCGAATCCGTTTCGACCAGCTTCTTCTGCTTGGGATCCACTTTGTACTTCTTCCCAGCCCGCACTTCCTCGCCCTGAACCGATAATATCTCGATGTGTTCCTCGCTCGTCTTGCCGCGGGCCAGTGCGCTTTTGCGCGCATGATGCGGGCTCGGAGCACCATAATGGACGCTGACAATCCGCCCGGAACGCGTGTCAAATGCAACGTAAGCCGTGGACATATGGAACCTCCTAGAATCTCCAGACGTTGACTTGCGCCATCCCGGCGACTCTCTCACCAAAAAGGATGTAACTGATCCTGGCACAGTTCTCGATCCAGGCAGCGTTCTGCGTGAACCCCGTCCCGGACTGCTGCCCTGATTCACTACCATCCGGGTTATAGACCGTCCACCAGTTGATAAAGGCGGTGATAGCGAACGTAGGATCAGGGCTGTTGTTATAGAACAGCGTATCGACCTCGGAAAGCGAAATCGTGGTCCAGACATTGGTTCCAATTGGCAGCGGGTCAGTCGTGAATTCGATGAGGTTATCAATTGGAGCGATAACACTAATCCAGTATCCGTCGATCAACATTGTCCGCACCTCGCGGCCAGCGCCCGATGAGGGAGCTGCAAAAACGAAGAGCTCGTAAGGGGAGGTTTTAGCTCCCAACGGCCCGAGACTATATACCCTCTTGGGAGTTCCAGCACATTATTATTTTCTTAGCAAGGGTATCCGACCCGACAGCAGTAGCTCCGACTGTTCGTTGGCGGACACCGATCGCCATTAGCGAACGGGTGGATTGCGGAAGTCTGTGGTGCAACCGGCTCATGCGACTGACAGGCAATAAGATAGCCGGCTTGCGTTCTGGCCTGATGATTGCAGCTCTAAGATAAATTGGCAAAAGCGCGATTCGTGGGGAATCCGATGACAATAGTGAAACCCGATTTGATTCTGCAAGACCTGAGGGTGGCGTTTCGGTCGCTGTGGCGGACGAAGGGGCTGGCGATCACCGTCATTCTGACGCTGGCGTTGGGCATTGGAGCGAACGCGGCGATCTTCAGCCTGGTGCGCGGCGTGTTGCTGCGCCCGCTGGTCAACCGCGACGAGAACCGGCTGATTTACATTCGGCAGAGCGCACCGGGCCTGGAATTCCCCAACACTATGTTCTCCGTGCCGGAAATTCAGGACCTCAAAGGCAGCCTGAAGACGATCAGTGCCCTCGGAGACTTTTCTCAAATCGGCTTCACCATGGTGGGCCTGGGTGAACCGCGCGAAGTGACCGCCGGGGTGGTTGGAGGCTCGTATTTCGAGGTGATGGGGTTGCGCCCGGTTCTCGGACGTCTGCTCAACCAGAACGACGATGGTCCTAACGCCGCCGGTGCCTGCGTTCTCACCTATCGCTTCTGGTCGACCTCACTCAAGAGCGATCCCACGGTCATTGGTAAGACCGTTCGCCTGGGGGATCGCAACGCGACGATCATCGGAGTCCTCGAACCCTCGGTGCCTTACCCGGCACAAACTGAGATCATCGCCAACGTAGTCACCAGTCCGCATCATCTTTCGGCCACGATGGTGCAGGGACGCGTGCATCGTATGACCGAGCTCTTCGGGCGGCTTGCTCCCGGAGCCACACTGGAACAAGCGAATGCGGAACTCAGCACGGTTTATGCCTCGATGGTCAAAGCGCATCCCGAAGCGTATTCGCCGGTGGCAAGAGGCGAAGTTCATTCCGTGCTGCTTCGCGACCAGATCAGTTCAGGTGCGAAGACAGTCCTCTGGGTCTTACTGGCTGCGTCGTTGCTGATCTTCATCATCGCGTGCTCGAACGTCGCAAACCTCATTCTCTCGCGTTCGGTGCGACGCGAAGGGGAACTGGCCATCCGCGCCGCTCTCGGTGCGAGTCATGGAGCCTTGCGCCGCACGCTGCTGGCCGAGAGCTTGCTGTTGTGCGGAGCGGGCGCGGTGCTGGGTGTGCTCAGCGCGGGCCCAATGGTTGCGATTCTCTCTGGCTATGCCTCGCGTTTCTCGGTTCGCGCTCTCGATCTGAAACTCGACATGAGTGTTCTGTGGGTCGGAGCCGGGTTGGCGATGGTCGCAGCCATACTTCTGGCGTATGTGCCGCGTCTTCCCTCGACCGAATCTTCGAGCGGCATGACGCTCTCCAGCAGCAGCGTCCGGATTACCGGCAACACCAGCCGCCGCCTGCGCATGTTCGCTGTAACTCAGATTGCCGCGTCGTTCATTTTGCTGGCCGGCTCGAGCATCCTGATCAAGACCCTGCTCACGCTGCAGAACCAGCAGACCGGCTTCGATATGCGCCGCGTACTGGTGCTGAACGTGCCGGTGGTTTCTTACGGAAGAACGCCGGAAGACATCATCAACTTCTATCGCGAAGCTGTCCGGCGCATCAACCAACTCCCTGGCGTCGATCGCGTAGCTCTGGGTATGCAGGCACCGTGGCGTGATTCCAACTCCCTTGGTCCGGGCTTTCAGGTCGCTGCGGAAGGCCACATCAAAAGTGAGCGCGAAGCAGATGCTCGCATTGGATTTCGGGTGATTTCTCCCGGCTTCTTTGCAGCGCTGGGCGTTCCCCTCGTCGCCGGCCGCGACTTTAACGATGACGACAAGCGCGGGGGAGAGCCGGTTGTCATCATCAGCCAGAGCGCAGCGCAGCGGCTGTTTCCCGGGCAGGATCCGATCAACCGGCACATCATGTGGACCGACCCGATCATGAAGTTCATTTACATCGGCACCGGCCCTCGCCGCATAGTAGGTGTGGCGGCCGACATGGACGATGATCACCTCGTGCCCGAAGCCGAGCAGACGATCTATCATCCGTTCGGGCAGATACCAGACGTCTCTGCCGACAAGGACGTGTCACTGTTCGGCGGCCGGTTGTTCGTGCATACGCGTATGGACCCGCATGGTCTCATCATTCCGATCACGCAGATCATTCGCAAAATGGCCGTTGACCAGCCGGTGGAACGTGCGGCCACGTTGGAAGAAATTCGCGCGGAAGTGCTGACGCCGGAGCGGCTGAACACGCTGGTATTTGGCGGCATGGCAGGCGTCGCGCTGTCGATCGCGGTGGTTGGCGTAGCCGGCGTACTGGCCTTCTCGGTTAGCGGACGAACGCGCGAGTTCGGCATTCGGCTGGCGGTTGGGGCACAGCCTCGGAATCTGCTGTTGGGCGTCATTGCCCAGGGTGCGGCGATGGCTGCAACCGGTATTCTTGCGGGTGCGGTGTTTGGGTATGGACTAACACGCCTGGCGAGCCGCTATTTTCCATCACTTCAGATGCCGACCGCGTTGCCGCTCGTCGCCTCCGTGGTTGTTCTGTTGGCTGCCGCAGTGATTGCGTCCGCCTTCCCGGCGGGGCGCGCCGCGCGGGTTGATGTGACCGAGGCGTTGCGGTCAGAGTAACGCTGGGGGCCGGGCGCGCCACTCGAACCGGTCTGTCTTGTAGAGGCTCCGGCCTCGGCTACCCTCCGGGGCCGCCGGGCAACGCGGGTTCAGGGCTGTCGGCCTGACTCAGGCAATAGTTCGCGCCGCTGGTTTGCTGATCGTCGTATGCGCTGTAGATGCGCTGCACCGTCCAGGAATTTCCGCTCGCCCCAGCGAGGGTGTCTGACTCGCCATTGCAGATGTCACCCAGCTCGCCGCTGTTGGGATCGTTCTGGTCGTACCATCCTGTGGGAGGAGCCGGGTCCGTGACCATCTCGGCAAATTCGTGGCTGGTGACCTGGGTGCGACGCTGCTCCTGCGAGAGACTGGGATCGAGCGAGCAGGGATTATTCCCGCACGAGTTCTGCAGGCAGGCGTCGTCGAGACCAGGGATCACGCCGTAGTAAAACGCATTGCCGGCCGCGGTCGTGAAGTTGGTGTGATAACCGAAGGCGGTGTCGCCCTGGGGCTCGCACATCACGATACCGAGATTGGGATCGTTCACTTCGGTGTTCTCGTCGAGGTAGATGATCAAGACTTGGGACGTATTGTTGCCCGGTGGCTCGGGAATCTGGCCGGCGTCAATAGCTTGTTGGATGTTGCTCTGAATATCGCTGTCGGCCAGTTGATTGGCCACGTTCGGCAGGAATGAGGCCTGCACGAATTGCCCGCTTCCGGCTCCGGTGCCTGCTCCGTATTGGCTCAGCACATTCATGAAATTGCTGGCCACTAAATCCTGCAGGTATTGGTTGAGCCGCTGCGCCGCGTTCTGATGGGCTGCGTCGGTCCAGAGCGCTCCCCAGAAGCTGCTGTATACCGCGGGTGAAGTGATGACGGCACCACCGTTGTAAATGAAGCCTGGAAATGCGGCCTGGCCGGGTGCGGCTGCCGCTCGCTTGGTGGCCGGTCGCAGTGATACCACTCCCAGCACGGGCATGATGTCGGGGCCCTCTTTAGGTTCGCCTGTCATGTTGTCTCTCTCATTGAAGCTTGTAGAGATTCCTGGAGTCACTACGAGTGGCGTTGGGAAAATCCTAGCGCGTGCGATGCGACTTGTAAAACGCACGCGCGGTGCTAAATCGGAAGTCCGGAGAAACGTTGCCAAGGCGGTGGAGCATCTGAACACGCGGGACTGGCTGGACCGAAATCTCCGCTGTGGCTTGGAGGCCATAGCGGAGATCGCCTTCCGGTGTTAGTGCCGCCGGTTCGGTTGCTGACCCCGAAAAGGAGCCGGACGCTGGGCCGCAGCCTGATGCTGGCTTGGCGGCGGGCTCATCCTCGGTGCCGGCGGACGCGCGGCAGCATGGTACTGAGGCGCAGGCTGGCGAGGCGGATTGTAAGCGCGCTGCCCTTGTTGCTGCATCGCCGGGCGTTGCATCGTTGCCGGACGCGGTACGTTCCGTGCCTGAGGAGCCGGCTGGCGCGTGTAGTTTCCGGGCCGAGGGACGTTCGCAGAAGCGCGAGCTTGCTGCTGATTGTTCTGCGGCCGTGGAACGTTCGCGGACACCCGCTGCTGCTGGGGTTGTGGACCATTATTTTGCGGGGGGCGCGGCACGTTGGCAGACACCCTCGCTTGCTGGGTGTTTTGCGTTGGACGCGCCACGTTCTCTGCAGTTCTTGCCTGCTGGTTGTTCTGCGGCGGACGCGGAACCGCTCTCATGTTATTTGCCGCATTCGCGTTGGTCGTCGGCCGGTTTATCGCCGGCTGATTTGTACGCGCTGCTTCGCGAGAGTTGAATGCTCCGGGCCGCGGCGTCGCAGCTACGGCAGGCTGTCCGTGATTGGCCGATGCAAACTGCGCGCGGTCATTGCGGGCGAGCTGTTCGTGCTGCATCTGCGCCGAGGTGGCGTCGATATGACGTCCTCGCTCAGCCGCCATCTCTTGCGATGTTGGGCGCGCCTGGATTCCATGCGGACCGCCATTGTAGCTGACGCGGTTGACGTTCACGTTGTTAACGACCGTCCGGTTGTACACATTGTGAATGTTGACGATGTTCACGTTGTTGACCGCGCGATTGTAGTAAAAGTCGCGGCCGTGCCAGTATCCACCCCAGTAGCCAACACCGGTGTAACCGAAGCCGTAGTTAATGCCGCCATAGAAGCCGACGGTCGGTCCCCAGTATCCCGGGTGCCAGCCATAGAATCCAGCCGAGAAGGCCCAGTAACCGGGCGTCCACAGGAAGCCTACCTGCGGAGGCACGACCCAAGTGCCGGGCACCCAGTAGTAGCCGTCCGGGCTCCAAGCCCAGTATCCCGGAGTCCAAATGTATCCTGGCCCCGGAGACAACGGTTGCGAGTACACCGGCAACGCCGGCGGGCCGATCGCGACCGAAACGAACACCCCAGCCCACGAACTCAGGGCGGTCGCTAACACCACCACGCTCAACAGCACCAAACCACGAAGTCGAGTCATTTCACCTCTCCTCTCGGTCTCATCTTGCGTGTGCATCAGCCATCTGGTGCCTCACTCGATGACGACCCATCGGAAACAGCGCAATCACTCTCTACCAACACCGTCTGCGGACGCTCGCTTCGGTGGGATGTGTCAAGAATTGTGAAGCCGAATTCTTCTAAGCTCCTGAATTAAGACTGGCTTAAGGATTTCGGTTTCGCTGCCGCGAACGGGTGCACCGTTCAAGCTTCTATTGCTTGAAAATCTTGGGGTTCGAAACCGAGGTAGGACTTTACGCGAATTCCAGATCGTGCTCGGAGTACTCAGTCACCTCGACGTTGAATCAAGCTTTGCGTACCTCGTCGCTCCAGTCACTCTTTCCTTCAACAAAGGAAGTAAGCCGGTACGAGATAAAGGTGTGATTACCATGGCTCTGCACAATGGTGATACGGGATGGCGTATCACTGGGTGGGCGTGGGCAGACCAATAGGGACTTTCTGGGGACTAAGCCCGAATTACGCGCCGACGCCACTTTCGGAACCCGCATTTGCCAACGGCAGGCAAATATCGGCCGCCAGTCGGGCCATCCGCCAATTGTGGGTCACCAACCTCGGTAATCCTGAGTTGCTTCTACCGCATCCGCCGCCGGATTCTGAAGGCGATGCCGAGCACTCCGCTGCCCAGCAGCAGCAAGCTGGAGGGTTCCGGCACATAGACTGCCTCCAACGCAACATAGCCGCCTGCGTTGTCATAGATTACGACCCACTTCTCATTCCCATAATCCGCGTTTAGGATGCTGGCGAAAGTTCCGGTCAACTCACCGGGTACAAAGTTGATGAACTCCTCGAACGAACCCTTCGGGGGATAGAATCCCGGGAGGATGTCGAGCGTGCCACCCAGCATCACCGCTCCATGAGTGACCACAATCACGCCGTAGCCATTGGGTCCAGTTGCCTCGCCAAGAGTCCCACCAGCAAGCTGATAAAAACCATGAGCGACATTCAGATTTGTACCCGGCTCCAGGAACACACTGCCATTGTTCTGAAAAGTTTTTGCGTTGAGCGCATCGCCGGGATCATTGAGAGTCACAGTCCCGGAAGGATTATTGATGAAATTATCGACATTAATAGTGCCGCGACCAGGAAGGTTAGAGTAGTGATAGCTGGTGGAGACAGTGCCTGAGTTGCTTAGGTCGCCATGGATGATGATGCTCGAGTTATTCCCGGCATCCATTCGCCCGGTGGCGGCGAGGGTGAGCGGTCCCGATGGCGGCGTGATGTCGGTGATTTGACCATTCTGGATCAACAAATCGCCCGCGATGTTGCTCAGGTGGGCGAATCCGTTGGCCTTGTCCACCACGTCGTAGATGTTACCTGCCATCTCGAACGACGCACGGTAGGGAATGTCAGTGATACCGCCGGCTTGGTTCATAAGATTCAAGTTCGCACCGGGCCCTACGAACACCTGCCCACTATTCGCGAGGGAGCCGACATTGGCAACGGCACCAGCCGCCCCCAAATCGAAGGAACCGACAGAGAAGCTACCGGTGTGCTCATTGGTCAACTTGCCTGTCACGTAAAGCCCAGATCCGCCGCCAATAGAAAGGTTATTCGTTGCAATGAACTCCTCGTGGTTTTTGTTAACGAGGTTCCCTGTGATTGACATAAACGAGGCATTCCGCAAATCTATCTGGCCTTCGTTTACGGAGTCGGCACCCACGGTTACCGTTGTCCCGCCGTGCAGGTCTACGTAGCCCCACTCGCCGACGGATAGGGAGTTCGCTATTGTGAGTGTCTGTGCCGTGCCGCCATCCGTAAGTCCGGAACTGAAGGAACAACACCCCCCATTTCCGCCGATGGATAGTGATTTTGCGTAGCCATGCGTGTCTAGCGTGACGTAATCGAAACGGGTATGGATCGTCGTATCGTCGTTAATCCCAGGCACGGCATCCTTACTCCACTGGCCGGCATCGCTCCAATTACCGGTTCCACCATTCCAGAAATCCTGTCCATGCGCAGCGGTAAGCGGGAGCAACACAACAACAGAAAGTAATAGGTAGAAGCGATGTAGGCGAGTGGGCATGGTGCGCTCTCCTTCGAGATCACTAAGCCATCAATGGATTTGTCTTCCGCTTGTTTGCCGCGGCTGAACCGCAATGGGCGATTTTGCTTGTTTGCGCCAGAAGCCGATGGTAATTAAACTCATGTGACCAGCTATGGTGCCCCGGCGTCAATGGCATTAAAGTGCGGTGCCCGTCGCCTTGTGCCTGTCTTAGACCGAAAGGAGGCTGGACATGCGTTGAACGGGCCACCTGCCCGAGGACCCACACGCGACGAAATCAAGTAGCACCAATTGGCCATATCGTTCTTGCAGGGCGGGGCTTAGGATTGACGCGTTCGCCATGCCACGCGCCACTCTAGGCTCTTCCCTGGGGCTTGGGTTCTTTCCAGAACACACGGAGGACACCATTGAAATTCACATTGATACTAACAGCGGTTGCGTTGTTGCTCTTGGCCAGTTCCTCCGCTTCCGTGCATTGTTACAACCCTTGCGGTTTTATTTACAACAGCGGTTCGTTCGACACCTTTAGCTATCCCGGCGCACGAACAACCGTACCGGAAGGAATAAGCGACAATGGGCAAATTGTGGGGTACTACGATGCTCATGGCACCCATGGTTTCTCCTACAGATGGGGAGGCAGCTTCACTACCATCGATCGTCCTCGAAACTTTCAGACCCTGTTGTTAGGCGTCAATAACAACGGAGACATCGTAGGGTATTCCACGAGTGGCAGCTTCCTGCATAGCGGAGACTCCTTCACCGCTATTGATTATCCTGGAGCTTTGCCCTTGTCTACGGTTGCCTGGGGGATCAACGCAAATGGAGACATTGCGGGCTTCTATCACAGCAACTCCACGACCCACGGCTTCCTGGACTTCGCCGGAGTCTTCTCATCCTTAAACTATCCCGGCGCGCTGGCGACCTTACCTAGAGGCATCAACGACAATAGAACTATTGTGGGGTATTATCTCGCCGGGTCCTTAGCTCAGTCCCATTCTTATGGATTCATTGAGAGCGGCGGTCTTTTTACCTCGGTTAACTATCCTGGAGCCTCGGGCACCGCCCTGGTCGGCATAAACGACCAGGGGCAAGCTGTCGGGTCTAGCACCACCTGCAGCTTCTTCGTCTTCGATGGAGTGACGTTCACTTGCATCGCTTATCGTGGGCACTATCTCTCGGTCAGCGGAATAAACGATAGCGGTCAAATAGTTGGCTACTACCTCGACTATGCCGTGCCTGAGCTTCCATCGTTTCTATTATTCGGCTCTGCTCTCCTAGGGAACGTCTGAACTACCCCCTGTTTTTCAAGCGTGAAGCCTTGAAAGCTGAGATTCAGAACGATGACTGCATTCCTGTTGGTTCTTTGAGCCCTCCGGCTACCGCGTTCCGGTAG
>Ga0070766_10001295_pt1 | contig 12120 bp, 11 predicted proteins | sample HubBroMetageWFT6_FD_69782 | JGI IMG/M metagenome (GOLD analysis project Ga0070766, IMG submission 69782) | Warmed and freeze-thawed soil microbial communities from the Hubbard Brook experimental Forest, New Hampshire - Hubbard Brook CCASE Soil... | ecosystem: Environmental > Terrestrial > Soil... | reverse complement strand
CGGTCGCCGGCGGCGAATATGTCTGGGGCATCGTGCCGTTCCGCCACATGCTGGAGGCGCGCTCGGTCGATATCCCGATGGTCGATCTCGTCCGCGTCGGCGGCATCACCCAATGGCTGAAGGTCGCCGGTATGGCCGAGGCGTTTAATCTGCCGGTCGTCAGCCACCTGATACCCGAAGTGCATGTGCATCTTATCGGCGCGGTGCCGAACGGGCTGACGGTCGAATACATGCCGTGGCTGATGCCGCTGTTCAAAGAGGTGCCGATGCAGCAGAACGGCGAGCTGGCGATGCCGACCGCACCCGGTCTCGGCCTCGAATTCGACCAGGCGACGATCGACCGTTATCGGGTGTGAGGATTGGAGAAGGGGGGGAGAACAGCGATGCGAACATTTGCGTGGGCGATGCTGCTACTAACAACGGTGCTCGCCGGCTGTCATGGCGGGACCCTCGACGCGGTCTATCCGGGGACGCTCGGGCATGACCCGCCGCCGGCGATCGATCTGCCGCCGCAGGATGCGGGCATGGAGCGGATGTAGCCGTGAGGCTGCTCGCCGCGGTGCTTCTGCTCGTCGCCTGCGCCGTGTCGCCTGCCGCCGCCGAGCACGATGAGGTATTCGATCTCGGGCAGAAGGCAGGCCTGCCGAACGACATGACCTGGCGGGATATGATCCGTCTTATCTTTCCCGACTTGCGGCAGGAGCCGGGGAAGGACGGAAAAACCGGCGATTTCATCCACGGCGACGTTTCCATTCGGTCAATCGACAAAGAGGCCTTCGAAGACGACTGCCCGAAAGAGCCGCTGCAGATCGAATATATCGAAACCGCCAGGGTCGAAATCTCCCGCAAGATGCGCGAGATCATTGGAATTACCACTGCGGGCGATGCCTGCTTCGGGGTGGTCGCGCTGTTCGACGGCGGGGCGGATACCAAACTGCTCGATGCCGTCAACATCCAGCAGGACGCGAACTATGCCTTCGGCGACCACTTTATCCGCCCGCTCGGCGCCGACGGTCAGATCGTGGTGGCCGACAGCTTTCACACGACCACCAGCAGCTCTCCGGACAATTACGTGCTGGTGCTCGCGACCGTCGATAAGCTGTCGCTGATCGGCAATGTCGATGCGCGGAGCGAGCGGGATTGCGACCACCATCGCAGCACCGGCGAGGTTCCTTACGTTGTCGTCACGCCTGATTACGGTGCGTTTGATCGCATCACGGGCTATATCAAAAGTACCGTCCAGCCGGTTGCGGACGATTGCCGGACCCCGACCGGCAAGCCCAAGGTCACGATCACCCGCACGGACTGGCGCTGGGACGCGGCCAAGAAAACCTACAGATAAGGGGAGCTCGTGAAGATCGCCTCGCTCGCAACCGGTATCGTGCTGCTGCCCAATGACGAGCCGCTCGCCGGCTTTTCGGAGAACCCGAACGCCAAGAACCCGATCGTCTGGCTCAAGCTGCGCACCGATGACGGGATAGAGGGGCTCGGGGTCAGCTATTTCGGCGGCGCGCTGACCCGCACCCTGCGCCATGCGGTCGACGAGCTTGGCGCGCTCGTTATCGGCGAGGATCCGCTACGGGTCGAGGCGATCGCCAAAAAGCTGCGCGATGCGGCGGGCTCGGCCGGCCCCGCCGGCATGCTGACGATGGCGATGTCGGCGATCGATGTTGCGCTGTGGGACATCAAAGGCAAGGCGCTCGGGCTGCCGCTGTGGAAAATGCTCGGCGGCGGGCGCGACCATATCGCCACCTACGCCAGCGGCGCGCTCAGGCGTGGCCTCAAGCTCGAAGAGGCGGTGACCGCCGCCGGCCGGCTGCGCGAGAAGGGCTATCGCCAGACCAAGATGCAACTTGGGCTGCCCGGCGTCACCTCGCCGGCGCGTGAGGTCGAGCAGGCGCGGCTCATTCGCGAGGCGGTCGGCCCCGACATGGATTTGATGTGCGACATCAACCAGCGCTGGCGGCCCGAGCAGGCGATCGACATCGGCCGGCGGGTCGAGGATGCGGGGGTCGGCCTGTTCTGGCTCGAAGACGTGACGACGCACGACGATTACGCCGGCCTCGCGCGGGTCGCGGCGGCATTGTCGACCCCGGTCGCCGGCGGCGAGTACCTGTGGGGCACCGTGCCGTTCCACCACATGCTTGAGACGCGCTCGGTCGATATCGTGATGATCGACCAGGTGCGCTCGGGCGGCATCACCCCTTGGCTCAAGATCGCCGGCATGGCTGAAGCCTTCAACGTGCCGGTCGTCAGCCACGGCGTGCCGGAGATTCACGTCCATCTCGTCGGCGCGGTGCCTAACGGTCTCACCGTCGAATACATGCCGCGGCTGTTCCCGCTGTGGAAAGCGGTGCCGCAGCCTGTGAACGGGATGCTGGAAATGCCGGCCGCCCCTGGCCTCGGCCTTGAATTCGATCAGGCCGCTGTCGACAAATACCGGGCGTAATGGCCGCGCCGCGCCGGCCGCGCTCGGAGCATCCGGCCGCCGGCCTCCATACCGAACTGCACGGCCGGCTCGACTACAAGACCTATCTGCGGCTCGACCGGCTTTTATCGGCGCAGCAACCGCTATCCTCGCCCGAGCACCATGACGAGCTCTTGTTCATCATCCAGCACCAGACGACCGAGCTCTGGTTCAAGCTGGTCATTCACGAGCTGAATGCCGCGATCGCGGCATTGCGGCGGGACGAGGCGCAGCCCTGCTACAAGATCCTGGCGCGCGTCTCCAACATCCAGAACCAGCTGATGAGCCAATGGGCCGTGCTGGCGACCTTGACCCCGAGCGAGTACGTCCAGTTCCGCCATGTGCTCGGGCCGGCGAGCGGCATCCAATCCGTCCAGCACCGCATCATCGAATTCATGCTCGGCAACAAGGATAGGAGCATGCTCGCGGTGTTCCGACACGATCCGGAGGCGCATGTCCATGTAAAGGCCGCGTTCGAGGCGCCGAGTCTCTATGACGAATATTTGCGCTTCCTGGCCCGCTCTGGCCTGCCGATCCCGCAGGAAGTGCTCGAGCGCGACGTGACCCAGCCGCATGTTCGCCATTCAGCGATCGTCGGTACCGTCCAGCAGATCTACGAGAACCCCGACACGCATTGGGACGCGTACGAACTGGCCGAGAAACTTGTCGATCTCGACGAGGCGTACGCGCTCTGGCGCTACCGGCACCTCAAGGTCGTATCCCGCATTATCGGCCAGAAGCGCGGCACCGGCGGCACCGCCGGGGTCGGCTATCTGGAGCAGATCGCCGGCCGCATCTTCTTCCCCGAACTTTGGGACGTGCGCACCGAACTCGAAGAGGCGGGCCGCTCCCGCTGATCAGCTGTCGTAGGCGATGCCGCCCTTAAGCGAGCGGCTCCTGTCTGCGATCACGTTATTTCATTGTCATCCCGGCGAAGGCCGGGATCCACCGTTCCGCCTCTCGTGCCGCTGAGTGATGGATCCCGGCCTGCGCCGGGATGACACGTTATCAATCGCGGGGCTGTTAACGGAACATGCGGCCTTCGGGCGGCAGGCCGAGGAAAATCTGTCCGACTGTCTCGAAATGCACCGGCCGACCCTGACCCTGCTGCGTCCCGGCGTGGATGTCGCGCATCCGCCGTTCGAGCGGGTTGCTCTCGAAAATCGCGCTCGCCCCGGCGGCATGATACAGCGTGGCGACGACATCGCGCGCCTGGTGGATCGCCCAGGTCGCGGCGAGCCGCAGCTGCGGGTGATGATCGGCGCCGATCTTGCCGGTCTGCTGCGCCTCCTCCCACATCTCGGCGATGGTCCCGCGCAGATAGGCGCGCGCCGATTTGAGCCGCGCCTCGCATTGCGCGACCTGCGACTGGATCACGTTGTTCTCGCGCAACGTGCCCTTGGCGCCGCGGGGCACCTTGTCGCGCGCGATCTCGATAAAGGCATCGTAGGCGCCGCGGGCGATGCCCATCGACACATGGGCAAAGCTCATCGCGTAGATCATGCCCGATGTGAACTGATAGAGCGGCCCGGGCTCGCGCAGTTCCTCCGGGTTGTCGCGGCCGGCGGTATAACGCTGTGGCACGAAATGATCTTCGAGCGCGTAGCTATCGCTGCCGGTGCCGCGCAGGCCGAGCACGTGCCAGTTGTCGATGATGCGCGCCTCGGATTTCGGGAACAGCATCGTGCGCACCGCCGGCCGGCCGCTCGGGCTCATTCTCTGGCTGCCGTCCGCCTCGGAGATCGGCACGTGGCAGCCGAGCCAGGTTGCGTGCCGACTGCCGGTGGCGAATCCCCACTGCCCGGTCAGGCGATAGCCGCCCTCGACCGCGACGCAGCACCCGGCGCCCGGCACGTCCGGGCCCCAGGCGAGGATGCCGCGCGGCAGACCGAACATCTCGCGCGCGATCTCTGGGGCCAGATAAGGCGCGATCATCGAGCAGCCGGAATTCTGCCCGAGGCACCAGGCCGTGCTGCCGTCGGCCTGCGCCAGCAATTCGAGCACGGCCGTGTAGGTCAGCGGATCGAGCTCGGCGCCGCCGATCGAGCGCGGCAGCAGCATCTTGAAGATGCCGCGCTTGATCAGCGCCTCGACCACCGCCGGCGTCACCTCGCGCCCGCGCTCGATCTCGTCGCCGTCGGCGCGCAGCATCGGCTGGAGCTCGCGCGCGCCGTCGAGATAATCCTGCCGCAGCTTTTCCCGGCCCCGCGGCTCCAACGCATCCATCGGCATGTCGCCTCATGCAAATCCTCGCGTCATTCTGCCGGGATCATGCCCGCAGGGGAACAGGCGAGCGCGCATGGGCGCTGCGCACCCTGGCATCCGTTGCTGAGGTATCCTAATACCCCTATCGGAAGTGCCCTGATTTCATGGGGTTTTCTGCTTGACCGAGGCACTGCCTTTGCCTACACCGTGCGCCCCTGACGCCGGCTCCCGGCATAAACGGGCCGCAGAGATGAAAACCTATTCCGCCAAGGCTTCCGAGATCGACAAGAAGTGGCTGTTGATCGACGCCGACGGGCTGGTGCTCGGCCGCCTTGCCTCGCTGATCGCGCTGCGGCTGCGCGGCAAGCACAAGCCCAGTTACACCCCGCACATGGATTGCGGCGACCATATCGTTGTGGTCAACGCCGAGAAGGTGCAGCTAACCGGCAACAAGGCCGCCAACAGCATCTTCTACTGGCACACCGGCTATCCAGGCGGGATCAAGGGGCGCAGCAAGGGCGCGATCCTCTCCGGCAAGCACCCGGAGCGGGTGATCGAAAAGGCGGTCGAGCGGATGGTGCCGCGCGGGCCGCTTGGGCGTCGCGTTATGCGCAATTTGCGGGTCTACCCCGGACCCGAGCACCCGCATGCGGCGCAGAACCCGGAGCGGCTCGATATCGCCGCGATGAACCGCAAGAATGTGAGGGCGTGAGCATGGCCGACGACAACACGCCGGAGAGGGAACAGCCAGAGCAGCCCGCCGCTCGCCGGACCGGGCAGCGACGCGGTGCGCAGACATTCGAGGGCCTGGGGAGCCTGCGGCAGGCGATCGCCACCGCGCAGACGGCGCCGACCCCGGCAGCGCCGGCCGCGATGGCCCCCATTCCCCAAGACGTGCAGCCGCGCCGTGACGAGCTTGGCCGCTCCTACGCCACCGGCAAGCGCAAGAACGCGGTCGCTCGCGTTTGGATCAAGCCGGGCAACGGCAAGATCGAGGTCAACGGACGCGACAGCCCGATTTATTTCGCCCGACCGGTGCTGCGCATGCTGATCAGCCAGCCTTTTGTGGTGGCCGACCGGCTCGGCCAGTTCGACGTGTGGTGCACGGTCAAGGGCGGCGGCCTCTCGGGCCAGGCCGGCGCTGTGCGCCACGGCATCAGCAAGGCGCTGACCTTCTACGAGCCGGGGCTGCGCCCGGCGCTGAAGCATGGCGGCTTCCTGACCCGCGACAGCCGCGTCGTCGAGCGCAAGAAATACGGCCGCCACAAGGCCCGCCGCCGGCCGCAATACTCAAAGCGGTAAACACCGACAACCGACACACGAGAAAGAAGGGGCGGCCGGAGCCGCCCCTTTCCGTTTCAGACCAAGCCGTGAGGCTCAGGTCTCGTAGTTCGAGAAGCGCACGGTCGTGGCGCGGGCGCGATAGTCGGTCTTGACGTTGACCAGCGCCACCATGCCCTCATCGACCTTCTTCTGCGCGCGCTCCAGGGCCGGGCGGATCTCCTCGGGCTTCTCGACATACTCGCCATAGGCGCCGAGGCCCTGGGCCATGATGTCGTAGCGGGTGTAGCCGAGGTCGCGGCCGGGCTTGTTGCGCTGCGGGTCGGCGGTCCAGCCGCCGTTGAGGCTGATTACGCAGAGCAGCGGCAATTTGTGCCGCACCGCCGTGTCCAGCTCCATCGCGTTCTGCCCGAACGAGCCGTCGCCGTGCAGGCAGATCACCTGGTTGTTCGGCTTCGCCGTCTTGGCCCCGACCGCGAACGGCAGCCCAACGCCCATCGTGCCGAACGGCCCGGAATTGAGGCGATGGCCCGGGGTGAAGGTCGGGATCGACTGGCGGCCGTAATTCAGGATCTCCTGCCCGTCGACGCACAGGATCGCGTCGCGCTTCTGGAAGTTCTTGATCTCCTCGCACAGCCGCAGCGGGTGGATGTCGCCATCGGTCGGGTAGTTGCCGCCGGCCCGCGTGCGCTTCGCCTCTTCGCCGTCGGCGAGCTTCTGGCGCCAGCCCTGGAAGCGCTCGGCGGTCTTGCCGTCGACCGCATCGATCAGTTGCTGCAACACCGACTTGCAGTCGCCGACGATCGGGATGTCGACATTGCGCGCCGACATGCCGAGCTCCTCGGCATCGATCTCGATGCGGGCGATCTTGGCGTCCTTGTTGAAGCGCGGCGGCGCGGCATGGGCGATGACGTAGTTCATCCGCGTGCCGAGAACGATGATCAGGTCGGCCTCCTGGAACGCGGTCGAGCGCATCGTCAGATAGGAATACGGGTGATCGTCGGGCACCACGCCGCGGCCTTGCGGGGTCGTGTAGAACGGGATCCCGGCCTTCTCGACGAACTGGCGCATCTCGTCCCAGGCCTGCGACCACAGCACGCCGCTGCCTGAGCAGATGATCGGCTGCCGGGCCTGCTTGATCGCGTCGACCAGCGCGTTGATCGCCTTCGGCTCGGCATAGGGCCGCGGCTTCAGGATCGGCCGGCCCATATAGCTCCAGTCGACCTGGTCCTCCTCGGTCTTGGCGTAAAGCACATCGCCCGGGAAATCGAGATAGACCGGCCCGGGCTTGCCGAGCGTCGCCTTCTGAAAGGCGAAGTTCACCTGCTGCGGGATGCGCTTCAGATTGTGCACGCGGTCGGCGTATTTGACCTGCCCTTCGAGGCATTTGACCTGGTCGATCTCCTGGAACACCTGGCGGCCGAACTGGCTGACCGGGCTCGAGCCGCCGAGCGCGACGACCGGGCAGCAATCGATCAGCGCATTGGCGAGGCCGGTGCCGAAATTCAACGTCGCCGGCCCGCTCGCCGCCATGCATACGCCCGGCCCCTGCGTCACCCGCGAATAGGCCTGTGCCATGTAGGAAGCGCCCTGCTCGTGGCGGGTGTCGATCAGGCGGATGCCCTCCTTGATGCAGCACATCTCCGCATCGAGCATCGGCCCGCCCATGATGAAGAACAGGTCTTTGACGCCCTGCGCCTTCAGGCAGCGGGCGAGGATTTCATTGCCGCTGATTTCCGCCATTGAGGGTCTCCTCTCCTAGGCTTCCTGGGGGGGCAAAAACAAAAGGGCGGCGCGTTTCCGCGCCGCCCGGCTCACCTAACTCACCGCGTCGGCATTCCGCCTACCCGATCACCTTCTCGGAGCGCAGCGCGGCGATGTCGTTGCTGCTCAGATTGAGCCAACTGGCGAATACCTCCTCGGTGTGCTGGCCGAGCTTCGGCGACGGCTTCAGCTCGGGCGGCTTGCCGTCGAAGCGCACTGGCCAGGTCTCGCATTTCCAGTCGCCGTCCGGGTGCTTCATGACCTGCATGATGCCGCGCGCCTCGAAGCTGGGGTCGTTCTGCAGCTCAAGCGTGTCGTGCACCGCGCCGGCCGGAACCCCGGCGGCGCCGATGATCTGCATCGCCTCTTCCTTGGTGTGGTGCTTAGTCCACTCGGCGATGATCTCGTTGATCAACCCTTCGTGCTTGTTGCGCTCCTCGTTGGTGGCAAAGCGCGGGTCGCCGATCAGCTCCTCGCGCCCGATGACCTTGAGCAGCCGGTCCCAGTGCTCGGGGTTGGCGCGGCTGCAGAAGACGTAGACATAGTCGTTGTAGCCGAAGGGCTTGCACGGGTAGATGCCGCACGGCGCCGGGGCGCCCGAAGTCGACTGCGCGCCCATGCGCGGCGCCGCTTCCTTATTGCCTTTCTGCGCCATGACCGCGAACGAGGTGCGGATGTAATGCATGACCGAATCCTGCATCGCAAGCTGCAGGCGACGGCCCTTGCCGGTCGCTTTCTTCTCGTAGAGGGCGCCCAATACGCTGATCGCCATCAGCATGCCGGTGCCGGTGTCGCCGATCGTGCAGCCGGGCTTGGCCGGCGGCTCGCCGGGATAGCCGGTCACGCTCATAGTGCCGCCGGCCGCCTGCGCGATCATGTCGAAGGCGAGGCTCTTCTCGTATGGGCTGCCCTCGCCGAAGCCCTTGACCTGGCAATAGATAATGCCGGGGTTGATCTCCTTCAGCACATCATAGCCGAGGCCGAGGCGCTCAATCGTGCCGGGGGCGAGGTTCTCGGCGAAGACGTCGGCCTTCTTGACCAGCTCCTTCACGAGCTGAATGCCGCGCTCAGTCTTCAGATCGACGGTCGCCGACTTCTTGTTGGCGTTGAGGATCTTGAAATAGAACGAATCGCTGGCCTTCGCATCGGTACTTGCGATCCTACGGCCGGGATCGCCGCGGCTCGGGTTCTCGATCTTGACCACTTCCGCGCCGAGCCAGGCCAGGGCTTCGGTGCAGGTCGGGCCCGCCTCGAATTGGGTGAGATCGACAACCCGAACGCCTTTCAGGCAACCCAGGGGCGCGTAGTTTCCACTCATTCGCTGCGTCTCCTCCAAGGCGGCATCTCGCCGTATCCTGGAGCCAAGATAGCGCAGATCGTCGCAGCACGGGAATCGCTGTTTTCCTCGAACATCCCTGCCCTGCGCTCGGTGACTGGGAGAGGCGCGGGCTGTGCGCGTACTCGGGGTTCCGGTTGAGCGCGTCTATTACCAAGGGTTGTTGGGGTATGGGCCGAAACGGCGATAGCCGTATGGGGTTCCGTATCCCGCCGGCGGCGGGCCCCATTGCTCCGGCGGCGGAGCATTGTGCGGCAGGTAGGCCTGTACCCCATCGCCGTAATAGGAGGAGGGCTGCCCGTAGGTGGGGTAGGACGCATCGCGGCCGTACGCGGGCACGGCGGACGACCCTGCCGCCTCCCGACCATAGGAATAACCCGCCGCGCCGCGATCGTAGGAGGCGCTGGTGGCCTCGCGGTTGTAGTCGGGGCGCGTCTGTTGGCGCGCAATACCCGATCTGTCTGCGATCAGAACCGGCACGCCGTTTCGTCCGTCGGCGGCACGCTGGACGAGGTCCCAATCGACCGAGCCGGCATAGCTGCCGGCCGCGGTCCGCACCACGGCCTCCGCCCCGTCCGCCGGATCGGCGGGAGCCGGGTGATCGATCTCAATCGCTTCGACCTGCGTCCGGCTCGGAAAGGCCTCGACATAGAGCCCGCCATCGGCGCTCCAGCCGGCGGTGACGGGCTGCCTGACCGTGCGCACCGGGATCCCGACCGAGACTTCGTTGAACAGCCTCTCGACATCCGCGGGATACATTCTGATGCAGCCGTGGCTGACGTTACGCCCGACCCCGTCCGGCTTGTTGGTGCCGTGGATCAGGTAGTTCTTCCAGCCGAGATGCATCGCATAGTCGCCGAGCGGATTGTCCGGGCCGGGCGGGATCATCGGCGGCAGCTCGGGCCGCTCCGCCCGGATCGAGGGCGGCGGATACCAGGTCGGGTTGGGCTCTTTCCACATCACGCTGGTAGCGCCGAGCGGCGTGCTGGCGCTGATCACCCCGAGCCCGAGCGGATAGGTCTCCACCCGGTCGCCGCCGGGCGGGAAATAATACAGCCGCCACTGCGCCAGGTTGACGACGATCCCCCGATGGGGCACATCGGGTAGCACGTACAGGGCGGGAATGATCAGCCGGCGGCCGACCGCCGGCGAAAACTGGTCGACCCCCGGGTTTGCCGCCGCGAGGGCGGTATAACCGAGGTCGAATTTTCGCGCGATGTCGTTAAGTCCGTCGCCCGGCTGGACGACATACTCGCCGATTTCGCCGACCACCTTCTGCCCGGGCGCGAGCGCATATTCGGCAGCTGCCGCCGGGCCCGCCGCCAGCGCGGCGACCAGCACGACCGCAGCGGCGCACCTGTAGCACCAGCAGCGCGCAGACCTTGAACGGCGCTCTCGGCGTTGCGACAGCGCATCAATCATTGTCCTACCCCAGAAATCGCGGTCCCGGCGCGCCCTGGCGCGCCGGAACGCCGCTCGCTATTTCACCAGGCTGCGCTGGTACATCTCGCTGGAGCGGGCCAACGCTTGCTGCGCAGTGGCCAAGGCCTGATTGGCCGTCGCCTGCGCCTGCGCGGCGACCGCGCACGCATCGCATGCGAGGGGCGGTGGCGGCGGTGGCGGTACGGCGCAAGCGCCGAGCGCCAATGCCGGGGCGCAGACCACGAGTGCGCGCGCCAGTGTGACTGAGCCCTTCCCCATAAGTTTGGTCATTTTACCTGTTTCCCTCACATCCGAGTGTCGCTGCCGGCGTCATTACCGAAACGGCGAATAGATACAGCCTCGATATCGCGTTGCGATCAACCCCTTATGGTGGAAAAGGTTCCCCCTGAATGCCAAAAAAGCGAAAAGTTGGGACCGGACGCGGTCTTCACCATCAGTCGGAACCGCGTCCGACCGCGATGCTTTCGCGCGAGAGCGCGGCCGGCGCCGGCCGCTCGAGGTCCGCAAGATTGCGGCCGCGAGTCTCGGGTAGCAGCATCAGCATCACGATCATCAGCCCGGAGGCGAAGGCGCTGAAAACGGCGATCGTGGCGCCGAGCGGCAACCCTTCGCTGACATAACCGACCAGAGTCGGAAACAAGGAGCCGATCGCCCGCCCGGCGTTGTAGCAAAAACCCTGGGCCGTCCCGCGCACCTCGGTCGGAAACAGCTCGGTCATGAACGGGCCCATCGGCGGGAACTTCATCAGGAACACCATGAACAGCGGCACCCCGGCAAAGAGCAGCGCCGTATCGCCCATCGGGATGAACATGAAGAGCAGGATGAACACGAAAGAGCCGATCGCCGACAACAGAAAGGTCTGCTTGCGCCCGATCGCGTCGCTGAGATAGGAGCCGAGCAGAAACCCGAACAGCGCCCCCAAAATCTGCACCAAAAGGAACCCGCCGGTGCTGGTCGCCGACAGGTGGCGCACCGTGCGCAGATAGGTCGGCATCCAGATGCCGAGGGCGTAGCCGCCGCCCTGAGCCCCGGCGACCATCAGCGAGACCTTGATCGTCGTTGCCAGATGCGGGCCGCGAAACGCCGAGAACAGGTGCGACAGGCCGACAGCGCCGCGCTCGCTGCGTTTCGCCTGGTAAATTTCCGGCTCGTCGATGTGCCGGCGAATCCAGAATACGAAAAACGCCGGCAGCAGGCCGATCCCGAACAGAACGCGCCAGGCGAGCGCCTCGGGCAACAGCCAATACACAGCGATGTAGACAAGCGCCGAGGCGCCCCAGCCGACCGCCCAGCCGGTTTGCACGATGCCGACGCCGCGGCCGCGATACTTGTCGCGGATGACCTCGCCCATCAAGACGGCGCCGGCGGCCCATTCGCCGCCGAAGCCGAACCCGTGCAAGGCGCGCAGGATGAACAACTGCTCGAAGTTCTGGGCAAAGGCGCAGAGGAAGGTGAAGACCGAATACCACAGTATCGTGATCTGCAGCATCCGGACCCGGCCGTACCGATCGGCCAAGGTGCCGCTGAACCAGCCGCCGAACGAGGAGATCAGCAAGGTCACGGTGCCGATCAGCCCGGCTTCGCCGCGCGACAGCCCCCACAGCCCGATCACCGTCGGGATCAC
>Ga0070766_10001294_pt1 | contig 12120 bp, 10 predicted proteins | sample HubBroMetageWFT6_FD_69782 | JGI IMG/M metagenome (GOLD analysis project Ga0070766, IMG submission 69782) | Warmed and freeze-thawed soil microbial communities from the Hubbard Brook experimental Forest, New Hampshire - Hubbard Brook CCASE Soil... | ecosystem: Environmental > Terrestrial > Soil... | reverse complement strand
CAATCGTTGGATGTGCCCATAGAAAGCCAAAAATCTGCCGCGACGCCTAAACCGGGAAAGCCGGTCCTCTCGCCGACCGAGTGACTGCTGAAGTTTTGTTGAACTGGAGAAAGAGACATGAGCCGAAAGGATAGAGCAACGTCACGCGGTAAACTCGCGTTCTCACTCGGGGCAGCCGCGATGGTTGCGATAGCGATGCTCGCAACAGAGGCGAACGCTCACGCTGCTGAAGAGGAGCTCCCGCAGCTGTCAGGGGTCATCGAGCCGCTGAGGCCTGGGGTAACGGAAAGCCAACTGTTCGGTGAACTTGCCGCGCATAACGAGCAACGCAGGATGGCCCTGCACGACTATAGCGTCCAACGGACTTATCAGGTCATTGATCTCAAAGGCAAGGTGCATGCCGAGGAGGTCGGACGCATGGAGTTTCTCGCTCCCGGCCAAAAGACTTTTACAGTCACTTCCGAGTCTGGCTCGGGATTGGTCCGACATATGGCGCTGAATCCGCTGATTAATAGCGAGATCGAGACGGCAGCCGGAAAAGAGCACCATGACAGCGCCATTTCGGCTGACAATTATTTTTTGAATTTGTTGGGCGAACAACAGGTTGGCCCATATCGTTGCTTCGTCGCCAAGGCGGTGCCCAAGCGGAAAGACAAATACTTGTTTGAAGGTAAGCTTTGGATCGACGTACAGGACTACTCCGTCGTACGGATAGAGGGCCATCCCGCGAAAAAACTCTCCTTCTGGATCGAGCGTGCCGACTTCGTGCGGCAGTACCAGAAAATTGATCGATTCTGGCTTCCGCAGAAGGACGAGACACTGGTTCAGGTACGGCTGTACGGGAAGAAGGTTCTGACCATCGATCACCGGGACTACGTCGTGAATGCAGGTCAGAGCAAGGACGCGCGGGCAATCATTCCAGAAGCCGCCATCGCTTTGACTTCGTCGCACTGACGCGAAACATCCCGCGGCGTCCGGTAACATCGCACTTGCCCAGCGTTCGCTTTCTGCCCGGAGCACGGCACGTCCGTTCCGGCAGCGCGGCCCCGCGCCATTCTCTTTCTCTTTCTCTTTCTCTTTCTCTTTCTCTTTCTCATGACAATCGCGTGACTGTCACCAGGTTTCGACGTGTCAAGTCGAGCGAACTCCGGTGACATCTCACTATCCGTCGGGAGTTGTCTTCGAATTGACTGCAACTGTCGTTTTCTCAATGCTTTGAAACAAATCGCGTGAGACGCCCTTGGTTTGGACAGCACATTGCAATTTAGCTGACCAGGGGGAGCGGCCATGCGGACGTTGATTGGGATTGCTTTGGCGATCCTGCTGTTGCCGGGCCCTGGTTTTGCTCAAGGCAGCTCCCCCGCACCTGGATCAATCAGAGGGGATGTGTTCACGAAGGGCACGAACGGAGAACCTGCCGTTTTGCCTGGGGCACGCATCGTCCTTCGCGGGCCGATAACTAAGGAGACCGAGTCGGACACACAGGGAGCATTCGCTATCGATGGCCTTCCCGCCGGAACTTACCAGATCGAAGCGAATGCTCCCGGGTTAAGTGGCGGACTTGCGGTGGAGGTGACTTCGGGCACGTCCTCGACTGTTCCTGTGGAAATGAACGTGACAACGGTCAGCAACACGGTAAACGTAACCGCAACCGAAGATTTTATAGCGGACGAGTCTGCTCAGCACAACACCATCGGTCCATCGGTCGTCGAAAAAGCACCGAATCAAGACGAGAAAATCGACAGTCTGCTTCCGCTCGTCCCGGGAGTGGTCCGGGGGCCGGACGGCCGGATCAATATGAAAGGCGCCCAGGCTACGCAGGCAGGCTGGCTGGTGAATTCAACGAATGTCACCGATCCGGCGACTGGCGGCCAAGCCATCAGCTTGCCGATCGATGTGGTCTCATCGGTTCAGGTTATTTCGAACCCGTATGACCCCGAATATGGAAGGTTCACCGGCGCAATCTCCAGCGTCGAAACCCGCACCAGCAACTTCGACAAATTTCACTTCTCCATACAAAATCTTGTTCCGCGCGCCCGCGACCGGAATGGGCACATTGTGGGCATTGGAGCTTTCACGCCCCGCACCACCATCACCGGACCGCTGATCAAAGACCGGCTCGCGTTCACCCAGTCTCTGGAATACCGCTTCGTCCGAACGCCGGTCGAAAGTTTGCCGCCGCTGCAACGTGACACAACACTCGAGAGCTTTGATTCTTTCAGCCAATTCGATTTGAAGATTAGTGACAAACAGACCGCGACTCTGGCGGTTGCTGTCTTTCCACAGAAGTTTGAATACCTTGGGCTCAATACGTTCAACCCACAGCCATCGACCGAAAACTTGCACCAGCGTGGCGATCAGATTTCCGCGGAAGACAGCTACGTTGCGAAGTCGGGCGCATTGCTTTCCTCGCGGTTCGCCTATGAAGAGTTTGACGCAGATACATCTCCCAACAGTCAAACTCCGTATCAGATGCTGGTCGAAACCACAGAAGGTGGCTTCTTTAATCAGCAAAATCGAGATACGCGCCGAGTCGAATGGCAGGAGATCTACCAGTTCAGCCCAAAGCATTTTCTGGGCGACCACGAACTGAAGGTTGGCATTGACTTCTCTCACAGTTCGTACGATGGACGTCAGCAGTTCCTCCCGGTCTCGATCGTCGGTACGACAGGTTCAACCCTCGAACAAATCGACTTCGGCGCGCCCGCCACGTTCTTTGTCCACCAAAATGAGGTCGCCTGGTTTGGTGGAGATCAATGGACGGTTGGGCCGCGTCTCACCCTGGATTTCGGCCTGCGCTTCGACAACGACTCCATTACCAGTTCCACACATGCCGCCCCGCGCGCCAGCTTGACGCTTGCCTTAACAAGTGATCGCAGAACTCTGCTAAAAGCTGGCGCGGGATTGTTTTACGACCGGGTGCCGTTGAATGCCCCAGCCTTCCCCAACTTTCCAGATCGCACGGTCCTCACTTTTGATCCAGCGGGTAATGTGACTTCTTCGGTTCCGTACTCGAACGTCATCAGCGGCGGACTAAAAAACCCGCGAAGTGAGACCTGGAATGTTGAAGTGGACCGCCAGGTACGAGAGAACCTGCTGGTCCGGGTGGCTTATCAACAGCGAAACACAATGGATGACTTGGTCGTCAATCCCGAAACAACGGCCGGGGACAGCTTGCTGTCGTTGGCCAACTCTGGGAGGGATTTTTATCGCGAGTTTCAGCTTACTGGCCAATACAAGATCCACCGACAAACTCTGAATGCCTCCTACGTGCGGTCGAAGGCGACTGGCGATCTGAACGACTTCAACCAGTTCTTCGGAAACGACCCTCAGCCCGTGATCCAGCCGAACGCTCGCGGTCCGCTGGCCTTCGATGCGCCCAACCGCTTCCTGACATGGGGAGAGCTCAACGCGCCCTGGAAGTTGATGCTCATGCCCGTCCTCGATATTCACACCGGATTTCCGTATTCCGTGGTGAACGAAAGCCGTGATTTCGTCGGCCCGCGAAACGATGAGCGATTCCCACGCTTTGATTCGTTCGATCTCCAGGTGCTGAGGAGCTTCGGGCTGCGTTTTCACGGCAAGGAGCGCAACGTCAAGTTGGGGTTTGGCGTGTTCAACCTGTTCAATCACGCCAATCCGCGGGACGTTCAAAACGATTTAGACAGCGACCGCTATGGGGAATTTTTTAACAGTGCAATTCGCACTTTCCGAGGGAAGTTGGTTTTCGGATTTTAGTGGCCGGCACAGTTGTTGCGGCTTCGGTGGGAAGGTATTTATGAAAAAAGTAAACCAGTGTCTCATTCTCGCTGCCGGTAACGGGACGCGAATCAGGACGATCTCCGGCGGTCTTCCTAAACCTTTGGTTGACTTTCGCGGCAAACCCATCATCGAGCACATCATTCAACGCGCGCACCGGGCCGGCATCGAGAGGTTCGTGATTGTCGTCGGATATCGCTCGGATTTGATCCGCAACTGGTTTGAAGGCCGATCGCTCGGAGTATCTGTGACCTTTGTGGAGAATCCGGACTACCACAAAGCTAACGGCGTCTCCGCGCTAAAAGCGAGAAACGCAATCCACGAGAATTTCTTGCTGCTGATGGCGGATCATCTCTTTGAGCCGGAAACAGCAAAGACACTGATACAGCAGCCACTTGCATCCGACGAAGTGATTCTCGCAGTAGATCCCAACATCGATCGCATTTTTGACCTGGACGATGCGACGAAAGTTCTCCGGAACGGCGACCGGATTTTGGATATCGGCAAAGAGATCGCGCATTACGACGCATTAGATACGGGAATGTTTCTTTGTAGCCCGGCCTTGTTCGACCGGCTCGAACTCGCAATCAAAGACGGGAACTGTTCTCTTTCCGACGGCATGCGGCAACTGATTGCGGAAGGGCGATTGCGCGCTCTTGAGATTGGCGAGGGACGATGGCAGGACCTGGACACACCGGAGGCATTCGCGCACGCCGAAGCCGTGTTTGATTCGAAGGAGCGCGTAGAAACCGAAGCCGTTGTCAATCACCACCGGGAAGCGGACGTATGGGCAAGTTTGGTCGACGCGACATACTGATTGCTGGAGTTGCGGCGTTAGCGGCCACCCCATTGCCGGCCGTAGCCATTGCGAGATCAATAACGGATTCACTATCGCTGAATAACACAGAAGGGGGCAATTCCATGGCAACGATCACGACAAAAGACGGCACAACGATCTTCTACAAAGACTGGGGCCCGAAGGACGCCCAGCCCATTGTGTTTCACCACGGCTGGCCTCTGTCATCGGACGACTGGGACGCGCAGATGCTGTTCTTCCTTGCCAACGGCTATCGCGTCGTGGCGCACGACAGGCGGGGTCACGGTCGCTCTTCGCAGGCGGGCACTGGCCACGACATGGACCATTATGCGTCCGACGCCTCGGCCGTGGCCGAGCATCTCGACCTGAGGAATGCGATCCATATCGGCCATTCGACGGGTGGTGGCGAGGTGGCGCGCTATGTCGCGAAGTACGGCGAGCCTCAGGGCCGCGTGGCCAAGGCCGTGCTGATCGCCGCGGTTCCCCCGCTCATGCTCAAGACCGACAAGAACCCGGACGGCACTCCGATCGAAGTGTTTGACAGCTTCCGCAAGGCGCTGGCAGCGAACCGGCCGCAGTTCTTCCTCGATGTCCCTTCGGGTCCGTTTTATGGCTTCAATAGACCCGGCGCGAAGGCCTCGCAGGGAATCATCCAGAATTGGTGGCGTCAGGGGATGATGGGCAGCGCACTCGCTCACTACGAAGGCATCAAGGCTTTCTCCGAGACCGACCAAACGGGCGATCTGAAAGCGATCACGGTGCCGACTCTCGTACTGCAGGGTGACGATGACCAAGTCGTACCCTACAAAGACGCTTCAGTGCAGCAGGCCAAGCTGCTGGAGCATGGCACGCTCAAGATTTATGCGGGCTTCCCGCACGGCATGATGACCACTCATGCCGACGTGATCAATGCGGACATCCTTGCCTTCATCAAAGGGGCGGCTGTCAAGGCCGCATGATGCTTGACTGCCGCCGGTGCGGTTTATTTTTGTGAGGCAGAGAGCAGCGTGTGCGCCGTCAGGAAAGAAACTCCGTTGTTTTAGAGAAGAGAGAGGAGAACGGTAATGCTCGTGTCTAGGTCTTGGTTCGCAAGAGCGCGACTCCCTCTCCGCGTGCTCGGAGCCATGCTTGGCATTCTGCTCTTCACCCATCTGATCCACCGGGTCGGTCCCGCCAAGCTCCTCGCAAGCATGGTCGCTTTGGGTTGGGGACTGGCGTTGGTAATCGCCTGGGGTGGAATCGCCCACATTATTAAGACCTGGGCTTGGCGGCTTACCCTGGTCGATGGGAAGTATCAGGTATCGTTCGCGCGCATGCTTGGGTTGCGGCTCAGCTCTGAGGCGGTCGGGCAGTTTGGCGGCCTCGCACAGTTGTTCGGCGAAGGTCTGCGCGTGTCGCTGCTCGGCCCGACAATCCCACTCAGACACAGCATTGCTTCCGTGACGATTGACCGCGCGCTCTTCGTCGTCAGCGCTGCGGTCGTGACCTTACTCGGGCTCTCGGCCGCCCTAATCGTGTTGCCCCTGCCTCATGAGCTCATTCCTTATGCGATTGTCTTTGCCTGCCTTCTTCTGGGCTTTGTTCTGCTAAGCGCGATTGCCATCAGACAACGCTGGCCGCTGTTTTCGCGAACCGGTGAGTTCTTAGGTCGGATTCGCTATCTGAAGCCGTTCATCGAGCGTAAGCGCATGCTGATTCACTCGGTCGAGGAAACTCTTCTCGACTTCTATCACCGTACGCGCAAAGCGTTTTGGGCAAGCCTCCTGCTGAACTTCGCATGGCACGCCGCCGCGATCGTCGAAGTCTATCTGATTGTGTGGCTCATGCGCACCAAACTCACCTTGTTCGGCGCACTCGCAATTGAGGCCTTGACCAAGTTGGTGAACATTGCCGGCACATTCAATCCGGGGAATATCGGAACTTATGAGGGCGGGAACATACTTATTACGAAAATGTTCGGCCTCACCGCCGCTGCAGGTTTGACGCTGGCTTTTGCCCGTCGACTGCGCGCTCTCTTCTGGGCTAGTGTGGGTATTGTCTGCCTGATCAGCTTGTCGAACCGTACCAAGCGGCAAAAGGACAAGGAAACGAACGAGGACATTATGCCAGTTGCACCCGAACAGATTTCTTCAGAAGAACTTCAGAGTACTTCCGCATCGCAGCCCCGCCCCTCTCACCTGGCGGTTGTACTTGCCAACCATCCCAGCTTCGGCTCTCCGCTGCCCCAAGTCGGCTCCCTACCAATTTTGCTTCGAAGCATACTGGGGGCAGCCAAAGCCGGCGCGGCGCGAATCGTAGTTGTTATTGATCGTGTGAAGGGTCTGCCGGTAAGGCAAGAACTGCTGATGACCGGGCGTCTGCCCAATCACGTCGAGTGGTGTGGAGTGACGTCGGGGGAGGATTCCGTCCCCTCCCTGATCGGGCAGCTCGCTTCCGAGATTGATGGACATCTCGTTCTGATCGCCGGCGACAGGGTCTACCACCCTTCATTGCATCAGCGAGTCGCTGAATGGGACGGGACAGAGGATGCTCTAACACTTGTGAGCGGGGGCGAAATGGTCGGCACCGGTTCGCTGAAACGAAAGGCGTCGAGCGACCTTGCACGCCATTCCCCCAAAGTTGTCGGCTCTCCCGAGGATATCCTGTCCGAGCCGAGCATGGCTCATTGCCTGGAATCCGAAGAAGTAACCGGGGACAAATGGCAGCGGGTTCGGAACGAGCAGCAACGTCAATTGGCTGAACGGAAGTTAGACAGCTGGCTATGCAAGCCCACCGACGGGATTTTTGCCAGAGCGAACCGCCGAATTTCCATACCGATCAGCCGCCGGATCATTCCGTTTCCTATCACACCCAACATGGTCAGCCTATTTACCCTTGGCGTGAGCTTCGCCGCGGGCGTGTTCCTCGCCCTCGGAGGTTATTGGAATATGTTGACAGGGGCAGTCCTGTCTTGGTTCTCGAGCGTGCTCGATGGATGCGACGGTGAAGTTGCCCGCCTGAAAATGCAGGAATCCGCTTTCGGGTGCTGGCTGGAGACGATTTGCGACAATCTTTATTACCTGTTCATCTTGGGTGGCTTGACAATTGGGCTGGTGAGAAGTTCAGGCAATCGGAGCTATCTGGTATGGGGAGGTCTCTTGGTTTTCGGCGCGACGGTGAGTTTTCTCATGACAGGGCTCCAACGTCATCAGATGACCAGCGGACGGCCTGAACAGTATCTGCGCGAGTGGCACAAGAAAGCGGATAGCCGGAGTTCAAATCCTCTCCTGTATCTCGGGCGGCATACGGAATTCATAATCCGGCGCTGCTTCTTGCCTTACGTCATCCTGTTTTTTGCCCTTTTCGGCGTCATGAACTGGTTTTTGATTGGCGCGACGGTGGGTGCGAACATCGTTTGGATCGTCACTCTCTATTCCTATCTGACTTTCACTCAGTCCCAGACGACAGCGCTACAAAGCTCCACCTCTCTCAGTTAGGGGGAGCCCAAATGCGTGTCCGCCGCTCGCCCTAACGGCTACAGTGTAGACATGGAAATGCCCGACATCGTAACCGGTAACTTCGCGCCACCGCGGCGGGTCGTTTCGGCTCCGAAATCGCTACGGATTGTGGATTGGAACATTGAAAGAGGCCAGCAGCTGCAAGCTGTCATGGACTTCCTCGGCGGCGTGAATGCTGACATCTTGATGCTGCAGGAGGTGGACCTCAATGCGCGACGCACGCACCGCCTGAATATTGCCGAGACGATCGCTCGCACGCTGGAAATGAACTATGTGTTCGGCCGCGAGTTTCAGGAGTTAGTCCAGGGATCCAAAGACTCTCCAGCGTACCACGGCCAGGCGACGCTCTCGAAGTGGCCCATTTCGAAACCACGCCTTATCCGCTTCTCTCGACAGTCACACTTCTGGCAGCCCCGCTGGTTTCTGCCGAAGATCGAGCCCTTTCAGGAGCGACTCGGAGGAAGAATCGCGTTGGTAGCGCAGATCGACGTTGCGGGCAGAAAATTCGTGACTTACAACCTTCATCTGGAGAGCCGCGGAAGTGAAGAAATACGCGTTTCACAGTTGGGGGAGGCGTTGGCGGACGCGACTTGCCACGACGCTGAATGTCCGGTGATCGTGGCAGGCGACCTCAATACGGATGCGTCGAAAGCGGCAGTGGCGCCGCAACTTGCGGGAGCTGGGTTTCAAGATGCAGTGGCCTCCCCTCGCACCCCTACCACTCCAGCACGCGGGCTGTTTGAAGGCCGTCGCCCGATTGATTGGGCTTTCATTCGTGGACCACTACGGGCGGGTTCTGGCCAAGTGCACGGTAATGTCAAAGCGTCGGACCACTACCCGATCTCCTTCCTCCTGACCGCATAGGCCGTCTCCAAGGCCGTTACCAGTTCAGGTCGGCAACGGGCGAGGTTGGGAGGAAGGTTCCGGCCGGGTGTTGTGCGGCTCAGACCCGCGCGGTGGGGGAGTTGAAGAAGTCGCGCCGGAACCGGGGAGCTATCCACGGCGGCTTCCATGGCGGCGAGGCAGATGTCCTCGGGAATTACGCTTTGCCTTTGCATCTTGACTGCGATTCCTCGATCTGCCCTTCGCGGCTTCCAAAGGCTAAGAGAGACTGTGATGCGAAGCATCCGGAACCGAGCGCGAGGAATGCAGCGTTTCCCCGATCTTGGAGGCGGCAGTGCAGCAGGTCGGCGTCTAAAGGCAACCGCATGGTTGACACTTGGATTATGCCGCGCAAGAGACCGCGTCACGATTGACCAGTAGCTCGAATAGGGTGCCAAGGGCCCCCGGTCCCCTAGAGCTGCGATAGAACACCCGCAACTCAGCAGCTTGCTCTACAGCCAGCCTCTTCACTATCGAAAACGACGTGCGATTTATCGGGCTTGGATTGCGCCAGACGATTTTCATGGAAGGCTACCTTGCCTTTAAGAAGAGCAGTACCTGCAGAGCTCGTTCTTCGAATTGTCAATACGGTGACACTTTGCCAGGCAGTCATCACTTGGTGATCTCCGTCTGACGTTGACAGTGGCGTAAGCCAAGTTCACGCATCGACACCCGTCTCCTCTGCACTCGAACTTCCATTCGATCTTTTGCAGCACGGAAGTCGAAGCGGATGCTTCGTTCAAACTAGCTTTGTGCCGAAAACGGCAGCGCAATATTTCCCGGGAGCGGGGAGCGTTCTTGCCAGCAAAGCATTTGGAGACTCAGTTGCTCTTACGTTGGAATCCGAAGCGAGGGGCCGCCGCTCCTGTCCACCCAGGGCGCCCTCCCCAAAATGCGCCTGCGGCCCCGCGCTTAAGGTTCTGTGCATTCGGCGGTGAACAACCGCCGCAAAAAAGGGAGAGACACTATGGCTTCGTATATCGTAGTTAGAAACACTAACATCCGCTTGATCTCGGCTCTACGTAACCTGGTCTGTCCGCTCTGCGGAGCAAGCATGCTGGGGTTTCGATGTCTCGGTCGCTGTCGCAGCAACTGGCGTCAGGAGTGGGAGCGGGCAATGTGCGCTGGATCAAAGAGTCGAGGACCACGATTTGGGAGATCGCGCGCAAAGCATCGAGTGTAGAGAAAACGGCTCGCGCCGATGGGACTTTCGGATCTCGTCATCGACGGGTTTCGTCCCCACATGGCCTTTAGCCATCTCCGTCTGCGTGGGATGATGTGATGACACCTGACTCGACGTTCTCGCCCACGACTATCCTGCTCTCCCATTCTCGACCGGGGCGCGATGTCCGAGTTTACTCGCTTTGCATCGACCGCCTTGTATTCGAACGACGCCGTGAGCGACGCATCTGTGTCAAGAGTGTTAACGCTTGTCGATGAGTGACGCAGCGTCCTACTTCGTGGACTTCGCTCAGGCTTTCGCCGGCACTCGCCGCAACGCAAGAACGGTCGACCGTGGGTGCATTTGGCCGAACGACTCCGATAACTCACGAGTGTGAGCACTGCTCTGGCGCAAGTAGAGGCTCGGCGTGGACGACGAATCGTTTCGGAGCCGGACCGATGTAAGAAAACGGATAACAAGTGATGAGCGTAAGTTCGTTCTTGTTGTGAAATCTCAACGCGTTCCCATCGCGAGGATCAACGACCTCGAACGAGCGTACTTGGTAATCATAAGTACGGGCAGTCGTCGCGACCGACACTTTATCGCAAACTTCTATCTTCCGGAGTGGGCGAAAGAAAGTGTCACGGTGGCCCGCGATCGCCACATTTCCCGGTTGCCCCGGCAAGGGCGTGCCTGGAACATGTCCGAGACCGATGCGAAGAGTTTGAGACCCGACCCCCTCCAGAATAACTGACGAAATATCGAGCCTGGGAATCTCCAGACGTCCGACAAGCTGGCGCCCAGACCGGGCAGGAGCCTTATGTACATCCGCGGTTGAATAATTTAAAGGGGCCGTGACACCAACGCGGGTCCTTGATTCCTCAAATGACTGCGCCAACCGCCTTTGCGTGAGTGATGCATCGATACTCGTAAATACGTAATACCCCAGAGCGCAGCATCCTGCGGTCCAGAGCGCGCGCTCCAGCCAAGCCAAGGTGCAGCGAAGATGAATTTGTCTCGAGGTCATCAGATGGCAAAGATTTACATCTGGCGCATTGGTTGATGCGCCAGATGTAAGAAGGCAGAACTATCTGGAGTTCAGTGCCAAACGGCGAACCCCGAAAGCTCCGGCCAGGAGAAGGATCCCGGCCATCGCGATCGAGGGCATTGCACTTGCGGTCTGCGGTAACTCCTCAGTGTCTACCACTGTGACTTGTGCAATTTCCATTGACTGCTGAGGATCATCTGGCACCGTAACCGCGGGAGGAGCTACAGACTCCACGGTCGCAGTTTTCAATGAGGCGGCGTCCGTTGCGTCTTGACGCACTGAAAGCACCGGCTGCTGATTTGCCTGTGCCAACTCTGTCGCCCTCTGCTTCGGGTAGACAAATTCCACACCGAAGTTATCCCCGGGATAGAACCATGCTCTGAGCGCCTCCGGTTGCCCGGCGGGGCGCTCATCGAAACTGACGATGGTTTTATCCGGTGTCTTTTCGCGATAGTCCGCGACTGCCAGAATGGTGGTGATCAACCTCGTCTCGTCTTCGTTCCATATCTGCACCATTGTGCGGTCGCTACTGTCGGGCAGCTTGAAAACGTAGGTGCCGGGTGAAAGCGTGGCCCCAGGAACCTGAACCGGTTCGTTGAAAGTCAGCGTTGTCTTCTTGTCCCACTCATCAGCCCTCGCCTTACGAACGATCACAGCACCGAACAGACAGAGTGCGATAAGAACGGCGAAGCTAGTTAATTTAGAAAATCTCATCTTTACAGTTCTCCTTTGAGCGTTGTGCTCGCAATGCCGAGCGGCAGGTGAATCAACCCGAGTTGTCGGTACTGGCGCCAAGAAGTAAAAGCTCAAGCCCATGCCAATCGTCTGCGTCGATGCATCGCATGCATCGCATGCAACGTTTCTAGAAGCACGTAACGTACCATCTCGCCGAGCGCGTGCCCCGAGGCTAGAGTCGGACGATGTTGACGTGTCAAATTGATGTCACGCATCGCTA
>Ga0070766_10001293_pt1 | contig 12121 bp, 11 predicted proteins | sample HubBroMetageWFT6_FD_69782 | JGI IMG/M metagenome (GOLD analysis project Ga0070766, IMG submission 69782) | Warmed and freeze-thawed soil microbial communities from the Hubbard Brook experimental Forest, New Hampshire - Hubbard Brook CCASE Soil... | ecosystem: Environmental > Terrestrial > Soil... | reverse complement strand
TAAAATTCCAAGGCGGAGAAGCAGCCATCACGGACGAATATCAGGCGCAGATACTCGTGCAACAAGCGGAAGCACAGGTCATTAATTTGCAGCAGTCGATCGAGCAAACTGAAAACCAGATCAGTATTCTGCTCGGCCGCAATCCAGGTCCGGTGACGCGCGGGCTCAGCTTGACGGTGCAACCCCACACCCCTGAAGTTCCCACCGGACTCCCTTCGGCGATCCTTGAGCGTCGTCCGGATGTACGGCAGGCCGAAGAATCGCTGGTCGCCGCCAACGCAAACGTAGGAGTCGCAAGGGCTGCCTTCTTTCCTCAGATTTCACTAACTGGAGCGTTTGGTGTGCAAAGTGGGTCACTGACAAGCTTTCTCTCTGGACCGACAACGGGCGCCTGGGCCCTTGCAGGACAAGCTGCCCAACCCATTTTTCAGGGAGGCCGCATCACGTCTAACTATCGGTTGGCTTGGGCTCAGCGTGATCAAGCCGAATTGGTTTACAAGCAGACCGTGCAGCAGGCGTTCGAAGACGTCTCTAATGCTTTGGTCGGTTACACGCAATCGCGGCAATTCCGAACGAAGCTCCAGGAACAGACAGCTACTTATAAGGAAGCCGCCCGCCTGGCCAATGTTCGCTTTGAGGGTGGATACACCAGTTTTCTTGAGGTACTGGTTACGCAGCAACAATACTTTACTTCTGAACTTAGCCTGGCGCAGGCGTGGTTTACGGAATTGAATAACTACACACAGCTATATCAATCACTCGGCGGTGGCTGGCAGCAGTAGTGGCTATTATCCAGTCGACGTACGACGCATCTTGCTTCTCGACCCGCAACCACAAAGTGAACCGACTCAGGGACGCACTTCTCTGGACAATTGCCCTTACTCCGAGCGAAAAGTGAGTAGTCGCGAGGATCGCTAGTATTTCTGATAGTAGTCGAGAATCCCGACTAGCGCCTACTCTGCGGTTGTCGAGTCCTTGCAACTCACGAGAAATCGCCTTTGCCAGGAGCATGGCCGCATGAACGAAACACTGCCCATCATTTACTTGGCCAGGCACGGAGAAACCGCATGGAGCCTCAGCGGCCAACATACGGGACTCACTGATCTTCCCTTGACCAAGCACGGGGAACAGAACGCTCGCGGCCTGGCAACACGACTCGAAGGATTGAAGTTCGTAAAGGTATTTAGCAGCTCCCTGCAGCGTGCTGTCCGGACTTGCGAATTGGCTGGTTTCAAATCCGTGGCTGCGATCGACCCGGACCTGGTGGAGTGGGACTATGGCGAGTACGAGGGACGTCGTAGCGTCGATATTCTGAAGGAACGCCCAGACTGGAATCTTTTTCGTGACGGCGCTCCGGGAGGAGAGTCGCCGGAGCAAGTCGCCGCGCGGGCAGACCGCGTACTAGATCGCGTGCGCCCGATCGAGGGCGACGTGCTGCTCTTTTCCAGCGGACATTTCATCCGAGTGCTGGCGTCCCGCTGGATCAGGGTCGAGCCGATGGTGAACAGCAGGCGTTTCATGCTCACGACCGCCAGCTTGAGCGCGCTGGGTTATGAAGAAAGTCTTTCCCGGCCGGTGATTCGATTCTGGAATGACACTCATCACGTGGCAGCGTAAGAAGAGTGCCTCAGCTGTCTATGGCAGCAAGAGGCGAGGGCACTTGCAGAAGGCGTAACCCGAACCCGATCGCCTTCGTAATCATGATCCCGGCGATCAACTTTCTTAACTTGCTGAGGTGACTTTATGAAAGCGACGCAACTGCTTCACGACCTGGGCCAAAGTATCTGGCTGGATAACATCACCCGCGATCTGCTAGACAGCGGCACGCTCGAAAACTATATCAAGGAGTTATCCGTAAGCGGCCTCACTTCAAATCCCACGATCTTCGATCATGCCATCAAGAACAGCACCGCTTATGACAAAGCGATTCATGAGGACCTGAAGAAGGGAAAGTCGGGTGAAGCACTTTTCTTCGACTTGGCTTTGGCCGATCTTACTCGAGCGGCCGACCTATTTCGCCCGATTTATGATCGGACGGACGGAGTGGACGGTTGGGTATCGTTGGAAGTATCGCCGTTGCTTGCCTACGACACCGCTAGCACTCTCGCCGCCGCCCGGGAACTGCACGCCCGGGCAAAGCGGCCCAACCTCTTAATCAAGATTCCAGGCACAAAAGAAGGTTTGCCTGCGATTGAGGAGGCTATCTTCTCCGGCATCCCAATCAACGTCACCCTTTTGTTCGACCGAGGGCACTATTTGGCAGCCGCCGAGGCGTTCTTACGCGGCATTGAACGGCGCATAGACGCAGGGCTGCCACTGAATGTTGGCTCGGTTGCCTCGGTATTCATCAGCCGTTGGGACGCGGCGGTCGCCGGCAGAGTGCCGGAGGCGTTGCGCAACCAACTCGGCATCGCGGTCGCCAAGCGTACATACAAGGCGTGCCGCACTTTGCTCAGTTCGCCCCGCTGGCAGCGAGTGTACAACCTCGGTGCCCGACCGCAACGTCTCCTGTGGGCGAGCACCGGCACGAAGGATCCATCGGCTTCCGACATTCTATATATCAAGGCGCTCGCTGCGCCTTTCACGGTGAACACCATGCCCGAGGGCACATTGAAAGCTCTTGCCGAACACACAGAGCTGGGCGCCTTGCTCCCAGCGGACGGTGGTGACTCTGAAAAAGTGTTAGCTGAATTTTCGAAGGCAGGAATCGACGTCGATGCCCTCGCAGCTCAGCTCCAAGACGAGGGAGCCAAGTCATTCGTTAAGTCCTGGAATGAGCTGATGACCGTGATCACATCGAAGGAAGCCGCACTGAAATCAAGGGCGGCTTAAAATGCGTCGCCGTGTAGCGGCTGAGTGACAAACTCGGCTCACATAGAGTTTTAGCGTCAACGAGGCGTCATCATGAACGTGCTGGTGATTGATGTGGGTGGGACTCACGTGAAGATCCTTGCCACTGCGCAGGGCCCGTCCCGGGAATTTCCGTCGGGCCCTAAGATGACGCCCGACCAGATGGTCTCCGGGGTCAAGCGACTGGCTGGAACATGGACGTATGACGCGGTCTCGATCGGCTACCCCGGGCCCGTTGCCCAAAACAGGCCTGTTGCCGAACCGCATAACCTCGCCCCAGGTTGGGTCGGGTTTGATTTTCAGGCTGCATTCGCTCGTCCCGTAAAACTCATTAATGATGCGGCTATGCAGGCTCTGGGTAGCTATAAGGACGGCAAGATGCTCTTCTTGGGGCTGGGCACAGGTCTCGGTTCAGCCCTCGTTGTGGATGGGATTGTGCAGCCAATGGAATTGGCTCATCTCCCTTACAAGAAGGGGACCTATGAGAGCTACGTGGGGCGGAATGCTTTGGAACAACACGGGAAAAAAAAGTGGCGGCGCAATGTGAAGGATATGGTGGACTGCCTGGTCGCAGCCCTCGAACCCGACGATGTCGTTCTGGGCGGAGGCAATGCCAAGAAACTGAAGGATATGCCCTCCCATTGCAGAGCCGGAGACAATGCAAATGCTTTCAGCGGAGGATTTCGATTGTGGGAAGAAGCTGGAGATCCTCATCCTCCCCTTCGTGCACGAAAAGTTTCGGCTAACGAGAAGAGACGAAAGGAAGCGAGAAATGGCAGCACGGGTGGAAGTAATCAGCGGAATACCGGTCGTCAAACGCCGGGCGTGGAAGGCTCTCGAAGCTCACTCTAAGCAGATTCGGGAAACACATCTCCGGAATCTCTTTGCTGACGATCCCAAGCGAGGTGAACGTTTCACTGTTGAGGCTCTGGGCATTTACCTGGATTACTCGAAGAATCGCGTCACGGAGGAAACGCTCAGGCTGCTGATTCAACTGGCCGAAGAATCCGGTCTGCAGACGCGAATCGATGCGATGTTCCGGGGTGAAAAGATCAACATCACAGAAAAGCGTGCGGTCCTGCATATCGCTTTGCGTGCCCCACGCGGAACATCCATCCTGGTAGATGGCGAAGACGTAGTCCCTTCAGTCCATGCGGTGCTCGACCGGATGTCTGATTTCAGCAACCGGATTCGTAGCGGGGCGTGGAAGGGGCACACCGGCAAGCGCATTCGCAATGTCATCAACATCGGGATCGGCGGCTCGGATCTGGGGCCGGTGATGGCTTACGAAGCGCTCAAGCACTACAGCGCTCGGGCAATGACCTTCCGGTTCGTCTCCAATGTTGATGGTACCGACTTCGCGGAAGCGGTCCAGGATCTAGACCCATCGGAGACGTTGTTCATCATCTCTTCAAAAACGTTCACCACCCTCGAGACAATGACCAATGCCCACAGCGCCCGCGATTGGTCCCTCGCGGGCCTGGGGGATGACGAAAAGTCGGTAGCCAAGCATTTTGTTGCGGTCTCGACGAATGCTGCGGAAGTGGCGAAGTTCGGTATCGATACGGCCAACATGTTCGGGTTCTGGGATTGGGTTGGCGGGCGCTACTCAATGGACTCAGCGATCGGCTTATCGACCATGATTGCCGTGGGCCCTGTGAATTTCCGCGCCATGTTGGACGGCTTTCATCAGATGGACGAGCACTTTCGCAACAGGCCGCTCGCCACCAACCTGCCGGCTCTGATGGGACTTCTCGCCGTCTGGTACAACAATTTCTTTGGCGCGCAGACGGTTGCCGTTCTCCCCTACGAGCAATACCTGAAGAGATTTCCGGCGTACCTGCAACAATTAACGATGGAGAGCAATGGCAAACATGTCATGCTCGATGGCTCAGAGGTCAACTTCGATACCGGCCCCATCTATTGGGGTGAGCCCGGAACCAACGGTCAGCACTCGTTCTATCAGTTGATCCATCAGGGCACGAGGCTGATCCCCTGTGATTTTATTGCGTTCTCGAAACCACTCAATTCACTCGGGCGGCACCACGACATGCTCGTGGCGAATGTCTTCGCACAGACCGAGGCCCTCGCCTTCGGCAAAACAGCGGAGCAAGTCAAAGCTGAGGGAACACCGGATTGGCTCGTACCCCACCGCGTTTTCAAAGGCAACCGACCTTCCAACACGATCTTGGCGGAGCAGCTCACGCCGGAAATGTTGGGTAAGCTCGTCGCTCTTTACGAACATTCCGTATTCACTCAGGGAACGATCTGGAACATCAACTCCTTCGATCAATGGGGAGTCGAACTCGGCAAGGCGCTCGCCCAGCGAATTATTCCAGAGCTTGAAAGCCAGACAGAGCCTGAGCTCGCTCACGATAATTCGACCAACACTTTGATCCGTCGGTACAGAAAACATAAGGAGGCCGCGTGAGGACTCTTGGTTTTGACAAACCTCTGTACATCTTGCCCTTCGACCATCGCGGCTCGTTCCAGATGAAGATGTTCGGTTGGTCAGGCACGCTGACTTCGGAGCAGACGGCGGAAATCGCTGCCACCAAACAGGTAATCTACGATGGCTTCAGGGCTGCCCTTGCGGCAGGTGTACCCAGACACAAGGCTGGCATCCTGGTCGACGAGCAGTTTGGTGGTGAGATTCTTCATGATGCTGCGGCGCATGGCCACTCAACCGCATGTCCCGCCGAAAAGAGTGGGCAGAGCGAATTCGATTTTGAATACGGCGAGAACTTCGCGGACCACATCGAGGCCTTTCACCCAACCTTCTGTAAGGTGTTGGTTCGCTATAACCCAGAAGGCGATCGAGCTCTGAATCACAGGCAGGCAGCGCGCCTGAGGCAGCTCTCCGAGTTCCTGCACGACAAGAGTGATAGCGGTTTCATGTTCGAGCTGTTGGTCCCACCTGAAAAAGAGCAGCTCGAACGAGTCCAGTGGAAGGAGAATCTTTACGACTCGGAGATCCGGCCGAAGCTGATGATCCAAACAATTCAGGAACTTCAGGACGCACGAATCGAACCTGATGTATGGAAAATCGAGGGACTTGACCGTCGCGAGGACTGCGAAAGGGTTGTGGCAGCTGCGCGTAGCAGGGGACGTGACCACGTCGGTTGCATCATCCTGGGACGCGGTGAAGACGATAACAAGGTGTGTGAATGGTTGACGACTGCAGCCCGGGTTCCAGGCTTCATCGGCTTCGCGGTGGGCCGGACGGTTTTCTGGGACCCGTGCGTAAGCTGGCGCTCCAAGAAGCTTATGCGAGAACAGGCCGTCGCTGAGATTGCCAACCGCTATCGGGGGTTTGTGGACATCTTCGAGAAGGTCCACGCACAAAAAGTCAATGCCGCTTGAGCAAGGATGAGATACGACATGGATACACCAACCGTGAAACTGGCCCCGTCGATTCTGGCGGCCGACTTCGCCCGTCTAGAAGAGCAAGTAACCCAGGGCGAACAGTCTGGAGCCGACCGCATTCATATCGACGTGATGGACGGACACTTCGTGCCGAATATTTTCGATGGGAGCCCCGATTGTACAGGCGCTGCGGCGAGTGACCCACCTGCCTTTGGAGACGCACCTGATGATATCGGATCCAGATTTGTTCCTTGAAGAATTTGTGGTGGCAGGCTCTGATTCGTTTCTGGTCCATTTTGAAGGAAACGTGAATTTGCATCGCACCGTGCAACGGATCAAGGCACTCGGCAAACGGGCTGGAGTTGTCATCAACCCGGCAACCCCCGCGTCCGTTCTGGAAGAGATTCTCCAAGACGTAGACCAGGTGTTGGTAATGACCGTCGACCCAGGATTCGGGCATCAGCGTTTCCTTCCTACAACGCTGCCAAAAATCCGCCAGGTCTACGAAATGATTCGGCAGATCAAGCCCGGATGCGATCTGGAGGTAGACGGCGGTATTGACGTTACAACCGCGCCAATGGCGGTTCGCGCTGGGGCGAACGTGCTGGTGGCTGGATCTGCGATTTTCGGTGAGAGGGACGGAGTAGGCGAAGCCATGGATCGGTTGCGCGCTGCCATCGATGGGTGCGGCGAAGAAAGTTTAGCGGCATAAGAAACTGTTTATGAAAAGGAGTGCTCTATGCAGCTCGGAATGATCGGTCTGGGAAGAATGGGAGCAAACATGGTGCGGCGCCTGCTCAACAAAGGCCATCGCTGCGTTGTCTTCGACATGTCACCGAAGGCGGTGGACGAACTGGTGCAGGAGAAAGCCGTGGGTTCTTCCGCACTACCGGAACTAGTGAAAAAGCTGGAGAAACCGCGGGCGATATGGTTGATGGTCCCCGCCGCAGTGGTAGATAAGACCATTGCTGATCTTCTGCCGAACCTTGAAGCGGGAGACATCCTTGTTGACGGTGGCAATTCGTACTACGTTGACGACATCCGTCGTGCGAGGGAACTCGCGACAAAGCAAATCCACTACGTGGACGTGGGTACCAGCGGCGGTGTCTGGGGACTGGATCGCGGCTACTGCATGATGATTGGCGGAGAAACAGATGTCGTCAAGCATCTCGACCCGATTCTCTCGACCTTGGCGCCCGGAGTGGGTGACATAGCACGCACACCAGGACGTCAGAAGGTTGGCGGCACCGCTGAGGAGGGCTATTTGCACTGTGGACCGAATGGTGCTGGCCACTTTGTAAAGATGGTGCATAACGGAATCGAGTACGGCATTATGGCGGCCTACGCCGAAGGGTTAGGCGTTCTCAAGTCCGCCAACGTGGGCAAAACGGTGCACGAGATTGACGCCGAGACGACGCCCCTGCGTGACCCTGAGCACTACCAATACGACCTTGATCTACGAGACATCGCAGAAGTGTGGCGGCGGGGCAGCGTCATCGCCTCGTGGTTGCTTGATCTGACGGCCACAGCCCTGCTTGAGGATCCGGCACTTTCGAAATTCGCCGGCCGAGTGTCGGACTCGGGCGAGGGGCGGTGGACGATCAAGGCCGCCATTGATGAAGCGGTCCCAACGCCAGTCCTCACGACGGCTCTTTACGAGCGCTTCAGCTCGCGCGGTGAGGCCGACTACGCCAACAAACTTCTCTCCGCCATGCGTTATCAGTTCGGCGGACATTTCGAGAAGCCAGCCGGGACAAAGAAAGCTGCTTGAAGGAGACGATCATGAACAATTCGCATTCGGACGCCTTGGTCTTCTTCGGAGCCACAGGCGATCTGGCCTACAAGAAAATCTTTCCGGCGCTTCAGGCCATGATCAAGCGCGGCCACCTGGAACTGCCGGTCATCGGAGTTGCGAAAGCGGGATGGAACCTCGATCAGCTCCGCGCCCGCGCTCACGACAGCCTGGAAAAACATGGCGGGGTTGATTCCGCGGCTTTCGACAAGCTCGTTAGCTTGCTGCGCTATGTTGATGGCGATTACTCAGACTCCGCCACGTTTCAGTCCCTTCGCAAGGAACTCGGCGATGCCCAGAGCCCAGCGCACTACCTGGCCATTCCGCCTCCGCTGTTTGGCTCCGTGGTTGAACATCTCGCTAAATCGGGGTCCAGTAAGGGCGCACGGGTGATTGTCGAGAAGCCGTTCGGGAGCGATCTGATGTCGGCCCGGGCGCTCAACCACATCCTGCTCGAAATTTTTGATGAAGGGAACATTTTTCGCATAGACCACTACCTCGGGAAGCGGCCGGTACACAACATGCTGGTCTTCCGCTTTTCGAACGCCTTCATGGAGTCGTTTTGGAACCGCAACTTCATCGAGAGCGTGCAGATTACCATGGCAGAGGATTTCGGGGTTCAAGGCCGAGGTGCGTTTTACGACGAAACCGGCACGATTCGGGATGTAATCCAGAATCATTTGTTTCAAGTATTGTGCAATCTGGCCATGGAGCCCCCAGCGGGAACCGACAGTGAATCCATCCGCGATGAGAAAGTGAAAGTGCTGAAGGCAACAGCGCCTCTGACTGAGAAGAACCTTGTCCGTGGCCAGTTTCAAGGGTACAGAGATGAAAAAGGCGTGGCGGCGAACTCACAAACGGAAACCTTTGCCGCATTACGTCTCGATGTCAACTCCTGGCGCTGGCAAGGTGTTCCTTTCTACATCAGAGCCGGGAAGTCTTTGCCGGTGACTTGCACGGAAATCTTGGCCCGGTTCCGGCAACCTCCGGCAATGTTTGCCGGCAGTGCTCCCCCGGCAAATTATCTGCGGTTCCGAATTAGCCCCGAGGTACAGATTGCTATTGGCATGACTGTAATGTCTCAGGGCGAAGGGACGGGCGTTCAGACTGCGGAAATGTTAGCCAGCAGCCATCCGCGCGCGATTGAGATGGATGCTTACGAGCGGGTGCTGGGAGACGCCATGGTCGGAGACACCACCCTATTTGCGCGACAAGACTATGTGGAGGAGGCGTGGCGAATTGTCGATCCCGTGCTCAAAAAGGCAACCCCGGTTTATCAATACGGTCCGACCACTTGGGGGCCAAATGAGGCGCAGCAGGTCACTCCTGCCGGAGGCTGGGACAACCCGGCAATTTCCGGCCAGTCAAGGCTTGATGTCGCCCGGGCTGCGTGAATTTGTATCTCGCCCTTGTGGGCAGTTCGAGCGACCGGACGCGTTGGAGTGCGGAGAGAGATCATGAATCTTGAAATGTTACCTGATGTGGAGTCCGCCGCCCGACAAGGTGCCGCACTCATTGCTGCGGAGGCTCGGGTGGCGGTGGCCAGCCGTGGACGATTCGTTATGGCGGTGAGCGGCGGCCACACCCCCTGGCTCATGTTGCGTGCGCTGACGGGCGAGGATGTGCCCTGGCACGGCGTCCTAGTGGTGCAAGTGGATGAGCGAGTTGCACCGGCGGGGCACCCGGACCGTAACTTAACCCACCTGAATGAAAACCTGCATGCCGTTCTACGCCCCGAGCAAATTCTCGGCATGCCGGTGGAGTCGTCTGATCTGGGAGCTGCAGCCCTAGGATACGCCGCAACTCTCCGAGAGATTGCGGGCTCGCCACCGGTGCTTGACCTGGTTCACCTTGGTCTCGGACCCGACGGCCATACTGCTTCTCTGATTCCGGGAGACCCAGTGCTGGAGGAAACCGGCGCAGATGTTGCCCTCACGCACCTCTACGAGGGAAGGCACCGGATGACGATGACGTACCCGATTCTCAACCGCGCCCGGCGCATCCTGTGGCTCATAACCGGGAGCGAGAAGGTCAAAATGCTTGCTCGCTTGCGCGCTGGGGATTCGTCGATTCCAGCCGGCCGGATTCGACGGGACCAAGCCATAGTGGTGGCAGATCAGGCTGCGGTGGGAAAGCTGGCAGCATGAGCGAAAGCGGACCGTCGCGCGAAGGGTCGTGTTCTCCGTGGGAGCAGGCGACGACATCCTCCGCTTGGACAACGTATTTTTCGAGGAGAAAACGTGCGTTTGGGAATTGCTACTGACCATGGTGGATTTGCTTTGAAGGAAGAAATTGTCGCCCTGCTTCGTGCCGGTGGACATGATGTTTTCGACTTCGGCGCTCGCAATCTCGACCCGGGCGACGATTACCCCGATTTCGTTGTCCCTCTCGCCGAAGCAGTGGCCACCGGCAAAGTAGAGCGCGGAGTTGCGATTTGTGGAAGCGGTGTCGGCGCGTCGGTTTGCGCTAACAAAGTTCTGGGAGTTCGGGCCGCCCTGATCCACGACCACTTCTCAGCTCGGCAAGGCGTCGAGGACGATCACATGAACATTCTCTGTATGGGCGGCCGAACCGTGGGACCTTCTGTTGCCTGGGAACTCGTCCAAACATTCCTGGCCGCCCGGTTCAGCAATGCTGAGCGACATGTGCGCCGTCTGGGCAAGGTGAGTTCTTTAGAAGCGCGAGAGATTGGCCTGCGAGCGAGTTGATTGACCAAGCAAGGGGCGTAAGCGCGTTCCGCATGCTGGATTGCGCACGAGGTCGATTCTAGACACGGGGACGAAGTCGAACGAATTAGCAAGAACCATGCGTATTGAGGAGAACCCGAAATGAGTGCCAGCGTAGTTGCACATCCAGTGACATCGACCGAAGTGGATCAGCTGTGTATCAACACCATCCGCACGCTTTCGATCGATGCAGTCCAGCAGGCCAAGTCCGGACATCCAGGCACGCCGATGGCGCTGGCGCCACTGGTCTACACACTGTGGAACCGTGTGATGCGCTTCGATCCCAAGGATCCTATCTGGCCGAACCGCGATCGCTTCGTGCTCTCGAACGGGCACGCTTCGATGTTGCTCTGGTCGATACTGCACCTGACCAAGACTCAGGCGGTCGATGCCGATTATGAGAGTCTGGGGCACCCCTCGGTTTCGCTCGATGATATTCGGCATTTCCGCCAGCTCGACAGCAGAGCTCCGGGTCACCCTGAGTACCACTGGGTCTCGGGCGTCGAAACCACCACCGGCCCTCTGGGGCAGGGCGTCGCCACGAGCGTGGGTATGGCGATTGCCCAGAAGTGGCTCGCCAGCCACTACAATCGGCCGGGCTTCGACATTTTCGACTACAACGTTTACGCCGTTTGCGGCGATGGCTGCATGATGGAGGGCATTTCATCGGAAGCAGCATCACTGGCCGGACATCTCGGCCTCGACAACCTCTGCTGGGTTTACGACAACAATCACATCACCATCGAAGGGCACACCGACGTCGCGTTTACTGAGGATGTCGCGGCGAGGTTTCTGGCGTATGGGTGGAACGTCCTGCGCGTCGGAGACGCCAACGACATCGACCGCATCGAGCACTCGATCGAGGTTTTTCGAAAGACGAAGGGACGCCCGACTTTTATCGTTCTTGACAGTCACATCGGCTACGGCTCTCCGCACAAAGAAGACACACCTGAAGCACACGGAGAGCCGCTCGGAGACGAAGAGTGCCGCCTGACCAAGCGATCCTACGGATGGCCGGAGGACGCGAAGTTCTATGTTCCCGATGGCGTCTACGAGTGCTTTGAGTCGGGCTTGGGAGCACGTGGAGCATCTGCCCGCAAAGATTGGGTGAAACTGTTTGACGCGTACCGAACCAAGTATCCCGACCTCGCGGTCGAGATCGAGCTGATGCAACGACGGGAGCTCCCGACAGGGTGGGATCGCAATCTCCCTGTTTTTCCTTCGGATGCGAAGGGCATCGCGGGGCGGGAAGCCTCGGGTAAGGTACTGAACGTGCTTGCCCAAAATATCCCCTGGTTCCTCGGTGGGTCCGCGGATCTTGGACCTTCGAACAAAACCACGCTTAGTTTTCCCGGGGCAGGAAACCTGCAAGCTGAGACCCCGGGCG
>Ga0070766_10001289_pt1 | contig 12141 bp, 19 predicted proteins | sample HubBroMetageWFT6_FD_69782 | JGI IMG/M metagenome (GOLD analysis project Ga0070766, IMG submission 69782) | Warmed and freeze-thawed soil microbial communities from the Hubbard Brook experimental Forest, New Hampshire - Hubbard Brook CCASE Soil... | ecosystem: Environmental > Terrestrial > Soil... | reverse complement strand
AGTTTTCGGCGCGGTCAACGAAGACCTGCTTTGGGAAGCGGTCAAGCATTACCGCGCCGGTCTTCGGGCCGGAACCCACTCCACCAAGACCCGCGGTCTGGTGAGCGGCGCCGGCAAGAAGCTGTGGAAGCAGAAGGGCACGGGACGCGCGCGTATCGCGTCGATCCGTTCTCCACTGTGGCGGCATGGCGGCACGGTCCATGGACCGAAGCCCCGCTCCTATGACTACGATTTTCCACGCAAGAAGGTGCTGGGTGCGTTGCGCTCGGCGCTGGCGGCGAAGTTGTCGGACGGCAAGCTGGTTGTGGTGGAAAGCTTCGAGCTGAAAGAAGCCAAGGCCAAGCCATTTCGTGCAGCCCTCAATAAGCTGAATGCCAAGGGCACCACGTTGCTGGTGGAGAGCTCTTCGGACGACAACAAGAACCTGCACCTGAGCTCGCGCAACCTGAAGGGCGTGGAGTTGATCGCGGGTAACGCGGTGCATCCGTATCACCTGCTTCGGTATAGCAGCGCGGTGTTCTCGCGCGCGGCACTGGAAAAGCTGCAGGACTCGCTGAAGGCGACGGCGCCGAAGCGTAAGACAGCGGAGGTGGCGTAATGAAATCGGCATACCAGATCATTCGCCGTCCGGTGATCACGGAAAAGGGCCTGGGAGTCAAGGAAACGGAAGCCACCCTGGTGTTTGAGGTTTCCTCCAAGGCGTCAAAGACCGAGATCAAGAACGCAGTGCAGAGCATTTTCAAGGTGAAGGTAGAGACGGTCCGCACCGCCAACTTTGCAGGCAAGGAACGCCGCCGCGGTAAGTTCACCGGCTACCGTCCTGACTGGAAGAAGGCTTACGTGCGGCTGAAGGCGGGCCAGAAGATGCCCGAGTACGCCGAGAACCTGTAAAGCATTGGTTAGTGGATAGCGGTTAGTGGATAGAAGAAACGAGTAGAACTATGGCAATCAAGACTTATAGACCGGTGACTCCGACGCGGCGCTTCACCACGAGCACCGTCAACGACGACCTGACGACGAACCGGCCGCACAAGCCGCTGACGGAATCGAAAAAGCGTACCAGCGGACGCCGCAACACCGGCGACCTGACGATCTGGCACCGCGGCGGTGGACACAAGCGCAAGCTGCGGACGATCGACTTCAAGCGCGACAAGACGGGGATTCCCGCGACCGTCGCGACGATTGAATACGATCCCAACCGTTCGGCCCGCATCGCGTTGCTGAACTACGCCGATGGTGAGAAGCGCTACATCATCTGCCCGGTTGGCCTGAAGGTTGGTTCGAAGATTGTCAGCGGACCGGAGTCCGATATTTTGGTTGGCAATGCCCTGCCGCTGCGCAACATTCCTCCTGGCACGACGGTACATAACGTCGAGTTGAAGCCGGGCAAAGGCGCGCAGATGGCGCGCTCGGCGGGAGCGCAGGCGCAGCTGGTGGCCAAAGAAGGCGACTACGCGCTGCTCAAGCTGCCTTCCGGCGAAACCCGCAAGGTGCTGGTGGATTGCATGGCGACCATCGGCCAGGTGGGCAACACGGACCACGAAAACGTTTCCATCGGCAAGGCGGGACGCACGCGCTGGATGGGCATTCGTCCGACGAACCGCGGTGTGGTGATGAACCCGGTGGATCACCCGCACGGCGGTGGCGAAGGCAAGACCAGCGGCGGACGTCATCCGGTGACCCCATGGGGCCAGCCGACACGTGGCTACAAGACACGCAACAACAAGCGGACCGATAAGTTCATCGTGAACCGCAGACAGAAGTAGGACTGAGGCGATATGGCACGTTCAACGAAAAAAGGTGCGTTCATCGACAAGCACCTGCTGGTAAAGATCGAGGGCATGAACGAGCGCAACGAGAAGAAGGTTGTGCGCACGTGGTCGCGCCGCTCGACCGTGGTCCCGGAGATGGTGGGACACACCCTGGCAGTGCATAACGGCAAGAAGTTCATTCCGGTGTACGTCACTGAGAATATGGTCGGCCACAAGCTGGGCGAATTCAGCCTCACCCGCACCTTCAAGGGTCACTCGATGAAGGCGGCGACAGAGACGGCAGCCAAGCCGGCGCCGGCGAGGTAAGGGAAGAACATGGATTTCACAGCCAAACTGATGTATGTGCGAGTTTCGCCGCAGAAAGCGCGCCTGGTGCTGGACCTGATCAAGGGCCGCCGGGTGGAAGAGGCGCTCGACACGCTGCTGTACACCAAGAAGGGCATCGCGCCCCAGATTTATAAGCTGCTGCGTTCGGCCGTGGAGAACGCCAACTACGTGAGCGCCGAGAAGAACCTGGACATCGATCTCGACCGGCTCTATGTGAAGCATGCGATCGCCAATGACGGGCCGCGCATGAAGCGCATCCGTCCGGCTCCGATGGGAAGGGCGTTCCGCTACCAGCGCCGCATTTCGCACCTGGAAGTGGTGCTGGCGGAAAAGGCCGGCGACAACCGCAATGCCGACACGGTAACGACGCTGGGAGAATCCGGCGCGGTGAAGAAGGCTGCGAAGAAGGTCGTGAAGAAAGCGGCGGCAAAGAAGTCGGCTGCCAAGAAAGCTCCGGCGAAGAAGTTCGCCGGCAAGAAGACGACGAAGAAATAAGGGTTTCGCCGGTCGCTAAGCGGCTGGCGGATGCGGCGATGCCGGAAGGCGATCGTTGCGGAGAGTAAACGAGACTATGGGACAGAAAGTCCATCCTTACGGATTCCGCCTCGGCGTTACCAAGCCGTGGAGGTCGCGCTGGTTCGTAGAGCGTGACTACGACAAACTGCTGCTGGAAGACGTGAAACTGAAGGCTGAGCTGAAAGACAAGCTCAAGTCGGCAGGCGTCAGCTCGATCGAGATCGAGCGTCCCGGCAACAAGCTGCGCATCATCATCCGCACCGCGCGTCCGGGCATCATCATCGGCCGCAAGGGCGCGGAGATCGACAAGCTGAAGGGCGAGATCGCCAAGCGCACGGGCCGCGATGTGTACGTCGATATCCTCGAAGTGCACAAGCCGGAACTGGACGCCCAACTGGTGGCCGAGAACATCGCGCTGCAGCTGGAAAAGCGCGTCAGCTTCCGCCGTACCATGCGTAAGGCCGTGGATTCGGCGCTGCGCTTCGGATGCAAGGGCATCAAGGTGCGGGTCAGCGGACGGTTGAATGGCAACGAAATCGCGCGTTCCGAGTGGTATCTGCAGGGGCGGTTGCCGCTGCACACGCTGCGCGCCGATATCGATTACGGCTTTGCCGAAGCGCATACCACGTACGGCATCATCGGCGTGAAGTGCTGGGTGTACAAGGGCGAAATCCTGCGCGAGAAGAAGCGCGAGCCGCAGGGTGTGGGAGCGTTTTAGAAGCAGTGGTCAGTGGTTAGTGGCTAGTAAAAGCTGACGCGAGATGCAGGGACCTAGTCCCGCGAATAGAGCAAATCATTATGTTGATGCCAAAGAAAGTTAAGTACCGCAAGCAGCAGCGCGGTCGGATGTGCGGCAAGGCGTGGCGCGGCGGCGAGTTGTCGTTCGGCGACTTCGGCTTGAAAGTCATGGAGCCGGGTTGGATTACCGATCGTCAGATCGAAGCCAGCCGCGTGGCCATGACCCGTTTCGTGAAGCGCGGCGGCAAGATCTGGATCCGGCTGTTTCCCGATAAGCCGGTCACCAAGAAGCCGGCCGAAACCCGTATGGGCAAAGGCAAAGGCGCTCCTGACCACTGGGTAGCCGTAGTGCGTCCGGGCAAGATCCTGTTTGAAATGGAAGGGGTCTCGCAGGCCGATGCGGCCGAGGCCATGCGCCTGGCTTCGCACAAACTGGGGCTGCGTACCAAGTTCGTGGCGCGTGAAGGCGTCCACTAAGGAATTTTGAAATGAATGCAGACAAGATCCGCAATTTAACCGATGTGGAACTGAAGCATCAGCAGGGTGAGCTGGCCGACACGCTCTTCAAGCTGAAGTTCCAGTTGAAGATGGGCCAGACCGAGAGCCTGAAAAAGATCCGCGACCTGAAGAAAGATATCGCGCGGATCAAGACCATCGAACGCGAAAAGCAGTTGGGGAATGGCAACGGCTCGGCCAAAGTGAAGGCAAAGGTTACGGCTCCAGTGGCGAAAGCGCCCAAAGCGCCCAAAGTAAAGAAGATTGCGAAGGCAGAAACAGCGCCCAAGGTAGCGAAGGCGAAGAAGGCGGCCAGCAAGACGAAGACCGCTGCAACGGAGAAGAAGTAAGCCATGACCGACACGTCTACTGGAACGACGACGACTGCAACGACCACCGCGAAGGCCCAGGGGCGCCGCAAGATCCTGATTGGCGAAGTGGTTTCCACCAAGATGGCGAAAACCATCGTGGTCGAAGTACACCGGCAGAAGGCGCATCCGTTTTACAAGCGCGTCGTGAAGCGCAGCAAGCGGTTTTACGCGCATGATGAAAACGGCACCGCCAAGCTGGGCGATGTGGTCAAGATCGAAGAGACTCGTCCGCTGTCGAAGCTGAAGCGCTGGCAGTTGAAGGAAATCGTGCGGAAGGCCGCGCAAGTGGCGCCGGTTGAAGCAGCGCCGGTTAGCTAAGCCGCGGAGCAAGGAGACAAAGTTATGGCAGTGATGATGAGAAGCATGCTCGAAGTCGCCGATAACTCCGGTGCGCGCAAGCTGCAGGTGATCCTGCCGCTGGGTGGTGGAACTGGCCTGGTGGCGCACTTGGGCGACGTGGTAACAGCTTCGGTGAAGGAAGCTTCGCCCGATGGCACGGCGAAAAAGGGCACCGTGGTCAAGGCCGTGATCGTGCGCACTCGGAAAGAGCATCGCCGGCGCGACGGCACATATATCCGCTTCGACTCGAATGCCGCGGTGCTGATCAATGAAGGCGGCGAGCCGGTTGGGACGCGCGTGTTCGGTCCCGTGGCGCGCGAACTGCGCGAGAAGAAATTTTTGAAGATCGTTTCCCTGGCGCCGGAAGTTCTGTAAGACAGTGGCTAGTGGCTCGCGGTTAGAGAAGAACGAACTAAGGAATTGTGAGAGCTGACGGCTGATAGCTGAAAGCTGAAGGGTTTGAGAGATGCAGAAAGTAGTCGACATTCGACGTAACGACCAGGTCCGGGTAATCAGCGGACGCGACAAGGGCAAGGAAGGCCGCGTGCTGCGTGTCATGCCTCATGCCGGCAAGGTGTTGGTGGAGCACGTGATGATGGTGAAGAAGGCCGTTCGCAAGAATCCGCAGAAGAACGTGAAGGGCGGCATCGCTGAGCAGGAAAGCTCGATCTCCATCAGCAACGTGATGTTGATGTGCGCGGCCTGCGGACGTCCGGTGCGCGTGGGGCACGAAAAGCGCGGCGATAAGCACGTAAGAGTGTGCAAGGTCTGCAGCACGACGCTGGAAAAATAGTGGCTAGTGGTCAGTGGCTAGTGGCTAGTTGAAGCCGCGGCGGCAGTTAGAAATTGGTAATTAGTAATTAGTAATTGATAGTTCGTCTATAAGCAGCAGAGGCTAAGTGAGAGATTTTAAGTGGTAGAGTGCGCGGGAAAAGCTTCTAGCCACTAGCCACTGAGCACTAGCCACTAAATTGAGTTCCTCACGAACCGGACTGGATAGAAGAGCCGAAACCGTGAGAAAGGTGAAGCAAAGAAATGGCTGACGAGAAAGAGAAGAAGCAGAAGAGCGCGGCGCCCGCCCAGGGTGGCGGAAAGCCCCAGGGTGGCGGAAAGCCCCAGGGCAAGAAAGCCAAGCCTGCACAGGAAGAAGCGGGCGGCGAGCAGCCGTCAGGCAAGCCGGCGCGGCCGAAGGCGAACAATCGCTCGACGGCGCGCATGCGCGAGAAGTATTACAAGGAAGTTCTGCCGGCGCTGATGAAGGAATTCAGCCTGGAAAACACCATGGCGGCCCCGAAGCTGGAAAAGATCGTGGTCAACATGGGGGTGGGCGAAGCGACGCAGAACGCCAAGTTGATCGATCCGGCAGTCTCCGAAATCACGCAGATTGCCGGGCAGAAGCCGATTGTCACGAAGGCTAAGAAGTCGATCGCGCAGTTCAAGGTGCGCGAAGGAAATCCCATTGGCGTGATGGTGACCCTGCGCGGCGACCGTATGTATGAGTTTTTCGACCGGCTGGTGAACATTGCACTGCCACGTGTGCGTGACTTCCGCGGCGTGCCGACCAAGTCGTTTGACGGTCGCGGCAATTTCACGCTGGGCGTGCGCGACCAGTTGATCTTCCCGGAAATCGACTATTCGAAGGTCGAGAAGATGAAGGGAATGAACATTACGATTGTGACCACCGCCGGCAACGACGACCAGGCACGCGCGCTGCTGAAGCACATGGGTATGCCGTTTAGAACGGCGCAGTGATTAGTGGCTAGTGGTTAGTGGATAGTTAAGAAAGTTTCGAGTTTCAAGTTTCGAGTTTCTGGTAAAGCAGCACAGCAGCCCAGCGTGGAAGCGCTGGGGGTAAAGGAAACGATGGCTAAGACATCCAGTATCGCCAAGGCGAACAAGAAACCCAAGTTCTCCAGCCGCCAGCACAACCGCTGCCACATTTGCGGGCGTCCGCGGGCGTTTCTGCGCAAGTTCGGCGTCTGCCGTCTGTGCTTCCGCGGGCTGGCACTCAAGGGAGAAATTCCCGGGGTTTCGAAGTCGTCCTGGTAACCACCCTAACAAGCGCAAAAGCGGCGCTTGCCGGGGGGACCCCGGAGACTGCTTCCCTCGCGGACTGAAGTCCGCTCGGGGATTCAGGAATGCGGCTTTACGGCACGACTGAAGTCGTGCCCTGACACGAAGTAAGTTGTACGGCGTGCGGATAAGTGTTACCGAACGCTGAGCGTAAGTCCGTCGCGGCTGGTTCTTTCACGAGCGTTCATCCCACCTGTGGGACAGGGCCTCACGCGAGAAGTTCGCGGAAAGCTAACGGGCGACGATTTGAGGAGATATCGAGCATGAGTTTGACCGATCCGGTCGCAGATTTTCTGACGCGGGTACGCAACGCGATCAACGCGCGTCACCAGAAGGTGGACGTTCCCCTCTCCAAGCTGAAGGTGGAGATGGCCCGCATTCTGAAAGACGAAGGCTATATCGCGAACTACAAGTCGACCGAAGAAGAGGGTCGCAAGGTTTTGCGTGTGTACCTGAAGTATGGCGCTGACAGTTCGTCGCCAATTTCGCAGATCAAGCGCATCTCGCGTCCGGGTTGCCGAGTGTACGTCGGCCACAGCGAGATTCCGCGCGTGCTGGGCGGGCTGGGGATCAGTATCCTCACCACTCCCAAGGGCGTGATGACCGGCCGGCAGGCGCGCAAGGAAAAGCTTGGCGGCGAAGTGCTTTGCGAAGTTTATTAGCAATTAGCAATAAGCAATAAGCGAGAAGCAACGAGCGAAAAGAGCTAATTGCTCATTGCTGATAGCTAACCGAGTGAGAGAGACATTATGTCGAGAATTGGAAGAAAGCCGATCCCGCTGCCTAAAGGCGTGACCTATGCCGTCGAGGGCAACACGGTGACGGTACAGGGCCCGAAGGGCAAAGTGACGACCCACATCCCGGGCGGAGTTGCGCTCGAGACCAAAGACGGCGTGCTGACCATCGTCCGCGAGGATGATTCCAAGGCCGCGGTACATGGCCTGGTCCGCGCGCTGGTCAACAATTCGGTAGAAGGCGTAACCAAGGGCTGGACGAAAGAGCTGGACATCGTCGGCATCGGTTATCGCGCGGAGCTGAAAGGCAAGGGCGTTGTGGTATTCACGTTGGGCTTTTCACATCCCATCGAATATCCGCTGCCGGCGGGGATCGACGTGACCATCGATCCCAAGCTGACGCACTTGACGGTGAGCGGGATCGACCGCCAGAAGGTTGGCTTCGTGGCCGCGGAAATGCGTTCGCTGCGCCCGCCCGATCCTTACAAGAACAAGGGTGTGCGTTACAGCGATGAGCGCCTGAAGAAGAAGGTCGGCAAGACCGGCGCGAAATAGTGGCTAGTGGCCGGTTGCCAGTGGCTAGTAAGTTTCAAGTTTCGAGTAAGACGCCTCGGGACTGGGACCGAGAAATCCGGTTGACGGAATGTGATGGGCGGTAAAGGGGTCCTTCGACTCCGGCGGCAAGGCCGCCTCCGCTCAGGATGACAGAGAGCGGTGTCCTCCGCTCAGGATGACAAAAAGTGATGGGACGGAATGGTGGCGACACCCCGTCTTCCCGGTTCAGAACCCCGGGAGCAAGGAAGAACAGAGATGCTGGGAAAGACATCGAAGAACGAAACGCGGGGCAAGATCCACTCCCGCATTCGCAAGAAGATTGCCGGCACGGCAGAGCGCCCGCGGTTGAACGTGTACCGCTCGGTCAGCCACATTTATGCCCAGGTCATCGACGACACCAAGGGCGCGACCATCGTGGCCGCGACCTCAGTGGAAAAGGGCAAAGGCATCAAGGGCGAGAAGCGTCCTACCGGCGGCAACCTGGCTTCGGCGAAGGAAATCGGCAAGCTGATTGCCGAGCGCGCCAAGGAAAAGGGCATCAAGAAGGTGGTCTTCGATCGCGGCGGATATCTGTACCACGGCCGCATCAAGGCGCTGGCCGATGCTGCACGCGAAGCGGGACTGGAGTTTTAACGAGAGAGCTGGGTGTAGATAGGGGTCCTTCGACTCCGGTGCGCAAAATCAGCGCACCTCCGCTCAGGATGACAGTTCGGGAGTTTGGAGAAATTTAGGAATGCCAATCGTAAAGAAAAAACTTGACGCCAATAATTTCCAACTGAAGGACCAGGTGGTATCGATCAATCGCGTCACCAAGGTCGTCAAGGGCGGCAAGAACATGTCGTTTGCGGCACTCGTGGTAGTGGGCGATCCCTCCGCCGCGGTCGTGGGTTATGGTTCCGGCAAAGCGAAGGAAGTTCCGCAGGCGATCCGCAAGGGCATCGAGGCGGCCAAGAAAAACTTGCTACGCATCAACCTGACGCAGACCACCATTCCTCACCAGGTGCTTGGACGCTACGGCGCGGGCATGGTGATGTTGAAGCCGGCTCCGGAAGGAACTGGAGTCATCGCTGGCGGTGCGGTTCGCGCGGTCATGACGTCGGCGGGGATCCAGAACGTGCTGACCAAATCGATCGGGACGACTAACCCGCATAACGTGATCAAGGCAACGTTCAACGCTTTGGGCAGACTGCGCGATCGCAAGGAAATTGCGGCGGCGCGCGGCAAGTCGGTCGAGGAGCTTTAATCATGGCGCGTACTCGCAAAAAAATCGAAACGAAGGCCGCTGCCGCGGGATCGAAACTACATCTCAAGTACGTGCGTTCGGCGATTTGTACGCCGGTCAAACACAAGCTGGTGATCAAGGGACTGGGATTCACCCGCCTGTACCAGGTGATCGAGAGGGAAGATACGCCTTCGATCCGGGGGATGGTGGCGAAGGTGCCGCATTTGGTCGAGATCGTGAAATAAAGTTGTCAGTCGCCAGTTGTCAGTTGCCAGCCTGGAGCAGGCAGCCACCGGCGACCAATTAGAATTCAGCCAGAAGTCATTAACTGACAACTGACTCCTGGCAACCGAGAACTGAGCAGGTACAAAATGAATCTTAGTAATTTACGGGCACCTCGCAAAGCCAACGAGAACAAGAAGCGCGTTGGCCGTGGCATGGGCTCAGGCATGGGTAAGACCTCGACGCGTGGCCATAAAGGCCAGGGATCGCGCAGTGGCTCCAGCCTGATGCGTGGATTTGAAGGCGGCCAGATGCCGCTGCACCGGCGTCTGCCGAAGCGCGGCTTCACTAACATCTTCAAGACCGAATATGAAGTGGTGAACCTGGAGCGGCTGGCTAAGTTGGACGAGTCGGAGATCACTCCCGACGTGCTGCGCAAGGCTGGCGTCGTCACCTCGAAGAACACGCTGGTCAAGGTGCTCGGCCAGGGCGAGCTGTCGAAGGCGCTCACCGTTCACGCGCACAAGTTTTCCAAGTCGGCCCAGGAAAAGATCGAAAAGGCCGGCGGCAAGATACAAGTACTCTAAGAAGTGGATAGTGGCTAGTGGATAGTGGCTAGAAAAGAGCAACTATCAATTGGCCAAAACCGACGAGCGAACGGCAACTGGGAATGGCGGCTGAGTGAGGGAACAGATGCGGTGGCTTTAACTAACCACTAGCCACTGACCACTAGCCACTGGGTTTTGAGGTTTAGTAATGCTTGAGAAGCTGGCCAACGTATTTCGCGTTCCCGATCTTCGGAAGCGCATTCTGTTTACGCTCGGACTGCTGGCCGTCTACCGGTTCGGTGGGCATATTCCCACGCCCGGAATCAACGCCGACGTGCTGGCGCAGTTCTTTGACCAGAACCGCGGCACCTTCCTGGGATTCATCGACCTGTTCAGCGGCGGCCAGTTGCGCCGGCTGACGATCTTTGCCCTGGGCATCATGCCGTACATCACGGCGTCGATCATTCTGCAGTTGATGACGGTGGTTTACGAGCCACTGGCAAAATTGCAGAAGGAAGGCGAGCTTGGCCGCAAAAAGATCACCCAGTGGACCCGGTACCTGACGCTGCTCTTAAGCGCCGTGCAGTCGTTGGGAATCGCCTTCACGCTGCAGCGCACGCCGGGATTCGTGAACAACCCCGGATTCGGATTTGTGTTGATGACCATGCTTACTCTTACCACGGGAAGCGTATTCATCATGTGGCTGGGCGAGCAGATCACTGAGCGTGGCGTCGGCAACGGCATGTCGCTGCTGATCTTCGCCGGTATTGTGGTTGGACTGCCCCGCGCAGTAGCCGATCTGTATGACAAGGTCCGCACCCAGGCTTGGGGCGCGTTTACGGTTCCGGCGATCCTGATGTTGATCGTAGTCATGGTCGCGGTGGTCGCCTTCATCGTGTTCGTGGAGCGAAGTGAGCGACGAATCCCTGTGCAGTACGCTAAGCGAGTTGTCGGTCGCAAAGTCATGGGCGGCCAGTCCACGCATCTTCCACTGCGTGTAAACTCCGGCGGCGTGATGCCGGTCATCTTCGCGTCATCGGTCTTGACGCTTCCGCAAACGCTGGGAGCGCTGCCGATGTTCAAAGACAACCGCTACTTCGGCCCGGTCTTCAATGCATTGCGTTGGGGAGAGCCGCTGTACACACTGCTGTACGCGGTGGGAATCGTGTTCTTCGCGTACTTCTACGTTTCGATTGTCTTCAACCCCAACGAGGTTGCCGACAACATGCGTAAGTACGGGGGATTCATTCCGGGCATCCGGCCGGGCGCGCGGACGGCGAATTACATTAACGACATTCTGACGCGAATCACCCTGGTGGGCGCGCTGTACCTGATTCTGATCTCATTCATTCCGGAATGGATGATCACGGGCATTCACTTGAACCATCTGTACGGCCCAGTGGGAGCGTTCTTCGAGCACTTGCCCACGTGGATCACCAGCGGCTTGAACGTGAACTTTTACTTTGGCGGTACGTCGCTGCTGATCGTGGTCGGCGTGGCCATGGACACGGTCAACCAGGTCGAGTCGCAGCTCATCATGCGCCACTACGAGGGATTCACCCCGCGCAGCGGACGTATTCGAGGACGCAGAGCTACGTGGTAAGGCAGTGGTTAGTGGTTAGTGGATAGTGGATAGAAGGCAGGTTGCGAACGTGGCGTGGATCGGAAAGTTTTTGACTATCCACTAACCACTATCCACTAGCCACTGGTTGTTCGGGGCCACCGGGAGGCTCCGGCCCGCTCGGTCGGGCAATGGGTCGGTGGGACGGCCCACGGGGGCGTGACGTGCAGGCACAGGCTTTGTCGTCAGCATTGGGCGTCAGCAAGACAGAACGCGTAGTCGGGACCATCATCATGATGGGACCGCCGGGCGCCGGCAAAGGGACGCAGGCCAAGCTTATTTCCAAGGCCTACGGCATCCCGCAGGTTTCGACCGGCGACCTGTTGCGAGAGAACGTGGCCCGTCGCACCCATCTCGGCCTCATGGTCAAGAGGGTTCTGGAACGCGGGGACCTGGTTTCCGACGACCTGGTCAACGACATGGTGGCAGAGCGGTTGGGAGATCCAGATTGCGACCGGGGATACATTTTGGACGGCTTTCCACGGACGGTGGCACAGGCCGAGTGGCTGGATAGATATTTGAAAAGCAGGCAGTTGGGTGGTGGTCAGGCGGGGCAATCAAGTGCCATGCCGCCGGTTGTGATTCGTCTTGTAGTCGAGTATAATCGT
>Ga0070766_10001287_pt1 | contig 12145 bp, 12 predicted proteins | sample HubBroMetageWFT6_FD_69782 | JGI IMG/M metagenome (GOLD analysis project Ga0070766, IMG submission 69782) | Warmed and freeze-thawed soil microbial communities from the Hubbard Brook experimental Forest, New Hampshire - Hubbard Brook CCASE Soil... | ecosystem: Environmental > Terrestrial > Soil... | reverse complement strand
ATCGAGAGGCGTGAGCGTGGAGTTGGGGTCGGTCATTTTTCTTCTAGCTGTCGATTCTTATTGCCCGCTCTCGATTCCCAGGTTGATCTGCACCCATTCGTTATCCTGCTGCAGAATGCCGTAATCCTTGCGCAAAGGATGTCCCTTCCATCCGTCGGGCAGCAGAATGCGTTTCATGTCAGGATGTCCGTCAAACTTGATGCCGAACATGTCAAAGACCTCGCGCTCCAGCCAGTTCGCGCCCACCCAGATCGGAACGGAACTGGGTAGGCTCTCGCCGTCCACAATCTGCGTCTTCACGCGGATGCGCTCGTTCCGCGCGAAAGAATACAAAACCCAAATGACGTCGAATTGCTTCTCGCGCGTCGGGTAATGAACGGCAGTGATGTCAACGCAATAATCGAACTGCTCTTCATTCCGCAAAACCTGAAGAATCTCGGGAATCAGTGAGCGGTCGACCACCATGTAGTTCTGCCCCGCATAAGTCAGCGGCTCAATGCCGGAGCCATAACATCCCTTGAGCTTCGCGATTATCGGCGAGTCCCACGGAACGGGCGTCGGCACGGGAGCTTTCGGGGGCGCTGCCGGCTTAGCGGCAGGCGGTGCGGCAGTCGCCGCGGCTACGGCTTTCGCAGGAACCGCTGCCGCATCCGAAGCAGATTTTTCCGCGGGAGCCTTGGCCTCTGCTTGCACCGAACCGGAGCTGGTGGCTTTCACTCCACCTGGCACAGCCGGATTATCTGCCGTAGGCTTCGGTTCACCTTCCGGCGGCGGTGCAGAGGGCGATTTGATTTCGTCCGGCATAACTGCGAACGCGCAAACCTCCGGCTGTCGGTGTCACGGAGAGAACGTTAACTTTTATCAGCTTGAGGATGCAGTGTCAACGAGCTTGCGCGGGTGCAGCAAGGACTTCCACGCGGAGAGCGAATCCAGACCGTTTTTTGCGTTATGATTCAGGTTCAGAAGGATTCAATCATGGAAGCTGACGAAAAAGCTTGCCCGGTCTGCGGAGAAACCATCAAAGCCGTAGCCATTAAGTGCCGCTTCTGCAATACCGACCTGTCGGCATTTGCGTCGTCGAAAGAACTCGAAACCGAAAAGGACTTGTTTTCTGGGCATCCTGCCGCGATTTACAGCGTTGGCCAACTCGTGCCTTTTCTGGTCGTGATCGCGCTGGCCGTCGGGACCGGCTATGCCATCGAGTCCTATGCTGCCCAGCCCAAGACCAGGGATGGCGCCATCTTGTACACAGTTCTCGGCTGTCTGGCCGCGTGCGCCATCATCTTCCTGTATTTCTATGTGAAGAGCAGGAAAATCCGCTACGAAATCACTACGCAGCGGATCAAACTGGAAAAAGGGGTGCTCTCAAAGAAGCAGGAGAGTCTGGAACTGTTCCGCATCGACCACTTCGAACTGCTCAAACCGCTTGGAATGCGGCTGCTGGGCTACGCGGAGCTGCACTTGTTCTCGTCTGACGCGGAATTCGAGAATTTTTATGTCTACGGGGTACCGAATCTGGAAGCGGTCTCAGAGACTTTGCGGGAGTGTCAGCTTCGCGAACGCACACGCCGGGGGTTAACCACGTTCGTCAAAGCGTGACGTCTCGAGAGCGTTACACCCACTCCAGCGCACCCTTTTTCCAAACCCAGATATATCCAGCGATAAGGATGACGAGGAAAACCAGAATCTCCACCAGCCCGAAGAGTCCGAGCGCCTTGAATTTGACCGCCCAGGGAAACAGAAAAATGGTTTCCACGTCGAACACCACAAACAGGATTGCGACGATGTAGTAGCGAACCGTATAGCGGCCGCGTGCGTCGTCGATAGGGTCGATGCCGCACTCGTAGGGCATCAGCTTGGTCTTGCTGGGATTATCCGGGCGAACCAGCTTAGCCGCCAGCAGGGTGAGTGGGAGCAGCACTCCGATGACCGCCATGAAGATAAAGATGGGAACGTAGTTTTGCGGCATATCTTAATTAAGCATTCTGATTAAGCATCCTGATCAAGCATCCTGCTACAGCGTGGCCAACAGAATCCGGCAGCCCATAGTAACGCGCGGCGGAAGCGACTTCAAGCTCGATCAACCGGGCTCGATCCGAACTTCTTCAGTTATTACAAAGTGGCTAGAAACTCTCGGTTCCGGTCAACCCAACGGAAAATGTAGGGAAGTTCCCCGTGATATTCACCAAGCCATTGTAGGTCCCATCGCCGCTAGGGTTGAATGAGACGGTGACGGTGCAGGTATTTCCGGGAACCAGAGAGCTGGGACAGTCGTTGGTCTGCGAAAACTTTTCGGTCGCCGCGATGGATATGCCGGTGGGGGCGTAGTAACCGAGAGGGGTCACCGTAATCGCTTGGGTGGCGGGCAGTAGGGATTGCCGAGAACATAGCACGAAAATGTAATGCTGGTCGGAGAAGCGGAGATGTAACCGGGAGGGGCATTCGTGTAAACGAAGGCCTGTTGCTCCGACTCGGCGCCGAAGGCGTTCTGCACCCATATATCCACACTCTCACCACACGCACTGAAGTTGGTAGTTGTAGGGGGTAAGGTGTAGGTCGTTGAACCGAAGGTTTCGGGGCACGGACTGGGGTTTCCTTGAGCGTTTGGAACCGCGTACACAAAAACGTAGATTTCTTGCAGCGGCGAACCACCAGTGTTGGTCGGCAGGGTCCAGGTCTCGTTGTAAGTGCAATTTCCTCCGAATGGCTGACAAGCGTTGACGTAGTCCACGTTGAAGGTGCCGGCCTTCGTAACACTCTAGACAAAGAGCTTCAGCGTAGCCTGGCTAACGCTGGCGCCCGCGGGGATGGACGCCAAATTGAATTGAATGTAGCTGGTCTGCTTGGCGCCATCGACGACGAGCGCGATGGCACCGCCGTAGTTGGTGCTGGGAGCAAGAGTGGACGTATATGCATCACTGCTGGGCGTGATTTGGGCTTGACTGCCCGATACCGCAAGCAAGACGAGAAGGCATATTCCTAACATCAGCCGAAAGGCGGATTTGGGGGACATGAGTTTCTCCTGAAGATTTGGGAGCGAATCGTGCTCTGAAACGACTTGCTAAGAGGGGACTACTTCGGATGCTTCCAACTTAGCTCCGCCCATCCGAATGAGGAGTCGGCGCTTACCTCCTCGAGAATCGGGACAGGGTATCACAAGGCAGAAGTCCTGCTTGAAAATATTCCGCTAAAACTATGAAAAGGCATCCTGCCGGGGTCGCCGTCATCCGTCTTAATGCAAGCGTCGATCGGGGAGCACAAAGACTCTACGTGCGAGATCCGAGGTTAGGGTGGCCTGACAGTAGTAGCGGGTCAGAATTCCATCTTTCCACTGAAACAGATCAGAATTCTCGCGCGCGAATTCCTCCCAGCCGGTGCCTTCGCTGCGCGCCATGCGCTCGTGGATGAGAAAGAAGTACGCGCAGGTGATGGTTTCGTTGTAGAGCTGCGTCTTGCCGCGGGCGGCGGCGAATCGCTTCAGGGCGCTGGAAAACTTCTCCAGCGCTTGCAGCGTCTTGTACTGGCTGAGATAAGCGAACGCCAAACGGACGTGATCGGCGTGATGAAAAGAACCTTCCAGAACTTCATCGTTTTCGAAACAGCGGATGAGATCTTCGTTGTTCATAGAAAGGCTCACTTGCCGACAACCCGCTTGCGCACCGGCATCGCCTTGATTTCTTTCAAGCGATGGCTGGCGCTCGAATCAAGATCGAACTCGTAAAACCGTTTCAGCTCCTGAATGCGTTCGAGCGAGGCCGCACTGAACGGCATCTTGCCGTCAAATGCATGCAGAACAATGCCCTCCAAAAGATCGCCCAGGGTCAGATCGTGATACTCGGCGAAGGCTTTCAGAACTTTAAGCAGCCGTTTCTCCATGCGCACCCCGGTCTGGACCCGCTCCACCAGCAGATTCTTCTCGTCGATCATGGTACCAATGTACTATGGTACCAACTTACATGCAAGCGTTCTCCAGGCCCGGCGGGTTTTGTTTATACTGAGCAGCGCCCGGAACGGCGCCGGGCGAGGAGCTGCCATGACCGTATCTGTCTTTATCGGCACCAGCGTCGACGGTTTCATCGCGCGACCGGACGGCGCCCTTGACTTTCTCCCGGAGGATTGCGAACCTCACGGCTACGACGAATTCATCGCCGGCGTCGATGCGCTGGTGATTGGCCGCAACACCTTCGAAACGGTCCTCGCTTTTCCGGAGTGGCCCTATGGAAAGAAGCGCGTGGTGGTCCTGAGCAGTCGCCCTCTCGACTTATCCACGGCGGGGGGCGCGGTTGTCGAACAAATGTCCGGAGATCCGGCTGAAATCGTTACGAAACTCGCTGCTACCGGCGCTCACCACCTTTATGTCGACGGAGGTATGACGATTCAAAGGTTCCTGCGCGCCGGCCAGGTGCACCGTCTCACAATTACCCGGGTACCGGTCCTCATTGGCCAGGGCATTCCTCTCTTCAGCGCGCTGCCCAGCGACGTGCGGCTTCGTCACGTGGCTACGCAGCACTATCCCAGCGGGCTGGTCAAAAGCGAGTACCAGGTTGTCGGCTGACGGTGCGGACGACCAAATTTCCTGGGCTTAGGTTTCTTGTGGTTGATTTCTTGAGCTTGATTGTGATTTTTCGAGACTTGATTTCCCGAGAAATGAGACTCAAACCGCGCGGCCAATTATAATCACGTTTCAACGTGAATCAGTCTTTCCGCGCTGGTATGGCGCAATTCCCTGTTTAAAGGACTCTCTTGGCATTCGACGAAAATGTCTACGAACTGCGGCGCCAGAAGCTGAAACAGATCGAGGCACTGGGCCAGACCGCGTACCGCAGCAAGTACGAGTTCACCCACACCATCCCGCAGATTCTGGCTGATTACTCCGATAAAACTGCCGAGCAACTCGAGAATCCGCGCATCAACGTGCGCGTTGCGGGGCGCATCATGGCGATTCGACTGATGGGCAAGGCCGGCTTCTGCCACTTGCAGCAGGATGGAAAGCGCCTGCAGATTTACGTGAAGAAAGACGCGGTCGGCGACACGGGCTTCGAGTTGTACAAGCTGCTCGATCTCGGCGACCACATCGGCGTCAGCGGCTATTTGTTTCGCACCCGCACCGGCGAGCTCACCATCCACGTGGAAGAGATCACCTTCCTCAGCAAAGACCTGCTGCCCCTGCCAGAAAAGTTTCATGGGCTCACCGACGTCGAGCTGCGCTACCGCCAGCGCTACGTCGATCTGGTGATGAACCCAGAGGTGCGGGAAATTTTCTTGAAGCGCAGCAAGCTCGTGCAGTCGCTGCGGCGAACCATGGAGGCAAACGGATTCGTCGAAGTCGAAACGCCGATGATGCAGCCCATCGCGGGCGGAGCGGTGGCGCGGCCGTTCGTCACGCATCACAACACGCTCGACATGGATTTATACCTGCGCATCGCCCCGGAACTTTATTTGAAGCGGCTGGTCGTGGGCGGATTCGATCGCGTCTATGAAATCAATCGCAACTTCCGCAACGAAGGCCTGGGCTGGCGCTGGAATCCAGAGTTCACCATGCTCGAGTTCTATCAGGCATACACCGACTACCAGGGCGTAATGGATCTCACACAGGAGTTGATCACGCAGGCGGCGAAAGATGTGACCGGCGGAACGAAAACGAAGTGGGGCGATCAGGAAATCGACTGGGCAAACTGGACGCGCCTGACTATGCGCGAAGCCATCATCCGCTACTGGCCGGAGGCGGCAGGTTTGAAGCCAGCAATAAGCGACTTCGCGTCTCACGATGGCGTGAGGACGTTAGTGGAGCGATTCAATCAGGCGCACACTCATATGGCATACGATCCAAAAGAGCCGGTCGGCAAGACGATTGCAACCTTGTTTGATGCAGTCGCCGAAGAGCACCTCACGCAGCCGACGATCATCTACGAATTCCCTACCGCCGTCTCTCCGCTCTCCAAGCAGAAGCCAGATGAGCCAGAATGGACGGAACGTTTCGAAATCTTTGCGGGGCAGATGGAGATTTCCAACGGCTTTAGCGAACTCAACGATCCGGAAGATCAGCGGCGGCGCTTTGAAGCGCAGTTGCAGGAGCGCGCGCGCGGCGACGAAGAGGCTCACCAGATGGATGAAGACTACATCCGCGCGTTGTCCTACGGCATGCCGCCGGCCGGCGGTGTCGGCGTGGGCGTGGACCGGCTGTGCATGCTGCTCACCGACTCACACACCATCCGCGACGTGATTCTGTTTCCGCTTCTGCGTCCCGAGAAAGTTTCTCCCGCTGAAGATTGAACGGAACGAACTTGAGGTTTGGACTACGGTTTCGCTTAGTGGCTTACCCGTACCCTACAATGCACTAGAAGTAGGGCAGCCACGTTTCTATACTTTTTCATGTATCTGGGCTCCGCAGTGGCAGCGCTGCCGTAGTGTCCGCTCAGGACATTGGGTCGGCAGCGCGTTGCTTTTCCCCTGTGAAGAATCTTACTTCGATGACTTCCCAGCCCCCGCGGTTCGCTGCGGGTCGTAGGCGGGCTTGTCGGGGCTGAAGTTTGTGCTCAGATAATCGATCAAAGCATCGCGGTCGGCGGGATCGACTACCGCACCCCATTTCGTCATCTTATCCACTTCCTTTGTCCACGCAGCTTTGCTGAGACGCTGCTGCAGGATGATGCGTGCCTCGTGGCATTCCGTACAGGCAGTGGTGGCCTTGGCCTGCATCGCTCCGGCGGGGAGATCCGCGGTGACGTTAACACCTGCCGGCTTCTGAGCCTGCGCCCATGCGGCCAAGGCGAGCACGGCGACGGCTAAAGCTGTGGTTAATTTCACAGGGCCTCGCGGCGGGGCTGGAAGCCGCGTCCCTTCAAAACTGGACGACGGTTTGCGAAGCACGTTAAGCGACATGAATATTCACCCGGTCTGCGGCGTTGTAGAGATAGCCGGAGGGGTTCCATACTGCCGCTTCCGGCTGAGTGCGCCCCTGGCTGTCGGTGGCTCGCGACTGAATGGTGTAATCACCATCCTTGCCCGGCTTCCATTCATAGCTCCACAGGCGCCACGCATAGTGGGATTGTTCGTGACCCAGCCTCGCGGGACTCCAGGTTGCGCCGCCGTCGGCTGAGATCTCGACCTTCACAAGGTCAGCTTCTCCCGCCCAGGCTGCGCCGTGCACCACAATTTTGCCCGGCTTCAATGTAGCTCCGTCGCTGGGGCCTGCGATCACCGACTTCACCGTGAGCGCTGTCACGGGATGCGTATCTTCTGGCTTCACCGCGTCGCCCGGCTTCACCGGCTGGTTCGGCAGCCGGTAACCGGGGCTCATGAAGTTGCCGACAAACTCTGCATCGAGCACTTTGATTTCGGTGAGCCACTTGCATGAGGCCGCTCCGATCCAGCCAGGGACCAGGCCGCGCGCCGGGAAGCCGTGATGCTTCGTCAGCGGAGATCCATTCATGTGTGTTGCAATCAGCGTGTCGCTATCGAGAGCCTTCTCGATTGGGATGCTGCGAATAAAAGGTGGAACCTTGCCCGGAACTTCATCGAGTCCGCGGAACATGACGTGTTTGCCCGTCGGTTTCACTCCCGCTCTCTGCAACACATCGCGCAACCGAGGACCAGAAAAACGCGCTGTGCCGACCGCTCCCTTGCCCCACTGGATGCCGGGAACTTGAGGCCGATGCAAGCTGCGGCCGTTGCCGGCGCATTCGAGCGTGTTTACAACAGAATGAGTCTCGATTTTCGAAAGCTCAGCCAGGCTCAGCGTAAGCGGCTTGTCTACTTCGCCGCCTATCGAGAGCCGCCAATCATGCGCGTCCAGTTCGCTGGGCTCGTGCATGTGATTGCGCACGAAGAAATGCGGCACCGGAGTAAGCCAGGTATTAAAGTATTCGACCGGAGATTCGAGATCGACGAAGCGGAAGGAACGGAGAACCATGCCATCTTCGCCCGGAACCTCGACCGCTGGCTGCTGCTGAAGGGCCCAGGTCAATATGGACGGCGCCGTACCTGCCAGCAGCGCGGCGCTCGAAATGTGCTTGAGGAAATCGCGTCTCGAATTCATAGGTTTTGCAACATGTCGCGCAACCGTAGTCCTGCTACGCTTTGCACCGAGATTGCATCGACCAAGCGAAGTCTATAACGTTATCCTAAGTTAAGTTAGCACCGCCGGCCCGGAAAAGGAGAGTAGCCAAAACCGGACCGGCGGCGATTCTGAAGGGAAGGCGCCCCTCAGAAAGTTGGAAGGCCGTTGAACTAATGGTCCCGCGTCAAACATTCAAAGCTTCCGACGCGGGACCATCTCGGTTACGGCAGGTAGTAGCGGAACGACGTGTAGACCATGCCATCCAGTCCTTCGGGCGCTCCGGAACCTGCTCCTACCGGTGCGACGCCGGACCAGGTCTGACGAGTCACGTAGGAATACTGCGTGCCGAACTGGAACCTGCCCCTGGGACCGTTGTAGAAGCGGTACCAGAAGCCGGCGGTTCCCTCGATCACGGCTCGAGTGTCGGCCGTGCAATTGGCCAGGCTGCCCGGGTCAAACCCGCCCGTGGGGTTGCCCGTACTTGTCGCCGGCAGCGTCTCGGTATAGCAACCAGTATTGGGGAAGTAGGGCGACCCGTATCCGACGTACTTGCCCGAAATCGGATCGAAATCCGCCGAACGGCCAGCGTACTCGGTTCCACCATAGGCGTAGAAATCGAGTTTCTTTCCCTTCCATTCGAGTGTGGTTAGCCCCATCAGGTTCTTGACCAGATGAAGCGTGCCGTCTGCGTAAACCGAGGTGTCCGGAAGCCCCGCAGGGCCGTAGCGTCCGACTCCGCTGCCGCCGAAACCCTTTACGCCAAACACGATGTGCTTGCCAATCGGAAAGCGTGCGCTCACGCCTCCACCGCCTCCGTCTTTGGAAGCGTTGTAGGCTCCCAGAGCCGAGGTGGTGCCGACTGCCAGTCCGTCGCAACTTACTGTGCTCGGCACCTCCGCGCAGGGGAAAATGCGGTCACGGAAGCGGTCGAACAGTGCGAATACTTCGTAGTGTCCGAAACCAGGATCGAAGGCGACCTTGGCGATAATATCGGGGGACGGATTGAACGAGTACGTGGCAGTGGTGTTATAGCTGTTGCTTGCGCCATTTTCGCCGAGCAGATAGTTGCCGGCATTGTCGTGCGTAGTAAGCGTAGCCTGGGGGGCTTCCATCGCGACCGCGAAGGCAACTTTGTCGCCGAAGCTCTTGGTCACGCGGAGTCCGTACTGTCGAGCAAATACGAAGCCAACGTTGTAATTCGGATCGATGGTCTTCGGCCGGGCGTCGTTGCTTCTACCCAGGTCATCATCGGGAGAAATTCCCTTCCCGTTCTCCGTTACCAGGCTCCATGCCTGGCCGCCGAGGAAGCTCCAGCCGTTGTCAGATTTGGCCTGAGCCCATGCCTGGCGCAGACGGAGGGTGTAGCTGTTGGTTTGCGTGGAGGTGGAGGTAACACCGGCCGAGAGGAAGTCGGCTGACACGTAGCTGGAGATATCTACATGGCCCACCCGGCCGTCGACGAAGGTGGTGATTTTCGACTGGCGCGCTGATCCGAAAAATTCCGAGAGCTGGCTCTGGGAAGCGCCCGGCATGGTGAGGGAATTGAAGGGGGTGGGGAGGTCTCCACCTAGGGCTCTTGAACGCCGCACGAAAGCCGCTTCCGCATATCCGCCGGGCGTAATGTTGATACCTCGGAAGTGCAGCGTAACCGGACCTTCCATCTGCTTGTTGAAGGTTTCGGGCTGGTCAGGGCTGGGCGCCGGGGTTGCGTCCTGCATCTGGAGCACGGCCGGCTTTAAGGTTGCGCTCGTCGAATCCGTGGCGTTCACAGACTTCAGTTCGGCGACGTCGCTCTTCAGCTGGCTTACCGCCTGCTGCTGTTTAATCGCTTGGGTCTGAGCTGCTGCGGCTTGTTTAGAGGCCGTCGCGGCCGCCGACTGGGACTGCTGCGAATTCTGTTGTACCTGCTGCAGTTGCTGGGTAAGCTGCTGGATTTGTTTTTGTTGAGCGGCGATCGCGTCTTTCAACGCTTGCACGTCGGCCGCTGTCACCTGCGGCGAAGCCGGCGCCGTCGACGCCGAGGTTTGGGCCCGCGCCCCGGCCGGGAATAAGGCCAGTGCTAGAACCGTGAGAAACAGGGTTATGCTTGCTTTCATCGTAGATCCTCTCCTTTTTGTTTTTGTGTCAACAGCTCTCTGGGGGAAACCTTTTCTAGTCCGGAGCAGCCACATATCCGGCCGTTCACTCTTCGGACCCACATCCTCCGTCCGGCACCTGAGTACACTCAACTGTTATTATCATAACTATCGATTTAGTAGTGATTTGCCCGAAGTTGCGCTCTGATTGAAGACCGCTAGGTTGCCGAAAAACCTTGGGGGTTTTCTATCAGTTCAAGCAGAACTCGCAGCACAGGTGAGGGCCAGATCGACGAAAACTTCTACTCACCCTTCTGGCCCCCTACTACCATGGGCAAAACGCTTCCCTGATCTCTTTCTTTCTTCTTCGCCGTACGCTTGCCTTTCCCGGAACGAGGCCCCGCGCCGGAGATCAGGTCGGCGAGCGTCGTATTCTCCAGAATGCGCGCCGCCGAGTCGCGCACGTCGAGAAAAACCTGATACAGGGCGCGGTGCGGCAAATCGCGGTCGATGAGGGCGCGCAGCTGCTCGGCATCGGCAAACGGCGCCACCGGGCCGTCGATCAGACGCACAATCTCACTCAAACGGATTTCCGCCGGATCGCGGCGCAACTGGTAGCCGCCCTTGGCTCCGCGCACGCTCTCCACCATGCGCGCGTTCTTCAGTTCCAGCAGAATCAGTTCCAGAAATTTTTCCGGAAGATCCTCTTCGTAGGCCACCTCGCGAATCTTGATCGCGCCCTGGTGATAATGACGAGCGAGCATCATCATGGCCTGCAGTGCGTACAATCCTTTTTGAGAGATTTTCATAAGGCTGACAATTATGCCATAAAGCCCATTGCATTAATAGACTTTATGGACCTTAGCGGCATTTGCAATCGTGATTCCCTTTTCGATACGGCAGAGACGTGACTTAATACTAGTTTAATCAACCACTTGCAACAATCCAGGGAGATGGGCTCTGAGTATGATGTGCATCTGATTGCAGTTCAGAGGGAGAATTCTGCGGAGTGAGTCAGAGCAATCGGGGCAGCAGTTCCTGCTGCTGCCCCGATTCCCCACGTTTTGTTTGCACTTAAGGCAAGTAGTAGCGGAAGGATGTGAAGACCATTCCGTCGAGTCCGTGCGGCTCTCCGCCTACTCCCGACCAGGTGTTGCGTTCGACGTATGAGAACTGCGGTCCCCACTGGATGCGGCCGCGATTCACCCTTTCCCGCGATCCGTCATAAGGCTTGAACCAGACGCCGAATGTGCCTTCGATCAACACGCGCGTATCGGCCGTGCAGCTCGAGAGGCCGCCGGGAAAGAATCCAAGCGTCGTAGTAGATGGGATCGTCTCGGTAAAGCAACCGGAGTTGCTGAAATTCGGCGATCCGTAGCCTACGTACTTGCCGGCGATGGCATCGTAATCCCACGCGCGGCTGGCATACTCGGTGCCTGCGTTCATGTAAATGTCCATCTTCGGTCCGTGCCACTCGAGCGTTCCGAGGCCCTGGTAGCTATGGATCAGATCGAAGCTGCCGTCGGCGTGGATGGAAGCATCGGGAAGGCCACCTGTTCCATAGCGTCCGATTCCATCGCCGCCTAAAAAGTGCAGGCCGAAGTCGAGGTGCTTGTTGGCAAAGGACCAGCGCGCATTGGCGCCCACGCCGCCTCCGTTCTTCGAGCTGTTAAAGGCATTGATCGCGCTTGCGGCTGTAAGAGTGCCGCCGGCGCAGGCCGGACTGGTGAAATCCTCCTCGCACGGGAAGATTCTGTCACGGAAGCGGCTGTAAACCCCGAATATTTCATAGTGTCCGAAGCCCGGCTCAAAGGCAACCTTGGCGACGATATCGGGCGACGGATTGAACGAATAGTTAGCGATATTAGAAGCCGCGGCGCCGGCGGTGGCGGAAGCGGCGGAATTGTATAGGCCGCCGCTAGCCCCGGCAGAGCCAATTAGGTAGTTGTCGGCATTGCCGTGAGTGGTGACGGTGGCTTGCGAGTTTTCCATCGACACCGCCAGCCACATC
>Ga0070766_10001280_pt1 | contig 12165 bp, 8 predicted proteins | sample HubBroMetageWFT6_FD_69782 | JGI IMG/M metagenome (GOLD analysis project Ga0070766, IMG submission 69782) | Warmed and freeze-thawed soil microbial communities from the Hubbard Brook experimental Forest, New Hampshire - Hubbard Brook CCASE Soil... | ecosystem: Environmental > Terrestrial > Soil >... | reverse complement strand
TACGGCCTTCGGAAAACGAGGCAGCTGGCTATTATGTCGTGCAAAGCTTGCTTCTTCTCGGTGAATCCCGCAATCACGTACCCAATAAAAAAGATCCCTGAAATTTGCCTGGCTAAGTTGCGAATCAACGCGCGCTGGATGCTGATGCGTTGGCCGTTCAGGTCCGTCACGTAGAGCTTCAAGATTCGCTTCCCGGGCGTAGCCTGCCAGCTCGAAGCCTCAAACAGCGTGTAGTAGAGACACCCAAGAGAAACTAACAGGACTATCACCAGGGGCGCGGGTTGCGGCATGGCAGTCAATGAAGGAGGAGTAGTTGGAAGCAACTTCTCGAAAGTAGAGGGGAAAAAAGACGCACTTAAAACGAAAATAGCGGCGATGAGAATCGTATCGATGAAACACGCCACCGCCCGCAGCCAAAAACCCGCAAACGCCGGCCGCGCCGGCAACGCGGAAAGATCGTGGATTGCGGGAATAACCTGCGTAGCCGGGGCGCTTTGCGGAACGTACACAGGCCCGATTTGCGCGACGCTCAAGGGAGTCTCGCATTGCGGGCAGACGCTGGCCCCCTCCGGGACCTCCGCCGCGCATTTTTCACAAGTTAGAATTGCAGTCCTCCAAGGCAAGCCCAAAGAAACCTAACAGCCGAAGATTCGCATTGCAACGCCTGGGAACGCCAATCTCCCGATTGGCGGATTTTGAGACGCCATTCAGAAGAATGGCGTTCCCGTGAGGAACGGGCGGTAAACCGGCGCTACCAAACCTGATCCGCGTCAATAGGCAAGCAATTCGCGAACGGCGGCGGCCAAATGGCCGCTTTGGGGAAGGATTTCATCCTCGAGTTTCGGCGCGTATGCGCAGAAAGTGTCCATCGCCGCAACGCGCCGCACTGGGGCGTCCAATTCATCAAATAGCTGGTCGGCGATGCGCGCGGCGATTTCGGCGCCGTAGCCCCACGAGAGCATGTCTTCTTGGGCCACAATCACTCGATTGGTCTTCCGAACGCTCGCCGCAATCGCCTCCCAATCAAATGGCGAGAGCGAGCGAAGATCGATGATTTCCACGGATACGCCCTCACGCTCGAGTTGCGCCGCCGCGACTTCGGCGCGGTGAACGACGGCGCCGTAGGTGATGATGCTCGCGTCGCTCCCTTCCCGCACAACGCGCGCGCGCCCGAAGGGAATGGTGTAGTCCGGCCCGGGATAGGGAGACCGGTTGTATGGCTGGCGGTAGAGATGCTTGTGTTCCAGGAATAAAACCGGATCATCGCAGCGAATCGCCGTGCGCAACAAGCCGCAAAGATCGAGCGCCGTCGAAGGCATGACCACTCGGATCCCCGGAGTGTGCGTGAACAGCACTTCCCCGCTCTGGCTGTGATAAATCGCTCCGCCCGTCAGATATCCGCCGGTAGCCACGCGAATCACGGCGGGCGCCTTGAACGCCCCGTTCGAGCGCCAGCGAAATAACGATAATTCGTTGCGCAACTGCATCATCGCCGGCCAGATGTAATCGAAGAACTGAATCTCCGCGACAGGTTTCAAGCCGCGAGCGGCCATGCCCAGCGCGCTGCCCACAATGCAGGCCTCCGCAATCGGCGTATTGAACACGCGCGCGTATCCGAATCTCCGCTGCAAGCCTACCGTGGCCTTGAATACGCCGCCCTTCCCTTTCAGACCCTTCAAATCTTCTTCGTTGCTGCAATCGGCCACGTCCTCGCCGAGTACGACAATCCTTTCGTCGCGCGCCATCTCATCGGCCAGCGTGGCCGAAACCATTTCCACCATAGTGCGCGGTTCGCCGGAAAAATCAGGAGCGGATTCAAAGCGGGAAGACGTGGGATCGATGTCGTGAGAATACTGATTTACAAGGATGGATTCCTTGGAGGGCGGCTCCGCAGCGAGCGCCTTGTCGGACGATTCGCGAATTTCCAAGTCCACTTCCGCTTCGATAGCCTCCAATTCTTTTTCATCGACGATCCCCTCGCGCACCAAAAATAGTCCAAACTTGGGAATGGGATCGCGCTGCGCCTCTTCCTCCCGCAAGGCGTCCGTTTTATAGAGCTTCTCGTCGTCGGAAAGTGAATGCGAATAGGGGCGCGTAACCTGCGCGTGCACCAGCGCCGGACCCTTTCGCGCCCGGCAATATTCCGCGGCTCGGTGCAGCACGGCGTAGCTCGCAAGAGGATCGCTGCCGTCGCATTCCTCCAAAAAAAGCCCGGGATAATTCGCCACGAGTTTCGCAATGCTCCCGCCCGCCGTCTGGAATTGCACCGGAACGGAAATCGCCCAGCCGTTATCTTCAATCAAAAAGAGAATGGGGAGTTGGCGCAGGCACGCGGAGTTCAAGCCCTCGAAAAATTCCCCTTCGCTGGTGGAACCGTCCCCGCCCGAGACGTACACAATTTCGTCCGCCTGGTGGCGCACATGTTCGCCGAGCGGCGCCTGCTGAGCCTGCTCCAGCGCCCGCGGAAATTTTTCGTAATATTGCGTGGCCTCGGCCATGCCCACGGCATGCGGGTACTGCATCCCGGTTGCGGAAGACCGCGGAAGAATATTCAGCCGGGGAATACCCCAGTGCGAAGGCATCTGGCGCCCGCCGGAGTTTGGATCATCCTTGGCTCCCACCGCCTCAAGGAACATTTCGAGCGGCGTGACACCCAGCATAAGGCAAAGCGTGCGGTCGCGATAATAGGGGTAGACCCAGTCGTGCCCCGGCCGGAGGATCAGCCCCGCGGCGGCCAAAACGCCCTCATGCCCCGCGCCGCTGATCTGGAAAAAAGTCTTGTTCTGGCGCTTCAGTTGAATTTCGCGGTCATCGATCCGCCGCGAAAGATACATGGTGCGGTAAATACGAAGAAGATCCCCCCGAGACAGGCCTTGGTATCGGCTGGAGTCGATTTTCGCCGTCTTTTGGCGCGCCTGAACCGGCATCCGAATCACCTTGAGCTGAGCTAGGGCAGCTAGTTTCGGAAGTACATCTCATTATATCCAAAGCCGCGCAGCAAGCGAATAAACAGCCCAACAAATTCTCCAAAAAGTAGCCAACCTGATAGCTCAGTGCCTTTGCGTCTATAAAAAAAATCGCGGCGAGCGTTCCATCCCAGGGTGTGGTGCTGGGATGGAATCGCTCAGCCGCGTTGTATGACGGCGCAACCGGGGGGGATGAGCGCCGACATATTGCAAGCGCACGACATCGCGGCAGCGAAGGCGCGCTGGCAATCTCTATAAATCCGTTGCGAACTGCTCTTCTTGCCAGGTGCGGCGTTTTGCCGAACCCTGCATGGCAACTACTGCTGCGCCGCCGGTGAAGCAAGAATCGGATCGGCGGACGCGGACGAAGCCGAGGCCATATCCAGCACAAACAGGCCTTCCGTAGCGGACGCCGCGACCAACTGGTTTCCCGCTTCCCGCGAGCGCAATGCGGAAATCGCGCTGTCCGCGGTAGGCCCGGTCATGTGTCCCCAGGTTTTCCCAGCGTCGCGGGAAAGGAACAACGTTCCCTTCGCCGTAGATACGACGACCGCATTTCGCACAGGGGCCAAATCGTCGATCAGGAGTTCCGAAAGATTTGCCTGATGCCAGGATTCGCCGGTATCGCGGGAAACGAAGACACCGTGGTCGCTCGCCAGCACGACGGTATTCTCATCCGTCGGATGGAGATGCAGCGAGCCTCGCGGTTCAAACGGCAGCGTCCGCGAGATCCAGGTCTTCCCGCCGTCGCCGGAGACTTCCAGTTGCCGGGAGGTAAGCGCCCAGACGTGAGAATCGCCATTCCCTGTGCGCACGGCGCGAATCGAGGTCGTGCTAACGCCGGAACCAACTGCCGCAGGCTGCTGTGAATGCGCGAGGGACACGGTGCTCCAATTGAGGCCCCGGTCACGCGAAACCATCAATCCATCTTCCGTGGCCGCATACCAGGCGTCATGGCCAAACGCCATGTCATTCACTTTGGCATGGAACGGAACCGTTGATTTTGTTGCTGCGGAAGCCGCGGAACTCGCCGGCGCTTTTGAAGCGGTATTTTTCGCGCTCGCCGCCGACACTTTCTTCACGCTGGCGGCGCGCCGCGTCTGCGTTGGAACGGTTTTTTCGCTGACCTGATTGACCGGCACCCAGGAACTCTTGGAAGCATCATAGCGCAGCAAGCCTCCGGGACCCGGAGCCGCGAACCATCCGTCGGGAGAAGCAAAAATATGGCGTGGCGGGCCGGATTTGAGACCGGTGGCCAATGGGGTCCAATTGCGCCCCGCGTCGTTGGTTTCGAGCAAAGGCTCAAAATTGCTGGTCAAGACCACCAGTGCTCGTTCCGGATGCTGTGGGTCAACTGCAGCATCCACAATGCGCCGGTGCGAGAATCCCTGGTTCGAGGCGCGGTAGGTTTGCCCGCCGTTGTCGCTCACCTGAATGCCCAGGCGTTCCGTGCCGAGAATCAGCCGGTCCGAATTTTCAGGATCAATGACCATCGAAAGAATGCTCCACGACACAGGCGTGATCAGGCGCCAGGTTGCGCCGTCGTCCGAGGTCTTCCAGAGGCCTTCGGTAGTCGCGGCATATACCGTAGCCGGGCGTTTCGGGTCCTGAAGGATGTGCACGGTTCGGCGGGAATCTTTGGGGATGCCCTTGAATTTGGTCCAGTTCGCTCCGCCATCCGGACTGTGGTAAATGCCCGAGCAGGCGCTGGCAAAAACGTGCGAGGCATTGTTCTGATCGATGGTGATGCTCATCACATCCGAATCGTCCACCATTCCTTGGTGGACTGGAGACCAGTTCTTTCCGCCATCGATGGTTTTCCAGGGCAGGTGATAAGTGCCCGCATAGATGATATTGGGATCATCCGGATCGATGGCGATCGAATCAAAATTGCGCAGGTCTTCGTGTTTCTCGGGAGAGATGCGGGCCCAGTGTTTTCCAGAGTCTTCGGAGCGATACACGCCATCGGTTGCGCCGGCTATAAGAAGATCGGGGTTGGATCGTGCCTGGGCGATGGCGCGGACTACGAGTCCTTCAAGGCCAATGAGTTGCCAGGTATGGCCGGCGTCGCCGCTGCGGTAGACGCCACCGCCGTGGGAACTCAGCGTCCAGCTGGTGGCATACACTGTGTTCGCCGAGCGTTGGTCAACCAACAGGGACATAATCACGTCGTCGTGATGCTCGCCGATTCTTCCGAGCAACTCCCAGTGTTCTCCGGCATCACGGGAACCAAACACGTGCCCGTCTGAGGTGCCAAGGAAGAGCGTGCGTGCATTGCCGTGCACAGCTGCGAGGGATTGAACGTCTCCACCAGGGGGCCCAATCTGCCGCCAAGTCTGGGCGTTAACTGAAAATGACAGAAGGAGCGCGAAAACTACTAGCAATCCAGGGCGATAATGAGCCACACGCATGAGCACTCCTCCACTCGTTTCCACGGCCGGGGTCCACCGACAGGTTTACGCCATATCCGCCGACAAGGCGGCTGCGGGTCCACATAGAAGCCTATCGGCAAGATCGCAAATAAGACGCTGGTCAAAAGGACAGAATTGGGCCGGGGAAAATAGCCGTACGAACGGGCAAGCTGAAAATCGAGGACTTAGCGTGATTCACAGGCGTGTAAAAATATTCTAACGGCACAAATTACGATGCCAACGTACTGTAAGTTATAGTACGCACTGAAGATGTAAACAACTCCCTCTCCGTATAGAGTTTACTGAGCCTTGATTCGTTCGATACCTTGCCGAACCTAGGCGATGGTTTCTATTTGTTGGGGTTTCTAGGATTTACGGAAAATTTGCCAGATCCTCTGTTTGGCTCTTGTTTTGCCATACCCACTGCGGGTTGCAATTTAGCCCTGGGAGGCGAACATGGGGATCCTGATCGTAAAGGTCTTGGCAACGTGGTCGTTAGTCGCCCTGGTAATGGGATTGGGTTTGGGGGCGGCCATTCGCAGAGCCGAGCGTGTCCGCAGAGATGAGTTGCTTACCTGCGTATTTGCGTCCCTTGAGAGTTTGCAGGAATCCCGCGGCTAAGACTCCCGCTTCGGCCATGCCGCGAGCCCTGTCAATCCAACGCATCAAACAAGTCTGATGTAGCTTTGAACTCCGATTCACCGGCTCGGATAATTTGGGGATTTGCGGTCTTGAAAGGCTCCTCCATCGGGATGCGCTCGATCCAGCGCTGGTGAGAGAGCTTTTCATGATCGGAAAAATCGAGGCGCACGATCAAGCGAATCTGTCCGGAACCATCCGCCGCCGAATTGGACTTCGAAGAGGGCTTGTCTCCAGTTTTTGATTTCGCTGCCGGTTTGGCTTTCCCCTTTGCGCCGGATTTTGCCGCTTTTGCTTGCGCGGTTGGGGCGTCAACTGGTTTTCCTTCCGGCTCCTTGCGCTCAAATTTGACCTGGAGTTTTTTGTCCAGCCGGAAACCCTGCTTCCAGCCGTCGATTCGATGCCGCGCCTGCTGAGCGGCGTCTTCGTTCCCGCCAAAATCAAAAATCAAGAAGGAATGTGCCATGTTCAGCATTTTGGTAGCCGACGCGCCGTGTGTCAAGACCGGATGGTTTGGAGGACAGCCACTCTTGGCCGTCCGCATTAGCCCTGCTGACGCTGCGCTGGACAGCCAAGAGTGCCTGTCCTACAAAACAAATTGACCCCGACCGCTTGTCAGCGCGGGCTCTAAGGGGTTATGCTTCCTCGATAAACTTGACCGGAAAGGTCGCTCAAAATTGCGGAACATCGCACGCAAACTCGCTGCCATGGCGGCTCTTCTGACATTGTTTCTGCCGGGAGTTTCCGCCCTCGCGGAAACTCTTGCCGCCTCCGCTTTGCCCGCTTGCTGCAACACGGCCTATTGCCCGGTGCACCATCGTCAAGTGCGCAATCTCGAGAGGGACAAAAGCAATTGCGCCTCGATGAGCGTCCCTGGACAAGCTGATTGCTCGATGCGGGCGTGCGATGCCGCGCCGAATCCGGCCATCGGAAGCGCCGCATTTGTCCTCGTGGCGCCCCTTGCACTTCGCGGCCCGGCTGTTGCGGAAGCCGCTGCTGTTTTGCCCTCGCAGTTCTTTCCTTACGTTGCCGCTATCCCTTTGACTCCCCCTCCTCGCACCTTTCTGAGCTAACTGAACGAAGCACGTTGCAAAAGCAAGTTCTGCCGGATCAAGAGTTGGTCCGTCCGGCATCGTTTGGAATTCAACTCAGAAGAGGGAGAAAATGAAATTCAGGATGCAGGTAAGCGGTCTAATTGTTGCATTGGCCTTTGTGGCGGGCGCAATGACCATCGGCTCAACACGGGCACGCGCAGAGATTTTCGGGACCGTGCACGGCGTCGTCCATGATCCGCAGCATCGGCCCATTCAAGACGCAGCAGTCGATTTGAAGGCGCAACATTCCGATTGGGTACAACACCAAAAAACGAATGACAACGGAGAATTCGATTTCAGCGCCGTGTCATTGGGCGAATACACGGTCACCGTTACTGTGACCAACTTCCAACAGGCGAAGCAGAATGTCGTTGTCGGATCTGGCACGAGCCCTGTGCTTCATTTTCAACTGGAGTTGGCCAGCGTCACCGAAAAAACAGTTGTAACTGGAGAACCGGTAACCGCAACGATAGATTCGGTCACCCCCACAACGCTTCTGAATCGTCTGGATGTCCAGCAGACTCCTGGGGCCAGCCGAACGAATAGTTTGGCGATCGTCACAGACTACGTCCCAGGCGCGTACATTACCCACGACATGCTCCATATTCGTGGCGGACACCAAACGAGTTGGCTAATCGATGGTGTGCCTGTTCCCAACACCAACATTGGTTCCAACCTCGGCCCGCAGCTTGACCCCAAAGACTTCGACTATATGGAAGTAAATCGTGGAAGTTACGGCGCAGAATTTGGCGACAGGACCTATGGTGTATTCAACCTCGTCCCTCGCACCGGTTTCGAACGCAACAACGAAGCGGAACTCGTTCTCAGCGGGGGAAGCTTTTATCAGACCAATGCCCAGCTAAGCTTTGGGAGTCACACCGAGCGTTTTGCATACTATGCCAGTGTGAATGGGAATCGAAGCGATCTGGGCTTGCAGCCGCCTGTTGCGCAGGTAGTTCATGATGCCGAAAATGGGTATGGGGGCTTCGGCTCACTGATATTCAACGCCGATCCTTCCAACCAACTCCGGTTCGTGACCTCGTTGCGCAAGGACTACTACCAAATTCCCTATGATCCCAACCCGAACGACATCGAAAACCAGCAAACCGCTCCGAATACCTTTGCGGGGCAGTACCCAACATTCGGCTTGCGTGACGGTCAGCACGAAGGTGATGCCTTTGTGAACTTTTCCTGGGTACACACCTTTAACTCGAAAACGCTGCTGACGATCTCTCCCTTCTACCACTACAACGCCGCTAATTTCGATAGCTCCCCAAATGATGTGTCCATTGCCTCGACCGACCATCGCACTTCGACTTATGCTGGAGGGCAAGTCTCCTTTAGCACCAGCTTCGCAAGAAACGATATTCAGACGGGCTTGTACACCTTCTATCAGCATGACAACGAGTTCTTCGGGTTGATTTTCAATGGCATCCCGCCAAACCCACCGCCAGTCGCCGACCCTGAGCATCCTTCTGGGAGCGTCGTAGCGTACTTCCTGGATGACAAATTCAAACCTGTTTCCTGGCTTACACTTTCCGTCGGTTTGCGGCCTACCCGCTTTTCTGGCGATTTTGTTGAGACCGCGATCAGCCCGCGCTTCGGTGTCGCGCTAAACATTCCGCGCCTCAACTGGACGTTCCGCGCCTTTTACGGCCACTATTATCAAGCGCCACCTCTGGTTACCATTTCCGGTCCGTTACTTGATTTCTGCACTGCCAACAATTGCGGGTTCATCCCCCTTCAGGGTGAACGCGACGAAGAGCATCAGTTCGGTGTAACCATTCCTTACCGCGGATGGACGGTTGACGCTGACAACTTCAAAACCAATGCTCGTAATTTCTTCGATCATAGCTGCATCGGTTCCGGGGCCTGCATTCCCATCACAATCTCCCAAGCGGTCATTCGAGGATGGGAACTTACTCTCCGCTCGCCTCGGATTGCCCGTCGCGGACAAATCCATGTCGCCTACTCGAATCAAATTGCGGAGGGCGCCCTACCCATTACCGGCGGTCTGACGAACTTTGCGCCGCCAACTCCATTTTTTCCTCTCGATCACGACCAGCGCAATACTCTCAACTTCGGCGGCGAAGTAACTCTTCCGTGGCGATCATTTGCTTCCACGAACGTTTACTACGGCTCCGGCTTCAGCAACGCGTTTCCTGATGCGCCGTATCCCGGCGACCACCTGCCGCAGCACACAACTTTCGATCTTTCGCTCGGGAAGGATTTCGGCGAGCGCTTCTCCGCAACGTTGACCGCTTTGAATGTGACCGGTCGCCGCGTGGATCTGGACAATAGCCAGACCTTCGGCGGTTTCCACTGGAACAATCCGCGCGAGATTTTCGTCGAACTGCGTTATCGGTTCCACTATTGAAAAGAAGGATTGGAACCCCGGATCCACACAGATGAACACGGATAAAAACTGAGAAACAACCGAAATAACACGTTAAATAATGAGGTTTTCCGCTCTCTGCCTTGCCTTTTCTCCGCTATTGTCCGTGTACAACTGTTTGCATGCGTGGTTCCCAAAAAAAAGAGCCGCGACTCAAGTCGCGGCTCCTTCTCTTTTTCTGCTCTGAGATTACGGAACGAGCGCGCTGACCTCCGCGGAGTTGGCACTCTCGACATTGCTGGAATCGACCGAAGTGACGACGAAGAAGTAAGTTTGCCCGGCCTGCACAGCGGTATCCGTGTACGACGTTGCCGCTACCGGAGCACCGGTCAGTTTTGTATAAGGCCCGCCGGATTGCGTCGAGGAATACGCGTTGTAGCCGATAACAGCGGACGTGCTCGGCACCCACGTCAATGCCACGGAGTGACTCACGGTTGTGACTCCTGTGCCTGAAAGCGAAATGGTGCCCGGCGAGTTTGTGGCATTGCTGGCGACGATAATTTTGCCCGTCGCGCTGCCCGCCGCGGCCGGAGCAAAAGTTGCCGTCAGGGTCGCCGTCTGCCCCGGAGTCAGGATTATTCCGGAAACGCCGGTCGCATTGAAACCCGCTCCGGATACGGTGACATTGGAAATTGTGATGCTGGAATTTCCGGCGTTCGTGAGCGTGACCGACTGCGCGCTGCTGTTTGGCAAGGTGACATTGCCGAAGTTCAAGGAAGACGCGCTGGAATTGAGAAGAAGGGTTGAAGCGGCCACGGTGAGCGTTGCTGGATTGCTCGTCGCGCTACCGGCGGCGTTGCTCACAGAAACAGTGAACGTCGCGTTGTTGTCCGCAGACGTCTCGGCTGGAGTTGTGTACGTGGACGAGGTCGCTCCGCTGATCGCGGCGCCGTTCTTGCTCCACTGATACGTTATAGGCGCTGTGCCGGTTGCTGCAACGCTAAAGGAGGCCGTTTGTCCGGCGCCGATCTTCGCGCTTGCCGGCTGTGACGAAATTGTGGGTGCGACCGCAGATTTTGAAGATGTAGAAGTAGAAGCGATGGCCAGCGTCACCGGAAACGCCATCGGTGAATTCGCTACGCCGGAGGCAGTAAGAATCACATGCCCGGTATAGCTGCCCGCCTGCATTCCGGCCGGATTCACGCCGAACTGCAGCACCACTCCGCCCCCTGCCGTCGTGCTGGACGTCGTGCTGATCGTAACCCATGGCTGGTCCACCGACAGCGTGAATGGCAATGGCCCCGGGGTTGTGTCGTTCACCTTGACGCTTTGCGTCGCTTGCCCCGCGCCCGCCTTCAATGAAAAAGTCAAGGAAGTGGGATTTGCGTAGATCACGTAATTCCTTCCCTGCATAACTCTCAGGACCGCATCTTCGCTTTGCGCGACGCCCAAATTGTTGCTTACCTCTGCCGTGAATCGCGCGTTGTTGTCCGAAACTGCTACCGGCGGAGTCGAGTACGAGGAAGACGTCGCGCCGCTGATCGCGACGCCGTTCTTTTTCCATTGATACTTCATCGGCGAGTTGCCGCTTGCCGTCACTCTAAATGTGGCGGCTTTTCCGGCAACCACCGTCCGGCCGGCCGGCTGCGTCATGATCGCCGGGGCTCCGGCGTTGGTGCTGGATGTCACGGTCAGCGTCACGGGAAACGCCATCGGTGAATTCGCTACGCCGGAGGCAGTAAGGATCACATGTCCGGTATAGTTGCCCGCCTGCATTCCGGCCGGATTCACGCCGAACTGCAGCACCACTCCACCCCCTGCGGTCGTGCTGGACGTCGTGTTGATCGTAACCCACGGCTGGTCCACCGACAGTGTGAATGGCAATGGCCCAGGGGTTGTGTCGTTAACTTTGACGCTCTGCGTGGCTACCGCCCCGTCCATTGGTACTGAGAAAGACAATGATGTGGGATTTGCGTAGATTACGTAGTTCTTGGCATTTCTTGCGTGCGCCGTAGCGCCAAAATAAATTATTAGTGTGACGATGATTGCAGCGCGGATGACTCTTTGCATGATTCCCCCGGTTTTTTTCATCTGAATCCCTGCTCCATGACGCGTACCGGGTCCCCAAGAACGCGCCGGTTCGCACTTTGTAGGTCAGAAAGGTCACGCTGAAAATCTCAGGAATTTGACCCACCGTCAGATTAGGCCTCTGCGAAATCCGCGCTCGACTGGTCGACAGACCAAATGAGGGACAGGTCCAAGACACGACCATTGATACAGGTCGAGCCCGGCCTGGGGGCAAGGAAGCGAAACATTTTCCGGCAAAAAAAGTTTTGCAAAAATTCGAGACCTGCAGTGCGCATGCGGCAGAATTCGTTTGAAATTATCCGGAGCGCCTGGAAATCGTTTGAACCGCTCGGCCAGAAAGACCGTTGCGCGGCCCGCTGCAGCGTGGTAGCGTAGCGAAGAAAAGGCGAAGCGTGGAGGAGGCTGGCAGTGGCTCAATCTCTTGCGGTGCGGTCCACGAAGGACCCGGTCACGTTCGCGCGCGTCCGGGAAATTGTCGAGCAATTTGCCGAGCGCGACCACCGCGGCGAAATCATTACCGCCGTGCACCATATCCCGGCGCGCGAGGCCAGCTTTGCGCCCATGCCGGAATGGGTGCGCGCGGAGTTGGCGCACGTTTATGCGGAAAAAGGCGTTGCGCAGCTGTATAGCCA
>Ga0070766_10001279_pt1 | contig 12173 bp, 5 predicted proteins | sample HubBroMetageWFT6_FD_69782 | JGI IMG/M metagenome (GOLD analysis project Ga0070766, IMG submission 69782) | Warmed and freeze-thawed soil microbial communities from the Hubbard Brook experimental Forest, New Hampshire - Hubbard Brook CCASE Soil... | ecosystem: Environmental > Terrestrial > Soil >... | reverse complement strand
CGCCGGAGGAAGCCATCTACCAGGCGTGCCTGCTGCGCTTCCGTCCGATCATGATGACCACGATGGCCGCGCTGCTGGGCGGCCTGCCTCTGGCGCTGGGCACCGGCTTGGGATCGGAACTGCGCCGCCCGCTCGGCATTGCCATGGTCGGCGGTCTGCTGCTCAGCCAGATTCTCACCCTGTACACGACGCCGGTCATCTACATCTTCTTCGACCGGATCGCCCAGCGCATCTCGGGTCACCGGCCTTCCGCCAAAGCATCTGAACATGCGGGAAGCTCTGCGCCAGGCACGGGGGAGGCGAGCCTGTGAGTTTCTCCTGGGCGTTCATCCGACGGCCGGTGGGCACGACGTTGCTCACGATTGCCGTGGCCATTGCCGGAGCAATTGGCTTCACGGTTCTGCCTGTTTCGCCGCTGCCGCAGGTAGATTTTCCCACTATCAGCATTTCGGCGAGCCTCCCCGGCGCGAGCGCGCAGATCATGGCTGCGTCCGTCGCCACGCCGCTGGAACGACAGCTCGGTCATATTGCCGGCATCACGGAGATGACCTCCTCGAGTTCGCTCGGCAGCACGTCCATTACGCTGCAGTTCGATCTCAGCCGTAACATCGATGGCGCGGCGCACGATGTGCAGGCCGCCATCAATGCGGCCCGCACTTATCTCCCGGTGAACCTGCCTTCGAACCCGTCGTACCGCAAAGTGAATCCATCGGACGCGCCGATCATGATCCTTGGCCTCACGTCGAACAAATATGACGTGACCAAGGTCTACGATCTGGCCTCGACGATTCTGGAACAGAAGCTTTCGCAGATCAACGGCGTCGGTCAGGTATTCGTCGGCGGCGGGGCGACGCCATCGGTGCGCGTTGAGGTGGATCCAACGAAGCTGGAAAGCTTCGGGATGACGCTGGGGAACGTGCAGTCGGTGCTGAGCCTGCAAAATTCGCATGAGCCGCGCGGGCAGCTCTCCGACGGAGCCGAGACCGCGGATATCATTACCAACGACCAGATCTCGCGGGCGAACGAATATGCGCCACTGATCATTGGATATAAAAATGGGCAGGCCGTCCGGCTCTCCGACGTCGCCGGCGTTTACAACTCGACGCAGAATATCCGTACCGCGGGTTACATGGATGGCACACGCGCCGTCTTCGTAATCATCTTCCGCCAGCCCGGGGCCAACATCATCCAGACGGTCGACAGCATTAATCAGCAGCTTCCGTTTCTGGAGGCGGTGCTGCCGCAGGGCATCCATACGACGATCGTGCTCGATCGCACAAACACCATCCGAGCTTCGGTGCGGGACGTGGAGCGGACGCTGATGGGGTCCGTGGTTCTGGTGGTTCTGGTGGTCTTCTTCTTCCTGCGCAGCCCGCGCGCCACGCTGATTCCCAGCGTGGCCGTGCCGGTATCGCTCATCGGCACGTTTGCGGTAATGTATCTGCTCGGCTACAGCATCGACAATTTGTCGCTGATGGCTCTCACCATCGCCACAGGCTTTGTCGTGGATGATGCGATTGTGGTGATGGAGAACATCACGCGGCACCTGGAAAGCGGGATGCCGCCGCTGAATGCGGCTCTGGTCGGCGCGCGTGAAATCGGCTTCACCGTTTTCTCCATCAGCATGTCGCTTATCGCGGTCTTCATTCCCATTCTGATGATGGGCGGCATCGTCGGGCGATTATTCCGCGAATTCGCGGTCACGCTTTCTGTCGCGATTCTGGTCTCGATGGTTATTTCGCTGACCACCACGCCCGCCATGTGCGCGCATCTTCTGAAGCAGCACCAAAGCGAAGAGAAACATAATTGGCTCTACCGCGCGAGTGAGGGCTTCTTCAACGGAATGCTCTCCATCTACCGGCGGTCTCTCACCTGGGCGCTGGAAAACTCCGTGCTGATGCTGATCGTTCTGGCGCTCACGATCGCTCTGAATATTGTCGTGATCTATCGAATCCCCAAGGGATTCTTCCCGCAGCAGGATACGGGCGCCGTTGTGGGCCAGGTACAGGGGCCGCAGGATGCATCGTTCCCCTTCATGAACTATTCGGTGCAGCAGCTCATGAAGATCATCAAAGCCAATCCCGCCGTGGCGCATGCCAATGCGTACACCGGCGGCAACGGCTCCAGTAACGGAGGATTCATCTACGTCGCGCTGAAACCGCTGGGCAGCGGACCGGGGGAACGCACGGAGAGCGCCATGCAGGTGATCAACGATTTGCGGCCGCAAATCAACGGCCTGCCCATTGCGTCCGCATTCCTGCAGCCGGTGCAGGACCTGCGCATCGGCGGGCGCAGCAGCGCGGCTCTCTATCAGTACACCGTGCAATCGGACAATATCCCCGATCTGGCGCATTGGGGGCCTATTCTGCTGGCGCAGATGAAGAATCTGCCGGGCCTGCAGGATGTGAACACGGACCAGCAGAATGGCGGGCTCGAGGAGATGCTGACCTACAACCGCGTGACGGCGGCGCGTCTGGGACAGACGGCGCAGACGCTGGACAGTTCGCTCTACAGCGCGTTCGGCCAGTCGGAAGTGTCGGTGATCTACACACAGCTCAATCAGTATTACGTGGTGATGGAGGTTGCCCCGCAGTACTGGACTTCGCCGGATGGGCTGAAGGACATTTGGTTCGCGCCCGGCGGATCGGCATCGGGCAGCTCGTCGGCGGGCATCAATTCCATCTCGCCGATCTCCTCGGTGATGACAACCAGCACCAGCACGACGCCGCTGCAGGTGAATCACACCGGCTTATTCCCGTCCGTTACGGTGTCGTTCAATATGGCGAACGGCATGTCCCTGAGCGACGCCGTGCGGGAGGTCACGGAGATGGAGGCGCGGCTGGGCATGCCCTCCACTGTACACGGCCTCTTCGCCGGGACCGCGCAGGCGTATCAGGACTCGCTGGCCAGCGAGAAGTATCTGGTCATCACGGCGGTACTGGCGGTCTATATCGTGCTCGGCATCCTTTACGAAAGCCTGATGCACCCGTTCACGATTTTGTCGACGCTGCCGTCGGCTTCCATCGGCGCAATGCTCGCGCTGATGATCTTCCATATCGATCTGAACGTCATTTCGATCATCGGTATCATCCTTCTCATCGGCATCGTGAAGAAGAACGCCATTATGATGATTGACTTTGCGCTGATGGCGGAACGGGAAGAGCAGAAGAGCACCTACGATGCCATCTTTGAGGCCTGCATGCTGCGATTCCGCCCCATCATGATGACCACCATGGCGGCCACATGCGGCGCACTGCCGCTCGCTTTCGGCACGGGCACCGGGTCGGAGCTGCGGCGTCCTCTGGGCATCACGATTGTGGGCGGGCTGCTGCTCAGCCAGCTCATTACTCTTTACACCACGCCGGTCGTCTACCTCACTCTGGACAGCCTGCGCCTCCGCCTCTCGGGCAAAACGCACGATACCTTCCGCCCGGAAATTGAAGGAGCCGCGTCATGAAACCCATGAAAAACAACCTGCTCCCGCCCTGTCGAGTCTCTCTGGCAATTGTTTCCGGCGTCCTTGTTCTTGCGGGCGTCCTGACCGGCTGCACCGTCGGACCGAAATACCATGCACCGGCGCCCCCACCGATTGCCGCGTCGAATTACAAGGAATCGACCGTCAATTTTCAGGATGCTGAGGGATGGAAGGTCGCCAGTCCCAGCGATGCAATGTTGCGAGGCAACTGGTGGGAGGTGTTTCACGAGCCGGAACTGAACACGCTCGAAGAGCAGTTGAACATCAACAACCAGAACATCAAGCAATACTTTGCGCAATATATGGAGGCCCGGGCGCTGGTCGCGGAAGCGCGCGCGCAGTACTGGCCGACGATCACAGCCAATCTGGGCTGGAGCCGCGAGCGCAGCTCGTCGAATCTGACGAATTCCACGCAGGCGAATCCCGGCCGAACCTCGTCGCTCTGGTCCGCGCCTCTCGATGTGTCGTGGGAGCCCGATCTGTGGGGCAAGATTCGCAACGAAGTGCACGAGGCACAATATTCCGCCCAGGCGAGCGAGGCCGATCTGGAACTCGAGAAACTCACCGAACAGGCATCCCTGGCCGAGTTCTTCTTTGAAATTCGCGGCCAGGACATGCTGCAGCAGATCCTGAATCGGACCGTCGACGCCGATCAGAAGGCTCTGGACGCCAACCAGGGCGCGTATGATGCCGGGACCGGCGACTACATCTCCGTGGTCGAAGCGCGGGCCACGCTCCAGGCCGCGCAGTCTGCGGCCATCAACGTGGGGCTTTCCCGAGCGCAGTACGAACATGCGATCGCTGTATTACTGGGCAAGGTGGCGACGGACTTCTCGATTCCCGTAAAGCCAATGATTTACGCTGCGCCGGCCATTCCGACGGGTGTGCCCTCGCAGCTTCTTGAGCGGCGCCCCGATGTTGCAGCCGCCGAGCGCACGCTGGCCGCGGCCAATGCCACCATCGGCATAGGCTATGGCGCGTTTTTCCCGCAGGTCTCCCTCTCCGCCGATGCTGGCTTCGAGAGCTCCTCGCTGAAGCATCTCTTCGACTGGCCTAGCCGCGTGTGGTCCATCGGCCCCTCAGCTTCGCAGATCATCTTTGACGGCGGGCTTTACCGGGCCGAGCTGCACCAGTACGAAGCCGCGTACAACGCCGATCTCGCCACGTATCGGCAGACTTCGCTGACTGCATTCCAGCAGGTTGAGGATGCGCTTGCAGCGACGCGCATTTACTCGCAGCAGATTTTGCGCCAGCAGGAAGCAGTGAAGTCGTCACAGCAGTATCTCGACATGGAGATGCAGCGCTACAACACCGGCGTCGATCCCTATATTGACGTCGTGACGGCACAGACAACGGTGCTCACCAATCAACAGACTCTGAATGCGCTGCAGGTTGAGGAGATGACCTCGGCGGTGACCCTGGTGCAATCGCTGGGCGGAGGCTGGGACCTCTCGCAGTTGCCGACTCCGTCGCGGGCGGGAGCGAAGGTCGCCAGCGCGAGTTACGCGAAGCAGAATTAGGTCTTCGGCATTTGTGCGCCAAACCGAGCGGCAGGAATGTCGCTGCGTTCGCGCATCCAGGTGATAACGGTCCTGGCAAGTCCGACAAACGCTTCGTGACCGCCATCACTGAGCAATTGCTGCCCATTCTTTATCCTGGATCGTTCCGGCTACCGCGGGCCCTCACGCTGGCATCGCTCGCGCCGATGGACGGGACAGGGAGAAAGTCAATGAGTCTGGGAGCGATAGCAGTAACGGGCCTGGTGGCAGCAATTGTCGTAATCGTCGTAACGGTCACGCTAATCAATAAGTTCGCGAAAGGCAATTAAGGCCCCCGCCGGTCGCAGGGGCCCCCAGTTGACCTATCGGACCACGGCGACAATCTGGCTGTCTGGCTCGCTCCAGGCAGCGGCGCCTGAGTGGGTCAGCTTGTGCGCCGCATCATCCCAGTGCAGGTGCGAGAGCTGGAAATCGCCTTTTTCATAGGCGTAGGTCCGTCCATCGTCCTGATAAAGATCGAAGTCGGCATTCGCGCCGGGCCAAATCTGTATACGCGCGATGGCTTGCTTCTCCGCTGTGCTTTCGACCTCGCCGCCAAGCGGGATAATTGACCCGGCCCGCACAAACAGCGGCATCTTGTCGATCGGCGCATCCGCAGTCACAGTCTGCCCACCCTGGAAACGCTTGTGGGTCCAGTAGTCGTACCAATCCGTACCAGCGGGCAGATAAACCCGTTTGGTCGTCGCGCCCTGTTCCGTAACCGGAGCGACCAGGAACGCGGGACCAAACATGTACTCATCGCCAATCTCGGCGACGTTTGGATCGTTGGGGAAATCCATGAACAGGGCCCGCATGTAGGGCGCGCCGGTTTTGTGGGTGAAGTAGCCGAGCGAGTAGATGTAGGGCATGAGCTGATAGCGCAGTTTCAGATACTGCTCCAGGATCGGCTCTGCCTGCTTGCCGTACGACCAAACCTCGTTCGACTTGCGGCTGCCATGGGTGCGCATGATGGGCAGGAAGGTCGCGTACTCAAACCAGCGCGTATACAACTCCGGATAGTCGTCGTAGCCGCCGACATTGTCGCGCGCGTCTGAGGGATCGAGCAATGGCGGATGTTCGGGGTGGTGGACTGCGGGCAGATACTGCCATCCGCCGGTGTCGTTGCTCCAGTAATTCAGGCCGGAAGCCGCCACGTTGAGGCCGGTGGGAATCTGACGCTGCAGCGTATCCCACGTTGGAAAGATATCCGACGACCACACGATGGCTCCGTTGTGCTGCACGCCCAGATACCCATCGCGGGACAGGATCAGTGCGCGGCGCTCCGGCGTATCCGAGCGGAATCCGTCGTACAGCGCGCCGGTGTGGAAGAGCGGGTAGACGTTGAAGTACTGGGTGCCGGGCCCGATGTGGAAGTAGCTGCCGTTAGGAGCGAGATCCGGCTCGGTTTCGTCGGCCCAGAGCGAATCGAATCCCTGGCTGATGATGTTGTCTTTGATGGTGTTCCAGTACCACTTCGCTGCGGCCGGATTGGTCGTATCGATATCGGAGCCGGCCTGGTCATAGGGTAAGCCGTTGGTGGGCGTGCCGTCCGCAAGGTGCTCAAACCAGCCGTTCTTCTCGATCTCGCGGTAATATCGATCCGTAGGAACAAAGCGCGGCCACACGCTGATCATGGTCTGGAAGCCCATCTGATGCAGCTTGTCGTTCATCGCTTTCGGATCGGGCCAGTAGCGCGAGTCGAAATCCATCTGGCCCATGTTGGTGTAGTAAAACCAGTCGACGACGATCACATCGGCCGGCAAATGCCGTTCCCGATAACCATTGGCAACGGCAAGCACTTCGGCCTGGCTCGAGTACCGCTGCTTGCACTGGATATAGCCATACGCCGCTTTGGGGAGCATCGGAGTATCGCCCGTCAGCAACCGGTATCCGGCGTAAAGCTCGTCGGTCGTCTGGCCGGTGATGACGAAGAAGGAGACGCGGTCGCCGATCTCGGACATCCACCGCGTTTGTTCGTTGAATCCAGGCTCGATGGTGGTCTTTGACGGATTGTCCCAGAGCACGGCGTAGTGCTTGTTGGTGACGAGGAAGGGAACGCAGAAGCTTGGAGCAGCCGCTGCCAGGTAGTCGTTCCAGCAGCGAACCGCATGGCCGCGGCGGTCGAAATAACCTTCCTGATTTTCTCCCAGGCCGTAGTAATGCTCATCATCGGGCGAGCGAAACGTGGCGCCCACCTGGAAATACGCGGCGTCCGCGGGGCGCGGGTCGAAGCGATCCAGGGCGATGGAAGGCTGCACCTGCGACAGGAGGTACTCCGTGCCGTCTTTGTAATTCGGGGTCTCCATGGACCACCCCTGCATATCCAGCAGGGTTTTACCGTCCGCATCTTTCACGGTGAGCGGAATCCAGGGCGTGGAGCCCCGGAAATACTGGCAGGTGTCGCAGGTGTATTTCGTAGTGGTCGGACCGTAGTGCGGAACCGGCATGGTGACGGTGAGACGAGACGACTTGTAGGTGTCGGTCGTGTCGGTGTGCTGGTACGACCATCCTTCATCGGAGGGCTTCGCCGTGATCCCGTACCCGGGAGGCGCGAGCGCGGCGTCTTTTTTCAGGCTCATCGTGACGCGCAGGATATTGGGCGCGTACGATTCGAGCGTCACGGTCGAGTCGCTACGCTCGAGAATAATCTGTTTCTGAGCGAATGCGCTGCCCGTCATCAACAGGGAAAGGGCAAGAAAGCCGGCCACCGACAAAATGCGATTCATGATCTCGATTCTTTCCGATTTTGTGCGCAGAGCGCGCCGCAGGCAGTGTACGCTGGCCGCTGCGGAGTGTACAGGTTTACATTCCGTTCTGGCCGCATCTAAATCGATTTGGCGCGATGGTGGGAGTCTCCGGATTGACTGCTCGTGAGGCCGGTTCGTATGATGAAGAAGTCCTTCCCATTCGGCGGCGTAGCTCAGATGGTTAGAGCGTGGGATTCATAACCCCAAGGTCGGTAGTTCGATCCTACCCGCCGCCACCACCCAAACTTCTGATCGTGCACGGTTTCGGTTTCTGCGCCGGACGTGGTTTCTGTGGAAGCAGGAGATAAGCCGGAATTGAGAACGGCATTCTCCCTGTTGGGCATCTCGTCTTCAGGTTCCCTGACGGCCTTCTCAAACTCAGCGCCCAGGAGCTGCGCGGCCTCAGGATTCCGTCCCCCACTCAGGCTGCCCACCGTACACGTCCTGCGTGAACGATCCTCTGACCGCATGACGGATGCGCTTCTGATCGTCTTCGGCGGGACGCGGAGAGCGTCCATCCGAGCAACGTCGCGGGACGCCCGTTGAATTGAGAAGCGTCATCTGGCGTCCCATCGTGCAGAATGCGCTGGCATTCGGGTTGGAGCGTGCGCGAATCCCCTATCTGCGGGGTACACAACGTTGTTTTGGTTCAGAGCACGCTGCGAATCGACGAGAAATAGGACGGTGAGCGATATTGCACAGACGCATAGCCGGGCAATCGGCATGCTGGATCATCAGCCAATTCTTTAGCAAGAGAAAGAGGGGGCGCGATGAACGTACCGACGATTGATTTTCCGCATAGGCAAAACCTGGATGGGGAGTACGAATCAATTTGCAGGACCTGTTTCGCAACAGTGGCAAAGGCTCAAAATGAAACAGAACTTGGGGCCTATGAGCGAGCACACATCTGCGATTCCCTGTGGACATATCGGTCGGGTCAAAGCTACTGCTTAGGAAGCGCGTAACTTGTATCTGGGCCGGAAAAGCCCGTCCAGGGGGAAACACGCGCCACGCAGCCGCGAGGGCAGGACGTAAGAGATACGGAATACGAGAGGCCGGTGTGATCCCGCCCTGTGCTGTCCAGCTCAGTTATTATTCTGCGTCTTTGAGACACTGACTTCAGAGACGAGTCCTTTTTATCGGCTCTCTCATGGTTCTGAACTAAGTCAGCCCATCTGACCGTTTGCCCTTCTTAGACCCACCCCTCACGCAAGGAGGGGTTATGAAACAAACCATTCAAGACGATTGCACGCATCTGGGTATCGTGTTCCTGGTGACTCTATTCATGGTGCTGTTTGTCGCTGCCATGCATGGACAAGAGCTACCCAATGCGCCACAGCCGGCCGCGAAGCAGCAAATTCCGCTGGTGCACAAACAGGGTCGACTGTCGGCAAAGCCGGGCAGCCTGTACCTCGGAAGCCCTGACTGGTTCCGTGAACGAGCACATTTTAGGCTGGCGAGGATCATTCCGCTGTTTACTCAAATTGACTGGAACGTTAGCTTTGGCAAGCCAAGGGAGGCAGGGCATGGCAGCGACGTACTGGATGCGCGGCCTCGGTCTCGTCTGCCATATTGAGCCGGGGCCATCGCACCCGGTCCGACCGCCTCGACAGGCAATCAGCCGTGAAAAATGAGCTTTCCAGGTCTCTGATCCTGGGATTCTCCGTACGCCGCACCAGCCGCTGTTTCTGCGCGCTTAGTTCGGCAACGTGTGCACGTTCGCGGGAAGCTGTCGGGCGAAGTCGGTCACGGCGGAGCGCAGCCCTGCCGCTTCGGCCGGATCGACTGCATAGAAGCTGACCACGCGGTCGCCGATGATGGAGGGATCGGGAATATCCCAGTGCGCAACACGAATCCAGGTCTTCGGCAACGGCGGACCTCCGACCACAACACCCGGCGGATCGCCGAACCATCGGTCGTAAGCAATGGCAATTTGCACGTGGTGGGTTGCAGCGTCCTGCTCGAGGAACTGCGTTGTGTAACGGCCGGAGCGCCGGGCGAAGAAGATCTCCTGGTTGGCCAATCCGACCAGATCGTAACAATGAATGTTGCTTAAATAATTCACCGCGCCGATGTCATTTGCGGCGACCGTGGCCGTGGGATAGTACTCCTCGACAAAGCGGCCCATTTGCCATTGCCGCAGATAGATATTGCGGGAAATGAGCGGGAGCATGTGCAGCTGGGCCACGCTGAGGAGCAGAAATCCGCAGCCAGTGACCAGGAGCAGGACATACTCAACGAGGAAGAGCGATTTCGGAGCGACGGCTTTCATCGTGGGTATGGCGGAGGCAAGAGCGATGATGCCGGCGGCAAACAAATACGCGTCGTAGCGATAGTACATGCCCACCTGCGCGAGGGCGATGTGCAGGCAGCCGGCAGACAGAACGAGGATCAGGGGAATCGCGAACCGGCGTTTCGGGCGCAGAAGAACGACTGCTGCGATGGCAACGCAGGCGAGAAGCAGAAAGAGCTGCGCGCCCTCCTGGAAGTTTTCTGCGATGCGAGCGGCAATGTTGGCGCCTGCCTGCAGCAGGCCGGGATGATCGCCACTGGCGCCTTTCAGCGCGACAGAGTTCGGCAAATACCAGGCGCCATGAGCGAGGGAAACGGCAGCGTAGGAGACGACGGGAATCGCCGCTCCCACGGCGATGCTCACCGCGGCCTTCCAGCGGCGTTGCAGGGCGAGGACCGCCACGGCGGGAGCGACGAAGAAGAGCCCCTCATACCGTGTGGCCACCATCAGCGCGGTGATGAGGGCAATGGAACCCAGGCGCTCACCTTGCGAGGATTCACCGGGATCGCGCAGGAACCAGCCGAGGAAGAGCAACGTCAGCAGCACATGCAGCGAGTGCTCCATGCCGATTACGCCGACGACGAAAAGAGGCGTGAACAGGACGAAGATCAGGAGCGTTGCAGCCTGGGCTTTTCGACCGAGAAACCGCGCGAGAATATGCTGCGCCGCGAAGATGGAGAAGAGCCCGAAGCACCATGACAGAACGATGGGCACATAGAGATTGACGCCGGAGATGCGAAAGCCGGCGGCCATCAGAAGCGGGAAGAGCAGTGAGGAATCCGACGAACTGAAGGTGAACTGCGTGACGCCCCAGACACCGTGCAGGGCGAACCAACGCGCCATCGCCATGCCGATATACGTATCGTCGAGGGCGTAAATGAAGTGGTGTTCGGATGCCCGCCAGGAACCGATGAGGACGGCGACCGTCAACACGGCATAGAGGAACGATGCGAGGAGCGCGGGGCCGTATTGGGCCCACGGGCGGGGGGATTGCCGAGTCTGGGCGGCAGCAGATTGGGAGTTCTGGAGGAGCATCCGGGAAAAGTCTAGCAGCGGGGACCGAGGTTCCCCATCCCACGTTTGGTGTCTGCCGGGGCAATTTGGCGCTCACAAGGAAAAACCCCATCCCGACGAGGGGATGGGGTCGCAGATTGGAATGAAAGGCTGGGATTACCGGCCGTGGCCTCCGCCGAAACCACCACCGCCGTGAAATCCGCCGCCACCGAAGCCGCCACCATGGAACCCGCCCATGGAACCGCCGGCGCGGAGGGCATCGCCATGGAATCCGCCCACACCGTGCGGGCCGAACCCGCGGCCACGACCACCGTAGAAGCCGCCGTACCCCCATCCGAGCGGATAGAATCCCCATCCGAACGGGCTATAGAATCCCCACGGGCCGAGAAATGTGTAGTCAAACATATAAGGGTCCCAGTACCAGCCGGGCGCATAGGCCCCGCCCGCGTAATCGCCCGCGATCTGGTAGTTGGCCTCGGCCAGATAATCGGACCGCAGGCTGCTCCAGCGATAGAGGTCGGTTTGCTTCTGCGCGTCCTCGTTGATGGAGACCGTCTTCGGCGCTGCGCCTTCGGCAACATTCAGCTCATGGTGATCCTTCATCACCACCCATTTCCCATTCGAGCGCTGGGCAGCCGCTTCTCCGCTGAAAACCATGACAGTGCCATGATCGGCATCGAACTCGTAAAGTCCCGGCTTCAGCAACTGCACGGGCACGTTATTCTCGACGACGTGGATGTCGTTTTCCTTGAACAACTGGTCCACTTCCACGGATGCGCGGCCGTGATCGAGACGCATCACGGTGTTGGTCAGATCGGGCGAGACCATCTTTGCGGAGCTGTTATGGTCGAGCCGGAAAAAGACGCCCGGCGTCAGCAGCACCTCGGCACGGCCTGTGCTGGTCGATATTTCCTGACCGGGCTGGAGCGTTACCGAGCCGATCGCATTCGGAGCCAGAAACTGGCCGTTGATGGTGGTAGCGCCTTCGATGTAGTTAAGAGTCCCTGGCACGGCGGGGCTCGCCGGTGTGGGGTTCTGGGGCAGATCCAGAGCGAACAGGGCCGGTGAGACCAAAACCGCCAGGGCTGCGATGAACAGAACTTTGA
>Ga0070766_10001273_pt1 | contig 12191 bp, 6 predicted proteins | sample HubBroMetageWFT6_FD_69782 | JGI IMG/M metagenome (GOLD analysis project Ga0070766, IMG submission 69782) | Warmed and freeze-thawed soil microbial communities from the Hubbard Brook experimental Forest, New Hampshire - Hubbard Brook CCASE Soil... | ecosystem: Environmental > Terrestrial > Soil >... | reverse complement strand
TTGGGCACTTCACCCCATTTTTCGTCCGGGACCGGAATGACGGCAGCCTCGTAAACCGCGGGATGCGCCAGGAGCGCCTTCTCCACTTCGAGCGATGAAATATTCTCACCGCCGCTCACAATAATGTCTTTCTTGCGATCAGCGATGAGGATGCGCCCATCCTCGCTGATAGTGGCCATGTCCCCGGTATGAAACCAGCCACCGCGCATCGCTTCCGCCGTGGCTGCCGGCTGTTGCCAGTAGCCCTGCATGACACCATCGGAACGAGCGACAATCTCCCCCATGGTTTTTCCGTCGCGGGCAACATCGTTGTCCTCGAAGTCCACGACCCGAAGCTCCACGCCCGGAATCGCGTACCCGGTCATCGCCCGCGCCACGTAAAGCTCCTCACCATCGAATTGCTCTCCCGGCTTCAGCTTGGCGGTGGAGAGCACCGGCGCAGTTTCCGTCAGGCCGTATCCGGCAAAACACGCGCAGCCAAGCTTTTCCTCGGTCTCGCGCATTAAGGTTGGAGACGATGCCGCCCCGCCGATCGAGATCCACTCCAGACTGCTCAAGTCGTATTTTTGCCGGTCTGGCGAATTCACCAATGCCGTTGCCATGATGGGCACAAGGCTCAGCGAGTTGACGCGCTCACGTTCGATCAGCTGGAAAACTTCTGCGCAGGTAAAGCGCTGAAGCATGACATGTTTGCCACCCACGAAAGTGACTGAATGGGCAGTACCCCATCCGTTGGCATGGAACAGCGGAATGGTATGCAGATTTACGCTATCCGGCTTGGTAATGAACGTCAAACAAACCGAGAGAGCATGCAGATAGACGTTTCTGTGGGTCAGCATCACTCCCTTGGGATCGGCGCTGGTGCCGCTGGTATAGAACAGCTCAGCCAGCGAGTTTTCGTCGAAGTCCGTCACATCGGCCCGGTAAGGCGTCGCCGCCGCCAGAATGTCTTCATAATTTTTGGGCGAGAGCCAGGCGGCCTGCGGTGCGGCGTCGAGCATGAAGAAAGTCTGCACGGTTGAAACGCTTCCCCGAAACGAGTCCACGACCTCAGCGAACTCTTTTGCCAGGAACAGCACTTTCACCTCGGCGTCATTCAGAATGTAGGCCAGTTCCCGAGGAGCAAGCCGGAAGTTCAAGGGAAGCAATACCGCGCCCGCTTCCAGTACGCCGTAATACGCTTCGAGAAGCCGATGGCAATTCAGGCTGAGAAATGCAACCCGGTCGCCAGCTTTCACCCCTGCTTCCCGCAGAGCACCGGCGAGACGGCTGGCACGTTGACCGAACTGGGCGTAAGTGAAACGATGGCCTCCACAAACCATGGAGGTCTTGCTGGGGAACTGCTGTTCGGCATAACGCAGGAATCGTACGGGAGTAAGAGGAATATTCATTGCTTATCTCGCCCCTACCAGGCTGACTGACCTCCATCCACCACCAGCACGTGACCGGTGACATAGTTAGAGGCGTCAGAAGCGAGAAACACAGCAGCTCCTTTCAGGTCATGTTCATTGCCAAAACGCCGCAGTGGAATGTGGGAGAGAAAAAGCTCCTCATGATGCTCCAGGACGCGGTTCGACATGTGTGTGGGAAACCAGCCAGGAGCAATGGCATTTACCTGGATGTTGTGACTCGCCCATTTGCAGGCCAAGTCTTTGGTAAAGCTGATGACTCCACCCTTGCTGGCGTGATATCCAATGGCTGGAAGTTCCGCAGGAGCACCGCCCAGTCCAGCGACCGACGCAACGTTAATGATCTTTCCTGCGCTGTTTTTTCCCGCGCTATTCTTGCCCCGGCTTTGGCGGATCATGACTTTGCCCACCGCCTGGGCGCACAGAAAAGTCCCGGTCAGGTTCGTCTCGATGACCTTGTTCCAATCTTCGAGCCGCATCTCCTCGACGGGAGCGCCCCAGGATATTCCCGCGTTATTGATGAGCACATCGATTCGTCCGAACTGGGATAGAGTCGCTTCCACCATCTCCTGAATGCTGGCCGGGTTCTTAACATCGCAGCCCACGGCAATGGCTTTTACGCCGAGTTGCTGCAATTGTTCGGCAGCCTGATGGCAGCGTTCCTCCTTGCGGGCACACAGCACCAGGTGGGCACCCATTTCCGCCAGACCCTCCGCCATTTGGCGGCCCAGTCCGATGGAGCCACCGGTGACGATCGCAACGCGCCCGCTTAGATCGAAAAGCTGCTTCACATTCACGGTGGAATCCTGCGTGGTGCCGACGGCCTCCTTCAACATGAAACTTTCTCCTTCTCGTTCTCCGGCCCCGCATCGCTTCCCGCACTTCCGGCCTGCTCGTCGAGGAATTCCAGAATAGCGCGGTGGGAAACTTCCGTCTGGTCGGTCAGGAAGAGATGGCTGGCTTGCGGAATCATCACGAGTCTTGCGCCGGGGATGCGTTCCGCGATTAATTTGCCGTTGCCCGGCGGCACCAGCCGGTCGGTCTCACCATGGATCACCAGCGTGGGCGCGGCGATCCCGGAAAGTCGGCTGTACGCCTCCCAGGCAAGTATTCCCTGCAGCTGTGCCGTATATGCTTCGGGCCGCGGAAACCATGGCCGCCGAATCGCAATATCCTCATCAATCCGTTCACGCGGAGTCGCCGAATCGTAGATAAACGGCACGGGTGCCTCGGCGGCCTGCTCAGGGTTCATTTTGTCACGCGTCATCAGCATCTGGGTAGCCTCTGGTTCGGCGCGCACCGCGGTCGGCCCGCCCGCTGCGGTACAGGCCAGGATCAGGGATCGCACTCGCTTTGGGTATTGCAGCGCGAATTCCTGCGCAATCATGCCACCCATCGACACACCGAACAGGTGGGCGCTCTCGATTCCGGCAGCGTCGAGAACCGCCGCGGCGTCGGACGCCATCAACGCGATCGGATAAGGACCGGATGGCACGTCGCTCCTTCCTACGCCACGATTATCGAACGCGATGGTCTGGTAGTACGCCGCCAAGACAGGTCGCGTGCGATGCCACATATAAGAGGGGTAACCCAGTCCCATGATCAGCAAGACGGGAGCGCCGTGGCCTTGTTCGTCCCAATAGATCCTGGCTCCCTGATTTTCAACGAATGGCATTGATTGCTCCGTAGCGTGAAACAACAGCTGCTTGCCGCGCAGGCTCCTAGCAAACGTCAGAACAAGACTCGGCCTACTCGATACTAGAAAGTTAGGCGAACACCGAGTTGGATCTGGCGCTTCGGGAGGGCCGATGTGAAAGACAGCGGCGTACTTGCCGTATCCGTCCCACCCCCCGCAAGAGCACTGCCTGGGCGAACCCCGTGCACGTTAAACGTCGTGAACCCTGGCGTGAGGCCCAACAGCGGGCTTACCTGGTTGTTTACACTGGCGAAGTTCGTCCGGTTTGCGATATTGAATCCTTCCGCTGTAAACAGCAACTTGGCGTTCTCGCCCAGTTTGTGCTGCCAGGTCAAGCGTGCGTCTAAGTCGTAATAATTGGGGCCAAGACCTGTGTCGCGCGGCGCGCCGATGGGACGTTCATTGGTGGTGTGATTGTCGCCATTGACCTCTCCTCCGGCGAGCAGATTGAAAGGATGTCCGCTGTGGTAAGAGAAAATCGGAGCCAGCTGGAAGCCTGACAAGACACTTTGTCTCCAGGGGCTGTCGATCACGCCGGCGATGACCACTTTGTGCCGCTCATCAAACTCGGAGAGACTGCGGTCTAAGTTGATGTTTGTCGGATCCTGCGGCCCGTAGTCGCTGTTGAAATCTGTCGATGTGTCAAAGGCTTTACTGTAGGTGTAATTCCCGAACAGGGTGAAATGATCGCTGAAGCGCTTTTTGATTTCCAAGATGCCGCCCTCGTAGAGGGCGTAGGCCTCGGAGCTGTACGCGTTATTCTGGACGACCAGCGGATTCACAAAGCACTGAACCGTGTCACAGGGCAAGCCGCCGGGCTCAGTGCCGCCTAGCGGGTCGGCCCCCGCCGCCGTCGTATTCCAGTTCCGATAGGAAACCTTCTGGCCATTGGCGAGGGTTAAGGTGGTGAACGGCGCGGGCAGCAGATTGGTATCAATCGCGATCGGGATTCTCTGGGTGTGCGAATAGATACCGCTGATAGAAACTGAGAAACCAGGTCCGATCTCACGCTCGATTCCAAACGAAGCCTGTTGGGCGATCGGGGGACGATAGCCCGGTTGATTCACGAAAACCACTTGCAGCGGACCGACGGGACCGCTATTGGTAACATCAATGCCAAACTGCTTAACCGCAGCAGGCGTTATGCAGGCAGCATTCCCCGGAGCCGCGGTGGTGCACTGGATCAATCCCTGCGCAAAGAGTGTCTGGAAAACTGTCGGCGCGCCCGCCAGACCGAGAGCTGGAACTCCGGCGATCGGATCGACATAAATAGAAATTTCCCGGTTGCAAGGGCTGGAGCCGCTGCCGGGGATGATCGGTACCCCGAACTGGGAGAAACCGCAGATCGCGCTCAGGTTCCCAACCTGGCCGCCTCCTCTGCTATTTTCGACCGCAGATTTATTCTGGTTCACCACCCCCAGGCTCAAGTCCACGTCGGGAATCTGAGCATCAACCGGTCCGTAGAAGATTCCGTACCCTCCGCGGACCACTGTCTTGTGATCCTTGAAGGGGTCCCAGGCGAAGGAAATCCGAGGCGCAAAATCTTTCTTATACGTAGTTAATGGCAAAAATTGCGTGTCGAGTTCGTAGCGGAGGCCGTAGTTGAGCGTGAAATTTGGCCTTATTGTCCAGGAGTCTTGTGCGTACACCGAAGTCAGCGGGCGGGTGTAGTAGGGATAGGTCGGATCGCCATAACCCTGCTGGAAAACCTGAGGCAGCCCGAACGATGTCGATTGCAACGAACTGATGGACGCGCCTGTCGGTATGGTTCCTCCGGCGCAGGGATTCGTCGGCGAGGTGGGAGCGAAGCATGGGCTGATCAAAAACCCGGGAAGGGAACCGAACACAAAGCGGCCCGGGAAAAATGTGTGCGACTCGGAGTGATTACCGCGGAGCAGTTCCGAACCACCAAATTTGAAAGTGTGATGGCCGCGGATGATGGTGAGATTGTCGGCGAACTCGTAGCGGCGGAGGATTGATTTGTTGGGAAGAAAAATATTGGTCCCCAGATTGTTAATGAAACCGGGGATCTGCAGTCCCGCTTCGCCGGGCTCGTTGGGAATCACGTTAAAGCTGTAGTAATTCCACTGCACTCGGGCTTCGTTCGTTATGGCCGGAGTGAACTGGTGATACCAGGCGCCCTGGAGGGTGTTGTCATAGGTATGAATCGAACTGCCCGCCGAAAAGGCGGTCAGAGATTGCACGTCGGGAGACTGCTCCAAGTCATGTCCATATCTGTAGGTGATAGAAAGCTGATTGGCATTGTCGAAGTGGTGATCCAGGCGGCCGGACGCCAGATATTCGTGTGTGTTGTAGGCAAACACTCCCCCCTCGGTCTCGAACTGGTTTACCAGAAAGCCGTTAATCGCGGCCTGGCCTGGGGTCACAAACGGGTTCGCACCAGGTGTCGGGTTTACCGCCAAGATGCTCGACAGGGCAAAGGCGCAAAGACCTGGCGGCAGAACGACCGGCGGTGCCCCCGGCGGCGTGAGGCAAGTCACACTCGGAGCCGCTGAAGCCAACAGCGCGCTGACAACTGCCTGTTGTGCAAACCTCGGATCGTTCTGCGAAAAAGGGTTCGTAGCCGTTAAGGAAGGGCCGGCGAATATCGAACTGTCTGTCAGAAGAGGAACGGAATTCTGCGAATTCTGCCGCAGACCTTCGAAGGAAGCAAACAGGAAGGTTTTGTCTTTCTTGATGGGAACGCCGATGGCGCCGCCATATTGTTGTCGGCTGAGCGAATTCTTGATCGGACGTCCAGTAGAAGTGGTGCTGAAATTAGAGAAGGTTGGGTCTGTCGCAAGGGCGGAACTGAAGGCAAATGGGTCGCGGGCATCCATGGCATCATTGCGGAAAAAACCGTAGACGGTGCCATGTAAGTTGTTGCTGCCGGACTTGGTCACAATGTTGATGGAAGCGCCCGTCGCTGCTCCCAGGTCGGCCGAGTAATTGCTGCGGTTGATTTGGAATTCCTGCACCGCGTCCTGGCCTACGGTGAGGCGCACGCCGCCGCTGTCACCGCTGGTCTCACCCCCGTCCACCGTAATGTTGTTGCCTCTGCCATTGCTTCCGTAGAAGGAAAGACCGCTTTGTGGTGTTTGCTTCACTCGGAAATCCTGGTCACCCGCCAGCCTGGTGGAATCGGAAACACCAGGGGCGAGCAACGTGAAGGTGAGGTAATCGCGACGGTCGATGGGCAAGTCGGCGATGTACTGTTGGCTTATTCTGTCCGCCTGGCTTCCTCTTTCGGTTTCCACCACGGGCGGTTCGCTCGTCACCTCGATTACCGTTGCTACCTGCGCCGGTTTCATGCGGAAGTCTGAAACGACGGTCTGCCCGATGGCTACCGGCACGCTCTTGCGAAGCTCGGTCGCGAAACCTGTCATCGCAGCGCTCACTGCATAGGTAGAGGGGGGCAGCCCAGCTACGCGGTACTGGCCTGCGCCATCGGTCAGGACCGTGCGCTTCAGACCGGTCTGGGTGTCGACCACACTGATGGTTACCCCAGCCAAGACCGCGCTCACGGAGTCGAAGACGGTGCCAGTGATGTCTCCCGAGGTGCCGACCCCCTGCGCCAGGGCCATACAAGCTGACAACAGCAAGCACACAAACGTACATGCGAGTGACTTCATAGGATTCTCCTTACGGTGAGGACGTCGCCGAACTGGTTCTGAGTATCCCCAATGCGGTTCATTCCCCGGAACGCCAGGTGCCGCGCCAACCCCAAAAACCGTCAAGGCCGATCCAGTTGCCTTGTTTTGTTCTCGATCAAAAATTCAAATCGTGTCCAACGAAATCACAGATTGTGAGAGTTAGTATCACATAAGAGTAACTAACGTCAAGAAGGGCGGTAGGTCGGTACGACTTCGTACTGATCCACTACCCAAGAAGAGAGCATCGGTATTTCCGAGACTGCATGGCGCGCATGTTCTGCGCGCACCGATCGTTCCATGGGAGCGCAAGGTGGTGGTCGTTCGGGAGTGCGGATGCTGCGCAGGACGAGACTCCGAGCTCGTCGGGCTCGGATTCCCGCCACCACCAGCCCTACGGAGTCAGGACGATCCGGCCGGAGACTTGGCCTTTACGCAACTCATCCAGCGCCTCGTTGGCATGAGCAAGCGGGCGCGCAACCACATGGCAGCGTATCTTCCCGACGGCAGCCATGGCGAGTACTTCCCGCAAGTCTTGCCGAGTACCGACCGTTGATGCGTGGATCCGGACTTCTCGCGCTGCCATCAGAATCGGTGGGAAACAGATGTTCTCGGCGGGCAAGCCCACGACTAGAAGAGTGCCGGTCGGACGGAGGCACGCAAAAGCCGTGTCGTAAGCAGCCTTTGCGGCGGACGTAACAAGTGACACATGGATTCCACCTTTACGGCGCAACTGCTTAGCCACATCGTTCGTGGCTGCATTGAGCGCGTCAGCCGCGCCAAAAGTTCGGGCAAGTTCAAGCTTCTCCGGGGAAATGTCGATCGCGGTCACCTCCGCGCCCAAAGCCCGTCCGAACTGCACTGCAAGGTGTCCCAGGCCACCTATGCCGAAAACAGCCAGGCGCTGACCCGGCACAATCCCGGCGCCCTTCAGTGCGCGATAGACTGTGAGTCCAGCACAAAAAAGCGGGGCGGCTTCGAGCGCAGAAAGGCCATCTGGAATCTTCAGCGCGTGAGTTGCCGGCGCCTTTACAAATTCCGCGTAGCCACCATCCACGGTGACACCCGTGATCTTCTGCCGGCTGCACAAGTTCTCGTTTCCTTCCCGGCAGAACTCGCACTCACCACAGCTCCAGTGAATCCAAGGTACCCCGACGCGGTCGCCGATTTGCAAATGGTTTACTGCTTCGCCCTTCTCCACCACGTGACCGGCAATTTCGTGGCCGAGAATCAGCGGTCTCTTCACGATTTCCGCCAACTGTGTCCAATCCCCATCCGCCACGTGCAAGTCGGAATGGCATGCTCCACAGGCTTCCACCTGGATCAAAACTTCGTCTCCTTGGGGATGAGGCCGTTCGACTTCCTCGATCGAGAGCGGCTTTTTGAAATCGTGCAGGATAGCGGCCTTCATTTACTCGCCTCCTCCTCATTTGGTATGCAGCGACGCACAGCGCTCGATTCGCCAGTTCATGCGCGATACCCCGTACTCCATTCGGATCGATGAGTCGGCGTATACAAGCGACGTCAAGCTGCGCAAAATGGGGGGGGATGAATTCGTGGGTTGCCGCCCTCGTCCGCGACCAATCCAATCAGGCCCTAACACCGCGCAGGAAAAACTCCACGGCGCTATCCACGCGCTCAGTGAGTTTGTGGGGTCCTGTGAGGTCGACGGTCCACTGCCGGACAACGGTGTGATAGAGGGCCTCCATGAATTCCGCGAGGTGGACCACGGGGAACGCGCTCGTGATTTCGCCGCGTTCCTGACCCTGGGCCAGAATTTCCCGCAGCCGGCTCACCGCAACGCCCTCAACTCCGCGCACCTCCGGAGAACGCACCGGATCCATCGCGCCCGACAGCACGACCGCTTTCCACAGCGGTCGGTCGGCTTCCGCTTCGAGTGCCATGGCGTGATACAGGCGATGCAGGCGCTCTGCCGTATCAGCCTTGGTGGAGAGTTCGGATTTGAGGCGCTCCGCTATGCATTCGAAGCCGCGCTTACCGACATCCCGTAAAACAGCGTCCTTGCTCGGGAAATAGCGGAAGAAAGTCGGCTGGCTGATTTCGAGAATTTTGACGATGTCATCGACGCGAGTTTTCTCGTAGCCCTGTTTGCGGAACAATCTGATGGCTGTTTCGATAATTTGCTGACGAAGTCGCGCCTTCTTACGTTCCCGAAGCCCTGGAACCTCGTGGATCTGTGCCGTTACATTTCGCTTCACTAGGTTCCTGTGGTTTCGACTTCTTTGCGGTGCGGCGACTTCAACACGAGCCATAGTCGTATATTCTCCTGATCAGGGTTCGAGGACATGCGATCGGTTCGGTGCTGAAGGCACCGGATCGATTGTAACAATGGCGCTTCCAGCGACTGTTTTCCCAAAACGCGATCCCGTGGCCAGTTCGACGCTGCGGGTATTCAATGTTTGTCTTCCATGTTGACGTTAGTCACTCATATCTGATATAGACTAACACAATTTGGGAGCGCGATTTTCTCGATCAGGACCGACGAGGTAAATCGGCTGGTTCGCGAGGTCCGGCTTCGGAACATCGACCTGTCGGCATCGCGGTCGCAGATCTGGTGGTGTGGCGTCGCAATAGTTCGACTCCGGGGGAAGATGATGACAACTGCCGCGGCAACTCCGCTTCAAGTGAAAGGCGGCGCGTTCCTCATTGAGGATCGCTCGCCCAACGAAATTTTCACGGCTGAAGATCTGAATGAAGAACACCTTGCGATTGCCCATACGGTCGACCAATTCTGGACGAATGACGTGGAACCTCATCTCGAGGCGATTCGCCAGCAGAGTCCGGGGGTCGCACTAAGCGTGCTTCGCAAAGCGGCCGAACTGGGGCTCGCCGCGATACCGATCCCCGAGAGATTCGGCGGCATGGAAATGGACCTGCCGTCGGTGATGATCGCGGGTGAACATCTAGCCCGGGACGCTTCTTACGGGTCCTGGCACTCCTCCCATACTGGGATTGGCACGCTCCCCGTTCTTTTCTTTGGCAACGAAGAACAAAAGCAAAAATATCTTCCTAAGCTGGCGAAGGTTGAGCTGTTGGCCGCATACGCGCTAACCGAACCGCTGGCCGGCTCCGATGCTCTTGCCGTGCGTACCCGGGCGGACCTCAGCGCAGACGGCAAATACTACATCCTCAACGGACAGAAGATGTGGATCACCAACGGAGGCGCGGCAGACCTGTTTACCGTGTTCGCTAAAGTAGGCGGCGAGAAGTTCACGGCGTTCCTGGTGGAGCGCAGATTTCCTGGTGTGACCAGCGGCGCCGAAGAACACAAAATGGGCATCAAGGGCAGCTCGACCACGGCCGTGTATTTTGACAATGTCCGGGTTCCGGTCGAAAACGTGCTTGGCGAAATTGGGCGCGGGCACATCATCGCGTTCAACATCCTGAACATCGGCCGGTTGAAACTCGGCCCTGGGACCGTGGGTGGAGCCAAGAACGTCCTTGCCATCTGCCTGAAATACGCCAAAGAACGCCAAGCGTTCGGATCGGCGATCGCCGAGTTCGGCGCCATCCGGCACAAGCTGGCGGAAATGGCGATTCGTACCTTCGCGGTGGAATCCATGGTGTGGCGCGTGGTGGGACTCATCGAGAGCCAATTGGCGCAGTCCGCTCACGACAAACGCATGGATTCAAAGACCGAGCTCAAGGCCGTTGAAGAGTACGCCGCGGAGTGCTCGATGATTAAGGTGTATGCCTCCGAGATGCTGGACTACGTTGTCGATGAAGGCGTGCAGATCCATGGCGGCTATGGCTACCATCAAGATTACGCGGTGGAACGGGCTTATCGTGATTCACGCATCAACCGGATCTTCGAGGGCACCAACGAAATCAACCGGCTGCTCATAACGGGAATGTTGCTGAAACGCGCCGCCCGTGGGCAACTAGGGCTTATCCCCGCGGTTCAGGCGGTACTCAGCGGGCCTGCCAGAGGGACAACGGCCTCTGCGAGCCCCGACCAAGACGAAGAAGCGCGGCTGGTGCAGGCCGCGAAGAAGATTGCGTTATTCACGATCGGGATTGCCTATCAAAAATACGGGGCGGAGTTGGAAAAACAGCAGGAGATCCTGATGAACATTTCCGACATCGTCATGGAAGTTTTCGCCATGGAGTCGAGCCTGCTTCGCAGTCGCAAGCTCGCAGCCTCGGGCACCGGGACGAATGCCGCCGACATGTGTGCCGTGTTTCTCGGTGAGGCTATGGATCGAGTAGAAGTCTCGGCGCGAAATGTCATCGGTGCCTGCTCGGCTGGCACCGCCCTGCGGGAGAATATGGCGACCCTACGCGGCTTTGCCAACTACGATCCGCTCGATGCGGTCGCATTGCGGGGCAACATCGCCAGCCGCCTTCTGGCCGCTGGGCGCTACACGGTCTCACAGTGAGGCGCCTTCGCGATGGCTACTGCTAACTCAGTAAACCGACAATGGCGGCTCAAATCGCGGCCCACCGGGCTGATCAAAGCTGACAACTTCGAGCTTGTGTCCCAACCCATGCCCGAGCCGGGGAAGGACCAGCTTCTGATTCGCAGCGTATATCTCTCCCTGGATCCGGCGATGCGAGGGTGGCTGATTGACCGCCCCTCCTACGTTCCGCCTGTGCAGGTTGGCGAAATCATGCGGGGATTGGCTGTCGGAATAGTGGAGAAATCAAACCATCCAAGATTTGCCGCCGGTGACAGGGTCCAAGGGATGTTCGGCTGGCAAGAATATCTAGTCTCCAATGGTGAAGCTCTGACGAAGTTGCCGGAAAGCGGACTTCCATTTTCGGCCTGCCTTGGACTGTTTGGACTGGCTGGGTTAACTGCCTATGCTGGACTTTTGGAAGTGGGACAGCCCAAGGACGGCGAAACTCTCCTGATCTCGGGCGCCGCAGGTTCGGTCGGATCACTCGTCGGCCAAATCGGCAAGAATAAGGGACTTCGCGTCGTCGGCATCGCCGGAACAGATGAGAAGTGCAAGTGGCTGCGGGAGGAACTCGCGTTCGACGGTGCCGTGAACTATAAAGACGCCGACTACAAGAAACAGCTAAAGGCTGAGTGTCGGAACGGAGTGGATATTTATTTCGAGAACGTCGGTGGAGAAATCCTGGAAACCGCGCTCTACCTCATGAACACATTTGGCCGCGTGGTGCTTTGCGGCCTGATCTCGCAGTACAATGCCACCGCTGCGGTTCCGGGACCCTCCAACTTTGCATTGGTGATCAGTAAGCGGCTCAAGATCCAAGGTTTCCTCGCAACTGATCACTCGTCCAAAGTAACCGAAATGCTGAGTAACTTTACCCAGTGGCACAGCTCAGGCCGGCTGAAGTATCGGGTGGATATCGTCCGCGGTCTCGAGTGTGCACCAGCGGCGCTCAACAAATTATTTGATGGTTCCAACAATGGCAAACTAATGGTTCAGCTCTCAGACCCTCCCCCCG
>Ga0070766_10001272_pt1 | contig 12199 bp, 8 predicted proteins | sample HubBroMetageWFT6_FD_69782 | JGI IMG/M metagenome (GOLD analysis project Ga0070766, IMG submission 69782) | Warmed and freeze-thawed soil microbial communities from the Hubbard Brook experimental Forest, New Hampshire - Hubbard Brook CCASE Soil... | ecosystem: Environmental > Terrestrial > Soil >... | reverse complement strand
CATGCATTTGCCCCAGGTGTAGGCAATCTGGCCTTGCAACCCTCTGCTGGCGCGCTTTTGTAATACTGCTTGCAACGCGTCATAGCGCATAGTGCCGACCGATGCCGTATCGTAAACATCCGCGAAGCTGTTCGGGCCATAGCCGACTCCGTTGAAACCGCCGATGAAGGGGGTGTTATCGGTTCCAAGTTGCAGTTGACCGAGGTCCAGGGGCACGACGAGGTGCGTAACCTTTTGACCAACGTAACCAATTTGCGCCGTGAGTGTTTTTGTCACCTCATTCTGGATCGAAAGATTCCATTGCTCTCCGATCGCCGGCTGTACGACTGGACCCCAAGCGAACATAGTCGCTCCGTCAACCGATTGCGGTTGTGGTGCGAACCCTCCCGTAGCTCCAGCCTCGGTGGTATAAGGTGTGGCGCCCGAGGTGTAGTTATTCGTTCCCCCAATCTGCGTTGGTGTGTATGGGGGATTACGAGGCAGGCGCAGATTAGTCCCCGTACCCTCGAGATAAGACGAGACGCTAAAAGCCCCACGGATAACAGTTTTTCTTTCTAGGGCCGCTGGAGTCCAGGCGAATCCAATGCGGGGCTCAAACTCGCCCAGTCCATCATATTTGCTACTGTAGAGTCCTCTACTGAAGCCGTTCTGGCCGACAACGCCGTTGGGGACGGGGCTGCTTCCGGGAAACTCCACGATGCCGGTCGCCTTATCGACATTCACCTGACGGTTGTTGGTTTCGATCCACGGAGTACGTGCCTCATAGCGCAGTCCGAGATTCAAGGTTAGGGTATCGGCTATACGCCAATCATCCTGTACGAACCCAGCCAGCAGCCAGTCTCTTTGATGAAAACCGAAGCCTAACGCGCCTCGAGAAACGGAATCGGGCAGGCCCAGAGCAAAGCTTGCCCCCGCATCTCCGCCGGATACTCCATCGCCTGCCTCAGAGGTGTAGTTGTTAGTGAAGCCGATGTCGCCCAGGACTCCGGCATTGCCCGGATAAGTAATATTTAAGCGGTACCGGCCCATCTCGAAGCCAAATTTCACATTGTGGTGTCCGTGACTCCATAGCACATTGTCGGATATCTGCCAAACGGTAGAAGCGAACTTTTGGATGATCGCGCCGTTGCCCAAACCGGCGTAGTTGCCTATGCCGCCCCCCGTTGCCGCGCTTGCAAAGGTGATATTAGGCAGTCCGCTGATGCCGCCTTCGCTAGTACCGGCGATGCCAGTGCTGGCCGCGAGCGTGGCGACGGACGGAGCAAAGGTCGTGTTCGGGCCATAAGGCAAGACGTAGTTCACGCCAACTCGAAAATCGTTGAGCAGTGACGAGGTGAACGTGTGCGTCTCATCAAAAGCCGTGTTGTCGATGTGCGCTTCCGAACTCGAATTCCCCCCCAGTAGGTAGGAAGTCGTTAAGGGATCAATTTCCTTGGCCCGTGAATAGCGGGCGAAAAGGCGATCCTTTTCGGAGGCGTTGAAGTCGACTTTGACGTCTTCCTGGTCGTCATTGTTCTGGCTTCCATTAAGAACTACGGCGCTATTGGGCGCACTGGGAGTGGCTTGTGGATAGAGTGACGATGCCATGAGGACCTTGAAGGCGTTGTCCAGTCGGTTGGGAGGAATAATGTTGCCATGGAAAGGTACCGGGTTTCCCGACAAAACACACGGCGTGCCGCTAACTCCTGTACCCGCCGTGCAGGGGTCATAGATTTGCACGCCATTCGCCAGCAGCGCACTAAAATCTCCTCCGCGTTCCGCGGTAGACAACACAGTGAGGTCACCGGCGGCAAGGGGATGGTCGAAGCGGGAGCCTTCATAATCACCGAAGAAGAACAGTTTGTTCTTGATGACGGGCCCGCCGATGGTGCCGCCAAATAGATTCCAACGCATCTTTCCCTTCGGGAGACCGATCGTTCCTTGCGGATTCGCTGAGAATCCGTTTTGCCACGAGTTTGCATTGAGCTTATCGTTGCGGATAAATTCAAAGAGATCGCCGTGGAAACTGTTGGTGCCCGATTTGATTGAGGCGCTCACTACCCCGCCTTGAAAATTGCCGAATTCCGCCGATGCGTTCTGGGTGATGACATTGAATTCTTCAATGGCGTCGGGTGATGGGGTGAAACCCACCGCGTTTTCCGATACTTGACTGTCGTCCACGCCGTCGAGCAAGAAGTTGTTCGACTCTTCGCGATTGCCGTTGATATAGGGACGCCCGCCACCGTTTCCCGCGATCTGCTGCGAGGTCTGGGATCCGGTGTTCATCGTCTGCGGGTCAATGGTAAGCGCGCCCGGAGTGAGCAAGGTCAATTGGACGAAATTGCGTGAGGCCAGCGGAAGACTGTCGTTTGTCTTGGCATCGATCAGCGTGCCCACTTGCGTGCTATCCGTCTGCAGTGCTGGTGCCTCATCGACAACTTCGACGACCTGGTTCGCGCCCTTTACCCTGAGTTGGAAGGAGAAGCGGGCGATCTGGTTCAGCACAAGTGTGATCGCGCGTTGTTCTGCCGTTTGAAATCCTGTCGCCTCTACCTTGATTTCATAGTTGCCAACCGGCAGGCGTGCGAGATTGAAGACGCCGACGTCGTTGGTTCGAGTCGGGTAGGTGGTGCCGCGCTCCACATCGTGAGCCAGCACCGATGCGCCAACCACGGGCGCTCCGGAAGGATCAGTTACGCTTCCGGTGATGGCGGCAGTAACTTCCTGCCCCCAAGCGGGGCTCAAAGTGAAGAATGTTGCGAACAAGTTTACGAGCAGCGCGAGCACGATTATCAAGGACGCCTTTGACCGTGTCATTTCGTCTCCTTTTGAATCCATCGCCAGTGTGGCCCCGGATCAACCACCGACTACTCCTTCATAGTTCCGTACTGAAAACGAGGGGGCAGCTTCGCTCCAAATTCTTCGGCCATCGCCAGAGTCAGCGCTTGCGGCACGATGAGGGAAGTGATTCCTTCCCATGGTTCCGCTACCGCTCCGATCGTTACCGGCAAGAGCCTGTCAGAGGCCTGCCGCTCATCGGTTCCGACCAGAATCACTCTGCCGCCACGGGCCCGACAATCGTTCGCGAGATCGATTCCCAACTCGGCGGTCCGTCCGAGCGCCGAAATGATGGCGACATGCGATCCATCGACGTCAAGGAGCGGTCCATGCCGGAATCCGCCTCCCGAGTGAGCAGCGGCACGATGGCCGGTCATCTCGCGAATGCACAACGAACCCATGATTGCGCCTCCGTATGCTGGACCACGCCCAATGACCTCGATGTTCTTGGCTCCGCGACAAAATCCTTCTAGTTCTCTCCGCAGACCAAATACCTTATCGAGGGCGGCGGCGTAGGTTACGCCTGCTCGCTTGGCATCTTCCCGCCATGCCCGCTCCACCATGTGGGAAGCCAGCACGATGCACGCAGCTGTGGCATTGGTGTAGGTCTTGGTCGCATTGCCGTATTCCGGACCTGCCAAAATCGGCAGTTTGATCTGAGCTAACGACCAGCACGCGCTTTTTTCGTTATTGCAAAGCAGTGCGATCGGTTTGTCGTTACTTTGTTTGCAAAGTTGTACAAGTTCCGCGCTCTCGCCGGAAGTGGTCAACAGCATGGAAACGGCGGCCTCGTCCCATACGGGCTGCGAGTAGTGCAGCCACTCACTCGCCTCTACGGAGAATGATGATCGCCCGCAGGATTGCAGGAAAGAGGAAGCCGTAATAGAGGAGCAATAGGAAGCTCCCATTCCGGCGAATACTACGGGGCCTGCAGAAAGCGATAGATTTCGCAGTTGTTCGAGCGCTTGCCTAATCGACTGATCCTCGTCGTAAGCCTGCAACAATCGAGCCAGACGCGCCGGTTGTTCTCGACATTCCATTTCATAAATGGACGTCATACTCCGGGTCAGCATCTCTTTCGGCGGTTCGACCCCTGCGATCCAGCGCAACTCTTGGTTTCCTTGGTTCTCCATAATTGCCCGGTAAACTTTACGACCGATGCGACCGAGTCAGAGGTTTGTAATGAAGGATTATCAACTATACGGTATTATGTTGTCGAGGAAAAAACATGTGGCCGATCTCCGCGTACTTGTTCCGGCTCGCGTGAATCGCGGATTCATACTGCGTATTTCGTCGATTGCCGCACTGGGAGGTGTGCTCTACGGCTACGACATGGGCATCATTGCTGCCGCGGCGATCTTCGTCAAACGCACATTTACACTCTCCACGTGGATGGAGGAATGGGTCGTCAGCATTGTGCTGGTGGGTGCCATGATTGGAGCAATCGTGGGAGGAGCGGTCGCCGATCGCATCGGCCGTCGCGCTACGCTGGTGTGGGCTGGAGGCATTTTCATTGTCGGCTCCTTGCTGGCGCCTCTGTCTGCCAACGTTTTCGTTCTAATCGTGGCGCGCGCGATCATCGGAGTCGGAATCGGTTTCACCTCAGTCACCGCGCCGGTGTATGTTTCCGAACTTGCGCCGCCGCAGTCGCGCGGCATGCTCATCGGGCTTTACCAGTTTGCGTTGACCGTCGGCATCGTGCTCGCAAACCTGGCCGGCTACTGGCTCGCCGGGCAACAGGCGTGGAGACTGATGTTTGGCATCGCCGCAGTACCGACAATCTTCTTCTTGGCGGTAATTCTTACTGTTCCCGAAAGTCCACGCTGGCTGTTCGCGCACGGCCAAGTGAAGGACGCCGAAGCCGTACTGCATAGCTACACGGACGATATTGGAGCGCAACGGTTTCTCGACGATATCGAACAAGGGCTAAACACACCCATGGAACAAAACTGGAGCGCTCTCTGGAGTCCAGCGGTGCGAAGGGCGCTTTTCATCGCCGTAGGACTTACTGTGCTGCAACAGGTTACCGGGATCAATACCATCATTTACTATGGGCCGCAAATTTTCGAGCTCGCGGGAAGCGCGTCGCACGCCAATGCGATCTTCGCGACGCTGATCGTCTCTATCGTGAATGTGGTTGCAACAGTCGTGGGTATCGCGCTAGTTGACCGGATCGGACGCAAACCACTGCTCTACGTGGGCGTGAGCGGCATGACAGTTGCGCTCTTCGCGCTTTCCTTCGCGTTTGGTCATCAGGGAGTGCTCAGGGCGTCGCTGGGGTCAGTAGCGATTACTTGCCTTGTGGTCTATATTGCATGTTTCGCCTTCAGCCTGGGCGCAATCGCGTGGATCTTGGTTGCTGAAGTTTTTCCCTTACGCGTCCGGGGGCGGGGTGTCGCAGCTGGAACCTTATTCTCAGGCATCGCAAACTTTGCCGTGTCGTTAACATTCTTATCCCTGATTAATATCCTCGGCAGCGCTGGCACATTTGCGATCTACGGAACGCTTAGTATCGTTACCCTCGTCTTCGTGCGATTTGCCGTACCCGAGACGCGCGGACGCGATTTGGAGAGTATCAGCGTTCCCAGGAAAGGCTGAGTCGGATTGCCTGAAGTTTGCTCGTTTGTTACACCGCTTCGTGATCCGCTTTGCTGAGCGCTAATCGAATCGCTCCCACCAATTGCGCGTCTTGCCCTAGGCTACTGACCATCAGTTTTGCCTGTACGGGCTCGCGGTATTTCTCGAGAAAGCGCTGCGTGGCATCCCGTAGAGGAGTGCTCATCCCTACGCCTCCTCCCAATATAAAGAGCCTGCAGTTTAGAACCAGTGAAATGTTGTATACCGCGTAAGCCAATAGTTTCGCCGAACGATTCAGGACGCCCTTGGCGACCAAATCTCCTGCGCGCGCCTGTTCGAAGATTTCCGTCGCGGTAAGGTTGCGGGTTGCTTCAGTACCGGTTCCGTTCCGAGAGCGCAGCCATTGTTTTCGAATGCCGTCGCCGCCGATTACGCTTTCAAGCGATCCCGGCGCGCCACGCCTGGCAGCCTCTTCCGGGGCTCCCGGAACATGCATGTAGCCAACCTCTCCTGCAGTCCAATCGGTGCCATGGATCAACCTGCCGTTGGCAAATACACCCGCGGCAATCCCCGTTCCAATGGCAAGAAACACAAAATTACCGACGGCCCGCGCGGCTCCCTTCCAGTTTTCGCCGATGGCTGCCATTCTCACATCGTTCTCCACTGCCGCGGGAATGCGCAAGGCGGACTCCAACAACCTACGAAGCGGGACGTCTTTCCAACCTTTTAGATAGGATGTTGTGACCACGACACCTGCGTCTCCGTCGGTAATGCCGGGTGCTCCAGCAGCGACGGCCAGCAGCGAACGGCGGGACACGGAGGCATGCTCGAGCAGAAACGTAACGCCTTCGGCGATTTGTTTGATCACCATGCCGGGAGAAGACGTTCTTTTGGTGGAGGTGGACCATTTGCCCAATACGGTTCCGTTCATGTCAGCCAATGCGATTCGTAAATTGCTTCCGCCTATATCCACGCCGACCACGTACCCGTAGCCCGCATTAATGCGAAAGGCATTGTTTCGTCGACCGGCGTTGGATTTGCCACTGGACGCCCTTTCAACCAACCGTGCCTTTACCAGGATTGAAACAGCTGCTGAGAGCCGGGAAGAAGATAGTCCCGTGTGTCTTTCTAATTTGTCGAGGGAAGCGAAATCATGCTCCCGCAGGTGGAGCAGCACTTTCCGAGCGTCTGCTTGTTTCAGCAAATGCGGCTGCCGGGCTCCTCTCGGGACTGAGATGGCTGTGGGCGTTTTGGGCATATCTAGCGCGCATTGCGCACATCACTAACTTATCTTTCTTTATGAAGTCAGTCAAACCGGCATTCCCAACTGTGAGGGAAGTATAATTCCAGTGTGCGATGATGAACTTGTTGAATCGGATGGCCGCAGCAAGCCCAGAACGGCGGGCTCAAGCGCAGAACAGATCGAGCCCCACAACACAGCGGAAGAACCCAGCGCGCCCAATCCCACGCGCACGATCGCGAATTCACTCCCCTTCAGGAGGGCTTCCACCTCTTGCAATAGACGCGGATGATTACCCACTTCTCCTCCAAGCAGGATCACGCTCGGATTGAGAATGAGAGCTAAGTCCAGCACAATGTCAGCCAAAAGGGTGGCGCGTTGCTTTAGGAGTCGTTTAGCTTCAGCATTTCCCGCCGCAGCCAGATCGAAAACGTCGGCAGCGCAGGTCACCTTGGGATGTTTGTGTGATCCCCGCCGATTGGCCTGCCAGCTTTTCAGAATTCCTGGAGCGCCCAGTAACTTTTCAAGCTTCCCATAATTGTGGATGGTCGGATGCTCCCTTGAAATGTTCGGTACCCGGAGATATCCAATCTCTCCCGCCGTCCACTGCGATCCTCGATAAATGCTGCCGTTCACAAAAATACCGGCACCAACCCCCTCGCCAATGGTAATAAAAACAAAATTCTTTTCCCCTTGTGCCGCGCCCCGATAATGTTCGCCTTGGGCCGCAAGGTTGGTATCGTTTTCTATCGTTACATTGCATTTAAACTCCCTGGCCAGCATGGCTCCCAGAGGTACATTGCTCCAATCGTTTAGAGCACTCAGCGCCATCACGATTCCGTCTTGCACATTGACGATCGCGGGCACTCCCACGACAAGTTCCAATAGTTGATCCTCGGGCTGGCTCAGTTTACGCAACAAGTCGCGCACTTCCTCGCCGATCCGCTTGCAGACTAAAGGTGGAGACGATGACTGCCTCTCCAGTGAAACTCTGGTTTTTCCGATTTCCCGTCCGTCTAAGTCGGCAAGAAGGAAGCCAAGAGAGTCAGGCCCGATTTCGACCCCCGCCACGCAGCCTCGCTCAGCCCTGAATCGCAATATGTCAGGCGGTCTGCCGCCGGTCGAATCTCCCTCACCAATGGGCTCGACCAGGCCCGCAAGCGCCAGGTGCGCTACCACATTCGTCACCGACGGAGCGCTCAATCCGGAAGCTCGAACAAGATCCGCCTTGGAACACGGACCCGCCTCGCGAAGAAGCCTCAACAGGATTTGAGCGTTAGTTTGGCGCAGCAGCGGCGGCCTTCCGATCCGTACGGGTTCTTTCGTCACTGTGAGATCACCTGCGCCCCTTTAATCCATGGGCTGGATCTGATGTGCATCATCTTAAGGCAATTCTGCATTTTGCGGCGCAAATCAAGGCTTTGGCAACCTTGGTCCTTAAAAGGCAAAATACCGGGGAGCCTGACGTGGTTAAAACAAAACATTCATACATTGTAATGCTTAATAACTATCTTTGACGTACAATGTGCACGAATGGCTCCGGCGGCCCGAGCCCGCCCAGCACATTGGACGGGCGACCCATAAACCGGAAATGGAGGGCTGATGTCGCTTTCGAGACTGATTTCAGGTTTCCGCTCTGGCCCATGCTTATGGGGCGTAGTGGTCCTCGCGCTCATTTTCCCCAGCGCGGGCATGGCCCAGAGCTCCAAGCCTAAATTCAGGATCATTGCTCTGGCGGAAGCCGGCGGCATCCACCGGCCGTTTGTCGATGCTGCCAAAGTATGGTTGCAAAAGCTGGCCGTTGAGAACAATTTTTCGGTCGACTACATCGAGAATACTGACAAGATAGACGATGCATTCCTGGCTCAGTACCAGGTATTCATCCAACTGAACTACCCCCCCTACGGCTGGACACCGACGGCGGTAGCCGCATTCACAAAATACATCACAGAAGGCCGAGGCGGGTGGATTGGATTCCATCACGCCACCTTGCTTGGAGAATTCGACGGATACGGGATATGGCCCTGGTTTTCCGAGTTCATGGGCGGAATCAGATTCACTGACTACATTGCGAAGTTCGCCAACGCGACCGTTATCGTGGAAGGTCCTTCGCATCCGGTGATGAAGAATGTGCCAGCGTCCTTTGTAGTGGATCAGGAGGAGTGGTACACATGGGACAAATCGCCACGTCCGAACGTTCAGGTCTTGGCAAGAGTCGATGAGACGACGTATTCGCCAGACACCCGCATTAAGATGGGAGATCATCCTGTGATCTGGACAAACGAGCACTATCGGGCTCGGAATGTTTATATTTTCATGGGTCACCATCCCGAACTGTTCCAGAATCCCGCTTTTACAACGATTTTCAGAAATTCCATCTTCTGGGCCGCCCGGCAATGAAGAGTAACTCAATTCTTCCGCTCTTGCTCTTGGCAGTTCTGTGTAGTGCTATTCCGTGCGGCGCTCAACAACCACGGTTCAAGGTGCTTGCCTTTTATTCTACGAGCGTCGAACCCGACCACGTACAGTTCGCGGAGGCCGCGCTGAAGTTCTTTGCCGCGCGCGCCGCCAGCGACAACTTTACATTTGACTCGACAACCGACTGGGAACGAATGAATGATGCGTATTTAAAAGCGTACCAAGTGATTGTTTGGCTTGACGACTCGCCGACGAATGGAGAACAAAGGCTTAGCTTTCAGCGCTACATGGAAAATGGAGGCGCATGGTTGGGTTTTCATGTCTCTGGATATAACGACAAGGATACGAACTGGCCCTGGTTTGTCGATTTTTTAGGGGGTGGGGTATTCCATATCAACAGCTGGCCGCCATTACCTGCAAAGCTCGTTATCGATGACCCTACTCATCCAGTTGCCAGGGGAATCCCTGACGCCTACGAATCGCCGGCCAATGAATGGTATGTTTGGAAACCGAGCCCCCGCCTTAATAAAGATGTGCGTGTGCTCGTTACATTCGATCCTTCAAATTATCCAATCGGATTGAAGGATGTTCTCACCGGTGGCGACCTCCCCGTCGTGTGGACAAACACGAAATACAAAATGATTTATATGAACATGGGGCATGGAGACAAGATCTTCACGAGTCCCATTCAGAATAAGCTCATAGAAAATGCAGCAAACTGGCTCGGCATGGGAGCCGGCAATGCACAATCTCCGCCACCGAGCGGGACGGAAATCAGTCCTCGCGGAATCGTGTTAAATCCACGAACCCACAAAGTGTATGCGGTGAATACCGCTGCCGGCACTGTGACTGTGCTGGCCAACGATGGCCGCTCCGCCACCCAGATAAAGGTGGGCATGGAACCCGAAGCCATCGCGGTGAATCCAACGACGAACCGGGTCTATGTGGCAAATTCTGGCGGGGGCAACGTTAGCGTGATTGATGGAGCAATCGACCGGGTCGTTGCTACCGTAAACGTAGGAGATCTCCCTTATGTGATTGCGGTGAATCCAGTCACCAACAAGGTGTATATCTCAAGAACCTTCAGCAATAGTATGACGGTCATCGACGGAGCAACTAACGTGGCGAGCGCTCTGAAGGTTGGCGTGCAGGCAGACGCGATCGCCGTAAATCCGGCGGCAAACCGACTCTACCTGACAAGCTATGAGAGTAATAAGGTGACCGTAATCGATGGCGCGAACGACAGCACAACAACAGTAGATGTGGGCAACCATCTCTGGGGAATTGCGGTGAATTCCGTAGGCAACAAAGTTTATCTCAGCAATACGGGCAGCTCGAACGTCACGGTGCTTGATGGGAAAACGAATGGGACCACGCTGGTGAATACCGGAGACATTCCATGCGCGCTGGTTGTGGATTCGTCTACCGGCCGAGTCTATGCCGCGAACTATGGAAGTGATAGCGTGACCGTGATAGATGGCGTCAGCGACTCAGTCATAACAACTATAAAAGTAGGAGCACGCCCTCAGGCTGTTGCGGTTGACCCAAACACTCACAGGGTATTTGTCGCGAATACTCACGACAATACTGTTTCCTTGGTCGATGGTGAGACCAACGCAGTGGTTGCGACGATAAAGGCCGGTAACGGGCCCTACGCAATTGCCGTGGATAGTGCGACCCATACTGCTTTCGTATCTAACATGGCTGGACCAAGCCCGACGGTGATCGATGGACGAACGTTGACAGAATCAACTGCAGCGGTGTCAGTGCCGTAAAGGATCATTTTCTATGAAACTTGTACATTCGGGTACTGCCCTTTTCGTTCTCGTGTTGTGCAGTCTCTGCGTCAGCCACGCACAGGCTCCGGTACAGACCAGGAAGAAACAATTGCTAGTCCTCGGTGAGGAGAAGGGATATCGCCACGATTCCGTTTCCCACGCCATGGCCACGATTGAGCGCCTGGGCCTGAGCACGGGACTCTGGGATACGACAATCCGCACCGATACGGAAGCGCTCACCAAGAAGAAGCTCGAGTTCAATGCCAAGAATCTTAATGATTTCGACGCGGTTTTCTTCTTCACGGGCGGTCAACTTGAGATGGACGCGCAACAAAAGTTAGACCTTCTATCGTTCGTGCACGATGACGGGAAAGGGTTTATTGGTGTCCATAGCGCTGCCATTACTTTCACGGACTGGCCGGAATACGGCGAGATGATTGGCGGCTACTTCGATGAGCATCCGTGGGGCACATTCGAGGCCCCCATCATTGTGGAGGATCCTGCGTTTCCGGGCATGGAGCAGTGGCCGCGGTCTTTCGTTCTTAGAGATGAAATTTACCAAATCCGAAACTACTCGCGCGACAAAGTGCGGGTGCTGATGCGCCTCGATGCCGGCAAACTTAACTTGTCGAATCCAAAAGTTCACAGGACCGACCGCGACTTCGCGGTAACTTGGGCCAAAATGTATGGTAAGGGACGCGTCTACTATTCGACTCTTGGTCACCCAAAGGAGAACTGGGACGATCCTAGACTGCAAGAGATGTACACGGAGGCGATCAAATGGGCTACGGGATTGGTCGATGCAGATGTCACCTCACGCCCGCTTCCGCCTAACTAGGGATTTGCAGGAGGGAAAGCATGTGCAGACTTTTCGTGTTCGTTCTGCTTGCGCTGACCACGTGGGCGCAGGAGGCGCACCCGATCCTCGCGCTGGGTTCGCCCGCGCCAAACTTTGAACTCCCGGGCGTTGATGGAGCGACTCATAAGCTCGCCGACTACTCCTCAAGTCAAATCCTCGTAGTCGTGTTCACCTGCAATCATTGTCCTATCGCGCAAATGTATGAGCGGCGTATCGCGCAACTTGCGGCGGACTACAAGGATCGCGGCGTTGCTGTGGTTGCGATTCAACCAAATGATCCAAAGGCCATCACCATCGATGAACTGGATTCCTCCGACATTAGTGACAGCCTCGAAGAAATGAAAATCCGGGCGCAGTACAAGCACCTGACATATCCATATCTTTACGATGGGGAAACACAGTCGGTCACGGACGCCTACGGTCCACAAGCCACACCGCACGTATTTGTTTTTGACCATGATCGCCGCCTCCGTTATGAAGGACGTATGGACAACAGCTACCGTGCGGAAC
>Ga0070766_10001270_pt1 | contig 12204 bp, 11 predicted proteins | sample HubBroMetageWFT6_FD_69782 | JGI IMG/M metagenome (GOLD analysis project Ga0070766, IMG submission 69782) | Warmed and freeze-thawed soil microbial communities from the Hubbard Brook experimental Forest, New Hampshire - Hubbard Brook CCASE Soil... | ecosystem: Environmental > Terrestrial > Soil... | reverse complement strand
TTATCAACACCTAGAATAGCCAAGTGGGACGCTTGAACCTCAAGCAAGTCCAAGAGGGATTTCTTCTGCTGTTAGAGGAGAGGTCGGAGCTGCATCCTGAGCCGAATGTGGCTGTTCCCGCGCAAGAGATCAACGGTGCAGCCCGTGTTCGGCGCGCGGAGCATCACCGCGATCGATCTCATAACTCGGCTTGCGCAAGAGTGAGGCTTTGCAGACCCTGAACGCCTTTCACGACAGGGCCGCGATGAAATGCTCGACGAATCGATGAACGTCGCGATAGGTGTTGTAGAGGGGCACAGGTGCTATGCGGAGTATGTCTGGCTCGCGCCAGTCGCACACTGCTCCGCGCCCAATCAACCGGTCGCAAATGGAACGGCCGCCGTGGTGTATTCGAATGGAGAGCTGCGCTCCGCGGCGGTCAGGCTCGCGCGGGGTGAGCACAGTAAAGTCCCTCGACGCATGGTGATCGAGCAGAAACTCGAGATAGCCGGTCAACGACTCACTTTTCTCGCGAAGCTGTTGCATGCCCGCGGCGGCGAATGTCTCTAGCGAAGCTCGCAACGGCGCCATCGACATAATCGACGGATTACTCACCTGCCATCCCTCGGCACCGGGCATGGGTTGGAAATGCGGCCCCATGAGAAACCGGCTCTCCTGGTCATGCCCCCACCATCCGGCGAAGCGCGGCAGATCGAAGGCTTGCGCGTACCGTTCGTGGACGTAACATCCGCCCACACATCCTGGACCGCCGTTAAGGTACTTGTAGTTGCACCAGACGGCGAAGTCGACGTCCCAGTCGTGCATTCGAAGAGGCACGTTTCCTGCCGCGTGCGCAAGATCAAATCCCACAACACAACCCTGTGCGTGTCCGGCTCGCGTGATTGCTTCCATGTCAAACAACTGGCCGGTGGCGTAGTTCACTCCGCCTAGAAGCACCAGCGCGATCGCGGAACCTTCGCGTTCCAGCAGCGCATCGATGTCTTCCGGCCGAATGCTCCTTTCACCCGGACGCGGGGTGAGTTCGATCAACGACGTCGCAGGATCGAATCCATGAAAGCGAATCTGCGATGAGAAGGCGTACTGGTCGGAAGGAAAGGCTCCAGCCTCCACTACGAGCTTATGGCGCCGCGGCGTGGGACGGTAGAACGACACCATCATCAGGTGCAGGTTCACCGTCAGCGAATTCATCACCACCACTTCGACTGGCTTCGCGCCGACGATTTCAGCCATGTTCAAGGTGAGCAGGCGATGGTAAGGCATCCAGGGATCACGCCCGTGAAAATGGGCCTCGACCCCGAGCATTGCCCAGGCTTCGAGCTCCTGCTCAATGTATGAGCCTGCATTCTTCGGCTGAAGTCCGAGTGAGTGTCCGCAGAGGTAGACCAAGGGGTTGCCGTCCGGCCCGGGCGGCATATGAAATTGCTGCCGGAACATGGCCAATGGATCGCGCGCATCCATCTCTGCGGCAAAACTGGCGGATGTGTCGAAAGTGATCGCTCCCATCTACACTCCTGGCAGCGGAGTCAGCTTTTGCTGCACCAGTGCTTCGGCCCTCGTCCAATCGATGTCCTCGAGCCGCTGCACCGAATCGCAGAGCTCGCCAAGCATGTCGTCCTGAACGGCCCCCCGCTGGGCCGCGATAGAGTAGGGCGTGCGGTGAAAGGTTACCATTGCGTACTTCGGCACAAATCGGCCGGGATACTTCTTCTCGAGTTCAAGCTCAACTTTCTTCCTGAACAGGAACCGCGGGTCGGCAACGCGGTCGCGCATCTCGATGAAGTTCTCAATCGCAAGGTCGGCAATAGCATCGGTGTCGGCCTTCCGCGCCTTCTCGAATGCGGAGAAGAGCATGGGCCAGTCGGAACCATACCGATCCAGCAACTCAAGGAAGTAGGTGCAGTCCTCAAAAGCGCAGTTCATGCCCTGGCCGAAGAAAGGGACAATAGCGTGCGCTGCATCGCCCAGCAGCAGTGCTTCGCCATCGACGTGCCAGGGCGAGCATTTGACTGTCACCATCACGCCTGTTGGATTCTCGAAATAATTCTCGATCAGGTTTGGCATGAGCCGAAGCGCATCGGGAAACTGCACTTCGAAGAACGACATTACCTTCGCTTCGGTATCGAGCGCTTCAAAACTGATGTCGCCACCCTCGAAAGGCAGGAACAGAATGCATCCGAAGGTACCGTCGATGTTTGGTAACGCGATCAGCATGAAAGTACCGCGGGGCCAGATGTGAAGTGCATGCGTTTCGAAAATGTGCCGGCCGTCAGTCCCCGCCGGAATGGTCAGTTCTTTGTAACCATAGTCGAGGTACTGCTGGGAGAAGTTAAAGCGCGGCAGTTTGAGCATCTCAGTGCGAACAGCAGAAGTGGCACCGTCGGTTCCAATCACGATTCTGGAGTCAACTACCGACTCAACCCCGGTGTCCTCATTCCGTAGATGAACTGCGCTGGCGCGCAGATCGAAGCCGGTGCAGCGTTCATTGAAACGAATGCTAACGCCAGCTTTCTCCGCAGCATTCATCAGCGCGATATTAAGGTCGGCGCGCGACACCGAGTTGATGAACTCGGTCTCATCCTTGCCATAAGGCATGAACGTCAACTCACCGGTAACGGAGTGCATCATACGCCCGCGCATAGGGATGAGGATGTCCGCAATTTCGCCCCACAGGCCTGCCTCACGAAGCGCGTGAATGCCACGTGTGGAAAGTGCCAGGTTGATAGAGCGCCCGGCGCTGATTCGCACACGGCGCATGTCGGGCCGGCGCTCGTAAAGCTGAACCGGGAATCCGCGCTGCGCGAGCGAAATCGCGAGTAATGGACCGGTCAGTCCTGAGCCAATTAGGGTAATGTTGTCACGCTCAGGCTTCATGCTACGGTGGGATTCGTCTCCGGCTGGTGAAGCATGGTACGCGCTTCCCAGAGTTCCGGAAACAAGCGCTTGCCCAGCGTAGTACGCAAGTATGATGCGCCTTCGCTGCCGCCGGTACCGCGCCGCGCGCCGATGATGCGCTCCACCACCTGAATGTGACGCAGCCGCCAGGCCACCATCAGCTCGTCGAACTCCGTCAGCCGCTCGCAAAGATCGATCCAGTCGCGGTAATGGTGTTCGTCTTCGTAAACGTTGCGTACCGCCTCGGCACGTTGCTGAAAGCGATCCTGCTCAGTCGGAGTACCCGGTTTGTCGGGCATCTTACCAATCGTGGCGAGCGCGTCGAAAAAGACATCGCGGAGCGAAGGCGAATGCAGTCTTCGCTCCAGGCGGGCATAGGCTTCGGGATCGTCCGCATGCTGACGAAGGAACTTCTCGTCCTTCAGGCCGCACAGGAATTCGATCTCGCGGAATTGCTCCGACTGGAATCCGCTGGCCGGCTCCAGCTTGCCCCGGAATGCCATGAAGTGAGTTGGCAGCATAGTTTCGAGAATTGTGAACTGTGTCACCAACACCCGCATGATCTCGGTACAGCGGCGCAAGAGGCGTGCTGCCTCGTATACCTGATCGCGCCATTGCCGCGAAGCCACTCGTGCAAGGCTCTCGACTACTGCGTCGAGATCGTGCAACAGTTCCTTAAACCACAACTCATACGTCTGATGAATGATGACGAACAGCAGCTCATCGTGTGTCGGAGGCGAGGACAGCTGATTCTGCAACTTCAGCAAATCCGGAATCTGAAGGTACGAGCTGTAATTCAGCAAAGCGTCTGCAGAATGCCCGACTTTGCCATCATCGCGGTTGGTTGCTTGACCGAAAGGACAACCGGAGGCGATGGCTGCGTCCTGGCTCGCGGAACCCGCCTTCTCGTGGAGCACCGCGTCCAGCCCAAAGAATTCGGTGGCGTTACCGGCCAGCATCTTCTTCTTGGCTTCAGCCGAGAATCGGCTGTTTCGTATCAGCTCGCCAATGTGCTCCTCGCCCAGGGGGTAAGGATAGTCAGAGCCGAGCATGATGTGGTCTTCGCCCATGACATCGACTAGGAGCTTCAGCGAGCGCTGGTCGAAGATAACCGAATCGACATAGAAGCGATCGAGATATTGGGTGGGCGGGAGCTGGGCCCCTCCCCTGGCCAAAGGTTGATGCTCCCAGGCATTCTGCATTCGGCCAAGCAGATAGGCGAAGCTGCCGCCGCCGTGAGCAAAACATATCCGTAGAGTCTTCGGCAAGCGATCGAAGGCGCCGCTGAGGACGAGCGCCGACACTGCGAGTTGCGTCTCGGCCGGCATGGCGACGGTCCACGGCATCATGTACTTGGGCATGCGATCCTGCGCCATCATGTCCCACGGATGCACCAGCACAGGAGCACCGATGTCAGCACAGTGGTGCAAGAAAGTAACGATGCCGGGATCGTCAAGGTTCTTCGGGCCCACATGGTTTCCGATCTGTACGCCAATATGCCCGGCGTGCATGCATCGGCTCACCTCGGCGCATGAGGTATCGATGTCCTGCAAAGGCACCTGACAAAGCGCCTTGAGGCGGCCATTTGTGTGAGTGCACATTTCCAGCGCAGCATCGTTGAAGATGCGCGCAACTTCCAGCGCCTGCTCCGCAGGCCGGTTGTACGAAAACAGCACCGGGGTTGCGGAGATTACCTGCAGGTCTACGCCCTGCCGGTCAAGGTCCTCCACCCTGAGCGTCGGATCCCAGCACACTTGCGTAATGCCACGAAACTCGCGGTTGCCCAGCATGACCATCGCTTCGCCGTCGCCGAGGGGCTTCATCCAGGGCCAGTCTTGCGAGCCGAAGCGAACCGCGAGGTCGGGCCATGATTCTGGGAAAAAGTGTGCGTGGATGTCGATGGTCTGCATGCTTATGCTCTTCCGGGATGGACAGTGCCGCAGTGCTTGCACCGGCGCGCTTCTTCGCTGCCGTAAAACTTCTCGAAGACGGGAGGAAGGTCGCGCACGATGCTCTTGAGCTTCACCTCGGCTCGATGCACCAGGTTGTAACAGTAAGGGCAGTACCACTCGAAGGCGTCCAGCGTATCCTCCGGTCTCGGCATCTCGATCACGAGTCCGATTGTGTCGGCCTGGCGCTGCGGCGAGTGGCGAATATGCTTGGGCAGAAGGAAAACTTCACCTTCCTTAATTGATATGTCCTTTGGAGGCTTGCCGGGTTCTTCGATGATGCGCAGAACGATGTCACCTTTCAGCTGATAGAAGAATTCTTCCGTGGGATCATCGTGATAGTCACGACGCTGGTTCGGGCCACCGACGACAGTGACTATAAACTCTCCGTCTTCCCATACTTGTGCGTTGCCAACGGGAGGCTTCAACTTGTCCCGGTTTTCGTTGATCCAGCCTTGCAGGTTGAAGGCCTTCAAGGAAGTGATGGAAGCCATCCTTACTCCTCTTTTCTAACACCATCTCTATCGATGGGCTTGTAGGCTACCACTTTCATTTCAATCAACAGGTGCGGATGCGGCAACTGATGCACAGCGACCGTGGTTCGCGCCGGCCCCTGATGGTCGAAGTACTCGCCGTAGACTTCGTTGTATCCAGCGAAGTCATTCATGTTGACGAGAAACGTTGATATCTCCGCGATGTCACTCAAATCCGCTCCAGAACTAGCCAGAATGTCGCGCACATTCTCGATCACGGCGCGGGTTTGTGTACGGATATCGAGGCGAGTAGTGCCAAGCTCGTCCACGTCGGCTCCGGCGATGGAATTGTCCGCATGGCGCGCACTCGTCCCCGAAACGAACAGGAAATCGCCGGCACGCTTAACGTGCGGAAATCGACCGCGAGGCGTCGCTTTGCTGTCTAGTACCGTCGCCTTCATCACGCCGCCCGATTGTATCGTCTCTCCCACGATGTCAGAGTCGAATACAGATGTTGTTAAGCTCGGAATAGAAGTTCAGTGAATGCATGCCGCCTTCACGCCCAATACCGGAAAGTCCCACTCCTCCGAACGGCGTGCGCAGGTCGCGTAAGAACCAACAATTCACCCAGGTGATCCCCGTTTTCATCTGCCGCGCCACTTGATGCGCGCGCTTCAAGTCGCTGGTCCAGATCGAGGATGCCAGACCGTACTCGGTGTCATTAGCCATTGCAATGGCTTCTTCCTCCGAGTCAAACGGAGCGACATGACATACCGGTCCGAAGATTTCTTCTTTAACGCAAATAGACGACTCAGACAGGCCTGTCATGATTGTTGGCTGCACGTAAAAGCCATTGTCGCGTGCATCGCCAAACACCGGAACTCCGCCGCCAGTCACCATGTTGGCGCTCAACTCTCGCGCCTTGCGGAAGTACGATAGCACCTTTTCCCGATGAGCGGCGGAGATGACCGGGCCGAGGTTGGTTGCGTTATCTGCAGGCCAGCCGATGTGCAGGCTTTCGGCTTTTTGCTTCATGGCAGAAACGAACCAGTCGAAAATTGGCCGCTCTACATAAACTCTTTCCGCGCAAAGGCAGACCTGACCAGTATTCAGGAACACGGCGTCGCTCATCTGCTGAATGGTTTCGTCGCGCTCGCAATCACCGAATACGATAGCGGCATTTTTGCCGCCAAGTTCAAACGAAACAGGCTTCACGCCTGCGGCGCACGCCTTCATGATGGCAGCGCCGGTGCGCGATTCGCCAGTAAAAGTGACGGCGTTGATTTCCGGATGGCTGACCAGGTATTCACCAGTCGAACCCTCCCCAAATCCATGCAGCAGGTTGAAGACGCCGTTCGGCACGCCGGCATCGCGCATTACTTCAGCCAACAAGGTGGCACTGGCGGGGGTTTCCTCCGACGGCTTCACCACGACAGCGTTGCCGCAGGCTAACGCGGGCGCAACCTTCCACGTCATCAGCAAGAGCGGAAGGTTCCACGGCGTGACGATACCGACGACGCCCACCGGCTTGCGTACGGCATAATTCAGCGCGTGTTTGCCATCTGGGGTTTCGGTCTCGAATGCTTCCAGTGGCGCGGTCTTTATTAGATCGGCGAAAGCCCTGAAGTTTGCGGCAGCACGCGGGATGTCAAGGCGCGACGCAAGCGCGACAGGCTTTCCCGTGTCAGCCGATTCAGCCTGCACAAACTCGTCGAAACGTGCCTCGATCCCGTCCGCAATCTTATAAAGCAGAGCCGCACGTTGCCGAACTCCGGCTTTCCCCCATTCACCACGAAGTGCCTGGCGGGCGGCGTTGATAGCGGCATCGACAATGGCCGGCCCCGCTTCCGACACGCGCGCGATAACCGTTCCGTCCGCAGGATTCAAATCGTCAAAGAAACGGTCGCCTCGCACAAACTCTCCGCCCACAAAGTTGTGAAGCTCCGGGACAACAGCGGTGCTGGCGGCCACGGCGCGCGGCGTTACTCTGTCTTCTACCGACATAGGCACTTCGCATTCTACCGCTTTGTGGTGCCCGCACTCAGAATCGCGCATGCCCGGGTCAATGGTCCGCAGGTACTCGGGCCGATTGCCTCCGCAGGGTCCATGCTGCAGAGAACAGAGCTAGAACCGGCAACCCATATACCAGGGTCGTGCGGAACTCCTTTGGGTTCCGACAACTCACCGTTGCAGGGCGCTCTCCTGTCGATGACGCTGGTAAAGCTTGACGCAAGCTGTGAATAGGCAGATAGTTGTCCAAGGCCGTTTTATGGCGTACGGTCGCGCATACGCGTTTTCTATCCTTGCGGCACTCAGCTTCCTTGTGCTTCCCGCTGTCGGTCAATCAGTGATCTCCGCTCATTCCGGGGTAATCCACTTTTTTGAAGGGGCTGTGTACGTGGGCGACCAGCCGCTGGAATCGCATCCAGGCAAATTTCCAAGCGTGCCTAAGGGCGCCGAACTGCGTACGGCAGAAGGCCGTGCTGAGGTTTTGCTTACGCCTGGCGTTTTCGTTCGTGTTGGAGCGCGGAGTACGATCCGCATGGTCTCGAACCAACTCTCCGACACTCGTGTCGAATTGCTGGCAGGGTCAGCAATCGTCGATTCGGCCGAGCCGGGCCCGGGTACATCGGTGACCTTGCTATTCAGGAATTGGAGCGTGCACTCCTCTGACCAGGGCGTCTACCGAATCGATTCCGATCCGCCGCGCCTCTCGGTTTTCCAGGGCAAGGCGGAAGTGTCCGCAGGCAAGAAGGAGGACGCGCAATTGGTTGGCCCAGGTATGGATGTGCCGTTCGCGCCTGTGCTGGTGCCGACCCGATCAGCCCAACCTCCTCACGATGCGCTGAGTCAATGGGCCGAAGGCCGCCAACAATCGATTTTCGCGGACAATACCATCGCGGCCAACATTCAGGATCCCGCAACCCTCAGCCTGTCGAATTCCGCCGTCGACAGTTTTACGTACTTCCCGATGCTCGGCCTTCCCTCTGTTGGGCCTAGCTCATCCGCGCTCTACAATCCTGTAGGCACATACCAGCCGGGTTTCAACTCCGTGTACCTTCCCGGTTATACCTTTTTCCCTGGCTACACCTACCTGCCCCTGCCCTTGGGATTGATTTCAGGTGGGGTTTCGACACCCGTTCGCTTGCCGCACTACGGCAGTTTGCCCGTTAGCCCTATACACTCTCCCGTTGGGAACCCAATACCTGTGCGGCCTATCTCGCCGTACTCTGGGCCCGTGGGTCCTGTTTTGCCGCACCCGGCACCAGTGAGCCCGATTTCCCCGCATCCGATTCCGGTGCATCCCGCCTCACCCGCGGGAGCGCACCCAGTCATTCATCACTAACTACAGACAAATTTATTGGCTCGGTGCGTAATAGCCCAGTCGCCAGTGCACCTTCATAGGAGAACCAAGACCGGCAGGTGGCGAGACCTTTACCTCCACATTTCGATACTTTCCGTCCCTCGCTTTATTCTTGGAGTAGTAGCCCAGCACGTACTGATTGCGTAATTCAATCGCAATCCGGTTTGCAACGCTCGGCAGATCGCCCGGAACTGCTGCGGCGAAGGCCCGCCCCCCGGTTTGCGACGTAATTTCGGACAGCAAGCGCGGCCCGGAGATTTCCTCAGGCGTCAGCAAGGAAGTGATAACCGGTTCGAAAACACCCATAGCATAGATTTGCACATCAGCTTCGCGAACCAGCGATTCGATCTGGGCCGCAGTGTAGTGGCTGCGGTTATCTCCTCCGTCAGAAACAATCACGATTGCCTTGCGGGAATTCTTCGCCTTTTTCATCTCGAGTAATCCGGTATCGATGCCGTCAAGCATTGCGGTCTGCCCTCCGGCCTGAGTATGCGTAAGAGCGCTGCGAAGCTCTTCCATGTGACTTGTGAATCCGATCGACACGTTGACAAGGTCCGCGAACTCGACGAGGAACGCTTCATCGTCTTTGTTCAACGCACTCAGCAACTGTGTGGCAGCATTGCGAGAAGCCCCGAGCTTATTGGTCATGCTGCCGCTCTTGTCGAAGACCATCCCGACCGAAAGCGGCGTGTCCTCATCGGAGAAAAGAGTGACGTTCTGCTTCACGCCATCTTCGAACAATTCGAAGTTCTCTTTTTCAAGTCCGAGTACGAATCGGTTCACGTTATCGGTGACGGTCACTGGGATAAGAACCAGGTCGGCATGTGCTTGAAAGGTCGGTGCAGAACTCTGCGGTGACCCCGTCGACGCGGCCGTCGACTGTCGGAACTCTTCTGCGAGGCTCGTCTGGGCCAGTGTGCAACCCGAAGACAACGAAAACACAACCAAAGCGGTACCCACATAGTAGATACAGGCCTGAACCGTCCGCGCCACTGTTCCCCCCAACCATTAAGAGCCAATTCGCGGATTCAAAGAAATTGCGGGCTCTACGGTTTCCCTGATTAAACACTGCCGTGGCCCGAATGGCTCGGTCAGCTCGGCCCCAAACCTTCGGGGTGTCTCACCCCTTTAGCGATATTACCGCGCCGATCAGTTTGTGTGTCGTTGACACCGCGGAAGTCATACCGGTCTGCACGGCACCTGACGGTCAGTTTCCGGTTTGTCGGCAAACCTTACCTTGGGATTACTTCCTGCTTGTCGGCAAACAGAAAGTTATCCAGAAACCGGCTTCGGGGAGATCGCAGTGCAAGTAGCGTTCCTCTGTGCCGTTTTGGGGTTTTGAAATTGGCCGTCCACCGTGGTTAGAAGCTGATCTTTAAAATGGTACCGTTGACGCCCACCAGCCATCCGGCTTTCGGACTGGCAAACGCCACGGCCCAAAATCCGTCTATGCCGGGCAGTGAGTACCATGTGGTTCCTTCGTCGGGAGTCCACGCCGCGCCACCCGTATTCGCAGTGACCACCACAGTCCGGCTTCCGTCGTCGTTGCCAACTCCATGTGCGTAAGCCAGTCCGAAGATGGCCCCAGTTACAGGAGGCGGATTCGTCAGCGTCCACGTGACACCGCGATCGCTCGACGTAGCCGTCCTCGCATTATTCGGATCGTTTGGATCCAAATCGCCACCGCCCACTATGCCATGCCACGGGTTGCGGAACGCCACCGTGAATGCGCCTGCACTGGGCGAGCTCACCAGCGGAGTGTCATACGCGTTCCAGGTGTCGCCGCCGTCTCTGGTGGCCAGCACCCTCGCGATCGTCGAACCGCCGGTCGCAATCCAAGCGTTTTGCCCGCCCTGCGTTGCCACACACGTGCCGCTGGCTGCAAACGACGCTTCACCCGGCAACGCTGGCGGCATGTTGCTGCTGATGCTTTGCCAGGTCGTTCCATCGGTGGTGCGCAGATCCGGGAACACTCCGTTCACCGAGTCGCTGTGCGCAATACCTTTCTTCGGTGTCCAGAACGCGAAGCAATCGTAGAACGCGCCGGGAAGCTGGTTTACGAACTGCATCGTCCAGGTCGCGCCACCATCGACGGTCTTGTAGATGCGGAAGTCCGTCGGGGCACCACTGACGCCGATCGACATCAGATATGCGACCTTGGCACTTACGCCTTCCACATCGCGGAACTGAAGCAATTCGGCGCCCGGAACCACCCCAGCTTTCCATGTATTTCCGCCATCGCTCGTGACGGTAAACGTGCCATTGCGTCCGGAGGCCCACACCACTTGGGGGTTCACCGGACTGACGGCAATCAGTCCGTTCATAGTGCCGCTGTTTTGCGGAGTCAAGGTGGGTTGAACTGTTTTTGGCTGGTCTTGCGCAATCACAGTTGCAAAGGCGGTGATCAGGAACACAACCAGGGAACGCTTTAGCATGACACTTCCTCCCCGGCCAAAGTTTGCGGGCAGTATAGGACACGCCGCGATGGGCGTCAAACTCAGCAACTACCTCAGAAAACGCCTAAAATCCGCACTGATTTCACTGCTGCAGACATTCTGTTCGAATGAAGTTCTGCCGACACGACGTTGGCCCGAAACCGGCTTCGGGGAGATGTCGGGCCGGGTTCGTTCAGATGATCGGCAGCAGCAATTCTGCGGCTTACTGGAAAGCTCCTCATCTTAGCCGTACCGAACGGCGCCAGAAGCGCTGCAAGGGCTTCACATCGTTGAAGCTGGGATCGAGCCATAGATCGTAGGTTCCCTGGCGAAGAATCACAGGCATTCGATCATGTACGTCTGCCAGCAGCGAATTCGGAGTGGTGGTCAGGATCGAGCAAGACTCAATGACGTTACCGGTTGGGGCCCCTCCATCGATCCCACAGGCCGGCAAATGCAAACAGGGAATCGTCCTGCATTCCGAAGTGGAACGGCTGCTTCTCTTTCCCGCTTCGCTGCCATTCGAAAAACCCGTCGGCAGGAAGCAAGCAGCGACGGCTCACGAAGGCATCTCGGAAGGTAGGCGTACTCGACACCACCTCCGAGCGTGCATTGATCGTCTTGAATCCGATACTGGCGTCCGTGGCCGAGGACGGAATCAGGCCCCACCGAGCTAACGAGAAGCGCCGCTCCAGCTTGGATGGATCTTGGCGAATAATTCCGACGGGCTGAGACGGGGCGATGTTGTAGCGAGGCTCCCAATCGACCACGTTATTTGTCTCGAAATATTCCTCAATCAATTGCTTGCGTCTGGAAAGACGGTAGCGGCCACACAGCACTGGCTCCTGAGACCCAATCCTAAAGCGGTTTCGGAGAAGCTGTTTCTTCGCGCCGTTGATTGATGGTAACTTCCATCGATAGCGAGAACGCGCCACCCTCACACCTCCATGTCCGAGCAATTCGTTTTCTCCGATCTTCGTGAGGTCTTCGCCAAAGCCAACGAAGCGAAGTCAGGCGACCAGTTGGCGGGGTTGGCGGCGCGGTCCGAGCGCGAACGAGTGGCAGCGAAGCGCAAGCTCGCAGATGTCCCT
>Ga0070766_10001269_pt1 | contig 12204 bp, 10 predicted proteins | sample HubBroMetageWFT6_FD_69782 | JGI IMG/M metagenome (GOLD analysis project Ga0070766, IMG submission 69782) | Warmed and freeze-thawed soil microbial communities from the Hubbard Brook experimental Forest, New Hampshire - Hubbard Brook CCASE Soil... | ecosystem: Environmental > Terrestrial > Soil... | reverse complement strand
CGGCGGGGTTGTGGCGGATGCACCGCTAGGCTAGAGTTGATGTGCTCCGGAAATCTACCGGTCCCCTCATTCGGAATTGACCCTCACTTTTTGCGAATCACCACAGACTCTCTGAACATCTGCAAGATGCAAGTGCACATCCTATATCGAGTGCGTTACGGCATGGCCGATCGCATCTCGCAGGAAGTTCTGACGGACGATTGCGCTGACAAGACAAGAATCAAACGGGAGACGGCATATGGCTACGAAAGAAATCAATGTACAGCGTTTCAGCGTAACTTCTTCCAAGGATTTCCGCGATGTCGTAGCTGCGCTTGAGGCGGCGATTGGGCATCCCGACATGAACTCCTTTAGCAAGGAACTCGGCGATGCAGGATCCTTCGCAGAGGTAGAAAGAATCGTCGACGAAGCGACCGGTCCGGGGGGATTGATGGAATTCATGCGTATGGACCTCGGCGCAGTGCTGCGCAAGCGCAATGGCGCAGAAGCTCGGCAGAGTCTCCGCTTGCTGGTCGGGAATCCCGTCATCATGAGCGCAATGGTTCAACATGTGCCGGATGCCGGGTCGTACGCGCCCGTGACGATTCTGGTCGACGAGCGTTCCGATGGCGTTCACCTGTCATACGACAGGATGGCTAGTTTTCTGGCGACTTACGGAAGCTCGGAAGCCCTGAACGTCGCCCAAGATCTGGATAAGAAGGTTGAGGCATTGTTGCTGGCAGTCGCTGGTTGAGCGGTATTGTGCGGCGTCGGCATGGCCCTTTATCGCAACCACATTCGGTTTCTGGTTGGTCATCGACCGGAAGTGTCGTATCCCAAGCGAGCCAGAATGATGTTCTCGAACTCCCATCCGGTATTGTGCTGGAGTGCGACGCCGGGATTCTCCGCTTGTAGCTCTGCGACCGTGAGGTCGGGAATGGAGATGACAGCAATGCAGTTTGGTTGCACTCCGTTGGCGCGCGAGTCCGGTGCGATGATCTGAAGGGTCCCACCCTGCATCTGTACGGTTACAGGATTGAGGGCAATCGGTTGAGTTGCCAATTCCTGTTGTGCCTGCTGCCATAGCGCTTGCAACTGAGACTCGGTGGCTCCGCCGTTGGTTTGGTTGTCGAAGGCGGTGGCCGAACAAGATGGAGTAGGGGCGTATTGACTTCCACCACATCCGGTAAAGGCAACGACGAACAGAAGGATGGCGATGATTAGGAAGTTGGGATGAGGCGTCGTGCATTGGCAGGGAGGTCCAACGACAGGCATCAGTATCACCTCGATACTGGGCAGCTATCGGCGGCAGAGCGGGGTCACATCATGGAAAGAGACAGGAAAGGCAATGAGGAATTCCCAAGGTAGGAAGCCGCTTTGCTAGTTCCGTTACGAAAACTTCGAGACGGCCGGGAGTGGTTGCGGGGGTATTCCGTGGCTCGTCGTGGGCGGGTTCCTACAGAAGATTTGGAGTGTTCCTACGGGTTTTAGGCGAGGGAAACGGATGCCGGATTGCAGCAGAATAGCCGCGTCGTCTTCGTAGGAGAAGTCATCAGGATTCGGATTTGGATGCTGAGCCGGCGGCATCACGGGTAGATCGATGAGTACTAAGGGTCTAACGGCCCGAGAGGCGTGGGTGTGAATGGGCCAGGGAAGTTGAGGGCGGGCGAGGGAGCTATCTGCAGTTTTGATACGGTGGTCAGAATTTACATGGTGCACTGGAAAAGTGGTCGGAGCAGTTTAGGGATGAATGAGTTTTGAACCATTGAGCCAGGGTCATTGCCTTGGCAGGAGGGACAAGGAAGTGGTAGGCTACAGCCAATTGATTGATCGCGACCAGAAGCGATCAATTCGTCCGCGCCTTCCTTACTCAGGTCCTGTAATAAGCCAAGTCGCACAGGATCAAGTCGATGTGGTGAGACATGCCAGCGACCATGAGTAACGCCCTTCGGAACGCCGTTCGTAATGGTATGAGGGAATCTCAAATGGAGACGCTGGAAAAAGCGGTTCCAGCGAGCGCATTCGCGTCGCTGCCTGAAACCCCGATTCGTTGGAGCACATTTGCCGTCGGTTACCTGGTGCCCACCGCACTGGTGGTCTTTTTTGCCACAACAGGTATTTCGTTCATGGCTCCGGTGTTAGACCCTGTCGACACGCGGGAAAGCGTTCACCTGGTTGCGCCGGTGCTGGAGCCGGCTCCGGAAGAACCCAAGGCGGTAGCTGAGGCAGTCAAGGCGCCGCCACCGAAGCCAATCGTGCCTCCCAAGGTACAAGCAAAGGCTCCCGTGGTAACTCCACCCCCGATCGAAGCACCGAAAGTGGAAGTTGCCAAAGTAACGCCCCCTTTGGTGACCGCGGTGACGAAGCCGGACCGCACGCCGGAGTTGGCGTCCAAGGGAAGCTCGGCGCCGGTCACCGAGCACAAGCCGCCGCGGCAGGTTCAGACTGGAGGCTTTGGCGATCCGAACGGAGTGCCGGTCAATAACAACAGCGTCAGCAAAGGTCCGTTGATAGCGAAGGTCGGATCTTTCGATCTGCCGTCAGGGCCGGGATCGGGTAACGGGACGGGTGGAGACAAGGGCGTCCGCGGCACGGTCGCCAGCGCGGGATTTGGCAATGGCGTCGCCCCAGTGAGCGATGGGGGTGGCCACGGAAACGGACAGGTGCGGACAACTAATTTCGGCAACGCAGAACCTGCGCCCAGCGAAGCGCCGAAGAAACAAGCCCCTACCGTTTCGAAAGACACGCCCGTTTCATTGCTCAGCAAACCCGCTCCGTCTTATACGTTAGAAGCACGCCAAAGGAAGATCGAAGGAGACGTGGAACTGGAAGTCGAGTTCACTGCCACGGGCCAGGTTCGCGTCATTCGCGTAATACGCGGCTTGGGTTATGGCCTGGACGAGTCGGCTGTGAAGGCCGCCGAGAACATCCGCTTCGCGCCCGCACGACGGGATGGTCAGGCCGTCGATGCCCAAGGCCGGCTCAAAATCGTCTTCCGATTGTCCTAAGGCTGTGCTGGAGGAATAGATGTCGAAAGTTTGGCGATTTCGCATGGCGATGGCTGCTTTGACTGCGCTTGTAATCTGCGGCGCATTGACGAGCGCGGTAGCGAAGAAAAAGCCGAAAGCACAGAGTCAGGACCAGTCTTGGGAGTCAGATCCCAAGTTCAATCTCGTCGTCGACAAGATCTGCACTCAGGAGTTGCTGTTCGTTAAGAACCTGCGCCAGTACAGCCCAATGGTGGAGACGTATATCCAGAACATGCGTCCCGACAAGGATCTGGGCCCGGTGCCGGTCAGCGACCAGTACTTCCTGGGACGGGTGAAGCTGCAGACGGGTGTCGATGATACGAACTTTCTGCCGCAAGAGAAAGAGTCGCAGCCGAATCCCTTCCAGAAGATATTCGCCAGCATGAAGCTGACCAAGTCCAAAAAGGGCGATAAGAAATCATCACCAAGCGGCGGCTACATGTCCGATGGGTTTGCGCAGATGATCCTGATGGATGCGACGTCGTTTGACCGGCAGCATTACGAATTCCGTTTTGTCCGTCGTGAGTTTCTGGGTGACGTGAGAACTCTGGTTATCGATGTTCAGCCAAGACAGCCGCAGTCGAGGGCCATGTTCGTTGGGCGGATATGGGCCGAAGACGAGGGCTATAACGTCGTGCGCTTCAATGGGACATATACGCCAAATCCCAAGCACGGCGAGTTCATGCACTTCGATAGCTGGCGGTTGAACATGGGCAATGATCAGTGGTTGCCGGCCTATGTTTACAGCGAGGAGACAGACCTTACTCGCGGAAAGGACCATTGGAACTTTCGCGCGCAGACGCTACTGTGGGGCTACGATGTCGTTCGTCCAAACCAGAACGGCCAGTTCACGGATATTGTTGTGGAATCTCCCGACAAAGTGAAGGACCAGAGCAATTCCAAGCAGGATGTGACAACCGTCGAAGCGCAGCGCGCATGGGAACGGCAGGCCGAAGACAATGTCGTCGACCGGTTACAGCGTGCGGCTTTGCTGGCGCCAGAGGGCGATGTCGATAAGGTTCTTAACACCGTGGTTCAAAACCTGGAAGTCACCAACAATCTCGAGATCATGCCCGAGATCCGCTGCCGCGTTTTGCTGACGCAACCTATGGAAAGCTTCACCATAGGTCACACGATCATAGTGAGCCGCGGGTTGCTGGATGCACTACCGGACGAGGCCTCGCTGGCGGCTGTGCTGGCACACGAAATGGGCCACATTGTGTTGGGTCACGGAATCAACGAGAAGTACGCTTTCAGCGATCGCATGATCTTTCCCGATGAATCGACGATCAGCAATATCGCGATGAAACACTCTCCGGAAGAAGAGAAGGATGCCGATGCAAAGGCGTTGCAATTACTGCAGAATTCTCCCTACAAGGACAAGTTGGCTTCTGCCGGCCTCTTCTTTGCGGCGATGCAGGCGGAAGCTCCCCAACTGCCTAATCTGATTAAGGGACAGTTCAGCAATTCCATCGACTCTCAGCAGACGGGGGTCCGCATGGCCAGCCTGGTTTCAAGTGCTCCTGCTCTTGAGACAAAGGATGTGAAGCAGATCGCTGCGTTGCCGCTGGGCGGGCGCATCAAGCTCGACCCCTGGTCTGACCAACTGAGTATCAAGAAGACGCAACCGGTGCGGTTGCTGTCAGCCAGCGAGAAGATGCCGTTCGAAGTGACGCCGATGTTTCCGTACTTGACGCGCTCAAGTCAGCCGGCGGCTGCGAGCCCAGTTGGGACTGGGAATGACGCGAAACAAACGGCGCCTGCGAAACCGTCGGCGGATATGAAGGCGGCGGAAACGCCAACCCCTCCACCGCAGCAGCAGCCACAGCCGCCGCAGCCACAGTAAGGCCGGTGCGCGGCAGTAGGTTTTACGGCTCGCGCTGGGCGCTTGTCTAACGATCGACCGGGGGAATCGAAGAAGGAAATTCTCGCGAGATCGATGGGTTCGCTGAAACAATCGTACTTGGATTGTCGACGAAAAGGGCTTGTGCGACGCCCTTGTCGGTGAGGGCGCTGACGCGTTCATAGGCTGGCGACAGGATGGGTGGGCGGTGCCGCGCGTCGTGAGCATCGCTGGCAACAACGTGAACCGCATCGCGTTTAAGAAGCCACTCTGCCATTTGCTGCGGACGCTCTCCCCAGTGACCCGTGAATGAGCCCGCCGTAATCTGTATCAGGCAGCCATACTCAATCAGTTCCAGTACCTTCTCGCGTCTATCCAGCAATACGGGGTTCCGTTCAGGATGGGTGACGATCGGAATTAGGCCGGTGCTGACCAGGCGAAAGATGCCCTCGCGAATGACAGGCATAAGGCTGAAGTCGTTAAATTCGACCAGCAAGTAATTTGAGTTCGCGATGGTGTACCGGCCGGGAAAGAGGAGCGCGTCTTCGATGTTTTCGTAGGAAAAGCCAAAGTCGCAACCCAGGCTGAAGTCAAGCAAATGGCCGCAGGTGGCTTGCAGCTCGTGCCGCATGGACTCAAAATGCGTGCGGTCGTAACTGTACTTGTCATTGGCGTGGGGGGTGGCCACAATGTGGCGCACACCATCGTGGGCGGCGATCCGGCACATCTCGGCCGTCTCCTCCCACGACGTGGAGCCATCGTCGATCTGGGGCAGAATGTGGCAGTGAAGATCGATCATTGGTGAAGCTTCCGGGGTCAGGTGACGGTTAGGGGCGAGCCCAGGGGTCTTCCGCAACGCGATGCGCGTTGTTGGCTACATCTGTTGGCTACATCTAATGATACAGGCTATGATACGGGCAGAGCGCCTCGCGGATAGCGGTTCTACGACTGGCGTAGAGCTGACCCAGGCCCAGCCACAGCCTGTGGTAAGTCCGCCGTAGCCACGCGTCGATGATGGGTTTCGGCACGATTCGGCTGTCCTCTCGAGCCATCGACAAGGCAAGCCGGATTCGTAGCTACGTTTTAAACGTACGACCATGGAAAAGAGCGGCGGCTTTCGGCTCGCGCTGTTAACGGCAAGTGGACGATGTCCGCGTTGGATGTGGGAGCCACTGCAGGCCGCTGTTGCCGATGGCCGTGTAACGCTCGTTACTGTCGCTAGCATCTCAGGCTTGCCGACGCCGTCTCATTCGTGGATTGTCGAGTTGTATGCCCGGTGGGAACGCAAGCGCTACCTCACTCCAAACAGCTTATTGCAAGACGTCGACGTTGTAGCATGTAGCGGCGGCCCAGTTGTGTCGCTCGAAGCACAAGAAGTGGGGCAGCTCGCCACGGAGCTGGCAAATTGTCAGGCCGACGTGGTCATCGTCACGCCAGAAGCAGACCAGGCTAGTCTCGACGGAATCGGGATACCGATATGGAAGATCCAGTTTGGGGCGAACAAGCGCCAACAGAATGCTCCGGGACTGTGGGAAGTGGTGGAGCGGTCTCTCAGCACCGTTTCATTAGTGGAAACGTTTGTTACACCTGGATCGCAGCCGAGGGTATTGGAGACGATTGTCGGGCGGACCGATCCACGGAGTTGGATCAGGAACCAAGCTGGATTGGCCGCGAAGGCGTCTGAGCTGCTGCGGCGGTGGATTCCGCCGCAGATGTATCGCGCAGAACGCGTCATGCCAGGTTTCAACTGCGAAGCGCACTCGCGAAATGGCGCCGGGAAGGACTCTGGAATTGCAGTGCTGGGTTTGCTGGCGCGGTTTGGCAAACATGCCGGCGAGTCTGCATTCAATGTGGCACAGTGGCAACTGGCGTTCGATACCACTCGGGATTTTCACCGGCTCGACAATCCCGAGGTACTTACACCACCTGCGGACCGCTTCTGGTCCGATCCGTTTCTGCTGCAACGGGACGGGGTGCTGCATGTGTTCGTCGAGGAGTGTTTGTGCCAATCAGGCAGAGGGCGCATTGCCATGCTGTCGAGGTCGGCTTCGGGCCAGTGGTCAGAAGCGCGCACGGTGCTAGAGCGACCGTACCACCTGTCGTACCCGTTTGTCTTCGAACATGAAGGCGAGTTGTTGATGCTTCCGGAGACAACGGCGGCGGGCAGGGTGGAACTCTACCGGTGCCTTCGATTCCCGGACGAGTGGGTACTCGATACCACGTTGGTCGACAACCTCGCGGGAGCGGATTCAACTCTGTGGTTTCAGGACGAGCGCTGGTGGATGTTCGTGGACGTGAAGGACGAACTGCACATTCTGTATTCGGATTCGCCGCGGGGACCGTGGCGCGCACATCGCGGAAACCCCGTAAAGTCTGATTCGCGAAGCAGCAGGCCCGCGGGGCGCATATTCCGGAATGGAGCCGACGTCATCCGTCCGGCGCAAGATTGCTCGGTGCAGTATGGCCGCGAAGTGGTGTTCAACAAGATCACGCGGCTCACTCCTGACGAGTTTGAAGAGGTCGAGATCGGACGGCTAGGCACGCCGTGGAATGGATCCACAGGCTGCCACACGTTCAACCAACTCGACGGAATAACGGTGGTGGATCGACTGGTGCAGCGCCGCAGGTAGCGTCAATCTATCCTGTCTGGCTGGCCAGCGACTCCCAGATTTGGGCCGGGGCTTCTTCAATCGCCGGAAACAAGGTTGAACTGCGATTCTCTACGAAAAGCTCGACGCCAGCGGGATCGAGTACGACCTTCTTAAACGCCTGGATGACCTGCTGGGCGGGCACCATCCAAGGCAGCCGACGAGCGGTCAGGTGGACGTCTTTGCGCGGTGCGAATTCCCAATCGGCGCTATTCGGGTAGCGCGCACGATCGTGGTAGAAGTAATCCTGTTTGCCCAGGTCGATGCCGCAAAGCACGATCCGCTGGTAGTTCATGCGCACGGCCAAGCTGAGCATCGCGATGACGGAACCTCCGTACTTAAACAGCCATTCCAGGTTGTCGCCCGGCTCAAACACGCCTCTAGACCGTAGGAAGCGTATGCCTGCCTCGAGTTCTGCCTCGCTGCGCGCGGTAACCGGCGCGGTGTATCCGACATAAAGATTCTCCCGAAAACCAGGCGGTAACTCGTGCAGTAGCTGCCTCTCGGACTGCGGATACGGCTCGGTCGCGATCTTTACGGTGTGCTGGTAGTCCTGAGCCCGGCGCTGGACAGTGGTGAAGAATGCGCGGTACAAATCTTGCTGAATGCTGGTGGACAGGTTTTCGAAGACAAAAATGCGAGGCACGAAGGGATGCACCGGCCAGAAGTTGAATCCAATCGTATCGTGACGGACTATGACATCCCAGCGGTGGTCGGGGATCTCGTTGATCGACCACCCGCTGCCCAGTATGAACACCGTATTGCTGGCTTTGAGGGTAGAGAGCTTTAACGTGTCGAGCATCGGGAGCTTGGTTGCGCGCGCTAAATCAACAGCCAGCGAATGCTGTTGCCGCAGATAGTAAGCGTGGTAGACGCGCAGCAAGAGGGGATGCGGCAGTTGCTTGATGAGGGACTTGATCATCGGCTAAAGGGCGCGCCGCGTTCGCAGCAGAGAGACAGCGTGCTTTAACCCGAGCGCGGCGAAGAGACTTAAGCAGAGTACAGCGGCGAAAATCAGAGCAAGCACGCGATGCCCATCGGACCAATTCACCTGGGTCGCGACGAGCGCAATGACAAATACGCCGACGGACGCGAATACGCGGCGGAGGTCGTAGTTTATTGGGTAGAGGCGCTGGGCGACGAAGTACATTACGAACGCTTCGATCACGTAGGCAACGATGGTGGCGTAGGCCGCGCCGTACATTCCCCAGCGTGGGATCAACGCGAAGTTCAGCGCAGTGTTAAAGGCAAAGGCGACGAAGCTTACCAGCATCAGCCATTGCGTTTGCCTGGCTTGTACCACGGCGAGCGAGAACATGGTGAAGATGGAATGCGCAAGATACGCGCCGATGATCCAGGGAACGATGCGTCCCGCAGCGACGTAACGGTGGTCGAGGAAGCGGGCGATGAAGTCCTGGGCGATGAGAGCTCCGAAACACGCGATGGCCGACAGAACGACGGCTAACTCTGAACAGATGCGGCCCATGGCGCGGCGGCCTGCTTCTTCCTTGCGCGCCAGATCGTAATATGCAGGCGCCCATGCCTGCGTGAGAGACAAGGTCACCAGCGACATTACGCCGCCGAAGGTGTAAGCAATCGAGTAGAGGCCGACCTCGCTAAGATCTCGGTAGTAGCCGAGGATGAATCGATCAGCCACCATCAGTCCACCGGCCATGAGTTGATGAGGAACCAGGGGTAGTCCGATCGCAAGCGTCTCGCGCACAAAGCTCCAGTGGAACGGCGCACGAAGAGCACCCGCGAACAGGAACAACGTGACAACAAGACCGACCAGCGAAGCGGCGAGCTTTCCCAAGAGCATGCCACTTGCTCCCTGGCGGGCAAAAACTACCAGCGCAACGGCGAATGATGCGGTAAGTAGGAAAGAAGCGACGGAAAGGAACACGTAGAGTTTTGGCTTGCCCTGGCACTGAAAGACAATCAGCTTGTACTGAAGAAACTGCGCGGATGCGGCGGTGATGATGGCCCAGACCAGGAAGCGAGCCGGAACGTCGAAACGAGGGGCAAAGGCATGCAGGATGGGCTGTCCGGCGGTAACGGTGAGGAGTACGGCAAACGCCGCGGCCACCAAAGCAAACTTGATCGTGCTTCCCAGGTACGAGGCCAGCACCGTGGAGTTATCGACATAATGAAAGTACATCCGCTGGATCCCACTGTCGAAGCCGAGTCCAATCACCAGGGCGAGAAATGCAGCAAATGTTTCAGCTAGCGTGATTAAACCGTAATCCGTGGGAGCCAGATAGCGGGTGTACAGCGGGAGCAGTAAGAAGTTAAGGGCGCGGATGCCGAAGTTGGCCAGGCCATAGATGGCGGACGCGCCTGCAATCCGGCGGAAGAGTGCCCGCATATCGTTAGCAGGGAACACCGGCAGTTCTGCAGGCGGCACGGACTCTGTCAATTGGCTCACGCGGAACGCCACTCCGACACGATGACCACCATGGCCCGCGAGGCGCAGGCCCTACATGGCGGCTTACACGGCATATTCTTTGATGCGATAGTTCCCGAGATTATCTTCCATCCATGTGATGGTTTGCCGCAGACCTTCCTCGAGACTGACGCGGGGCCGCCATCCCAGAAGCTGTTGAGCCAGTGAAGAGTCGGCACACAGCCTTTCGACCTCGCTGTTCTCGGGACGCACTCGCTGCTCCTCGGAGACCAGAGTTAAATCCTTGCCCAGCAGACGGCCGATCAGTCTGGCAAGATCGCCGATGCTGATCTCCACGCCGGAGCCGAAATTGATGGTTTTCCCGATTGCCTGTGGTTCGCTTGCCGCGCAGAGAAAGCCTTCGACGGTGTCGGTTACGTAATTGAAGTCACGCGTGGGAGACAGCGATCCGACACGAACTTCGGAACCGGAGAGTGCTTGCGTGATGATGGTTGGGATCACCGCGCGTGTCGATTGCCGCGGACCGTAGGTATTGAAGGGGCGAACGATCGAAACGGGCAGTCCGAAGGAAAGGTAATAGGACTCCGCAATTTTGTCGGCACCGATCTTGCTGGCTGAATATGGCGACTGGCCTTGCAGTGGATGTTCTTCGTTGATGGGAACGTAACGCGCGTTTCCGTATACTTCGCTGGTTGAGGTGCATACGACACGCTCGGTTGCGAGGTCGCGGGCTGCTTGCAGGACGTTGAGCGTGCCCTCGATGTTGGTGCGCACGTAGGACTGCGCCGCGCGATAGGAATAGGGAATGCCAATCAGCGCGGCGAGATGAAACACGACGTCACGATCGCGCATCGCGCTCTGTACGCTGTCGAAGTCGCGTATATCGCCGAGCACGACATCCACGTCGCTTCGCACGGAAGACGAATCGAGCCAGCCCGCGTGTCCGGTTGATGTGTACCGCACCAGGGCGCGAACGTCAGCGCCCAGTTCGACAAGGCGCTCGACCAAGTGGCTGCCGATGAACCCGCCCGCTCCGGTGACAAGTACCGTGCGGCCTCTCCAAGGGTGGTTGCTCAAACTATCCCCGCTGCGACATCGAGCTCTGCTTTGTGGTACTGCTCGATGCGGCCAATATCGATCCAGTATTCTCGGACCGGGAAGCTGATGACGGTGCCGCCAGATTCAATTACTGCAGCGATCAAGTCGGTCATATCAAAGTGCCGGTCATCGGGCACGAGGCGGCAGACTTCGCGATCGAGCAAATAAATTCCGGCGTTGATGAAGTGCCGCAAGACCGGCTTTTCCTGAATGCCGGTGACCTGAACGCCGTTGGTTTCGACGACTCCGAAGGGCACTTCGATATCGTATTGCCGCACACCGACCGTGAGTGACGCGTGATGCTCTCGATGGAAATCGAGCATAGCACGGACATCGACGTTGGTCAGGACATCGCCGTTAATCACCAGCAGTGGATCGGTTCCGCTAACCATGCTCGCCAGTCCGCCTGCGGTGCCTCGAGGCTCGGATTCCTGGAAGTACTGTAATTGCACTCCGAAGTCGGAGCCATCTTTGAAGTGCTCAACGATGCTCTGGCTGAGATGATGCGTCGCAACGTTGACGGTGCGAATTCCAGACTCGCGAAGCTTGGCGAGAGTGCGTTCCAGCAGCGGACGTCCGTTGACCGGCAGCATCGGCTTGGGGACCGCCTCCGTCAGGGGCATCAGTCGCTTGCCAAATCCTCCGGCCATGATCACGCCGGTGACGGGTAGCTCGTTCTGGTGAAGGATTTCGTGCTGCACGGCCAGGCCGCAGACTCGACCCGATTCGTCTAGAAGTGGGATCTGGCGAATGCTGTGTTGTTCCATCAAGGCGAGGAGTTCGCTCTCGGGAGTTCTTTCAGAGGCGACCACAGGCCGTGACTGGTTGGGTTTCTGCAATCGCGAAACGGGTTGATCAAGATCGACCCCGGCAAGGATAGCTCGACGCACGTCTCCGTCGGTGACGGTCGCCAACAGGTGGCCAGCGTCGTCAACTACGACGGCGATGCCCTTGGCAAAGCGATCGATTACCTCCATCGTGGTCCGGATCGAGGCGTCGACTGCTACGAGCGGAAGGTTCTCCCGATTCGCCGTTGACGGTTGCAAGGGCGCTTCTTCCGGATTGTGTGCAGCTCGAACTCTTTCGTGCACGAATCAACTCCCACAGCGAAATCGGTAAAGTGGCTCGCCGGTCATTTCTCGCCGTTGCGGCAAGCGATCACAAACTGTTCAACCAGGTGGTGCTCGTTCTCCATGGTCCACG
>Ga0070766_10001267_pt1 | contig 12211 bp, 12 predicted proteins | sample HubBroMetageWFT6_FD_69782 | JGI IMG/M metagenome (GOLD analysis project Ga0070766, IMG submission 69782) | Warmed and freeze-thawed soil microbial communities from the Hubbard Brook experimental Forest, New Hampshire - Hubbard Brook CCASE Soil... | ecosystem: Environmental > Terrestrial > Soil... | reverse complement strand
GCCAGGCTCACTCGTTCAATCGTTGACCAGAGATTCGCGGTCCCAGGCCGCGAAACACACACCCGTAAAGCTCGGCAGAGGATACGGACTGCTTTCCCACCAGGCAATACTTGAAAAGCATTAGAAGATAGAAATGACTGCTCTTCGCTCGCTCGCGTTCTGCATCGATATGCCGCGGCACGGAACTGCCCTCAGGAGCGGCGCCCTACTCTCGAGCGGAGTGCAGTCCGTAGTATTTTCGCAGTATTGTACGGAGATCTGCGATGCTCGAGACTCCCCTGGAATCTTTCTCGAATAAGCACGAGGAGACACTATGGCGCACATCCAACTTCCCGAAGGAATGCCCGGAATTGTTGGTCCACTCGTTTTCAGCCCGGAGACGGCCAAACCCCTGCTCGAATTGGCGGAAGTTTTGCTCCGCGCACCGAACACATTGAGTTCCGCGGAACGCGAAATGATTGCCGCGCACGTCTCCTATCGAAACGAGTGCGATTTCTGCCAACTCTCGCATAGTGCTGCCGCGGCGGCCCATCTCGAGGGAAACTATGACCTAGTGGAACAGATCAAAGTGAATCCTGGGAGTGCCAACGTCTCGGACAAGCTGAAAGCACTGCTGACGATCGCAGGCAAGGTACAGCAAGGCGGAAAGCAGGTCAGTGCCGGGGATGTGGCTCTGGCACGGGAATGTGGCGCGACCGATAAGGAGATACACGATTGCGTCCTCATCGCGGCCGCGTTCAGCATGTACAACCGGTACGTGGACGGACTGGCGACCTGGCAGCCGCGCGAACGCGAAGCTTACCGGGAGATGGGTGAGCAACTGGCGCACCAGGGTTACACGCGAGATCGATTCCGGGAAACGCCAAAAGCCGCGCAGGCTTGAGGGAGAATGCCATGGCGCATATCGCTCTGACGGAAGGATTGCCTGGTATTCGCGGTCCGATGGTGTTCAGTCCGGAAACCACAAAACCGCTTTGCGAGCTCGTGCAAGTGCTGCTGACGGGACCACACTCCTTGACTCCCGCTGAGCGCGAAATGATCGCTACATATGTTTCTTCGGAGAACGACTGCTACTATTGCCAGCACTGCCATGGTTCGACGGCGGCGCAGCACCTTGGGGGCGGCGAAAAAGAGTACGAACTCGTACGTCAAATGAAGCGCGATTTTGAGTCCGCTGCTCTATCGCCAAAAATGAAAGCACTTCTGAACATCGCCGGAAAGGTACAAAAGGGCGGGAAGCAGGTGACCGCGGCCGATGTTGAACGAGCGCGACAAGAGGGCGCAACCGACAAAGAAATCCACGATACGGTTCTGATTGCAGCAGCTTTCTCGATGTTCAATCGTTACGTGGACGGTTTGGCTACCTGGCAGCCACACGATCCGGATGTTTACCGGGAAATCGGCCACCTCACGGCCCGGCTGGGATACGTCGGCAGGGACTACAAGAAACCGCTCGACGCAATTGCCGCAAAACAGGCATCCTCCGGCACGAAAGTCGCCAGCTCGTGACGGTGGACGAGCAATCGAAAGAACCCGAAGTACTGAACTCCAACCGGAACGAATCGAAGCTCAGCTATTACGGCTGGCGCGTCGTGCTGGCGGCATGTCTCGGGGTGATGGCCGGGTTTGGCTCGCTATTTGTTTATACGTTCACCGTCTTTGTGAAACCGTTGGGCGCGGCATTGGGCTGGAACCGCGAATCGGTTTCGCTCGGCTTCGCGATCGCTGCGATGACGCTGGGCCTGTGCTCCCCGTTGATCGGCCGCCTGATCGATCGCTTTGGCCCTCGCCGCATTATTCTTCCCAGCATGACGGTATTCGGATGCGGCATTGCCTCACTAGCGCTGCTCGGCTCCAGGCTATGGCAGTTTTATCTGACCTGCTTTGTAATAGGCTTGGTTGGCAACGGTGCCGCGCACCTGGCGTATGCGCGGTCGATTTCGACGTGGTTTCAGCGGCGATTGGGTATGGCTCTGGCCTTCGTAATGGTCGGGGCCGGTTTAGGCGCCATGATCCTGCCGGTCGTTGCGCAATCCATTGTCACGCGATTTGGTTGGAGGGCCGCGTACCTTTCGCTGGGCGCGCTTGCGCTGCTGCTGGGGCTGCCGCTGAGTTGGCGTTACATCGCTGATTGTAGTGCAAGGCAAAAACAGTCCGCGCCGGTCGTTCATTCTGGACTGACCTGGCAGCAAGGCACGCGCTCGTTCGCCTTCTGGATCATCGTTGTCGTTCTTTTTGTGAGCTCCATCAGCATGAACGGCGCGATCACTCAGCTCTCGGCGTTGTTAACCGATCGGGGAATCACGCCAGGAGATGCGGCATTGTGTGCGTCCATACTTGGCGGCTTGAGCGTGTTTGGCAGAATCGGGACGGGCTGGATGCTGGATCGGTTTTTCGGAGCTCGCGTGGCCCTTGTGGTGAACCTGGTTACTGCAGCGGGCGTTGTAGTGTTGGCTCGAGCGAATAGTTTTGCCGCGGGCGCGCTGGCGGCTGCCCTTCTTGGTATCGGCGCGGGTGGAGAAGCCGCGATCACTCCTTACTTGCTGACTCGCTACTTTGGGCTGCGCGCTTTTTCCACCCTTTACGGTTTTACTTGGACTTTTTATGCCGCCGCCGGAGCTATCGGCCCTGTGATACTCGGGCGCGCCTTTGATTCGACTGGATCCTATTCCTCTTTGCTCGTCGCCCTCGCGATCGCACTATCCCTCGCGGCAGGTATGAACCTACTGCTTCCAAGGTATCCTGACTCGCCCCGGACTGTTACGGTTCTAGGTTAACCGAGGAAGACTTCTTTTTCGAGCGAGTCACAGGTTAGGACGGCTCTGACTAAACATGATCAACGGGTCGCCCTAGTAATCCGGAACCGAGCGGTGCAGGCTCGTGCATAACGCCAGGCCTGAAGCGCGCGAGGTGCGCCGTCATTTCGGGCCGAAAGGCAAAAAGATGCCGGATCTGTCAGTATTCCTGCCCGGAATTTTGCGCCGCGCGAATCAGCACGAAGTATGGGCTCGGCTGAGGGCTATTGTGAACGTCAGGAAGAAACATGGGCTTCATTTCGACGGATCGTGTGACTGCTCCTTGCCGCCAAATGTTGTTCGCGATGCGCACTGTATTCCTGGGTCAAGAAATTGTCCGTAGTACTTTTGAAGTATTGCCCTCCCTAGCTTTTCGCCTCAAAGTTCTCCCCATTTCTTAGCTGGTGTGCGCACCCGTCGACTGAGTTGGCAGCGTGTTCGGGCGACCGCGCCGACGATCGTGTGGGGGAGTCACGTTGAAGCCAAGAATATTCCGTGCGGTTCTGACCTTTGCGCTGGTGGCTTTGCTGCCGACGATGCGCCTCTCGGCGCAACAGCTAGCTGCGCTGAGCGTGAACGTCACTGACCCATCCGGCGGCGCCATCCCGCAAGCGCTAGTGACCATCAAGAACATGGAAACGGGGGCCAAGCGCAGCGAGTTATCCAATGCGACGGGGCTTGCCGTCATCCCCGGACTGGCCGCCGGAGACTATGAATTGACGGTACATGCCGCTCAATTCAGCGAATATCGCGCCACGCTGGCCTTGGCAGTGGGGCAAATTGCATCACTGCCCGTCAGCATGGGCGTAAATGCCGTGAAGGAGCGAGTCGAAGTCCGCGAGACGGCGCAAGGCATCGACACACAAAAATCGGAAATCAGCCAGGTCGTCGAGCGCCGAGATATCGCGGACCTGCCCATCGCGGGCCGCGACTTTATCGATTTCGTGCTTTTGACGCCCACGGCCAACGTGGGCCGCAGCACGGCCGTCGGCGCGCAATCGCCCTTTCAGGAGACCGTGCTCGAACTGAGCTTTGCCGGCGTGCGTGAAACGCACAGCACCTTCTTCGGCCTCGACGGCATGGATTACACCACGAGCATTTCGGGCGTTCAGCGCGTGAGTCCTTCGCAAGACTGGGTGCTGGAATTTCGCGTGGCGGCCAGCCCCATCAACGTGGACAACGGACGCAACCTCGGATCCGTCGTGAATACCGTGACGAAGTCCGGAAGCAACGAGGTGCATGGCTCGGCGTACGAGTTTTTTCGCAACAACGATCTGGATGCCAACAACCTGCTGTCGGCTCCAGGATTTAACACCCTGCGCTTCAACCAATTTGGCGGCGACGTTGGCGGGCCCATCCGGCGCGAGAAGCTCTTTTACTTCGTGGGATACGAAGGCCAGCGCCGTGCGGAATCGCCCTTATATTCCTCTTTCATTTTGAATTGCACCAACAGTCCCGGCTGCCTCGGGCCGGGAACTCCCAGCATCAATCAAGTAAAGGAAATGCTCGGGCTCCAGCCTGAAAACCTGGGATCGATTCTCCAAATCGAGAACTACGACAAATCCTTTGCAAAGCTAACGGATGTACTGAGCGACGCCAGCACCCTAAACTTCGGATACCTGTTCAACGACGAGCGCAACCAACACATACCAGGGGCCGCTCCCGGTCAGGGTTTGCCTTCCTTTTACCGCAACAATCCTCTCCGCGACCAGACGGTCTACACGAACCTCCTCCACCAGTTCGGCAGTCACTGGACTTCGGAAAGCACTCTCAATTTCGGGCGACGAACCTTCCAACTCAACCCGACGGGAGAGGGATTTGAGCCGGCACTGCTGGTTTCGGATCTCTTTGATTCCGGGGGCATCCAGGGCGGCGTGCATTCCTATAGCGAGCAGCATTTTCAGGCCTCGGAAAATGTCACTTACGTCACGTCCAAGCATTCATTCAAGTTCGGCGCGGATCTGGAGCCCGTGTGGATCGGCGCGCAAACGACGTTCTTTACTCCGGGCGCCGGTATTTTCACTCCGCAGAGCTTCTTCGGCGCGGCGCCTTTCAATGCCCCGCCGTTTGGCGCTGGAACTCCGGTAGAGTTTTTGTTCCAGGAACCAAAATCCTATTTCGGGGAACAAATCCCGCAACGAACCCTGCCGTTCCAGACGGGCCTGGTTGCCGGACCTGCGGCTGCGGCTTTCACCAACAGCACCAATCTAAATTTTCACCACACGCTCACCGGCTACTACGCGCAAGACCAATGGAGGCCGAAGTCCAACCTGACCCTGACGATTGGTCTGCGCTACGATATCGATTTTTTCCCGTCTGCTGCCGACGTCCGCGTGGAAGGAAAACTCCATCCCACAAACTATGGGAATGTTCAGCCGCGAGCCGGCTTGGCTTATTCCTTCCGCGGGGGAAAAGGCGTTGTACGGGCGGGCTTCGGTTTGTTCACCGGCCCGTTCGATTACAGCGACATTCTGGTGTCTTGGCAAGGCGCCTCGGCCTTCACCTATATCAACCAGCCCGTCCTCCCGCAATTTTCCGATCCCACCAATGCTTTGGTTGGACTTGGCCAATCCGGAATCGTCGGTGTTGACGGCCCATTTCTGGCCAGCCAGGCCTTTTCCAACTTCGCTCATAATGGCATTTATCCCGACCCCAGTTCCCTGTTGCAATTCCCGCTGGGCTACTCGCAGAGAAAGTTTCCTAACGCTTACGCCGAACAAGCCAGCCTGGAAATAGAGAACGAGGTCACGAAAAATCTCTTCGTCTCGGTAGGCTACGAATTCGTGCACGCGCTCAACCTGCCGCTCTATCTCAGCATCAATGGCATACCCAGCGGCACACTTCCAAGCGGCGTTCAGGCCTTCACCCCCGCCGATCCTAACTTTGGCTTTGTACTGCTCGCCACTCCACAGGGCTATTCCATCTACCATGCGGGAACTCTCAGCGTGCGAAAGCCCTTCGCTCGTCACTACAGCCTTCTGGCAAATTACACTTTTTCCAAGTCCATCGATCTGGCAACGGACGTTCAACTCACGGATACGCCCACGGACTACCTCGACCCCAACCTCGACCGCGCGCTGGGAGACAACGATGTGCGCCAGCGATTCGTACTCACCATGCTGGCGGAATCTCCCGATACGTGGCCAGCCGCGCTGCGCAATTTCACTTTCTCGATGTTGAACACCTTGCAAAGCCCGCGCTATTACACCATCTATGCAGGATTCAACGTCGAGGGCGACGAATTCCCCTTCTCCGATCGCGTTGGGGACATCGGCCGGAACACGTATCGCGGCGATGCGTCCTACACCACGGATATCCGCCTGCAACGAGCTTTCAACTTGCGCGAGCGGCTAAAGTTGCAAGCCAGCGCCGAAGTCTTCAATTTATTTAATCGCCCGAATGTCAATGCCATTGACACCGTCTACGGGTCGGCGACGTTCCTCGGGCCCATCCCGCAGCGCTTCGGAGATGGCGTGACCAGTCCGGCGAATCCGACGTTTGGCTCGCCCAGCTTCGTGGCTCCGGCACGGCAAATCCAGCTGGCTTTGCGCTTGAATTTCTAGCCTCACGCAAGGAGTACGAACGCTCGAACTATGCCTATACCCACGGAACCAATCGGTAGCATCCCGCGACCCGCCCAGTTGCTCGCAGCCACGATCGATCATGCCGCAGGGCGAATCTCCCACGCGCAGCTTCATGCCGCGGAAGAAGCGGCTTTGCGCGATACCATTGCGCGCTTGGAAGAGACGGGCTCGCTAGTCATCACCGACGGTGAGCAGACCAAGCCCAGCTTCGCCACCTATCCGCTTGCCGGGCTTACAAATCTTGCGCCCGATGGCCCGATCATTGCATTTGCCGACGGTCATACGCGGCAACTCCCCAGGCTTGCGTCGGGCCCTTTTCGCTATGCCGCCCACGCTGCACCCTATCTCAAACGCGCAAGAGAATACACTCTCCGCCCCCTGAAGCAGGCCGTCATCTCGGCATCCGCGTTGAGCTTGCTCTATCCGCAAAACGGCTTACCGCAGTACGCTCGCGAAGTCTTTCTCGGCGATCTCGCCAACGAGACGGAGCGCGACATCCGGGAATGTCTCGAGGAAGGCGCGTACTGCGTGCAGATAGACTTCACTGAAGGTCGCCTAGCCCTGAAGCTCGATCCTTCGGGGAACCTGCTCAGTTCCTTCATCGATCTGAACAATCTTGTCCTCGGGCGCTTCACGGACGCGGAGCGGCGACGCATCGGGGTCCATACCTGCCCGGGCGGCGATCGTGACTCCACTCACAGCGCGAACGTGGATTACGCGAAGCTGTTGCCGTTCCTGTTCCAACTCAACGTTGGGCAGTTTTACGTTCAGTTGGCCAGCGAAGCCGATCGCCGACGGGTTCTCAAAATCATGCGCGCGTCTTTGAAATCCGGAACGCGGCTGTTCGTCGGAGTTATCGACCCCATCGATCCGCGAGTCGAAACCCCCGAAGAAGTCCGGGACCGCGTGCTTGAAGCGGCCGAATATATCCCGGTCGAATCGCTCGGCACCACCGACGACTGTGGCTTCTCCCCGTTTGCTGACGATACATCCACGTCTCGAGAGATCGCCTTCGCCAAAATTCGCAGCCGTGTCGAAGGCACTCGCTTGGCTTCAGAAACTCTCGGAGTTTAGGTGTACTTGTGCCGTCATTGCGAGCCCTTGGCGATTGCCGGTATTTTCTGTTTTGCAAAAGGAGGTACGTTTCATGGCTCACATAAAACTGCCGGAAGGTATTCCCGGAATCCTCGGGCCGATGGCTTTCAGTCCGGACACCGCAAAACCGCTCAACGAACTTGCCGAAATTTTGTTGCGCGCACCGAACAGCCTGAGCCAGGCAGAACGCGAACTGATCGCAACCTACGTGTCTTCAGAGAATGATTGCTACTTCTGTCAGCACGCGCATGGCGGCGCCGCCGCCCACTATCTCGGCGGAAACGAAAGCTTAGTTCAGCAGATCAAGCGCGACTTCGAAGCTTCGCCGGTTTCGGACAAGCTGAAGGCCCTGTTGGCCATCGCCGGCAAGGTGCAAAAAGGTGGCAAGCAGGTTACCGCGGGTGACATCGCGCGCGCGCGGCAGAATGGCGCATCCGATAAAGAGATTCACGACACCGTCCTGATCGCCGCGGCCTTCTGTATGTACAACCGCTACGTCGATGGCCTGGCTACTTGGGCGCCCACCGACCCTGCCGTGTATCGCGAAAACGGGAAACGCCTCGTCGAACAGGGCTACGCGCATTCCACGGATCATCTGGCCGCGAAAGCCGGGGATTAGGACGAGAACTCTATGCCCTGCGCGGCGTACACGCACGCCACTCGGACGGTGGATGCGCGGTTGTGGCTGCCCGCTCGGCTCGAGTCTCACGGCGCGAAGGCGGTAGCCTATTGCGTGCGACTTGTCAGCAGTGCTAGCATTGACAGCATGGCTACACTAACCATTCGACAACTTGACGAGAAAACTAAGACGCGCTTAAGGGTTCGCGCCGCCCATCATGGACGTTCTATGGAAGAGGAAGCCAGGGAGATTTTGCGGTCCGCTCTGCGCGACTCTCCAGCCGGCAAGCAGAATCTATGCGAGGCGGTTCGCAGGCGCTTTGCTGAATTTGGTGGGCTCGAGCTCGAGCTGCCACCGCGCGACGCTGCGCGCGAAGCGCCCAAATTTGGCGAATGATCATACTCGACACTAATGTGCTTTCTGAGCTCATGAGACCCAAACCGTCGCCTCGGGTCTCAGGATGGATCGCGAAACAATCCGCGACGGAACTATTCACCACCTCAATTACGGAGGCGGAAATCTTCTTTGGAATTGAGTTGCTCGCTCCGGGCAAGCGTCGCGAGGGATTGTTGCGTGCGGCGGAGGACATGTTTGCGGAAGATTTGGGAGGTCGTGTGTTTGGTTTCGAAAGCGATGCCGCGCGACTTTTCTCCACAATCGCCGCTCAACGCCGTGCGCTCGGTAAACCTATAAGTCACGCCGATGCGCAGATCGCCGCGATCACCAGACTACGAAGGGCCATGCTCGCAACCCGCAATGTTTCAGACTTCGATCACTGTGGCGTTGCTCTCATTAATCCTTGGGATGGCTCGTAGCGTTCTCGCTCGCTTCCGCGAGAAGCCGTCAGAAACCCGCTGCGCAGGCAAGAGCGACGCGGGCTCGTCGAGCATGTCTAAAACAAAATCTACATCAATAGGCTGGCTCATCGCTTCTCGCCACGCGAGCTGAATTTTGCAGGTCACGGATAATCGGGAGCTCCTCAAGTATGCGTCCAACTACCCGATTCCCGTTCAGCAAACGCTTCACTCGGCTCTGTTGTACAAAGAGCTATGGCCGGAGCGTCGAAACCCAGCCGAAAAAGAACCGCGGGTAAAGTGAAAGTATCTCGTCCTGCCGACATCCCTCGAGGCCGCGGGAAATCCGACCTCTCTTTCCGGGCCGGACCCGAGTACTTCCCTGACATCCATACTTTGATGGCAGACGAATTGTTGATTTCCGGCAAGTACCATACTGACGGCTATGGATCCCACTTCGCGCCTAACCAGGCAGAGTAGACGTTCGGCGCAAAGCGAGGTGCAATTTGCGAGAATTGTTGGATAACCATTGCATTGCTGGTTGTCGCCGCGATTTTGGCGCCTGCGGGTCCAACGGGCGCAGTGGAAAACACGATGGAGCTAGGAAAGGGCAAGCGGGTCCGAACGTTGGGGAGACCTGGATCCGGACTACGCTGCCTCGAAGATCAGTAAGGAGCAGTCTCCCATCGACATTCGAAATGCGAAGAAATCTCAACTCCCCCGCCATACGATTCGAATACAAAAGCGGCTTGCTCAAAATCACTAACAACGGCTACACGGCAGTCCGCGTGAACTACGCTCCGGGAATCGGGAATTTTCTGTTTCTGGGAGACCCGTGCTATGAACTAACGCAATTCCACTTTCACCACCCCAGTGAAGAGTCAACGCAAGGTAAGCCCCTCGATATGGTGGCCCACCTGATGCACGAATCCAGCGACGGCAAGACTGCTGGAGTCGCAGTTCTTCTCAAGGCCGGCGGCGCGAATAGTAACCGTTCGCCAGCTCTGGGAACGTATGCCCCAAACCCCGGGCAAAGAGGAGGTGATCGCGGGCGTCGAGGTCAATCTTGCCGGCCTGCTGCCCCGCGACACCTCCTAGTACACCTGCATGGGGTGGCTCGCGGCTCCGCCCTGCACTGAGGGTGTCACCTGGTTTGTGATGAGGACTCCGATGGACATCTCTCGAGAGGAAATCAGCGCGTTCGGCGCGCTTTATCCGCGCGATGTCCGGCCCTCTCAGCCGCTCAAACCGGCCCGTCGTCAAGGATGGTTAGTAACGAGAAAATCCTCGCTAACCACGCGCGGCAGGGAACCCTGCCACAGAAATGCAATAGCCGTATGGCTTTGGGTCGTCGCACTGGCAATCAGTTCCGCTGTAGTGATGAACGGAGCGCCGCTACCGACCAAGAGTTTTCCGGAAGACATTCGGGTTCCGGGCGGACAACCTCCTCATCTCGTATTCGCGTCTGATCAGCCCACGGGCGAACTCGAGTCGATGCTCGCCGAGCCCGGTGTCGTCCGGGATTTGATAGACCTGAAGGCCGGCATCGCCCTCGCTCCAAATTTAACCGTTGAGGAAGTGAACCTTGTGCGCCAGCTGAACCGAGACGGCATCCCTGTGACTGCCGGACTTGCGGTCACAGCGGAACAGGGTTATTACCTGAATTCGAGCAACGGCCGGCAGGCGGAAGTTCGCTTCGAAGATTTTGAGAAGTGGACGACTGCCAACGGGCTGCGCTGGGCGGACATTGTTCTGGACATCGAACCTAACATCCAGGATTTCGCGACCCTGAGGCAAGGCAGGAAATGGCATTTGTTCTTGACTCTGCTCGGGCGTTACGCCGATGTGCGACGCGTCCGAGACGCGAAATATACATATTCCGCGCTCATCCGAGAGATTCGGTCGCATGGGTATCAGGTCGAAACCTGCCAGTTTCCATTTATCGCCGACGAGCGCGCCGTCCGATCGTCGGTACTTGAGCGGCTTACCGGCATAGTGGATGTGCGGGTCGATCGAGAAGTTTTGATGCTTTACACGAGCTTCAATCAAAGTCTCGACTCCGCATTGATCTGGGCCTACGGCCCGGACGCACAGGCCATCGCGGTCGGAAGCACAACGGGTCCCACATCAGATCCTCATTTTGCCAGGCTAAATTGGGAAGAATTCTCGCGCGATTTGATGGTCGCCAACCACTTCTCGCACTTGATTGGCGTGTACAATCTGGAAGGCTCTGTTCGCCAAGGATTCCTAGCTCGCCTCAAAAACGTCCATTGGGACGAATCGGTCACAATCTCGGCGGAATCAGTTCGAAGAGCCACACAGCTCCGGGCACGTGTCCAGAGAGTCTTGTGGATCGTTTCGAATCTTCCTTATTTCCTTGCCGTGATTCTAATTGTCTTCGCTTGGACAATTGTGTGGTGGAAAAAACGTCGCCTTCGCCGGAATCCGCAGGCTAGAGGAGCCGCAGCGTAACAGTCCATATTTGCCATGTCCGCATGAGCCAACAATTCGAGTTCCTGTCGAACGATGGCCTGATCCACTGCTGCGCTCGTCTTTAGCTCGCCTGTTCGGTAAGGTAATGCCGTTTTGGATGGCAGGCTCAGCCCTACTGAATTTGATTCTGCTTCTACCCTTCGAGCATCTGGACAAAGTTGCGTGGCGGCTTTCTGCGGTCGCTTTTGCGATTCAAGTCTTCGCGGTGTTGTTTTCACTTGTGGCCCCGGTACCCATTAACAACCGGATCTCAAAATGGACGCCATTCCTTTCGCTTCCCCATCAGCTCGCGCACTCTGCTCACCGCCTCCGGGTCGCGAAGCCAGACAAGGTCTTGAGCTGATAGCCGCGGCCTCGGTCGCTCGGGTTCGACAGCAAGTCATCGATCGGCAATGCATTCTGGGTCTCTGGGATCTGCTCGGAAGAGCCCCAGGTCGCCACTCAGGTCTGCGGATCGGATGAAGCCGCCACCCGCAGCGGCGGCGGCATGAAGCCTAAATAATCCGCGTGCACGTTTCATAACCTAAGGTTTAGCATGGATACCCGAAGTAGACAGCTTTTCGAAAACGTCGCAAATCATATCCGTCTGGAGCGTTCGCGTGCCCTTCTCGCCTAGATCGTCACTTGTGTATACCTGCGTACTCCTAATTTTGGGCACTTCGCCATACGTAATCGCGCAAACCTCCGCGACGCCGCCACCGGTTACCTTCTCTACCGACCAGGATCGACAGAACATGATGGATCAGCTCGGGATCAAGGCTCTTCGACCGGGCTCGAGTGGGAACGAGAAGGCCTCCAACCATGCAAACTACGATGAGTCAAAGGCCGATC
>Ga0070766_10001266_pt1 | contig 12212 bp, 8 predicted proteins | sample HubBroMetageWFT6_FD_69782 | JGI IMG/M metagenome (GOLD analysis project Ga0070766, IMG submission 69782) | Warmed and freeze-thawed soil microbial communities from the Hubbard Brook experimental Forest, New Hampshire - Hubbard Brook CCASE Soil... | ecosystem: Environmental > Terrestrial > Soil >... | reverse complement strand
TTAGTCGGTTATGCACGTTACAACGAGAATTTTGTTCTCGTTGTAACCTCAAGTTGCTGCATCCGTTGAAATCCAACGGGATATCAAGGGCGAAGCCCTTGGCTAGTTAGCATCCGGGTCCGTCTTCGATTCATGCGTTTCGTTCGACCGCTTTTCCCCGTGGAAGTCTACCCTCGCATTGCCAGGATCATCCGGTGGAACGACGTTCTTCGCATCCTTGCGCTGATCGCTCTTCACACTCGCCCACGCTTCCAGCAGCGTTCCATCCACAGCGAAGTGTTCGTCCGAGAGCAGACTCCGCTCCCGGGCCTGCTGCAGCACGGCTGGGAAGAAGGCTTCGGCAATATTCCCATCGAGCCGCCGCTCGCGGTTCTTGCTGAGCTCTGCCGAGCTGATCCGATACTCGATCTCCGCGATCTTTTGCGAGATGGCCGTGACAACACCTTCATGGGCGTGGTGCATCCAAACGGCGAAGCGGGACAAGTTCTTGATTCATTGGCTGGCTATCGGCGGTCTCAAGTCGAGAAAGCATCGTCACCGATAAGGTGGTTCTTTGTCTTGAATCGCAAGCTGGGTTTTTGTTATAACAAAACTGATAGTCGTCACGTGGGGTCGTAAAAAGAACTGCTCGTGGATTACGACGAGAGTCGGGCGGTTTTCGTAGCTTTGTCAAAAGAGCACAGGCGTTGGCCGCGACGCCGGCTCGTGCTGTTGGGAACCCTGTAGTATCGCTCTTGAAAGGCGTTCGCGAGAATTGCTTAAACGCCTCTCGCGGACGTAAAACGTCGAACCTCCTTGTCCCGAGCTGTGAGGAGTTTGCGGTGCGTGTTGTTCGCAGGCCCGATGTGCACCACGCTCACCTTGAGTGCGCGGTACGGCTGCGGCCTGCCTTTTACCTCACTCTACCTTTCGCGGATGGCGGTCCCGCCATTCGTCTTTTCCCATCAAGCTGTCTCAAGACTGCACACGCCGGAGGAAGATAATGGCGACGAATCTTATTCACATTGAAAACGACCAGGAAATCAAACAGCGGTTAGCCGCGGAGCGCGCCCGATTGCGCAAGATCGCCGGGTTGGATCAACCCGATCACTTCCACCGACCGGTGGAAAGAGCTTTCACTGCGGAAGAGCGCAGCAGGGTAACAATTCTGTTCGGAGGCTTTACCTGGAAACACGAAGATTTGATCCGGGCGGTGTTCCAGGGCTGTGGTTATCGATGTGAGAAACTGCCGGTGCCCGACGTCCCCGCATTCCAGACCGGCAAGGAGTTTGGGAATAACGGCCAGTGCAATCCGACCTATTTCACCGTCGGAAACCTGGTGCAGTACCTACAGTTCCTGGAGAGGGAGGGTGTTTCTCGCCAGGACATTCTCGACAAGTACGTCTTCTTTACCGCCGGCTCTTGCGGTCCCTGCCGCTTCGGTATGTATGAAGCGGAGTACCGTTTCGCTTTGAAAAATGCTGGCTTTGACGGCTTCCGGGTGCTGCTGTTCAAGGACAGCGACGGCATCAAAGCAGCGTCAGGCGAGCCTGGACTGAAGTTCACCATTGACTTCGGATTTGGCATGCTGAATGCCATGCACCTCGGCGACGTGATCAACGATTTGATCTACCAAGTCCGTCCCTTCGAAGTAAAAAAAGGGGAGACGGACCGCGTGTTTCATGAAGCGGTTGACGGATTGTGCGAAGACCTGCGGAGCCGCGATTCCTTTGAGATCGAGGAACGGGCTCCCGAATGGGCGAAACCCAAGTTCAAGAGCAACAAGGTTCTTAGAAACACCTTCAACGTGTTGGGCAAGTGGCACGAGCACATGTGGGGAAAAGATTATCTCAACGCCCTGGCTTCCGCCCGCGACAAAATGAACCGTATCGAGGTGGATCGTACCAAGGTGAAGCCGGTGGTTAAGATCACTGGCGAATTCTGGGCTCAGATTACCGAGGGCGATGGCAACTTCCACATGTTCGATTTCCTGGAGCGCGAAGGCGCACAGGTGGTGGTGGAACCGATCGCAACCTGGGTGGCTTATCTCATGTATCAGGCCAAGGCACACGCCACGGCGAAGTGGCCGGTGAATCGTCCGCATCGCAATCCCGAATGGTACGAAGTGCAGAAGCAGATGGCGAATTATTTCGGTTTGCGCAAGAAACTATGGGGCATTGGCGCGGGCGAGCACATGTGGAATTTTTTCTATCACCGGACGATCAAGAACATGGGTGGCATCACCCATCACCTGGTTCCGCAAACCGAATTGGCTGAAATGGCGCATCCTTTCTACAACCAGTTCGCGCGTGGCGGCGAAGGCCACCTCGAAGTGGGCAAGAACGTTTACTACACGGTTCATCGTCTCTGCCATATGGTATTGGCGCTTAAGCCTTTCGGCTGCATGCCTTCTTCGCAGTCCGACGGTGTGCAGTCGGCCGTTGTCAACAAATTCAAAGAGATGATTTTCCTGCCTATCGAAACCTCGGGTGAGGGCGAGGTCAATGCACACAGCCGGGTGCAGATGGCGTTGGGCGAAGCCAAGGTAAAGGCGAAGACCGAGTTCGAGCAATGCCTGAAGTCCACCGGAAAAAGCATGGAGGAAATCAGGGAATACATTGCCGAGCATCCGGAACTGCGCCGGCCCTTCTATCACGTCCCGCACCGTGAAGGCGTCACGGGAACCGCAGCTCAGTTCGTGCTGCATGTGAGCGATCGTATGGGTAAGAGCACACGGCTGTGGAAGCGTGCGCGTGTTCCTGGAATCGCAGTGCCAAACGCCGCGTAATCGTGGTAGGGACCGCCGTCTTGCTTGCAATCCACTTTTGTGGCGAGATGGCGGTCACCACAATCCGAAACGCTTCTTGCCACTGATTGGAGATACGATGCACGAGCATCTGGGCCAACAACCGAAGCCACAGCTATTTCAGATAGCTCCCGCGCCTACGCAACGGGCACACGATCACCACACGGAATTCATGGTCGGACTGGATGTCGGATCGACCACGGTCAAAGCGGTTGTGGTGGACGCGGCCACTGACAAAGCTCTGTGGCAAGACTACCAGCGGCATGAAACCAAGCAGCCCGAGAAGACGCTGGAATTTCTGCGCCGCATCGAGAAAGAAGTCGGCATTAATCGGCATAACACACGCATGTTCATGACCGGCTCCGGCGGCGGAGGGATCGCCGAGCAGATCGGCGCCAAGTTCGTGCAGGAAGTCACAGCGGTGTCGCTCGCGGTCGAGAAGATGCATCCCGAAGTGTATTCGGTGATCGAACTCGGTGGTCAGGACGCGAAGATCATCGTCTTCAAAGACGACGATGAAACAGGGCGCAAGAAGAAGATTCCATCGATGAACGATAAGTGCGCTGGGGGAACCGGCGCGGTTATCGACAAGATCAATGCGAAGCTGAAGATTCCGGTCGCTGAGCTTGCCCTGCAGGGCTACCACGGGATCAAACTGCACAAGGTCGCGGGCAAATGCGGTGTGTTTGCCGAGACCGACATCAACAGTCTGCAGAAAGTGGGAACGCCACCGGATGAATTGATGGCTTCGCTGTTTGAGGCAATCGTGCTGCAGAACCTCAGCGTTCTAACCCGCGGCCATACGCTGCGGCCTCACGTGTTGCTGCTGGGCGGTCCGAACAGCTTCATTAAAGGAATGCGCGAGGCGTGGCAGGCGAACATTCCCCGCATGTGGCAGGAGCGCAAGGTCGCGATTCCGGACGGCGCAAAGCCAGACGAACTCATAAAAGTCCCGCAAAACGCACAGTACTTCGCTGCCTTGGGCGCAATTGAATTCGGCAAGAGCGAGGAAGATTGCGTGGGCTGCTACCAAGGATACGAAAAGCTGGTGCACTACATCGACTTTGGACGCCAGGAAGAAAAAACCAAGTCCGGCGCCAAGGGCCTGACCGCCGGCGAAAAAGAACTCGACGAATTCAAGGTGTCGTATCGCCGCAAAAAGTTTGTACCCGCAACCTTCCCCGCCCATAAAACGGTGGGCGGATTTATCGGCATCGACGGTGGCTCAACTTCCACGAAAGCCGTGCTGCTCGACGAAAACGGTGAAATTCTGTGCAAGTCTTACCAGCTCTCGAACGGGAATCCGATTCAGGACACGATTGAAATGTTCGAGAATTTGCGTGGCCAGGTGGAAGCGCAGAATGCCAAGCTCGAAGTTTTGGGCGTGGCGACGACGGGCTATGCGAAGGACATTCTGAAGGATGTTTTGCACGCGGACGTTGCACTGGTCGAGACTGTCGCGCACACCGAATCAGCGCTCAAGTTTTACGAAGATCCGCACGTCATCGTCGACGTCGGCGGGCAGGACATCAAGATCATCATCCTGCATAACGGCCGGGTCAAAGATTTCAAACTCAACACGCAATGCTCGGCGGGAAACGGCTATTTCTTGCAGTCGACCGCTGAAGGCTTTGGACTGAGCGTGGAGCAATATGCCGATCTGGCTTTCTCAGCCCAATCGATGCCGGTTTTCGGCTATGGTTGCGCCGTGTTCATGCAATCGGACATCGTGAATTTCCAGCGCCAAGGCTGGCGAGCCGAGGAAATTCTGGCAGGGCTGGCGGCCGTGCTTCCCAAGAATGTGTTCCTGTACGTGGCCAGCATCCCGAATCTCGCGGCTCTGGGCACGCGTTTCGTCCTCCAGGGTGGGACTCAGAACAATATGGCGGTCGTGAAAGCAGAAGTGGACTTCATCCACAACAGTTTCCGTGCAGCAGGCAAGAAGCCGGAAATCATAGTCCACGAATTCTGCGGCGAGTCTGGAGCCATCGGAGCTGCGGTTGAGTCTGTCCGCCTGTGGCGCAACGGCCAGCAGACCACATTCGTCGGACTGGACGCAGTGCGGAAAATCCAGTACCGCACCACCCGCAACGAAAGCACCCGCTGCAACTTCTGCAAAAACAATTGTCTGCGCACATTCATTGATATCCGAACCGCTCCCAAGGATGATCTGAGCCTCATCCCAATTCAAAAGGTCACGAAAGTTCCGCTGATGCATGGCGAACAGCGATTGATCATCGCAACCTGCGAAAAAGGATTGGTCGAAGATGTCAATGACATGAAGGAGATCAAAGCCGGTATCGACGAGATCAAAGACAAATATCCCAACTTCGTGGACTTCGCTGCGCACGAGGTCTTCCGGCCGGTAAGCCCGAAGACTGTGGCTGACCCCATTCCGGTAACGAAATTCTGGAACAAGTCGGCCAAAGAGCGCGTTCCGCTCATGGAGAACCGGAAAAAGCTTCGCGTCGGCATTCCCCGCGTGCTGAATATTTACACCTACGCGCCGCTTTTCAACGGATATCTCGAAAGCCTGGGCGTGCAGCCGGAAAACATCATCTATTCCGATTACACCAGCTCTGAGCTCTATCGTGCGGGCGCGAGCCGCGGCGCGATTGACCCCTGCTTCCCGGCGAAGATCGGTATCTCCCACGTCTACAACTTAATCCAGGAAAAACATCGCAAGAAACCATTGGACGTTATTTTCTTCCCGATGTATGACGTGCTGACTTCCCCACTGGTTAAGATTGTCGGCGCCAACGCTTGCCCCACAGTAACCGCAACTCCCGAAACTGTGAAAGCAGCGTTCACCAAAGAGAACGACGTATTCGCCGAAAACAACGTGAAGTACGTCGATCCCATTCTCAATTTTGCCGACCGCAAACTGTTTGCCCATCAAATGCTGCAGGCCTGGCAGCCAATTCTGGGACTGTCGCTCGAAGAAAACGATCGCGCAGTCGAAGTTGGCTTCAAGGCCTTAACCAACTACGAGGCTAGCATTCGCAAGCGCGCGCGTCAGGTGATGGACCAACTGGAGCGTGAAGATCGCATTGGCATCGTGATGCTGGGCCGTCCGTATCATCACGATCCCGGCCTCAATCACGAAATCATGGAGGAGTTCCAGAAGCTCGGCTATCCCATCTTCTCGCAAAACACTCTACCGCTTGACGAAGACCTGCTGGAGCGGCTGTTCGGCGACGAAGTTCGCGCCGGAGTGATCAGCCATGCTCTCGATATTACGGACGCATGGAAGAATTCCTATTCCTGCAGCACGAACCACAAAGTTTGGGCGGCAAAGTTCACCGCCCGCCACCCCAACCTGGTTGCTCTTGAAATCTCGAGTTTCAAGTGCGGCCACGACGCACCCATCTACGGAGTCGTCGAAGGAATCATCGAGCAGTCGGGCACGCCTTATTTCTGCTTCAAAGATCTGGACGAAAACAAGCCCTCCGGCTCGATCCGTATCCGCGTGGAAACCATCGATTACTTCCTGCGCCGCTATCGTGAGGAGATCATCAAGAAGCGCAAAGCGAACGAGGAGATCGAGGCACAATTGGCCGCCATGGAAGAACAGCTTCGCGGACAGCTTGAGCAGGAAGCTCAAGGCATGGCCGCCGACTGAGCGAACGAGAGGATTCGTCGAACAAATAGGTTATCGAACTGCTGGCGTGCGCAACTCGTCCAAGTGGGCGGTCAGTAGTTCCAAGTACTCGTCCATTCCATCGCCGGTCTTGGCGGAGACCTTCAAGACTCGCATCCCCGGGCGAACCGCTTGGATATTGCCGTACGCCAAATTCCAGTCAAACTCAACTGCTAGTGCCAAATCCATCTTGGTGACGACTGCCACATCGGCGCTGTTGAAAATTGTCGGGTACTTAAGCGGCTTATCCTCGCCCTCCGTAACCGAGATGAGCACCAGTCGCAGATTCTCACCCAAATCATACGACGAGGGACAGACCAGGTTCCCGACGTTCTCGATGAACAGAAAATCTAGTTGGTTAAGGTCCCATCCCGCCAGTGCGTGCTGGACCATCGCGGCTTCGAGATGACACAGCGTTCCGGTAGTGATTTGCTTGACTGGAGCCTCACTGCGGGCCAGCCGCATGGCGTCGTTTTCTGTGGCGAGGTCTCCGACAAGGGCAGCAACATTGCAACTTTGACGGAGCAACGTCAGCGTCCTCTCAAGGAAGGCAGTCTTGCCTGAGCCAGGACTCGATACAAGGCTGACGACAAACACACCAGCAGCGCGGAATTGCTCGCGAAGTGCACGAGCCGCCAGGTCATTTTGTCTGAGAACGTTTTTGCGAACTTCGACTAAGCGGGGTTGTGAGCCCATTCTTCTATCTCCAGTGCCACGACTTCGATTTCCTTGCCTTGCACAACTTCAGACGTAGGCGTGCCACATTCAGCACAACAAAACAATTGAACGGAACTGAGAGAGCGCTGCACTTGGCAGCTTGGACAAAAGACCAGGACCGGAACCTCGTCGATGAGTAAGCGTGAACCCTTCAACGGAGTGTCGTCGCAAGCCAATTCATAAGAAGAAAGCAGCGCCTCTTTCACGACGCCCGACAGAGCCCCAAGCCTGAGGTGGACGGCGGTGACTTGAACAACACCACGTTGCTCGGCTTCCTCTTGTGCCATTTCCACGATGCCCATTGCGATAGAAAGTTCGTGCATAGCTCTTAATTCTCGTGATGTTGTTCAACTCGGCCAAACGCAGCGATCGCTGCCTGTCCCAGGCTGATTCCGCCGTCATTCGCTGGCACCACTTGGTTTGTCCATATCCGCAAGCTCTCGTTTTCAAGCAAAGTCTTCAGGTCCTCCAAGAGCAGCTCATTCTGGAAAACGCCTCCTGAAAAAACCACGATATTAAGATTGTCGGCTTTGCAAATGGCAACCAAAGCGTCGCGCACGCCTTGAGCCAGGCCGCGTTGGAAGGCGCGTGCAATTTCTGCAGGATTCCGTCCACGAAGCCGGTCACGAATTATGGATTCAAGCAACGGCCGGAAATCCAGTTCTCCAGCGACGTACGCAAATAAATATGCGTCCTCCGAGGCGGCGCCACGGGCGAGTTGTTCGAGCCACATCGCTGCCTGCCCTTCAAATGTGACTTCCCAAGTAAAACCAAGGAGCGCGGCCGCTGCGTCAAAAAGCCTCCCGACCGAACTAGTAGCAAACGTGCGCACGTCTTTGCGGATCAATCCCAAAGCATTTTGGTAGCGCACCGGAAATCCAAAAGGCGCGGCCATCAGATCGGGCAAGTCATCTAACTGCGCCACAAAACCAGCCGCCGCCTGAACCGGATATTGCGCCGCAGCGTCGCCGCCCGGGAGCGACGCCGAACGCAAGTGAGCAACCCGCTCGAATCCTGCTTTGACGCTTCCTACGAAGATCTCGCCGCCCCAAATACTCCCGTCATCTCCGTAGCCGGTGCCGTCGAAGCTGACTCCCGCCACGCGTGTTTCCCATTCGCCTCGCTCGGCCAGCACCGAAGCGATGTGTGCCCGATGATGCTGAACCGCTACCGGGTGCGGAATCCCGAGCGTCAAGGCATGCGCAGTGGAGACGTACTGGGGATGAGAATCGTGCACCACCAGCAATTCCTCTGAACGCACCTTATACATCGAGATCAAATCCTGGATCGTTTCTTGAAATGCGCGCAGCGACTCGTAATGTCCCAAATCGCCGATGTGCTGACTCACGAACGCCTGGCCATCGACGACGAGTGTGATGGCGTTTTTCAGGTCGCCGCCAACTGCCAAAATCGGACACTCGCTCGGAATTGTCGTGACCGAACCCGGGGCATATCCTCGAGCACGACGAAGGATAGCCGTGCCAAACACTCCAACCCGGGCCACTGAGTCATCAACCCGTCGCGCGATCGGACGCTGTCCGATCAGAAACGCGTCGGCAATACCTGAGAGGCGCGAAAGCGCTTCTTCATCTTCATAGGCGATAGGTTCGCTTGAACGATTTGCACTGGTCATTACCAGTGCCTCTGGTGCGCCAGCCGCGAAGAGCAAATGGTGCAAAGGCGTATAGGGCAGCATTACTCCGAGTTTGTTATTTCCGGGAGCTACGCCGTCGAGCTCTGCCTTTCCCGGCGCGAGCACAATGGGCCGCGCACTTGACATAAGGAGCCTTTCGGCTTCCTCGGAGAGTCGGACCAGGTTGCGGGCAACTTCGAGGTCCCTTGCCATGAGAGCAAAAGGTTTTTCCTTGCGGTACTTACGTTCGCGCAAGACCGCAACAGCAGCGGCATTCCTGGCATCGCAAGCGAGATGGTACCCGCCGAGCCCCTTCACTGCGAGAATCCTACCGCCTTTTAGCAACTCGGCCGCTTTGCGAATGCTCGCGTCACTTCCGTGCAGAGCCTCGTCGCGAGAATGAAGGTAGTAGCTCGGTCCACAGACATGGCAGGCAACCGGCTGCGCGTGAAAACGGCGGCTGCCCGCGTCTCGATATTCGGCGTCGCAGTATTCATCCAGAGGCCAGGGCTCCATCGTCGTATTGCGCCGGTCGTAAGGAAGATTACGGACGACGCTAAAACGTGGACCACAGTTCGTGCAGTTTATATAGGCATACCGGTAGCGCCGGTCAGCTGGATCAAAGAGCTCTCTCAAACAAGCATCGCAGACAGGGAGGTCGGGGGAAATGCGAGCCGTAGGCCGCTCGCGCCGTTTGCTCTCTCGGATGGTGAAATCGCTCAGACCGACCGGGGCTGCGGGATGTACTTCGATGTCCGCGATGCTTGCTGCCGGGGGAGGCTGCGTCTTCAGGTCTTGAACAAAAGCCCGCAGTCCTGATTCAGCACCTTCAAGATAAATCTCGACTCCTTCCTCGCCATTCAGAACCCATCCAGCGAGGGTATTGGAACGGGCGAGGCGATACACGAAGGGCCGGAACCCTACGCCCTGCACCACGCCGCGAACTTGAATGGAACAGGCACTGGCCATCGTTATTCCACGTCCACCATGCAACTGCGGCCCTGCCAACCAATTTGAATCACCTTGCCATCTTCGACCAACAGGGGCACACTGCGTTGTCCCGCGGCTAGCACGCGCATGCGATGACGGGCCTCAGGGTCAGCCTCGACGTCGTACTCAACGAAATCGGAGCGCTTCCACTCCAACCACTCCCGCATCTCCTGAGTGTGCGGGCAGCGTGCGGTACCGTAGAGTTCAAGCCTGGCCACGGCGCAATACCTCCAGGGTTTCGCGAATGATGTGGTAGATCGAGGCTTGCACCTCCTGAATGCGCGGTATGTAGTCGCACTCGACAACGATTGGAAAGTCCGCCAGCCCCTGACGCTTAATCTCGCCTCCGTCGTAACCTAGCACTGCCACAGTCAACATCTTTCGCTTGCGAGCTTCTTCGAGCGCCATGATGATGTTGCGCGACCCACCACTGGTGGAAATCCCGATGGCAACATCCTCCGGGCGAGCCTGTGCGATGAGTTGACGAAGGAAAATGACTTCTGTGCCCACGTCGTTGGCTACCGCAGTGATGTTCGCAGGCTCAAGCGAGAGCGAGACTGCAGGAACGGGACGATAGCCCGACGGTGGAAGAACGCAGTCGATGGCCCAATCATTTGCGTCCGTCGCCGACCCGCCGTTGCCGAAGAGAATGAGCTTACCGCCTTTCAATAAGCGATCGTGAATCGCAAGTGCCGCGCTGCTGATCTGCTCGGCTTGCTCACGTGCCACTTGAACGCGCAGCGCCGAATCATCTTGCACCTTCATCCGAATCGAGGCCGCGACTTCCGATACCAAGTCGCCGGTCTCCTGTTTTTCCTGACCAAGGAATGGATACAGAAATCCCGATTCTCCGACTTCATAGCCAAGTTCACGATGTTCCAAGAAGACGTGTACGGTTTCCCACAGCGTGTGGTAAAGGATCTCAATCATCTCCTGGTGAATGAACGGATCTTGGGTAAAAGCTTCGACAGCATAAGAACCTTCCGCCCCGGGAAGAGCGAATGTCAGCGCGTTTCGCGCCTGCGCAAACTTGAGGGCGGATCGAACCTCATCGTCTCCCTCCGGAGGGCCGAATCCCATCACGATATCTTCAGGGTGGAGAATCGTTTCGAGCCAAGGCCGGAACAGCATGGAAATATCCAGCGCCGGCAAGGCGCGCTTTCCCACGATAACAGGATGAACAAATTCTACGGAGACGTGTTGAGCGTCGGTAGCATAGGGACCGCGTCCGAATGCGAGTAACCGACCTCCCTGGACAAAACGCTCAGACATTGAGCGACAAGCTTCAGCGAGGCGAAAGGACTCTCGAGAAACAAACTCTTCGACGATCTGGTTCCGCGCGAGCAGGCGTTCTTCTATTTGAGAAGCCACTCGAGTCGCCAGTCCGAGAACCGTTGCCATGCACTATTCCAAATCAATCTGTTTCTAACAAATGCGGGGCAGCGGATCGCCGACCAGCATATCCACAATCCTGCTGCCGCCGTACCGCGTCGTGACCAAAACCGCGCCGGACGGCTGTTCACGCACTTCGCCAATTATCTGCGCATCCTCACCCCCGGGGGCCAGGCTCAGCGCGTTGAGGGCAGCGTCCGCGTATTCCGGCGACACCACGACGAGGAACTGACCCTCATTCGCAATGTGCAACGGGTCCAGGCCTAGCAACTCGCAAGCGCCGCGAACCGCATCGTGCAGTGGAATCATCTCTTCCAGGAGGACAACTCCAAATCCGCAGTCGCGGACTAATTCGTTGAGAGATGTGGCGACGCCACCGCGCGTCGGGTCACGCATCCAGCGGATTCCCGGCGCTGCCACCTTTACCAACTCTTCGACCAGTGGAAGTATGGAGCGCGTGTCAGACCGAAGATCAGCCTCAAGGTCGAGTTCGCCGCGCGCCAGAAGGATGGTGATGCCGTGATCGCCGATGGGACCTGAGAGGAGAATTCGGTCACCCGGACGAACAGATCTCGGATCGATATTCAACCGATGCAGAGGCCGACCAATTCCGGTTGTCGTGATGTACATGGAATCAGCTTTGCCGTGCTCGACCACCTTGGTGTCGCCACCTGCGATCGTGACCCCAGCCTTGCGCGCGGCATTCCCCATGGCGCGTACCTCGGCTTCAAGCACAGGACTAGGTAGTCCGGCTTCAAGGACATAAGTGACGACCATGGCCTCCGCCCTCGCACCTGAGACCGCCAGATCGTTCACGGTCCCGTTCACGGCAAGTTCTCCGATGGAGCCGCCAGGAAATGTCAGAGGCTTGACTACAAAACTGTCGGTGGTGATGGCGATTCGGGTACCGCCGAAATCAAGATGCGCCGCATCTCCTAGCGGTTCTGAAGAAGACGAAAAAAGCAGCGGAGCGAATAGACCCTCCACGAGTCTGCGGCTGGCTTTTCCACCGGCTCCGTGAGCCATCTCGATTTGCGGTTCGCGGAAGCGGACGG
>Ga0070766_10001260_pt1 | contig 12244 bp, 9 predicted proteins | sample HubBroMetageWFT6_FD_69782 | JGI IMG/M metagenome (GOLD analysis project Ga0070766, IMG submission 69782) | Warmed and freeze-thawed soil microbial communities from the Hubbard Brook experimental Forest, New Hampshire - Hubbard Brook CCASE Soil... | ecosystem: Environmental > Terrestrial > Soil >... | reverse complement strand
AGGGGCCATGGTTCAAGATCTCGGGGGTCGGCGCGCTTCCCGCGCTGCCGTCTCAAAATCGATCCCTGACGAAACCGCCGGTTGCCGCTCTGGCCGCTCCGGTGTCTTCGGCTGCGGACCGCCGCTCCGGAGGGCGAGTTCAAGGTACGGACACTTCGCATGCAGTCGCCCTCTCTGAGACTTCGGCGCCGTCTTCGCGGATGTCATGGTGGATACTCGCCACCAGCGCCACCCTAGTGGTTGGGTCATTCCGGCTCCTGCTCTGGCGCAGGCATCGACTTTCCGCCCACTCAATGAGGGCAACTGCAGAAAGCGCCGAACAACGTGGACAAACTTCGTGCCTGATAGAGGCTTTGAAGGGAGAGCTCTTCCAACTCGAAATCGATCGCTTACGCGGCACCGTCTCGGACGACGAGTACTCTTCAGCCAAGAGCGCTCTTGAAGAAACAGTCAAGAGGGCTTTGGCGCGAGCCGCAACCGGGGGAGAACCTGGTGTGATCCACGCTCACGTAGTTATGGGAATTTCTCTGCCGCCATAAGAGCGAGTCTCTTGATTCGCGCTAGCAGCTAAGCTGGACATCCCGATTGTACTGGTTTCGTGGAGATCGACTTATCGTGTTGCCGTCTCTCTCACCACGTTAGCTGTCTTTTCGCGGCCACCCTGGGCGGGCATCTTCCGACTGTCTTTTCCGCGTGCACCTTAGCCGTTCGATACCAAACGACTGCGATGTACAACCGGGTCTACTAGGTTTAACTGGGGAAGCACGCGCTCGTGCCGATCCAGAATTCCGCGAGGGCTTTGAGATTTTTCCTGTAAGTGCGGGTGACCGTGTATTCCTTTCCGCCTTCGACTCGAAGGCAGTATTCTCCCGTCGAAAGCGGCCTGATTTCTTCCACAAACGAGGTGTTCACGAGCACAGATCGGTGGATGCGGATGAACCCGTGGATTTCGAGCTTTTCGGCCACCAACGAAATAGACTCACGCAGTAGATAGGAACTAGCCCTCCGGTGGAACCACACGCAGTTACCCTGAGCCTGAACAGAGACCACGTCGCCCAGATTGATAAAGAGAAACTTTCCCTTGACTTTGATGGCCACCCGGATAGACTGCGGCTTCGCAAGCGCCCGCAACCGAGGGAACGTCTCCATCGATCTCGCTGTTTGTTCTCCCGCATCGCGTGTCATGACCAAGGCTGCGCACGAATGCTGCGCGACGCGGTCAAGGAAAGAATCGCTAGCGCCTTCTGGACTTGAGGCTCCATTTCCGGCTGGACTCATTTTCAGTTTGATCATCGTGGCGTCCTACATTACCGGGGCGGCCGTTCCGTCCGACCACCTGCCCACGGGGACAATGAACACGTCTATTGGTGGGGCGTCTTTGGACTGTGGAGTCAGCATGACCGGAGAGTTGGGCAGATCTGCCCCCCAAGCCGCACCGTCCATGAGTGGGGTGTAAAACATCAGGTGGGCCACGTTGTGGTCACCGCCATCGGTAAGATACGCTTCCTTCGACATCATGTAGGACATGGCGCCGGGTTCCAGTGCAGGCAGTTCTTTCTTGTCGTATGCGCCCTTGGTCGCTTCGATGATCTGAGCTTTGGATCGCCCTGCCAATACCATCTCCGTCCTCTTGTAAGTAAGTGGCAGGACGGATCGCGCGGCCGGCGGATTAAAGCAGAGCGGACCTCGAACTTTGGGGTTCCAAAACTCCGCCCCTTCGAAGGGGCCCATCCACGCGCGCTCCACTGCGCACACGAAGCCATTCTTGCCTTCGACGGCAGTCTCGTAGCCATGCCGTCCGAGGACCAGAATCTTTGCATCGCGGGATATGGCCTCTGGGGCCGCGCTTCTTGCTAAGGCGATCTCAGCATTGCGATCCGTTATTAGGTACTGCTCGATCGAAGCCATCCCCGGATACAACATTTGAGGACCCTGCGCCCGCGCCTGCCAGGCCGCGTCCAGGATAAAAATCAGTACGAAGCTTAGAGGGGCGATCGTCCGGCATCTACTTCGGTTCATCAATTCCTCCTACGTCGGGTGAATCTCACACCGCAGTTGCCATTCAGAGGGACAGATCTGAGCCTTCCCTCTTTCCATCAGTCCTTCCGTTGGCTCTCTCGCATCGACGTGCTTGCAGTCGAATTGCGGATTTGCTTCCGAGCATACGAACCGGTTGGTATGTAATGGTGTCACACCACCCCTCAGAACCGATGCGTTCAGCCCTGCTTGCGGTTGCCCGGCACGCGCAGGGACCCCAGCCAGCCCCTGCGTTTCGGATTCTTGCGTGCTGTCAACATACCAACCGGTATGTATGCTAATCCCCCAGGGCGTCACAAATCAAGCTGTGCGCGCATTTGGCTCCGGTTCTTCGTAGGTATTTATCGCAGAATCCATGTTTTGGTAGATTCCTCGGTCAACTAGCCGCTCCGACGCTTGCCACGAATTCTCTAATCACGTTCGTCTGTTGACTGCGCTTGTACGCTCATCCCCGATTTCACGACGGCCGTGGTCGGTGCTCAAACCAATGAGCCTATGGTCATCCGAATGCTATTGCAGATGTCGTGCGCGTGCGGAGAGTCCTCGATTTTCGAGGACTGATCCAAAGAATGAAGAACGGGAGAGAGCGGATGAAACCACCATTTCGCAACTGTCGGCCACTGTTGTTCTGCCTCGGAATGGGGTTGTTTGACAGGCTCGGATAACAACTTCGCGGATGCCGGATCAACCTTCGGTCAGACACCAAGCTCGGTGACGCCGGCTAGCAGCCCTAGGGAAGCTTCCAGGGCTCGCTGTATCCGAACGGTACTGCAGCTAGAACTGCAGGTTAAGTTCTAGCCGGGAATGCAACTGAACAAACAGGCGGCCTGCCGCTGTTCGCTATGTCTTTCCGAGGGGAGAAAGTTATGAAATCCGTATTTTCCGAGAGGATTTGTTCTAAGGTGGCGATCGCGGTGTTGCTTTTTAGCGCCACGTTTGCATTCTCACAAGGGATTGTGACGGGCTCCATTTCCGGCGTTGTCGAAGACCAGCAGGGAGCCGTCGTCCCCAACGCCAACGTGACGGTCATCCAGTTGGCGACGAATCGTGTGTTTAGAACTCAGACCACCTCGGCCGGTATCATTTCGCTCCCTGACCTGCCGACGGGTGCGTACAACCTGAAGATCGAGTTGCCGAATTTTCGACCCTTCGAATCGAAGGACTTGACGGTCAGCGTAGGCAAAGACACTGGGCTGGGAACTGTGCAGTTGGCGCTCGGTTCATCCACCGAGACCGTCACGGTGGAAGGAACCGCGCCGCTGATCGAATCAACAACCGATCAGATCTCAGACACTTTCAGCTCAGAAAAAGTCGCGAACTTGCCGATGGGAAATACGTTTGATTCTCTTGCCCTATTTCTGCCGGGGGTGGTAACCGCGGGCGACGCCAGTTTCAGCAATAACAATGGCGCTGAGATGTCAGTGAACGGGCTGCGTGCGCGCGCGAATAACTTTCAGATCGATGGTCAGAGCAACAACGACAACTCGATTGCCGGACCGTCGATTTTCTTCGGCAACCAGGACGCAATTTCCGAAATGCAAGTCGTGACTAACTACGACGCCGAATTTGGACGCAATACCGGCGCCGTAATCAATTACGTCACGAAGTCAGGAACCAACCAGTTCCACGGAACGGCTTACGAATTTTGGCAAGGGTCAACGTTCGATTCGCTGGAAAACAACGAGAAGAATCCGATGCTTGGTTTCTGTTCGCCGGGTCAGTCGTCTTCGTCCGGTTGCATCACGCCCAAGGTTCCAGGCTTCGTCGACAACCGTTTCGGCGGAACTGTCGGCGGGCCGGTAAAGAAGGACCGCATCTGGTTTTTCGGTTCGGCCAATCTTGAACGGCAGCGATTCGCAGGCTCGCCAGCGTCGACCGCTGGCGGTCTTGTGCCGACGCCGAATGGCGACGCGCAACTGGCAGCAGCTTTTCCGAGCAGCCCCATCAATCTCATTGAGAGCACGATCGGACCGAATGCCGTCAAATCCGGGAACCCTACGTTCACGAATGTGCAGAATGTTCTCGTAACCGATCAGCTTGATCCAACTACCGGAGCGGCGTTTAATTGCGCGACGGCCGGGGTCAACGGATGTACGCCCATCGAATTCGGTTCGCTCACTCGATTCGTTCCCGGGCCATTCAACGACTACGAGGCGACAGGCCGTCTGGACTTCAAGCTATCGGAGAAAGACAATTTCTTCGGACGTTACGTCTATCAAAAGACGTATAACGGCGGCGTTAACGACGGCAACGGAATCCAGGTAGGCGACTGGCAGCAGATTCCTGGGTTGAGCCAGCAGATTGGCTTGGACTGGACGCGAAGTTTCAATAATGCCTTCGTTAACCAAGTCCGCTTCAGCTACTCGCGTGCCGGCGGCTTTTTCAACGAGCAATCCTTTCCGAGCTGCAATTCCAATTCGCCGACAGCATGCCCTGCCGACATGGTGCTGGTCGGCTCCGCCCCGCAAGATAGCGTAAGCTTCGGCGTTTCAGCCGGCTTCCCACAAGGGCGAATCATTAATGTTTACCAACTGCAAGATAACGCCTCCATGCAAAAGGGTCAGCACACGCTCAAGTTCGGAACTGAAATCGATCAGCAACGTTCTCCTAACGTGTTTCTGCCTGCGAACAACGGGCTCTTCCTGTTTAGCTCGTTCAGCGACATGGTTGCGAATAATCCTTTCGGAACTCAGATCGCATTGGGCAGCCCGATTCTGCCATTCTCGGAGTGGGACCTGGGCTTCTACGTCCAAGACAATTGGAGGGTCAAGAGCAGTTTGACCTTGAACCTTGGCATGCGCTGGGATTGGTACCAGCAGGCGATCAACCTGTTGCACGACCAGAGCGTGCACCAACAAACGGGATCCACTGCGCTCTGGTCAACCTCGTTACCGTTGAGCCAGACAACAGTTCCGTCGGTGCCGGAAGCGTGGAAGAATTTCGCTCCCGTGATCGGCTTCGCCTGGACTCCCAACGTGATGGGCCGTCTGCTGGGCCAGGACAAGACCGTCATTCGGGGCGGCTTCCGTCTCGCCTATGACCCCGCGTTCTACAACATGTTTCTCAACGTAGCGACGGCAGCCCCGAAAGTGAATTTTGCCACTCTGGGACCGCTCGTGGGAGGAGCCTCCACGGGCGTACCCACCACTGGGGTCTTTGGAACCCAAGTCATTCCCTTCCTCGAGCCGCTGGCAGCAGGAGGAAATCCTGGATTTGCAAATCAGACTCAGGTGGCACCAAACTTCCGCAATCCTTATACGGAGCAGTGGAACCTAGGCATCCAGCATTCGTTCAAGCCACAAGTCGTGGCGGAAATTCGCTACGTGGGCAATCACGCGGTCGGACAATTCCAGGAATTCAATGGCAATCCTGCGCTGACGCCACTCATCAACGCTGGTTTCCAGAATCTGATTCCCGCGGGACTGGCGCCGTGCAGCGATCCCAATGCACCGGGGTTTGGCGGCGGATACGCGAATTGCAACTTCACCAACGTGATCAAGTACGGCAATACGGCTTCGTCGAACTACAACGGGCTGCAAAGCGAACTTCGCATTGCAAACTGGCACGGACTCACGGCGACGGGTTCGTACACCTTCAGCAAGACGATCGACAACACCAGCGAAGTATTCAGCACTATCGGAGGCGGCAATACTTTGGCCTATGCGCAGAACCCATTCAACACAGGTTCGGCCGAACGGGCCAACTCGGGAATCGACTTCCCGCACGTGGTCGGCGTCGCTGTGGTCTACAACCTGCCGTTCTACAAGTCACAGCGCGGACTGCTGGGTCATGTGCTCGGCGGATGGCAGGCGAACACCACCTATCGCTATACGAGTGGCCAGCCGTATACCACCATTCAACGCTACGTGAGCGGAAGCTTGTGCGATCCGACGGGAGACTTCGGCGGAAACTTTGACGCATGCCGTCCCATCGTGGCCAACGCCGCCGCACCACTCGCTACCGTCGGCCAGTACACATGCACGGGAACGACAGCCTCGAGTTGCAGTCTTTTCGACTTCGTGACAGGGGCTCCAACAACGACGAGCGCGGTGCACTGGATTCAGAACAGTCCGGCCGCTGCCATTGTCTACGGCACGCCGTTTGCGGGGGTCAGCCGCAACACTCTGCGCGGACAGAACATCAGCACAGCCAACCTTGCTTTCTTCAAGGACATCGCCATCACCGAACACGTGAAGGCACAGCTCCAGGCGCAGGCTTACGACGTCATGAACGTACAGTTCCGCGGAACGCCCGATCCGATTCTGGACGATGTGACCCGAGGCAGCTTCCAGAACACGAACTTCAACAGCAACGGTGGCCTGACGTTTGCGGGCAACATCAACACGGACGGCATCGGCCGGCGCCGTCTGCTATTCGGAACGAAACTGATCTTTTGATCACCTGAGTTGCAGCGATGGCCAGGGCTCTCGGTATCACCGAGGACAGTGTTTCGCGCCCCGAAAGGCGTAGTGACCTGCTTCTATCCACTCTCCGGAACACCGTCCAGGCCATGGGGGGCAACTGGTCTCGCCGCTGAATTCCCGACCGTGCGCCGGTTGTTCTGTCCCGCATCGCCGAAGACGATCCGGAGCCTAAGCCCACAGGCCGAAAAAATGCGCACGCTCATGCAGCTGCCACTCATTGAGCAGAGGTGAATCAGACAATAGGCATCAAAGCAGCGCGTCCGATAGCTTTCCGGATAAAACTTGACTGTCCCATTTTGTTCCGCTTTGGCAGTGCCGACCCACTCATCGAAAGTCGTTTGGAACTGAGCAGGTAGGATTTTGATCCTTCGCCGGTTTATTACGTTTGACTTGATTCCTATATCCCGAACCGAGCTCTTTTCATTTTGTTTCTCAGTTCTTGCCTGAGTACCATCTGAACTACCTTGCTATTGGCCTCGCGTTTCGATTCCATCATGGCCTTCCCGTAGTTAATAGATCAGCACCGAAATCTTGTGAGCCAAGCGCAAACAGGGTAAACCACCATCCTTTAAGTCAGGCCCCGCAAATGTTAGAGGATCAAGCGGATCGCGGCGAAAAGCGGGCACACGCGGTTGCCGTGTTGCTGGCGCGGGTTCCACCTAGGCCGCCGATTCCGGCGGGTTCGACGCAATGGGTCGAAAGTGACCGGAGCAAGACGGACCCGCACGAAGGCATGGGCGTCGAGCTGACGGTCCACGAAAGGTTGAACTTCAAGGGCCCAGTTTATTTCAGCGAACACCATCTGTCGCACGCGGCCTCCGCTTTCTTTTGCTCGCCGTTCGAGGGGTTTCCCCGTGCCGTGTGCTGCACGACTAAGACTTCTGATTACCGATCTAGCTCGATCCCTGATCAGAGTGCTTCCAGGTTGTCAACGATCCATTCGGAACTACTTTGACTTTTCGGAACTCCCCTTCTGGACTGCAAGCAAAGGCTGCCGGATTGCCCAATGGAGCTTCGAGCATCCGCTCAGGCGAAGCTGGCGAGTGCCGCCGAGCCACTGAGGGTGAGGGCCCCAATTGCTGCCACTGAAGCACGAGGTCGGCCGCAATGATCGAGAAGGCAAGGCAGGCCCAGACGATGGTCTCGTTTGCCTGCGTGTCAAGACTCTCCAATCCGGTCACACCGCCGATCACTCGCACCTCCAGAAAGACTAGTGCGACCCCAAAGCTGCGAGTCATCCATTGCCGGTGCTCCTGAACCTTCCCTTTAAGAATGAAGACCATCGCAATCCCGGTAGTGATCATCCACAACGCGGCGTCCGCCGCGGCGGCAATACTGAAAGATCGGGGATCGCCCATGCGCTCCTGGAAGTACTGGATGTAAAAGCCGAGTGGCGCGGCCACGAATACACCTGCGACATAGATTCGGCCGACGACACGATGGAGCTGCCCAAACCGACCGCGAAGTCGGTCGGAGAACTGCATCGGGCCCAGCAGCAGAGCGCACGCACCGGCGATTCCATGCGGCAACAGCCACCACTTAAAGGGTTCGTAGTGTTGCCACATCGGATCCTTCGGATGCACCAGAAAACTCTCATCGTGAGGGATCACGTAGGCAAACATCAGGCCTATGACAGCAAACAGCAAATACTTTGGACGTAGCCACGAGCTCGGCTTGAGCGCTGGCAGTATGGTTGACATGGAAGACCCTCCGGGATGGCGATTCTTGATTTCGTGCCTTAGTGATCGATGGTTTCAATAGCGCTTGTAGAAAGGAAACCGCCGCCCCCAGCGGCGGTCTCCACTCAACCGTTACTACCTTCTTGTCCCATGTGGCGCCTCGGAAGCGTTGTCCGTGCCAACGGCTTGGTTATCCCCACAATCGTTGCGTAGCTCGTTGGGGGCGCCCCTGGGCGGCGTGCCCGTTGTGTTGTCGATACAAGGGATTGCACTCAGGTATTCGTATATGGCTTCGATCTGATGGTCGGTCATGTTGTGAAACACCGGCCATGGCATCACCTGGAGAAGCTTGCCATCGACGGGAGGCGGAAGACACGTTGCCGTATTCGGATCTGATGGAGGTTCCGAGCAGGTCAGATGGATCCTATCGAAATCGGTTCCATGCCGCAGGATTTCCTTGAATTGTTCAAGTGTGCGGCCGCCTTCCGGTCGTCCTGTTTTGTCCGGTGTCAGGTTGCGCGTAATGATGTCTGGCCCAACGTATGGTCCCGAGGCTAGCCAATAATCTGGTGGCGGATATACCCCGGGTACCGGAGGGACGGCAGGACCGAAGTCCGTGCCGCCTTCCAGGTAGGTGGTCGGGTCGGTTTTTGTCGGCTGGCCGAAATAGGGGTTTCTGCCTGCGGCGTAATTGAAGTTTGGGGGTCCTCCGCCGGTGTGGCAACCATTGCAGTCGCCAACCGCGTTAACCAGAAAGCTGCCTAAGCCCACCTTCCAGGGGTCTTTCCCCTCCAAGTTCAGCGGGACGGGCGATATCTCGAAACCGATACGAACCAGTGATTCCTCATCGTCGTCTTTGTGGTTGCCTTGGTGGTTGTCCTGCGCTTGCACGCTCGGCGGAGTGCTTAACCGTCCTGTTAACGCAATCACACCCAGCGTCAAGACAGCTGTCGATGCCATTTTGACAAGTTTCTGTGTCTTCATTTGTGGTTCTCCTTTGCAGATTTATCCCGGATCGAGTTTGAATCCGGGCATCGCTTCCCGGCGCCTGCGCATGCCATTCAAAAGCAAAGTCGTTTTTAGAAATCACCCATCAGGGACTGTGCCCGGATCGTGCTCGGGTTGTCCTCATGCTGGGCGCATGATGTTTCAGTTTGAGCCGGCAGGCAATGGAGAAGGTCTGGAGAATCGTGTATTCGCCTGCATTTGTGCTGTGCTCCGAACTTGCTGAAAAGTTTGGTCTTATTGACCGGCCAAGAAGGGATGTAAAATCACAGCCTCATGGGCGGAGAGCTCAAGCTTGGCTACAGACCTCGTCAGATTTGAGGATTTTGAACTAGACCTTCGCTCTTACCAAGTGCGACGGTCAGGGCGCACGTTGAGGCTGGAACGAATCCCGATGGAAGTCTTGTTCCTGCTGGTGGAGCGGCGGGGCCAGTTGGTAACGCGGGAAGAGATCGTTGAAAAGCTCTGGGGCAAGAACGTCTTCCTTGATACCGACAACGCAATCAATACTGCGATCCGGAAAATCCGCCAAGTCCTCAAGGACGATCCCGAACAACCGCGCTTTATCCAGACCGTCACCGGGAGAGGTTACCGATTTATTGGCCAGACATCCGAGGCTGTCGTCTCACCCGCTCAAGCGCCAGCTCAGGAGCAACCGGCTTCGAGTTCTCCTGCAACGACCGAAGCCCCAACGGGTATTAGAACGCGCTGGAAGCTGATTGTTCCCGCTATCGTGGCGGTGCTGGCATTGTCATTCGGTGGTTACTTCTATCTCCATCGCACACCGAAGCTCACGGACAAAGACACGATTGTCCTTGCCGACTTCAGGAACGCGACGGGCGATTCCGTATTTGACGGAACGCTGAGGCAAGGCTTGGCGGTGCAACTCGAGCAGTCGCCTTTCCTCAGCCTCATCTCAGACGATCGCATTCAGCAGGTACTGAGGCTGATGGGCAAGCCAGCCGATGCCCGACTCACTCCAGAGATCGCCCGAGAAATCTGCGAGCGAACTGCAAGTGCGGCCGTTCTCGACGGTTCGATTGCAAGCCTCGGCAGCCAGTATGTGTTGGGATTGCGCGCGGAAGATTGTCGCACGGGAGATGTTCTTGCTGAGGAACTGGTGCAAGTGGTGAGAAAAGAGGACGTTCTCAATGCGCTTGGCCAAATGGCCAGCCGATTCAGAAGCCGAGTCGGGGAATCACTAATCACTGTCGAAAAGCACAACACGCCGCTCGCCGAGGCTACGACGCCCTCCCTCGAAGCCTTGAAGGCTTACAGCGCGGGTTGGAAGGCTTCCTTCTCCACTGGTTCAGCGGCCGCCATACCCTTCCTCAAGCGCGCCATCGAGATTGACCCTAACTTCGCCAGCGCCTACGCGGCGCTCGGCCGCATGTATGGCGACATCGGGGAATCGGTCCTTTCGGCGAGGTATACCAGCAAAGCCTACGAACTTCGGGATCGCACCAGTGACCAGGAGAAGTTCTTTATCACCCTTTCCTACGATTTGCAGGTCACGGGCAACTTGGAGAAAGGACAACAAACCTGCGCCTTATGGGTGCAAGCCTATCCTCGTGCCTGGGAGCCTCACGGGCTGTTGTCTGGAGATATTTACATGGCGAGAGGCAAACGTGAAGAGTCTGTCGAGGAAGGTAAAATAGCTCTCAGCATCGACCCGGACTTCTCCATTGGATATGCCAATCTCGCCGCGAGCTATATGGCCCTGGAACGCCTGGACGAAGCGGAAAATACGCTACAACGCGCATCCGAGCGCAGACTTGAAATCCCCGATTTCTTCGTTCTGCGTTATGTGATCGCCTTTCTGAAAGGCGACAAGGTGGGTACGGAGCGTGAAGCTGCGCTGGCTCGGGAACGGCGCGGAGTGGACGACTGGATGTCCAACTCTGAAGGATTCGTATTGGCGTATTCCGGTCACTTGGAAGCCGCAAGAAAGATGTCACGGCTGGCAGCGGATTTGGCTCGCAAAACCGAGCGGCGGGATACGGAGGCCCTTTACGAAGCGGATGCGGCGGTGCGGGAAGCCCTGTTCGGAAATGTGTCCATCGCAAGGCAGAGAGCGGTGGACGCGCTTGCGCTTTCACAGAGCAGGGATGTGGCATTCGGAGTCGGCTTTGCGCTTGCTCTCTCGGGAGATTCTTCTCGATCTCAAGAGCTGACGGAGAACCTCTCGAGACGTCTCCCGGAGGATACAAGAGTCCAATTCACATTCGCGCCGACGCTTCGCGCACTACTGGCGTTGAACCACAGCCAGCCGCCAAAGGCCGTCGAACTGCTTCAAACGGCAATTCCGTATGAAGGCGGGTCTCCGAGCACAGGCGGTTCTGAATTCCTTTTGGGCGCCAGTAGTCTCTACCCGGCCTATGTCCGTGGCCTTGCCTACCTGGCCGCACATCAAGGCGTCGAAGCCGCCGGGGAATTTCAGAAAATTTTCGATCATCGCGGGATCGTGGCCAGCGATCCCATCGGTGCACTGGCGCACTTGCAACTAGGCAGGGCCTACGCGCTGGCGGGAGATATGACCAAGGCACAATCCGCATACCAGGATTTCCTTTCGCTCTGGAAAGACGCCGACCCCGACATCCCCATCCTGAAACAAGCCAAGGCAGAGTATGCGAAGCTGCAGTAATTCCGACACTCGATGAAAAAGCGGCCTTCGGGATGGCGCATTTCCGCGCCTTCGATGAGGACCGTACCCCAGCGAATGTTACCGTTCGGTTTGCGGGCGAGGGGAGCGAAGCGCCAGCCTTCGTCGAGCGTGACGTACTTGATGATGTTGACGGGATTCGGAATAGGTAGTGGTCGGCATGGCCTGTCCAGAAAATTCTGAAAAATCGCCTGGGGAAAATCCCAAGTCGTGGTGGACAGTAAGGGCCTTGTCAAACGGCAAGTTGTTGATTTGTATGGAAAAAGTGCAGTTGGAGTTCGACCGCTGAACGGCTCCCCGCTCATCGACAATCACAGCAGGTCGGTGAACGCTGCTAGATTGCCACCCCCTCGTGTGGGGCTCACAACCATTCAGCAGCTATGGCTGTTGGCAGGGAGAATCGGCATCGCGACAATCCATCCTTTGCCGTTATCAAT
>Ga0070766_10001254_pt1 | contig 12256 bp, 17 predicted proteins | sample HubBroMetageWFT6_FD_69782 | JGI IMG/M metagenome (GOLD analysis project Ga0070766, IMG submission 69782) | Warmed and freeze-thawed soil microbial communities from the Hubbard Brook experimental Forest, New Hampshire - Hubbard Brook CCASE Soil... | ecosystem: Environmental > Terrestrial > Soil... | reverse complement strand
TCTGTTTCTTGCCGTGGATCCTGGCGTTGGCCGGATCGGGTTTGAGCCGATCGGTCGGAAGAGGAGTTACATTGAGGGGTGATACATGCGGGCGCAAGTCGCGCTCGCTTTTCGCAGCGTTGTCATACACAGCACCTAACCTTAAGGAGCTACGCAGCGAAGCGGCGATCAGAGATCGCGCCGACCTCGTTGCTGGGCCAATGCCCAGCCCCTTACACAATGGTGCTACCTGACTGTTGTGCAACTCTTGTGTTGAGACAGCAGTAGCACGGCGGCCGCTGAGACTCAGAAGCCAAGCAGGCTGATAGCGGCACCGCGCAGCCTCGAAGAGGCGGCCCGGATCGAGGACATAGCGAACCTCTGCGGCCCAATGCGAAGAAGGTCCGAAATGGGGTCGAATCCAGCCGATCGCGCGGTCTTCGACGAATGACCGTAATCGGTGCCAAGCGGAAGCTCGGTTACGAGGTCGGGAGCTTCCGATTTGCGCCGACAGCGGTCGTTCGTTGAACCGCCGCCGAACCCTTGGGAATAGCCTTTGGCGAGCGTCCGCCTTAAATAATGGGAGTATATGCTCTCATATTAGCGGCAGTGAAGCAGGAGAAAGACATGGGCGACGCGGCCAGGATAGCGGCCAAGATAAAGGAGCACTACGGCGACGGCGACCTCACTAAGCGGCTCCAGGCGGCCTTAAACGCAGCCGGCCTGACCGAGAAACAGCTTTCGTCAATCGATCTTGCGCCGCTCGATCAATTCCACACGCGCGGGCTTGCCGCGACCGCCGAGCTTGCCGGATTGCTCGGGATCAAAAAAGACGCGGTCGTGATCGATATCGGGTCCGGGCTCGGCGGGCAAACTCGTTGCATTGCCGCCGCCTTCGACTGCCGAGTTCACGGTATCGACCTCAGCACCCCTTTCGTGGAGGCAGCGACTTACTTGGCCGAGCGCACGGGGCTTGCAGACAAAGTTACTTATGAGTGCGCGGATGCGCTGGCGCTTCCCTTCGATAGCGAGAGTTTTGACCTAGCATGGACCCAGCACGTGGCGATGAACATTGCTGATCGTGTCGGACTTTATGCCGAAATCCACCGCGTGCTTCGGCCAAATGGCCGGTTCGCGATCTATGACGTCGTGGCGGGGGAAGGGGGGCCATTACTGTATCCGGTGCCCTGGGCGCGCCGAGCGGAGACGAGTTCTCTGGTCACGCCGGCGTCGATGCGCGCCATGTTGGAAGAACGGGGGTTCCGGATCGTGGAGTGGGCCGATTGCACCGCAGCCAGCATAGCGTGGTTCGCAGAGCAGCAGAAGCTGCGCGAGCAAGCGGCCAGATCGCCTTCCCAGCTCGGAATTCATCTCGCGATGGGCCCCGGATTTTCCGGCGATGGCGGCAAATCTCGGCCGAAATCTCCGCGAAAACCGCGCTGCAATTATCCAGGCGGTGGCTGAACGCCATTGATGCATCGCTGACAGGACACGTCCGTAGGCCCGCTCACCATCAATGCGCTGGCGTCGAGTCTGATCATGGACCGAACGACTCTCGGCCTGACCAACCAGCCCTGGTACGCTAGGGGTTTGCCACTACTGTCAAAAGCAACGCTGACCGGCGCAGCAAAGCACTCTGTTTGACCGATGAAGGCGCCGCTCGGCTACGCGAAAGCGACAGACGTTCCTGGCCGTCGGTGTCGCGATTTTCGTGTCGGTTCGTCGGTTCTCCAGCCTCACCGGCGCAGCGTCTTGACCCTTCGATCGCGGCTGGTGGATCGTCCCAGCACTCCACGAGTTTGAGGGCACCATGTTCCGTGAAGACCACGGCGGCGGCTCCCGCATGCTTCCGGTAGGTCTCTCGATTGGCGGTGGGCACCGCCGCGACAAATCCATCGACATAGGTCATGACGTTGCTCCGCCATCTCCGGTCCGAAGCTGCTCGTCTCCATGTAGTGGGTGACCGGTGGAGGCAATGCGCCCCTGCGCGGTTATTGAGGCTCGGCCAACGGCGCGACGCCAAGAGGGGCGCGCCCTGTCATCGGGTTATCCGGGCGGTTCAGAGGGTGATAGAGCGTTTCTCTCACCCGTGGGGGGCGGATCGCTGCGATGCTTAGCCATACAGGCGTTAGGCTGCGTCCTTTTTGTCGAACTGTTCCCGCGAGGTGAGAATCTCCTCCACATGAGCGCGCGCCCACAGGCTGAGCGGTTCCACGGCCTGCCACAACGTGCCACCGAGCTTGGTCAATTCGTACTCCACACGCTGTGGGGTGGTGGGGAAGACAGTCCGCGTCACTAGGCCGTCCCGCTCTAATCCACGCAGCGTGAATGTGAGCATCCGCTGTGAAATACCGCCGACGATCCGCTTGATTTCATTAAAGCGCTTCGGGCCATCACCGAGCAGGACGACGGTCAGCACGGTCCACTTGTCGCCCACCCGCGCCAGAATGGAGCTGAGGGCGCGGCAATCTTCGGAGGCTGGATCAGGGAGCAAAACGGTCATCTCGGTGTGCCTTGGTATCAGGTCTGTGCGTTCTTGCAGGACCATAGAACGGTATCTAACTTAGCTCGAGTTACAGTTTGATACCACGATCGCTTTTCGGCGAATAGCAAGGACTCAACGCATGACCGTCATTTCCGTCATTGTCGGGAGCACCCGCGAGGGCCGCTTCTCGGAAAAGCCCGCTCACTGGATTTTGCAGCAGTTGGAAGAAGCGCGATGGCGTCGACGTGCGGCTGCTCGATCTGCGCGACTTTCCGATGCCGTTCTTTGACCAGCCGGCGCCGCCCGCCACGCCGGGTCGCCCGGCTTACCGGAATGGGGTCGTTCAGAGATGGACCGCCGCGATCGCGCAGTCCGATGGCTTCGTCTTCGTCACCCCTGAATACAATTACGGGCCCGCGGCGGTGCTCAAGAACGCCATCGACTGGGTTTATCCGGAGTGGAAGCGCAAGGCGGCTTGCTTTGTGAGCTACGGCGGTACGGGCGGCGTGCGCAGCGTGCAGCAGCTCCGCGAGACGATGATCGAGCTCCAGGTCGCTCCGATTCGCTCGTCGGTCCACATCCTTGTCGCCACCCTGTGGGCTCACTTCCAGGGCGGCGATGTCGCCGCCGGATTGGCCGAGCTGGAGGCGCCCGCCGCTGCGATGATCGACGATCTGCTGTGGTGGACGCCAGCCTTGAAGACGGCGCGCTCCGGCGTGTCCTGACCAGCCGCCGCACGGCGGCGGCTCCAATTCCCACGCTATCTTCAGAGGAACCCCAATGACCCTTGCCCTAGCTAAATCACCGCTTCCGAGCCTGGCGCGGGCGATCGTGCAGCGCACCCGTGGCCGGACGCACGGCCCCGTCACACGTTTGATGAGCCCATCCGATCTGGGCGAGGTCCTAAAGCCATTCGTGTTTCTCGACCTGTTCGACCACGAGGGCGCGCCCTTCAACGGCCCCTTGCATCCCCACTCGGGTATCGCCACCCTGACCTACGTCGCGGAAGGCGCCGTCAACTATATCGACCCGGACAACGTCAAGGGCACGCTGCCGGCCGGCGGCGTCGAATGGATGCAGGCTGGGCGCGGCATGTGGCACGGCGGCGGGCTCGACCAACCAGGCCGGACGCGCGGCTTCCAGCTGTGGATCGCCTTGCCGCCGGAACTCGAATTGGGTCCGACTATCAGCATCTATCAGGCTCCGGAAGATGTGCCGGAGGCCGGTCCGGCGCGCGTCCTCCTCGGCAGCTACGGGTCCGCATCGAGCGCCATCGCGTCGCCCTCGCCGATCAACTATCTGGCAGTACGCTTGAAGGCCGGCGAGCGCTGGTGTTACGAAGCCCCGGCGGCCCACACCGTCCTCTGGGTCGCCGTGGCATCGGGCGTCTTATCGGCGCCTGACGAGCTCCGGCACGGCGACATGGCGGTTTTCGAGCCGTCGAACGAAGCGGTCGAATTTGAAGCACTGACCGACACCGAGTTCGTCCTCGGCTCGGCAGTTCCGCACGGGCACGATCTCGTCTCCGGCTACTATTCGGTCCACACGTCGCCGCACGCGCTTCGCGATGGCGAAGCGCACATCTCGTTGATCAGGGAGCAGCTCGTTCAAGAAGGCCGTCTGTGAGCTCTGCGGACCTCCCCAACCCCGCCGTTGCTCGTTCCCGCCGGCAAGGTCCCGTCTTTGCCGCCTCTCTGCCGGCGGTACGGCGGCGCGGAAGACCGCGGCAATCCCAAACCACGGCCTCGCGGGTCTTCAGAATGGCGTCATGTTGACCCGCGGGGATAGGGTGGTGCCATGGCGAGTCCGTTATTGACAGATAAGTCCATAACAGCGATAACCGGCCTCATGGCAAGGCCGCGAGAATTCGATCGTGAAGAAGCATTGGAACGCGCCACTGGCGTCTTCTGGGCCAAGGGCTACGCCTCCACCTCAACCGACGATCTGCTCACGGCAATGGGGATTGGGCGGCAGAGCCTGTACAACGCGTTTCAAGATAAGCGCGCGCTCTATCTGGAGGCGCTGGAGAGATATCAGCGGACGACCATCGCTGGACATCTACAACGTCTCAATGGCGCTGCGTCTCCGATCGCCGGAGTCCAGGCGCTGCTATTAGGACTTATCAGCAACAATGACGATATTCGTGCGCTTGGCTGCATGGGGGTCGGTGCCATCTGCGAATTCGGCTCGACAGATCCCGAGATTGCGGCGCTTCGCGCCAAGGTCTCTCCCGCGCTCCGCAGCCGATTGACGGAACGGCTGAAAGAAGGCCAGGCGGCGGGTGAGATAGATCGGTCACTGGACTGTGCTACAGCAGCTTCGTTCATCCAAATGACGATGCAAAGCATCCAGCTCGCGGCGCGTGGCGGTATCGACGCCACATCGCTTCAGGCTCAAGCACGATTTGTCGTCGAACGCCTGAAGTCTCGGTGAGCTTTTTTGAAAGGCCTCCGCCCTTTTGCGCGGACTGTTATGGACTGATTGATCAATAATGGAGCCAGGAATGAGTGAAGATCGTAAACTGACCGGCAAAGTCGCGATGGTGTTCGGCGGGTCGCGTGGCATTGGTGCCGCCGCTGCCCGACGCCTGGCGAGAGAAGGCGCCAACGTCGCTTTGACTTACGTGTCGGCGCCGGACAAAGCAGTGGACACGGTACGAGCGATCGAGGAGGAAGGCAGAACCGGCTTCGCGATCAAGGCAGACAGCGCAGATCCAACGGCGATCCGCGACGCCATCACCCAGGCGGTGGATCAGCTTGGTCGCCTCGATATCGTTGTCGTCAACGCGGGCATCCTGCGACTGGGCGATCTTCAAGCCGTCAACTTGCAGGAACTCGACCTCATGTTGAACGTCAACGTGCGGGGCGTTTTCTTGGCCATCCAGGCAGCAGCGGCGCATCTCTCCGAGGGCGGCCGCGTGATCACCATCGGGAGCAACACCGCAGTTCGGAGCGGCTATCCAGGGTCCAGCGTCTACGCGATGACCAAGGCCGCGGTGGCCGTCATGGTCAAGGGAATAGCGGTGGACCTCGCTCCGCGCGGCATCACCGTGAACAACATCCAGCCGGGACCGACGCTCACCGACATGACTGTAGGCCACATCGATAGCATAGCGCCGACGATCCCGTTGAAGCGGGTCGGCGATCCCGACGAGATTGCCGGTCTCGTCGCCTACTTGGCGAGCGGAGAGTCCGGCTACATGACAGGCTCCAGCCTGACGATCGACGGTGGGATGGCACTTTAACGGCTAATCGATCTGCCCGGTCTTGTTCACAACCTCAACGTCGTGACCGTCGGGGTCGAGCACCCAGGTCGCGTAATAGTCAGGATGATATTGGAGCTGGGCCGCCGGTGCGGTTTTCTCCCGTCCGCCTGCCGCGATTGCAGCAACAAAGAAGGCATTCACCTCGGCGTGACTTTTGGCGACAAAGCCGAAGTGAACGGCGTTCGGATCGGGCCTTCCCTCCTTGAGCCAGAAAAAGAAACGTCCGTCATTTCCGAAACCTTTGAGGTCAGGGTGGCCATCCTGGCCCTTATAGTCATGAAAATCTGTGATCCCGAGCGGCTTGAGAGCCTGCTCGTAAAAGGCGATCGAGCGCGCAAAATTGCTCACGGTTACAATGACGTGGTCGAGCATTGAAGGCCTCCTTCGGGTATTGGGAAGAGGAATTTACGACACACCCTCGACCACTGCTGGCCTATGCCTGGGTTCGGATGCCCGCGATCAGGATGTCGACCAGACGTTTGGCGGCCCGCTCACCATCGGATCCCAAGCTTATATTCGCAACCCCGGCAAGCGCGCGCAGCAGGTCGAGAGGGTCGAGCTCCAGACGAATGTCGCCGCTCGCGACCGCGCGATCGACCAGCTTTACAATTGCCTGCTTCACCTGTGCCGTAGACGCCGAGTACAGATCGGAAGTCCCGCCAACAATCGAATTGAGCACCTCGTACATCCCGTGTTTGGTGGCGATGTAGTCCACGAACAGCAACAGCCATTCACGGAGCGCCATCACCGGAGGATGCGTCTCCGCGAGGCGGCTGGCGGCTACGGCAAGCTGCTCGGTCTCGTTGCGATAGACCGCCGCGACCAGCGCGTCGCGGGTGGGGAAATGGCGGTAGAGAGTCCCGGCCCCGACACCAGCGATCCGCGCGATCTCATCGAGGCTGGCGGCAGATCCCTTTTCTGCAAAAGCGGCCTTCGCCGTTTCGAGCAAGCGGACGCGGTTGCGCTCGGCATCGGCTCTCGGCTTACGAACAGCAGCGGCTTCGCCCTCATCGGCCACGCCGAAAATACCCCTTGATAAACGGAGAGTGTCTCCGAATATTAAACGGAGATACTCTCCTCTTACGCCAAATCATGTCGATGGACAACGGTTTGCCGGCACGGGGAGCGGTGCATCGATCGATGAAGGAATTTGCCCATGGCCGGACCTTTCGGAGCCACATCCACGACCGATGACGTGCTCTCGGGCAGAGACCTCAGCAGAAAGCGTGTGCTCGTCACCGGTGTATCGGCCGGCCTTGGTGTGGAGACGGCCCGCGCCCTCGTGGCCCATGGGGCCCAGGTGGTCGGCGCCGCGCGCGACCTGGCCAAGGCGGAGCGGGCGACGGCCGAGGCCCGGGCGCAGGCGGCGAACGGCGGCGGACTGGAGCTGATGGAGCTGGATCTCGCCTTGCTTGAGAGCGTGCGCGCCTGTGCCGACGCGCTGGTTGCCGACGGGCGGCCCTTCGCCGCCGTGATCGCCAATGCCGGCGTCATGCGGACGCCCTTCGGGCACACCGCCGATGGCTTCGAGACCCAGTTCGGGACCAATCACCTCGGCCACTTCGTGCTGGTGAACCGCATTGCCTCACTGATCGCGCCGGGCGGCCGGCTGGTGAACGTCTCTTCCGCCGGCCACCGCTATTCGGACGTGGACCTCGATGATCCAAACTTCGAGCGCACGCCTTACGACCCGAGGATCGCCTATGGTCGGTCCAAGACCGCCAACATTCTGTTCGCGGTGGAGTTCGACCGGCGGCACAAGACGCGCGGGGTGAGAGCGACAGCGCTGCACCCGGGCGGGATCTTGACCGAGCTCGGCCGCCATCTGCAGCCCGGTGAGCTCGAGGCGACCGTGGAGCGGATCAACGCCCAGCATGCTGCCGAAGGGCGGCCGCCCTTCCAAATCAAGACGATTCCCCAGGGCGCCGCGACCTCGGTCTGGGCCGCCTTCGTCGCCCCGGCCGAAGAGGTCGGCGGCCGCTACTGCGAGGATTGCCAGCTGTCGCAGGTCGCCGACGGGCTGATCAGCCCGGTGAGCCCCGGGGTCAGGCCCTACGCCCTTGATCCGGATCACGCCAAGGCGCTCTGGGCCAGGAGCGAGGAGCTGGTCGGGGAGCGCTTCTGACCACCCGCCTCACAGTCAAAGGGAGAACCGACAAATGCCCCAGAGCAACTGGCTCATCACCGGCGTGAGCGGCGGCTTCGGCCGCATCATGACCGAGCAGTTGCTCGCGCGCGGCGACCGCATCGCTGGGACTCTGCGCACCCTTTCGGTCATAGACGACCTGAAGGCCGAGTATGGCGACCGGTTGTGGCTGGCCAAGCTCGACCTGTCCGAGACTGAGAAACGCCTTGCAACAAACCCAGCCTGGAGATGCTCAGCGAGCATGTCAGCGGCACATCGTAAGAAAACTCATCATCTGCAAGGAGAAACCCATGCCTGAGCTTTCGCACATCGATCCGCGGAGTGCCGCGGATGCGCTGACCGTACCGGCCGCGGCCGTCGGTTCGGATGCAGATGGTAAGTTCGTATACACGATCACTGACAACCGCGTCGCACGCCTCGCCATCAAGAGCGGTCTTACCGACAATGGCCGCATCGAGGTGACTGCGGGCCTGTCGGAAGAAACCCCGGTGATTGGACCTCGAGGGCTGGGCAGATGGGCGAAAATCTGAGCCGTATTCTTCTGAAATTCCCGGTTGTTCCTTTTGTGCCGTCCAGGCGTGCGCGGTCGTCCGGGCGCGGGCGCGGGCGCGGGCTGAGGCGGCACGATGAACTTGGTGTCGTTTGCATCAAGACCATCACCTGGAGCGTGAGGACGACGCGAGCTTCACCGCAAATTTTTGCGCAAGATTACCAACGCAGATCCATCGGCGCTTGGCTCTTTGGCACTCGCTCAGTCAGCCGTGAACGGGTTCTCGACCAAGCCCTTTGCCGCTGCTGAGCCGCGGGTTGTGCGGATCATGTCGATGAGTGCGCGTAGGGAGGCCGGAACCTGGCGGTGTCCCGGATAATAAAGGAAGAGCCCCTCGACGGATGGCGACCAGTCCTCCAACACGCGGACCAGCTGTCCTGAGCGCAGGAACGGTTCGGCCAGAGCCTCGATCGTGTACGCGATCCCGAGCCCATCAACCGCAGCGCGCACGGCCAAATCAGGGGCGTTAACCATTATTCGGCCATCCACCGAAATCTTTCGCGATTTACCATTCCGCTCGAACGGCCACGCGAACACGGCACCATCGGTACTGCGGCGGTATTGCACGCAACCGTGACGGGCGAGATCATCCGGGCTACGCGGCCCGCTGCGCTTTGCGAAGTAGGACGGCGCACCAACCACGGCCACTTTCATCGGTCCCATCACCCGAACGATAACCATATCGGCCGCCACCCGGTCCTGCGGGCCGACACCGGCGTCGAATCCCTTCGCCACGATATCGACGGGCGCCTCGCCGAGCTGGAGCTCAAGGTGAACCTCCGGGTAGGTCGATAGAAAGCGCTGCCAGACCGATGCGATCACGGCTGCTGCCGCCATAGGGGTTGCATAGATTCGCAGCCGGCCCACAGGTCGGTCTCGCGCTTGGTTCAAATCCTCCAGCGCACCGGCGATCTGTTGGATTGCCGGCCGCAGCTGCTCCAGCAAGCGAAGGCCGGCATCGCTCACCGACACGCTGCGGGTCGACCGGTTCAGCAAGCGCACTCCGAGACGCTCCTCTAGCTGCCTCATCGAGTGGCTGAGCGCCGAAGGCGTAACACCGAGACGCGCCGCCGCGGCTCGAAAGCTTCGTTGATCGGCAACGGCGATGAACGCCGTCAGATTGGCCAGATCGCCCCGATCCATTCCTGAATTCCTCTCAACACCCAATGGAATTGATATGGGATTTTCATTCGGATCGCGCATCAACACATTGAATGCTTGGCATTCTCGCCACGATGGGGGAGCGCCCGATGATCGATTGGCGATTCGAGCGACCGTTGGGAAGTCAGGCCGAGACTGGTGTTGGCGTCAACCGGAACAGCTTCGCAGGAGTCGACAACGATTTCTGCGCGACGTTGCTGGCGATGGCCGGTCACGACCTGCGCCAGCCGCTGCAGATAATCACCAGCGCACACGACGTCCTCGCGCAAATCCTTCACAGCGACAAGCAGCGCGAAGAGCTTGCGCGGGCCGCGGATGCCGCCGCGCGCCTGGCCAGTATGTTGAACCAGCTTGTCGAGGCTATGCAGTTGCGCGAGCTATCGCGCGATCGCCTCCATGTTCCGGTACTCCTGCGTCCCATTCTCGATGACCTCGCAGCAGAGTTCGCCGAACCGGCACGATTGAAGGGGGTTGAGCTTCGCGTCATCTCGGCCAACTCAGCGGTCTTTAGTCACCCGGTTCTGCTGAAAGGATTAGTTCGAAACCTTATAGGCAACGCGATCGACTACACGCCTCACGGTGGCCGCGTGTTTGTCGCCTGCCGCCGACGTGGCTCGCAGGTACACCTCCAGATACGCGACAGCGGCGTCGGCATTTCAGCCGATGAATTGGCGAAAGTCGTCAGCGCTTTGCATCGGGCGGACGCGAGATACTCCGAGGCTCTCGGGCTCGGGCTGGTCATCGTAAAGGGTGCGGCCAATCTCCTCGGGCATGGCGTCGAGGTTCGGTCGGCCGCAGGGCGGGGCTCGTGTTTTGCCGTCGTCGCCAATGTTGCACCACCCGGCGCCGCCGCTTGATGCCGCGGGCTCAGCATGAACTGCTCGGGACGCGGCATGAACCACGGCAGTTTCATCCGCGAGCTGCTGGTTGCCTGGATCGTAACCTTATCGTCCCTCGCCATCGGGCTGTTATTGCTCGCGCTTCATGAACCGAGCACGGACAACCGCACAGTGCGACGGTGGTACGAGCGACCCATTGCCGATGCGGAAGAGTGGGAAGAGGACTTATCGGCGCCGCGCGGCGCCGGTTGGATGGTACCGCAATCCGGCAGCAGTGCCGCTCCCTCTCTGCCCGCAAACTAACAGCTCGACAGGATCAGCAACGGACGGAGATTTTATGCCCGCCGATACGAAACTTTTGCTGCGCACGGATCCGGGCGAGGTGCCTGAAGCACGCCGCGACGGATCGAGAGAGCGATGGACGACACCGGCCGAGAGGCAGTCCGAGAAGCCGTTGCAGTCTTCGCGTCGGCGATGGCTGCGCTGGGCGTTGCTTCTACTGCTGCCGTTCGTGCTGATCGCCGGCGGGTACTGGTATGTCACCGGCGGCCAGGTGATGTCGACGGACGATGCCTACGTCGAAGCCGACAAGGTCGGCGTCTCGACCGATGTGTCGGGCCTGGTCAAGGAAGTCGATGTCACGGAGAACCAGCATGTCGCGGCCGGCAGGGTGCTGTATCGCCTCGACGACCTGCCGTTTCGGATCGCGTTGGAGCGCGCCAAGGCGCAGGTCGGCATGGTCGCAGACGCGCTCAACGCGCTCAAGGCGAACTACCGGGACATGCAGGCGCAGATCCAGCAGGCGCAACACGACATCGACTATTACGAGCGCGAATTCCGTCGTCAGCAGGATCTGGTGAGGTCGAGCGTTGTGTCCGTCGCGAGCTTCGACACGGCGCGCCGCAATCTGATGAACGCGCAACAGAAGCTGGCCTCTCTCAATCAGCAGCTCGCCGCGATCGCCGCCAACCTTAATGGCAATCCGGACGGGCCGATCGAGCAGAACCCCCGCTATCTGGATGCCGTGGCGCAACGCGACGAGGCGCAGCGCCAACTCGATCATACGGTGGTCAAGGCGCCTTTTGCCGGCATCGTGACCAATGTGCCTTCGATCGCGCCCGGCAAGTACCTCGCGGCCTCGACCACCGCGTTTTATCTCGTCGCCTCGGATCATGTCTGGGTCGACGCGAACCCGAAAGAAACGGAGTTGACCTATGTGCGGCCTGGGCAGCCCGTGACGGTCACCGTGGACACTTACCAGGGCACGGAATGGCACGGCACGGTCGAGAGCATCAGCCCGGCGGCGGCGCAGGAGTTCTCGCTGCTGCCGGCGCAGAACACCAGCGGCAACTGGGTCAAGGTCGTGCAGCGTATTCCGATGCGGGTGCGCGTCGACATCGGCGAAAAAGGCCTGCCCCCGTTGCGCGCCGGGATGAGCGTTGAAGTCGGTGTCGACACCGGGCACGCGCGAGGATTGCCGCACTTCCTGGCCGCGTTGTTCGGCGGCGACCGGTCACTTGTGTCGAATCGGGGGGCGTAATGCCTGCCGATCGCAACGCCGATGGCGTCAATCGGCCGGCGATCACCGTCTGCGTGATCCTCGCCACCCTGATGCAGGCGCTCGACACGACAATCGCCAATGTCGCGCTGCCCTACATGCAGGGCAGCGTCTCGGCGAGCCAGGATCAGATCGACTGGGTGCTAACCTCGTATATCGTTGCCGCAGCGATCATGACGCCCCCAACCGGATACCTCGCCGGGCGTTTTGGGCTGAAGCGCCTTTTCCTCGTTTCCGTCGCCGGCTTCACCGTCGCCTCGATGCTGTGCGGCA